>OGGG01001026.1_pt1 | contig 25612 bp, 18 predicted proteins | sample 1571201 | NCBI WGS metagenome assembly OGGG01 (sample SAMEA2581946, study PRJEB24529) | metagenome | biome: Human gut stool | place: China | collected 2011 | reverse complement strand
CAACGGTCAGCGGAGAACCGCACCAACAGTTGCTCACTACATTTCTCGGAAAGCTGATTGATTTATACTCTGTGCTTTGTCACTACTTTGCCGACGCTATGACAGAGGTTGACCGTGTGGCAGAGGACGAAGGCTTGAAGCAGTCGCTTATGAGATATGCTATCGAGTCGGGAGCGATTACCGAAAGAGTATATCGCAAAGAAATGGAATTACCTATCGAAGATATGAAGCGATTCCTTGACGGGATTTTACATATCTACGATGAAGGTCGCACCGCCGTAAAGATGGGCGATCTATTCGGGATAGTGACGGAAGCCGAGAATAGGCTTGCCGAAAAGAAAAATTCCGTGGCACCTTGACAATTAAAAATGCCGATTGAAAACAACCGGCAGAAGTGACATTATTCGTTTTACGCACACCATATGTCACAGTCCCGATTGCCACGGATAGAAAGGAGATTTTTATCTATGGCAAAAGGTTCTGTAAGAAAGAAAGGTAAAAAGTGGTACTATCGCTTTTATATCGAAGATGAAAGCGGAAACCGTGTGCAGAAGGAGTTCCCCGGGACAGAAAGCAAGGCAGAAACCGAAGCACTGCTCCGAAAGGCAATGGAGGACTACGAGGAAAAGAAATTCGTTGCCAAAACGGAGAATGTTACGGTGGGAATGCTTTTAGATCAATGGGTGGAAGAAGAATTAAAGCCCGGCAATCTGAGTAACGGTACGGTTATGGCGTATCAGGGTACTGTCAACCGTATCAAACAGCACCCCATCGGCAACCGAAAACTGAAAAGTGTAACGGCTGACCATTTACAGGCATATATTGACTTCCTCAGTTTCGGCGGTACAAATCCCGACGGCACACAGGCAAAGGCGCTCAGCAAAGGGTATCTGCGATTGTTCTCGGCAGTCCTGCAAGGGGCGTTCCGCTTTGCGGTGTTCCCCAAAAGGCTGATTTCCTTTAACCCGATGCAGTATGTAGTGTGGAGGGGCAAAAAGGAAGAATACGAACTGTTCTCAGACGAGGACGGGGATGTGACTTCCGTACCTACGATCAGCCACGAACAGTATCTGAAGCTGGAGGACTTTCTGAAAAAGAAAGATAATCCTGCTCTGCTGCCCATTCAGATTGCCTACTACACGGGGCTTCGCATTGGTGAAGTCTGCGGCTTGACCTGGCAGGATATTAACCTTGAAGGTCAGTACCTTACAGTACGCCGCAGTATGCGCTACAACGGGGCAAGGCACAAGACGGAAATCGGAGCGACCAAGCGAAAGAAAATCCGTACTGTGGACTTCTGCGACACGCTGGTAGAAATCCTTAGAACAGCCAAAGCCGAACAGCACAAAAACCGCTTCCGATACGGAGAGCTGTACAGCCTCAACTATTACAGTGAGGTCAAAGAAAAAGACCGTACTTATTACGAGGTTTACAGCCTGCCGAGAACGGAGGAAGTCCCGGAGGGATACAAGGAAATATCCTTTGTCTGCCTCAGGCCGGACGGAGCGTTTGAATCGCCGAGTACGGTAGGGGTTATGTGCAGGGCGGCTAAGAAGAAGCTGGAAGGCTTTGAAGATTTTCATTTTCACATGCTGAGACACACATTCACCAGCAATCTGCTCTCAAATGGAGCAGCACCAAAGGATGTGCAGGAGCTTCTCGGACACGCTGATGTCAGTACCACAATGAATATCTACGCTCACGCTACAAGGGAAGCGAAGCGTACTTCCGCAAGGCTGCTGGATAAGGTAGTCGGCGGCGAATAACAAAAAGTTTCCCTTGTTTTCGCTCATAAGGGAAAAAACAAGGGAAAATACATAAGATTTGAGAATTACACAGGCGAAAAGCCTTGAAAATACATGGTTTTCAGAGGGTTGAGTAGATAAATCGGAATTTAGATCATGATTCATATGGATAGTAGTGTTCTGCCTTCGACTGAAATTCACATAATTTTAATATTTTCATATCCTTATCAAAATCTGCTATTGTAACACCATCAAAGCCATCTATCTTACCATCATAATTACATCTGAAGTACCATTCAACAATTAACGTTTGGTTTTGCTCGAATATTCGCTTGATTGTCCATTCCAATACTTGTCCCTTATTATTCCAATTTTCAAACCATGTTACAATTTGTGATAAGCCATGATATTCAGGTCCATAGCATTCACTATACAAAGCATTTTCAGAAAAAGTCTGTTTTACAATCTCAACATCATTATCTACCCAAGACTGAAAATATTTCTTAATGACATCTACTTTCATATTATCCTCCCCTCCACAAATTCAAATTTGTCTTTCTCTTAATTTCCTATTATACACCAAAATTATGAATATTTCTACCCGCCGTCTATTGACCTCGATTACGAGGGAAATAGGCGGCTTTTTCTTTGCTTTTCCACGGCAGAAATTTGGCTGCCGCAGACAGGTAAGCCTTGACTAACAGCCAGGCAATCCAGTACAGTAAAGAGATAGAAATATATGGAGAAAAGGAGACCGACCGATGACGCTGAAAGAACTGGAAGTTGGCAAAAGCGCCGTAATCCGGCGAGTGGGCGGCGAGGGCGCGCTGCGCCAACATTTTTTAGATATGGGCATGATCCCCGGAGCAGAGGTAACGGTCATCAAGCTGGCGCCCATGGGCGACCCGATGGAAGTACAGGTGCACGGTTATGAGCTGACCCTGCGCCTGGCAGAAGCACAGCAAATCGACATTCAGCCCATTGGGCGCCGTAGCCGCAGTCACACATTCAAAGACCGAGCCAAGGACCAGGACCACCCGGGGCTGGGCGAAAACGGCAAATTCCACAGCAAAGCGGACGAGCACCCCTTACCGGACGGTACCGTGCTGACCTATGCACTGGTGGGCAACCAAAACTGCGGCAAGACCACCTTGTTTAACCAACTGACCGGTGCCAAGCAGCATGTGGGCAACTTTCCCGGCGTAACCGTGGATCGCAAAAGCGGCGCCATTCGCGGCTACCCAAACACGGAGGTTACGGACCTGCCGGGCATCTATTCCATGTCGCCCTTTAGCAGCGAGGAGATCGTCTCCCGCAACTTTGTACTGCAGGATAAGCCCACGGCCATCATCAACATTGTTGACGCCACCAACATTGAGCGCAACCTGTATCTGTCCATGCAGCTGCTGGAAATGGGAATACCCATGGTCATTGCGCTGAATATGATGGATGAGCTGGTGGGCAACCGCGGCTCTATTGATGTAAACACCATGGAGGCCATGCTGGGGGTGCCGATCATTCCCATCTCCGCCGCCAAGAATGAGGGCGTAGACGAGCTGATTCGCCACGCCGTTCATGTGGCCAAACAGCAGGAGCCGCCGCTGAAGCAGGACTTTTGCGACAAAGACGACCACGGCGGTGCCGTGCACCGGTGTATTCACGCCGTAATCCACCTGATTGAGGATCACGCTGCGCTCGCCGGGCTGCCGGTACGCTTTGCCGCTACCAAGGCCATTGAGGGCGACGCGCTGATCCTGCAGCAGTTGCAGCTGGATCGCAACGAGCAGGAGATGCTGGAGCACATTGTCCGCCAAATGGAAACGGAGCGCGGACTGGACCGCAGCGCCGCCATTGCAGATATGCGCTTTGACTTTATCGAGCGGCTGTGTGCACAGACGGTGATCCGCCCCCAGGAGAGCAAGGAGCGGATTCGAAGCGAAAAGATCGACCGCATTCTCACCGGGCGATATACTGCCATTCCCTGCTTTATCGGCATTATGGTACTGGTATTTTACTTAACCTTCAATGTAATCGGCGGCGGACTGCAAAAGCTGCTGGAACTGGGGATCGACCGTCTGTCCGCCCTAACGGACACGGCGCTGACCCAGCTGCATGTGAACCCGGTCATCCACAGTCTGGTGATCGACGGTATCTTTACCGGCGTGGGCAGTGTGCTCAGCTTTCTGCCCATCATCGTCACCCTGTTTTTCTTCCTGTCTTTAATGGAAGACAGCGGCTATATTGCCCGCGTGGCCTTTGTAATGGACAAGCTGCTGCGCAGGATCGGCCTGTCCGGCAAGAGCATCGTGCCCATGCTCATCGGCTTTGGCTGCACCGTGCCGGCGGTCATGGCCACCCGCACCTTAACCAGCGAGCGGGATCGAAAGATGACCATTCTGCTCACGCCCTTTATGAGCTGTACCGCCAAACTGCCCATCTACTCCTTCTTTGTCAGCGTCTTTTTCCCGGGCAAGGGCGGGCTGATCATGTCCGGGCTGTACCTGCTGGGGATCCTGGTAGGCATTGGAGCCGCCTTTCTCTATAAAGACACCCTGTTTCGCGGCGAGCCCATCCCCTTTGTCATGGAGCTGCCCAACTACCGTCTGCCCAGTGTAAAAAATGTGGGTCAACTGCTGTGGGAAAAGGCCAAGGATTTTTTGCAGCGGGCATTCTCCGTCATTCTCATTGCCACGGTGGTGGTTTGGTTCCTACAAAGCTTTGACCTGCAGCTAAATATGGTCTCCGACTCGGCCGACAGCATTTTGGCCCGGATATCCGGCATTCTGGTTCCGCTGTTTGCGCCCCTGGGTCTGGGCGACTGGCGCATTTGCACCGCCCTGATCAGCGGCTTTATGGCCAAGGAAAGCGTCGTCTCCACCCTGGAGGTCCTGTTCGGCGGCACCATCGGCAGCATTTTGTCACCGCTGTCCGCCGGGGCGCTGCTGGTATTCAGCCTGCTGTACACCCCCTGCGTGGCGGCGGTGGCCTCCGTGCGGCGGGAACTGGGCGGCAAGTGGGCTGCCGGACTGGCGCTGTGGCAGTGTTTGATTGCGTGGGTGGTTGCCTTTGTGTTCCACGGGATCGGAGCGCTGCTGTGAATATTTGGGACATTCTGCTGCTGGCAGCCGTTGGAACGGCGCTGTTCCTGGCTGTCCGTGCCTTGATTCGGCGCAAAAGCTGCGGCTGTACCGGCTGCGAAAGCTGTAACCGCTGCGCCCATTGCCGAAAAAACGAACGCAAGCAAAAACCAAAATCATAAAAAAGGCAAAAAAGGAAAGCACGCTGTCTGCCTGCTTTCCTTTTTTTGCACAACCAAACACCTTTATACCTATTGTGTTGTGCCGCCTGTAATTTTACACATTTTCCACCGCGTTTTCCCCAAATAAAGCCGGCTGCTGTGTGGAAAACCCCAACATGCCCGCTGCAAAGCGCAGAGCAGAAAAAGCGCCCGGCAAAACCGGGCGCCTGCCAAAAGCGGGGTATGGAGGGTACTACTTAAATATCGTCCCGCTTTAGAGTCTCAATAATGTTGTCCTTTTTAATTTTATCCACAGCGTACAGCAGTGCAATCGCAATCACGGCAAACACCGCCAGCGCCGCCGCCAGATAATAATACCAGCGGAAAGTATAGCCGTAGTCAAAGGAGCCGCCCAATATCTTGTACATCAGGTAATCCAGTCCCAAGCTAACCGGCAAGCCCCATACCAGCGCCATAACGCCGTAGCGAATATTCTCCAAATAAATGGACTTCTTAAAGGAACGGGGCGTCATACCCACGCTCTTAATCATAGCGAACTCTCGACGCCGCTCCTCCATACCGGAAGAAATGGTATTGATAATGTTCATAACGGAAATCAGGGTAATCAGCGTAATAAAGCCATAGCCAAAGGTCATCACCACCACATTCAGCGCCTGCATGGTCTGAGCCTGTGCCGCCGCGTCATAGCCGGTATGGCTGATGCCGTTTTGTACCTCATCCAGCACATCGGACACCCGGTTATACACATCGTCATGGTCCTGGGCAGTGATATAGTACCGGGCATAGCTGACAGTATTGCCCTTTGCCAAAACAGACGGAAAATGCACCAGATAGCTGTGCATGGGCACCACCAAAGTGGGGCGCATAAAGCTGCCTAAAAGATTGCTTGCTTCCTTGTTCATCTGGGCAGCCACCTTTGCCGTGTACTTGGCATACAGCTCGTTGCCCTCGTTGTCATAGCCCTCCATAGCGCCGGTAAAGGTTTGACCTACCAAGCTGCCTTGCAAGGGGTTTAACACCAGGCTTTGCTTCTTCTCCGTTGCCACTTGCACCCGGTTGATTAAAATACCCGTGGGGATTTTGTCATCCTGACAAACAGACGGGTCTATGCCTGCCTCCTTTGCCAAGGCGGCAAAGGTGTCGTTGTCCACACCCAACACATTCACGGAGCGGTCCATATTGGCTTTCTTTGCCTCCGCCGTCAGTTGCTTATCCAAGCCATCCACCATCATCTGATTATCGGCACAAATACGCATGCTCTCAATTCCGGGCACATCGCTGACCTTCCGATTAACTTGCTCCACCTGAGAGGCGGTCAACGGCCCGTCGGTATTAAAAATGCACTCGTACACATCAAAGCTCATACCGTCGTACTCATTGTCAAGGGCGTTGGTGAGCATACCGGTAAAGTTGGCGGTGCTGAGAAACAGAATGACGCTGACTGCCAGGGCAAACACCACCGTGCGGGAGCGCTTGGCGTTGCGCTTGTAGTTCTTTACCGCCAGCACATCCTCAAAGCCAAAGAGCTTTTGGCGCAGGCGAGAGGTTTTCAGCTTCTTTGCCTTTTTCACCTTCACGGTGTTGGTTTGGCGCAGCGCCTCAATGGGGGTCACCTTGGACGCCCGGTGCGCCGGGATCCAAGCAGAGATAAAGATGGTTAACGCACTGATGAGCACGCTGCCAACTAAAATCTTCCAGTTCACAATGGCGTGCAGCCGCACACTGTCGCCGGTGGCCACCATAACGGTTTTCATAAAGCTGTCGCTAAGGGCACGCAGGGTAACGGCAATGCCGCCGATACCGCAAAGAATACCGATGGGAATACCGATACAGCCTAAAATGAAGCCCTCAAAATACACGCTGCCCCGCTTTTGCACCCGGGTAGCGCCTACGCTGGCCAGCATACCCAAGTACCGTGCCCGCTGCTGATAAGACACCGCAAAGCTGTCATAGATCATAAACACGGAGGCAAATACGATAATCAGCAAGATAATGGCCATAAAGCCGTACAGCGCCCGGGTGATCTCACTGTTCATCTGCACCCCGCTGTACATCAGGTAGTCCGTGTGGGTAGAGAACCGGGTGCCGTCATTCGCCTTTACCGCCTCAGCACCGTACAGGGCTTTGGCGGCAGCCTTTATGTCCGTTGGCGTGTTGCTGCCCAAAGGGGCAAACTGCACCTGGGCAATGTAAGTGCCCATGGCGTCCGTTACCGTATCATCCAGCCCGCAAAAGGCGCTGTAAAAGCCGGTGAGCTGGTTGTCATTCTCCAAAATCCCGCAGATGGTATAGGTGCGCTGTGCCGTCTCCGGCTCAACCTGCGGATCGGCGGAATAGGTGGTAAAGGGCAAAGTGACCGTGTCGCCCACTTTCCACTTTAAGTCATTGCGGGTGATAAAGCTCTTGGTCACCAGCAGCTCCCGGGCGGTTACCGGCAGGCGGCCGGTGGCGGGCTTCATACTGTATATCGTAAAAAGATTTTGGTTGCAAGCCAGCACATCGGTGCGGCTTTTGCTGCTGTCCGAATCTGCCTTACTGCTGATCTCGCCCAGATCCATAGACAAACCGATGGCCTTTACATTCTTTTGCTTTGCCAGGGTCTGCACATCCTTGCTTTTCAGCTCGTTATACTGGGCATGCCAGGCGCCGTCATAAGAGGCGGTGATCTCACCCATGGTGTTCATCAGTGACTCCACGCTGGTAAACACCGCCGTCACCATCGCCACACTGATGATAATGCCAAACAGGGTGATGACGGTGCGCTTTTTGTTCGCCCATAAGTGGCGCCAAGTTAACTTATTGATGATCTTCACTGGCGGATCACCTCATCCTTCACAATTTTGCCGTCCTCAACGGCAATCACCCGGTCTGCGTCCAGCGCAATGCGCTCGTCATGGGTAATGATAATAACCGTTTGATTCAGCGACTTGTTAAAGCTGCGCAGCAGCTCCACAATTTCTTTCGAGTTCTTGCTGTCCAGATTACCGGTAGGCTCATCCGCCAGCAAAATGGCAGGATTGTTCATCAGCGCACGGCCGATAGACACCCGCTGCTGCTGCCCGCCGGACAGCTCTGAGGGCAGGTGCCCCAGTCTGTGCTGCAAGCCCAGCACCTGCACCAAGGAATCAAAGTGCGCCCGGTCCACCTTTTTGTCATCCAGCAGCAAGGGCAGCGTCATATTTTCCTCTACCGTCAAAATGGGGATCAAATTGTAAAACTGATAAATGAGACCGATTTGGCGGCGGCGGAAGATCGCCAGCGCCGTCTCGTCCAAGGTGGTAATATCCGTTCCGTCCACATACACATGCCCGTCCGTAGGCGTATCCACACCGCCCAGAATATGCAGCAGGGTGCTTTTGCCGGAGCCGGACGGCCCGATAATGGCAACGAACTGTCCTTTCGGTACGGTAAAGGACACATCGTCCAGCGCCCGTACCTCCGTATCGCCCTTACCGTAAATTTTAGATAAGTGCTCAATTCTCAAAATGTCCATAATGGCTCTCCTTTTCGCTTTGTTGCCCTCATTATACCCGGTCAAAGTGTCAGCTCGGTGACAGTTTTGGTGACAATTTTGTCATCTTTCCCCCTGCGGGAGATAAGATCCGGCTTTGCTCCGTTTCTTTTATACCATATCTTGTATGCCCCTGGCAAGCACCCACTATTTTGCAAAATCCCTTTACAACGGCGGGGGTTTGTGCTATAATTGGCTCGCTGTGTACGGATCACACGGTATCGGGTGCAAGCTCCTACGGAGAGTCACCGATCCCGTAACTGTGTCCTCCGCCAATCGGCAAATACTGTAATGAGGTGAAAGATTATGACACAAGCTGAGAAGCAAGAAATCATCAAGGCTTACGCAACCCACGAGGGCGACACCGGTTCTCCCGAGGTACAGGTCGCTGTGCTGACCACTCGTATTAACGAGCTGACCGAGCACCTGAAGACCCACAAGAAGGATCATCACTCCCGCCGCGGTCTGCTGAAAATGGTTGGTCACAGACGCAACCTGCTGGTTTATCTTTACAACAAGGATGTAGAGAGATACCGTAGCCTGGTGAAGAAGCTGGGTATCCGCGATACCATCGACAAGTAAGAACGCGCAAGCAGACGACGGAGCACTTCTGTCGTCTGCCTTTTTTGTCCAAGGCAAAATCGTATCTTCCAAGGAGGTTCTACTAATAGTAGTAAATTGAGGTCACCGGGTGCGGCGGCTTGAATTTATTACTATTGTGCCTCCTTGATGATAAATATTATTTATGAAAGAGGTAACCAAATGTTTTTCAAGAACTACAAAGTTTGGGAAACGGAACTGGCCGGCAGAAAGCTGACCCTGGAGACCGGCAAAATGTGCGGTCTGGCCGGTGCGTCCATTATGGCCCGCTACGGCGACACCAATGTGCTGTGTAACGTGACCATGAGCGCCAAACCCCGCGAGGGCGTGGATTTCTTCCCCCTGAGCGTGGATTATGAAGAGAAGATGTATTCCGTGGGTCGGATCCCCGGTTCTTTCCAGCGCCGTGAGGCTCGTCCTTCCGAGAAGGCTATCCTCACCTCCCGCTGCATTGACCGCCCCATTCGTCCCCTGTTCCCCAAGGATATGCGCAACGATGTAAGCGTTGTGGCTACCGTAATGAGCGTGGATCCGGATTGCTCTCCGGAGATCACCGCCATGATCGGCGTGTCCGCTGCCATCGCCATCTCCGACATTCCGTGGGACGGCCCCATCAGCGGTGTGAATGTGGGTCTGGTAGACGGCCAGATCGTCATCAACCCCACTCTGGAGCAGCGCGCCCATAACGATCTGAACCTGACCGTGGCTTCCACCGGCGATCTGGTGGCTATGATCGAGGCCGGCGGTAACGAGATCGACGACGACACCATGTTCAACGCCATTATGGCCGGTCATGAGGAGAATAAGAAGATCGTTGCCTTCATCAACGGTATTGTTGAGGAAGTGGGCAAGCCCAAGAAGAGCTTCCAGTCCTCCGACCCGGATCCGGCGATCCTGCAAGAGATCGAGGACTTCTGCATTGAAGATGTGAAGAAGGCTCTGGATACCGACGACAAAAATGTGCGCGATGAGCGCCTGCGCCCCATCTATGACGCCGTGCACGAGAAGTTCGATGCGCGCTTCGAGGGCGAAGAGGGCAAGATCGAGGAGATCCTGTACCTGGTACAGAAGCATGTGGTGCGTGCTTGGCTGAAAGACGAGCACAAGCGTGTGGACGGCCGCGGCATTGACGACATTCGTCCCCTGAACGCAGAGATTGACCTGCTGGCCAGAGCCCACGGCTCCGGTATGTTCACCAGAGGCCAAACCCAGGTGCTGTCTGTGACCACCCTTGGCCCCATGAACGACGCCCAGCAGCTGGACGGTCTGGACGAGCAGACCGAAAAGCGCTATATGCACCACTACAACTTCCCCAGCTACTCTGTGGGTGAAACCAAGCCCTCCAGAGGCCCGGGCCGCCGCGAGATCGGCCACGGCGCACTGGCAGAGCGCGCTCTGGTTCCCGTGCTGCCCTCTCTGGAGGAGTTCCCCTACACCATCCGCTGTGTCTCTGAGGTCCTGAGCTCCAACGGCTCCACCTCTCAGGCTTCCATCTGCGGTTCCACTCTGGCCCTGATGGATGCCGGTGTGCCCATCAAGGCACCTGTTGCCGGCATCTCCTGCGGCCTGATCACCGAGGGTGACCGCTGGATGACCATGCTGGACATTCAGGGCGTGGAGGATTTCCACGGCGATATGGACTTCAAGGTGGGCGGCACCCGCAAGGGCATCACTGCCATCCAGATGGACATCAAGATCGATGGCCTGACCTACGACATCATTGCCGAGGCCTTCGAGAAGTGCCGCAAGGGCCGCCTGTATATTCTGGACGAGATCATCAAGCCGGTGATCGCAGAGCCCCGCCATGAGCTGAGCCGCTACGCACCCAAGATGTTCAGTATGATGATCCCCACCGATAAGATCAAGGACGTGATCGGCAAGGGCGGCAAGGTCATTCAGGACATTTGCGCTACCTGCAACTGCAAGATCGACGTGCAGGAGGACGGCCATGTGTTCGTCTCTGCTGTGGATCAGGAGGACGCAAAGCGCGCCATCTTTACCATCAAGACCATTGTGGAGGACCCCGAGATCGGTGCCATCTACAAGGGCAAAGTGACCCGCCTGATGAACTTTGGTGCCTTCGTTGAGATCGCACCGGGCAAGGAAGGTCTGGTGCACATCTCCAAGCTGGACACCAAGCGTGTGGAGCGCGTGGAGGATGTGGTGGCCGTGGGTGATGCCATCGTGGTCAAGGTGACCGACATCGACCAGCAGGGCCGTATCAACCTGAGCCGCCGCGATGCCATTCTGGCGCTGGAAGCCAAGCGCGCCGAGCAGGCACAGCAGCAGTAAACCCTGACTGCATAAAAGAAACCGAAAAAGAGGACCCGATGCATCTGCATCGGGCCCTCTTTGTTGTATCAGAATAAAATTATACTGTGCGGCATTTGCGATCCAGCGCCCAGCCGAATGCAAACAGCACCACACCGCTGACAGCCAGCACCGGCACGGGCCAGTTCAGCTGACCGGTCTGCGGCAGACCGCTCATTACCGGGTTATCCGGGTGGCCCGGAGCCACGGGATTGTCCGGATTACCGGGTGCTACCGGATGATCCGGATGGCCCGGAGCCACGGGATTGTCCGGTTTACCGGGAGAGACCGGGTTATCCGGGTTGTCCGGCGGGGTAGGCGTATCAGGATGATCGGGCGTATCCGGCGGCGTAGGCGGGGTAGGGGGCGTAGGCGGCGTGTCCGGCTTGGTGGGGGTGTAAGCACCCACCTTGGGGCTGGCATCCACCGCATAATTCCACTTGCCATCCTCCGCCATGGGCAGAGAGACAAGGAATGGATTGATCGGCTCATAGCCCTTGGAAGCCTCGGTCTGCACGATCAGATACAGGCCCAGCTCCAGACCACGGAAGGTCACGTTGCCGTCCGCATCAATGGTCTTTGTGGTGCCCTCGGCGCTTTGGGGCAGATACTCCTGCAGCTGGGCCGCAAGGGTGCTGTCGGTCAAATCACCCAGCGCAATGCCGCAGCCGTAGAAATCGCCGCAGTATTCGTAGCTCAGGTTGCCGTTTTGGCGCTTTACCTCGGCCACACGGTACAAAGTGAGCTTGCCGCCGCTCAGCGCCTTATCGTTGGCGCTGTCGTACAGCGTAACGTGGATGGTGCCGGTAGTGGGATTGCCGCTGCTGTCCACCAGCTTGATGTTTGCGCTGGTGGCAAGGGCAGGCAGCGCACTTGTTACCAGAAGGCACAGCACCAAAAGCAGGGCCGCAGCGTGCTTTTTGAGATCAGTGCGTTTCATTTTTTTCACCTCTTGTAGATTTGCGTTTGCGGTTGGAGAACAGCAGCCAGAGCAGCAGCACCAGCAGCAGGGGCAGTGCCATGATGGGAGCTGTGATGATTGGTTCGATCTTGACGGCATCGGCTGTTACACGGATGTGCTTGAGCTTGTCCGGCGTTTCGATGCGCCGTCCCCGCACCAGAAGGCGGTGGGAGTTGATGCCGTAGGGGGTGCAGGTCATCAGGGTGACGTAATCCTTGCCGTCCACCACCTTGAGGTTGTCCGTCTCGGTGGGCAGTACAATGGAGATCTGGTCCACCTCATAGGTCAGCACCCGGTCCAGCACCGTGATGGTGAAGGTATCGCCCACTTCCAGCTGGTCCAGATTGGTGAACAGCTTGGCGCTGGGCAGGCCGCGGTGGGCCGAAATGACCGCGTGGGTGCTGCTGCCGCCCACCGGCAGGCTGGTGCCCTCCAAGTGGCCTGCGGCGATCTGCAGCACGCCATCGCTGGTGCCGTGGTAGATGGGCAGCTCCACACCGATCTTTTCAATGGTGATGTAGCCCATAATGCCGGTGCCGGTCACATCCAGCGTGGCGTTGTAGCTGGTGAACCGGTCGGCATGGAACAGCGCGTCCGGGTCGGCGGCGATCTGCGCATTGAACGCATCTGCCGCCTCGAAATAGGCGCTGTAGTCGGCGTCGGTCAGCTTGTCCACATCCTCGGCATAGGTGGCCACAGCACGGGACTGATGCAGTTGGTTGACGTAATCGCTGAGGGTGGGGTATAACATCACGGATAGACCCACGAAAAAGACGAGGATCAGGATGATGGTGCTTTTGTTCTTTTTCATGGGCTACTCCCTAATGTTATAAGGATAGGAGCGGGGGCCTTGCGGCCCCTTTGCTCCGGGTTCTGGGGGGAAATGGAGCTTACTTGTTCTCCATGCGCTTCTTGGTGACCAGCAGAACGATGGCCGCAACCATCAGGCCGCCGCCGACCACATAGAAGATGGTAGTGCCGATGCCGCCGGTGGAGGGCAGGGTAATGCCGCCGGCTTTTTTGTTGATGATTTTATTATTCAGGTTGGATTCACCGGACAGAGTAACATTGTATTCGGTGTGCGTTGCAGAAATGACGATTTTTTTATCGGCACAGGCATTGTAATCGGTGGGAGGGTTGGTCTCCTTCAGGTAGTAGGTGCCAGCGTCCAGACCCTTAACATTGAACTGACCATCTTGGCCAGAGATCATCATCTCAACAGCGTCTTTATCGGTTGCGTCTTTGATGGGGAAGTAGAAGTTGTCTTTTTGGTAGAGCTTCACTTCATTCTTACAATCCGCATCGCTGTACAGCTTGAAACCAGCGCCCCCCAACTCGTTGCCCTGGGTATCATCATCGTGATACTTGGTGTTGTTCAGCTGGTAGGTGTACACACGGACTTCGCTTTCGGGAGTGAAGCCCCAGTATGCGCTATTTCTGGGGTTATTAGAGTACTGGAGCTGTACTTTGTTTTTGTTCTCGGTAGAGCCACTTGTAGAATTGACAGCGGCGTTGTCGTTCAGGTGTGCAGTATAGGTGACCGTAATAGTAGCGCCGTCATTCAAATTGAGCCCTGCTCCACAGGCCTTGACATCAGGAATGCCTACCACAAAATAGTGATCACTTTCAAGACGGCTATCATCAACTTCATACATCGAAGAATCGTTGGTGATATCATAGGGAATGCCATTGGATTTAATGACTACACTATCGAGTCTGTCATAAGTAATGCCATTGGACAAGGTATCATTGAACAAAACAGCGTACTCTTTATAGTAATCGTAAGCACGGTCGGGGCTTGCGGGCAAGGTAGCGGTCAGCTTGAACTGGAACTCTTCGTTGACCGCATGGTCAGCGCTGGAACCAAAACCTGCTTCGTTGGTGCCATCCTGATTGTCATAAACTTCCTTCTCAACATAGGGCTTTACAACCTTATGATTAACTAAAACGACATAGGGTGCTTGGGGAACATTCAGCAGGAAGAAGGAATTGTAGGCATGATAGAAATCGCCAGGGTTAAAGTAGGTAGTATCAACGATCAGATAATAACCTGGCTCTTGAATGTTGAAGCCACCGGTGTGATCTGTATAGACGGGTTTCGGGTTTGCGTTTGCATCCGGGTAGAGATAGCTGCATACAAAGCGCGCAAAAGCGATGCTGTTATTATCGGATTCACTCCATTGGCTGATAACCGCAAGAACATCCTGAACATCGTCTGCTTCGTTAAACAGGTTGCCGAGGGTAGGATCTTCCTTCAATTTGGCCAGAAAATCCTCATAATGAGGGATGTTTCTGCCCCACTCAACGTTGGAAAGCGTCATATTGTCCTTACTAATAACACCCTTGAAGATCTGGAAAGCGCTGTAACCGTGGGTTCCGTTGAGGTTCTCCTCAGTGTTGTATGCAAACGCCGGGATCGCCATGGCGCACAGCATGGCAACTGCCAGCAGTGCGGCCAGCAGCTTTTTGATTGCTTTCTTCATCATGATTTGCGAAAGTCTCCTTTCAAGTTTTTCTGATTCCTATTTTCAGGGTCTGCTTCCGGCGCAGAATCAATTTTGCCGCCGTGTCAGGAAGGATGCAGGCTTTTTAACGTGCCCTCCTTTCGCGTCTGCGCTTTCTGCAAACCCCGCACACCAGGGCGGCAAGCATCAGCGCGCCGCCGCCTGCTGTATACAGTTTGGTACCGGCCCCGCCGGTAGAGGGAAGTTCGTAGTCGGACGGATCGGCCTGACTGGTGATCACAAGGCTGTCGGTTTTTACCGACTCTTCGGCATCATCGCTGATGGTCGTGTCCAGAATCCTGATGTTATTGATTACTTCACCGTCAAAAGCCGTTTTGTTCAGCTTGACGGTGTAGCAGATAGAATAGGTGCCTGCGGCAATGGGGGAACCGGCAGAACCCAAGGTGATCTTGCGCTCACCATTATCATCTTCCCAAGTGATGCGGAGCGTTGTATTGCCGTTTTCCATGCTGAGCTGGAGCGAGTTTTCGACATATTCGGCGGTTACGCCGGTGGGCAGGGTCATGCTGTTCGCAAGCGTCAGCGGGCCGGCCTGTTCGTTCTGGACCACAAGCGTAACAGTGTAATCCAGGTAGGCATCGCTGCCATCGTAGCGCGGGTCCTTCACGCTCTGGTTAAGGTCATAGTTCTTATCGTCTTTTTGATCCTCATCGGGGGTTTCATCCGGGTTGATGGTGATATCAAGGGTGTAATTTTTTTTGACCTCGATCTGATTAAAGCCGCTGCTGGTGACCTCGCTCTGGTTCCACTGGAAATTGAAGGCAACGTTGCTGGTGACCTTGGCATCGGAAGGATCCGCGCCTGCGGCTGCCTCCTCTTTCTGTTTGATATAGTTTTGGTCGTACCGCAGCACGGCGTACCAGCAGCCGTCATTCCCCTTGAGCAGCTGGTAGCTGCCGCAGGTGTCATAATTGCCGGTATCTTCCAGTTTGCCGGAGATAAGCTCGTCCTTCAGCACATCAAAGCTCTTGGGCAGCTTAACATGGACACAGTAGTCGTTTTCCTGGATCTCTTTGGCCGGGATATCTGTGACGGTCAGGCTGCTGTGCAGAAGCTCCGAAATGGTGGTGACGTTGGTATCCTCGTATTCAGTGCCATTCTTGCGCTGCACCTTCAGAGCAGTGAGGTGATCCAGTGCATCCAGACCTTTGATGGTGGTAATGGCACCTGCGTCATCTTCGACTTTGAAATACGGCGTAGACACGCCGTAATCGGCCTGCTGCGCATTTGCCACAGACACCAGCGTTGTCACCTGCGAAGCATTCAGCGTGACTTTAGCCACCTTGCCATCCACATCGCCGGAGATCACGGTCAGGGTGCCGAAATCTTCGTCCACATCGCTCACGATGCCAACGGTGCTGGCATCCACGGTGTATTCCTCAATATGGGGCGCGGTGTCGGTGGTGGCCGCAGCATCCATGGAGAGCAGGGCAATGTCGGCATCGGCGGAATCATCCTGCACCTGCAACGGCTGGCTTTCCGCGGCCACAGCCTTGGTCACGGTGCCATTGTAAATGACGATATCACCGGGCATTGCGGCATCAGACGGCAGATCACCGTCAAAATCCATGGCATAGCCGCTGCCGGTCTCTTTGTTGTACAGCGCGCTGCGCAGCTGGCTGTGCAAAGACAGCACGCTGGAAACCTGCGGGATAGCGCTCTGGGGGATATCGGCATATTTCAGGCAGTAGGAAAGGAACATCACGTCCCATGGGCCGTAGTCGTTGCCGTAGTCGTTGCCGTAGCGGGTGTAGTGGCGCACGGTCTCGCCGTCGGCATCGTCCAGCTGGAAGTTGCGCTCGCTCTGCTCATAGCCCAGCTGGCTCTCGGCTACGGCCAGCAGGTCGTCGGCCCAGTTGCCGCTCAGCGTGGTGCCGGTCTGTGCCAGCCATTCGTCCTCGTCCTGCGTGCCGTCCAGCGGGTCGGACAGGCAGTTCACCGTGTGGTGATGCTCCGGCAGGCCGCAGACCAGCACTTCCTCGTAGCAGGCATCGGTGTGGTGGTGCACCGGGGTCTCGATCACAGGATCGACCACCACGGGCTTTGCGGCCACCGGCTCCTCAAACAGGGCCACCGGGTCATAATCGGGGTTCACTTCTTCTACAAGCTCGCCCTCTTCCAGACCGCACACCAGCTCATAGGTGGTGGTGTAGCAGCTGTCGTCGTGGGTGTGCTCGAACAGCTCACAGATCAGGCTGCCGTCCTCAGGGTCAAAGCAGTCGTCGGTGTGCTCGTGCTCTTCTTCCCGGCAGGTCAGCTCCTGCACTTCCTGGTAGCAGTCGTCGGTGTGCTCATGGGGCACAAAGATGTACTCCGGCTCTGCGGAATGGGCTGCAATGCCGGGATCATCCGCATCCACGCCGAACGCATCACCATCCACGCCGAATGTATCATCAAAAGACATGCTGTCGTCCGTCATGGTGGCGTTCCAGTCCTCCGGTTCGCCTTCCTCATAGCCGCACACCAGCTGCTTTTCATAGCAGGCAGCGGTGTGCTCGTGCTCCAACTCGCCGCACAGGTATTCGGCCGTTTTGGCAATGCCCACGCCGTGCAGCTGCCAGTTCACGAACAGGCTGGTGGTAAGCGCCAGTGCCAGCAGCAGCGCAGTATAGCGTCTGGCGCGCTGGTGGTTCCGACGGAACTTTTTCTGATATTCTTTCACAATATCCCGCATGATTCCTAAACCTCCTTAGTGGATCAACGAGAAGCTGGACAAGGGCCATACCCGCAAAAAAACCTTGCCTACGATCTGACTTTTTTCCACACAGCCGATCACACTGCTGCGGCTGTCAATGGAGGTGGCCCGATGGTCACCCAGTACGAAATACCGGTTTTCCGGCACCTGATAGGGAAATTTGATGTCGCATTCGCCCAGAGCCAGTTCATCTACATAGGGCTCATCCAGCGTCTGGCCGTTCACAGTGACCACACCGTCCTCGTCCAGTTCGATCACATCACCGGGCAGGCCGATGATGCGCTTGAGCAGAAGCTTGTTCTGCCAGTAAAATCCGCAAAGGTCGCCGGTCTTCATGTCGCTGCCCTTGACCAGCAGAATGATGTCCCGGTCCTGCAGAGTGGGGTTCATGCTGTCGCCGGAGACCTGCAGCACCGGCAGAAACAGGGTGGCCAGCAGCACGGCAACGGCCGCGACCACCAGCAGCGTGTAGACAGTGCTGCGCAGCACCCGCATATAACGGCTGCGGTAGGCCAGACGTTCGCGCTCTGCTTCCACCTCTGCTGTGGATGGAATGGGCGTGAACCTGATCTTTTGCTCTTTCATTTGGCACGCTCCTCCGGCAGGAATTCCGTGCTGTGATAGCCGTCCAGCAGTTCGCTGGCCCGGCGGTCAAAAGCGGCCCGGCGCTGCTGGATCTCCTGCTGCGTCCGGGCAAGCATTGCCTTGCAGTCCGCTTCGGTCTGGGCGCGCTTGCGTGCGGCGGCTTCTGTTTCCGCGTCGCACTGCTGCTGGGTACGGGCCTTCAGGTTCGCAGCCTCGGTCTGTGCCTGTGCAAGGATCTGCTGGGCTTCGGCTTCCGCCTGAGCGCGCAGAGCGCTGGCAGCGGCATCGGTGTTTTTGTTTGCTGCGAGCACCGATGCAACGTATTCATCAGCCGCAGCCTGCGCCGCTTCAAACACCTTGTTCAGCTCCAGTGCAGCCTGCGCAATGGAACCTGCGTTTTCAATATGGATCTGCCGTTCCTGCAGCTGGGCAGACAGGGCAGCGTTTTCTGCCCGGAGCTGGTCCTCGCTCTGCTTGAGCGCCAGAATGATCTCGACTAATTCGGTGCGGCGCATGTGCCGCAGTTCACGGTCTGGCATAATGATCGATTTCTCCCGCAAAAAGTGGTCGGATTAGGCGAGCGAAAACTTTCGACAAATACGAAAATTTTCGCACCACAAAACCACATTTGATATATCAGTTTTCGGCGTGACGGTGCCAGTTTGATGAATGACCGTCCACCTTATATGTTAGCACAGCATGCGCAACAGAAACGTAACAAAAATGCCTTTTCCGTGCATTTTTTTGCCAAAGAATAAAAAAATTGTTTCTTTTGATGTAAACGATTACGCCGGACTGAAAATGCGTTAAAAACAAAAAGAACTGTCCCCACAACGGAGACAGTTCTTGAAAAACAGATGAAAATAGAAGCCGGATCAGAAGCTCTTCAGCAGATCGCCCAGAGTCAGGAAGGACTGGTAGATCACGTTGACATTGTTGATGATGGAGCTTGCACCGGAGAAGATGCGGGCAATGGCGTTGAACACCTTACCGACATTCAGGAAGCTGTTGTAAGCGTTGCTGGCACCACCGTCCAGATAGACCATTTCCTCTTCGCTGATGGAGGCATAGTTTGCGGGCAGTTTCATAGTAGACATGGAGATTTTCCTTTCTATTGATAAAATTGATACAGTGTGTGGAAAGACTTAAATAAAGGCAGCCACAGCCAGCGTGGTGATCAGAGCACCGGCTACCGCCAGAACGCTCAGAACCGGGCCGTCATCGTATTCCTGCGCGGTCTGTTCCGGCTGAGCGGGCGTGGATGTGCTGGTGGAAGTGGTGGCATTTTTCACGGTCCAGTGTGCGTACACAGTGGTATCACCGGTAAACACCGTAGAGGTGCTGATTTTTGTGCCGCCCACCGGCTCGGTATACCAGCCGTCAAAGGTGTAGCCTTCCAGCGTAGGCTGCGCGGGCAGGGCACTGAGTTTGCCGCTCAGATTGGTGGTGACTGCCACAGCGGAGCTGCTGCCGCCCATGGCATCCAGACCAATGGTGTAGACCTGCGAATCCTTGTCTTCTGCGGCAAAGGCAGAGGGCAGTGCACAGCAGAGCAGTGCAGCGCTGAGCAGACCGAGGACCAGCATTTTCAAGATCTTTTTCATATGACTCCTCACTTTCCTGACGAATTGGGATGTGGTGCCTGCCGGGAATGGAAACACCAGAACAGACCTCGATGTCCCCGCCATGAGGCAGTAGACGAAAAAGCCGGGAAGAGGAGGTTTATTCAATCCTATATTTACCACATGCAGTGTAACAAAAGTGCAACAAAATGGGCGCGTTTTGTTGTTATGATGAAAAAAATTGGTTTTTCACAAATTGCAGGCTGCAAAAGGCGGCACAGCGCCGCCGCAAAAGCGGAAAAGTGGAACCTTCCCCTTGTGGAAAAACAAAGAATATGGTATAATATCTTGCACGATGCGCCATCGCCAAGCGGTAAGGCAGGGGACTTTGACTCCCCCATCGTAGGTTCGACTCCTGCTGGCGCAACCAAAAGCCCCGTCATCCTGAAAAGGCTGACGGGGCTTTTTGCATCACTTTTCCACAAAATGCGGCTGAACGGTGCAAAGCTCAGCGGCGGCGGATCTTTCTGGTGGGCTTGCGGCGGTTCCAGCCGTTCAGGAACGTCCACAAAAAGTAAATTGCGGCAGAGATAATACTCAGCGTTATCACAACTTTGAGGTACAGACTGCCTAAGAATTCCTGAAAACGCGCCACAGTGAACAGCAGCGGGTTGCGGCTGACATCCTGCCCGGCGATCAGGTCCACCACGCCAATGGTCTCACCGGCAAGCTTCAGCTCCACGGTACCCACCACATCGCCCTGCTGGACAGGGGCACACACGGAATCCGGCAGGTGGAAATATTTCTGGGTCACGCTGCCGTCGCCGGTGGAGGGCAGCAGGGTCATCATGCTGTCGGCGGGATACAGCTGCAGGGAGCTGGTATCGGAGGAATACTTCACCGGGATCTCGGCCAGCGTAAGGTCGGTGTCCAGTGCGGCCTGAATGGAAAAACTGTCGAACACCCAGTCCATCAGCTTCACGGTCTCGCACAGGGCCGGGCGACGGTTGGCGTAGCCGAAATCGTCGCAGGTGTCCGGGCTTTGCATCACGCAAAAAATATAGGTGGCACCATCCTTATTGGCCCATGAAACATAGCTCTGATTGCCACTGTCGCTTTTGAATGCGGTCACATCGCACATGCCGCCCTGCATGGCGCTGCGGTAGTATTTGCCGCCGCTGGATTTGCTCAGCGCGGCGTTCTGGCTGACCAGAACAGACGAAGAACGGTGTTTTTCTTTGGCAGGCATGGTAAAGCTGGGCGCACCGGAAACCTCCACAAAGGCATCAAAGCTCATCAGATAACGCAGGATCAGGTACATATCCACGGCACAGGTCACGTTGCCGCTGTCAATGCCGCAGGCATCCGTCCAGGTGCTGCCGGTAGTGCCGATGCGCTGGGACAGGGTGTTCATCTGGCTCACCCAGCCCGCGAGGTCGCCGCCGGAAAGGGCATAAGCAAGGCCCATGGCGGCTTCGTTGGCGTTGCGGGTCAGCATGGCGTACATGGCTTCGCGGTAGGTAAAGGTCTCGTTGGAGCGCATATCGGCGTTGTTGGTGTTATAAACGTAATCCGAGATGGCAAAGGGCATCTGGAAGGTGTCGTCCAGATGGTCGGCATAGTTGGTCAGCAGCAGGGCAATGGTCATGTACTTTGTCAGACCACCGGCGGATACCTGCTTTGTGCTGTCCTTATCATAGACGATGATATTGGTATCGGTGTTGACGATATAGGCACTCTGTGCCTGCACCTGATAGACCGGGGTGGGGTCGAACATAGCCCCGGCGGGCAGCACAAGGCAGCTGAACAGGACAGCGAACGATAAAACCAGCGCAAAAATACGTTTCATGTGGACAATTCCTTTAAAAAGCGATAATATAAAACAACAGGCAGCACGGCACAGGTGCAGTGCGCCGGATAAGAACGAGATCACAGCGGAAGGCTGTATTCTTTATAATAACAGGTTTGGCGGGGTGTGACAAGGCTTATTGTGCCGATTTCACATCCGGTCAGGGAGGACAGGAATGGTATATCTGACAGGGGACACCCACGGCGACATCGACCGCTTCAAGCACGGCAAGCTGCGCTGGCTGGGCAAACGGGATACCGTGGTGGTACTGGGCGACTTTGGCTTTGTGTGGGACGGCAGCAAGGAGGAACAGAAAAAGCTGGATTGGCTGCGCAAGCGCCCGTATACCCTGCTGTTTCTGGACGGCAGCCACGAAAACTACGACCTTTTGAAGCAGTATCCCACCGAGGAACGCTTTGGCGGGAAGGTGCAGGCACTGGGTGGCAATGTGTACCATGTGTGCCGCGGCAGTGTGCTGGAATTGGAGAATAAAAAATACCTGTGCTTTGGCGGTGCGGAAAGCCAGGATGTGGAGGATCGGGAACCCGGCGTGAACTGGTGGAGGGAAGAAATGCCTTCGGAGGAGGAATACGCCTTTTGTGAGGAGAACCTTGCAGCGTGCGATTACAAAGTGGATTATGTGCTGACCCACGATGCGCCAAGCAGATTTTTGGATTTTACCGCCCTTGCCAGCGGCGAGACCAACCAGCTGCACAGCTTTCTGGATAAAATTTTGTTGAAGCTGACCTACGACAAGTGGTTTTTTGGCTGCTACCATAAGGATACCCAGCTTTCCACCAAAAGCCGCTGCGTGTTCTGCGATGTGATAAGCATGGGCGAACGGCACGCAAAGCGTTCCGTTCGATAACAGGGGCCGCTGCACCAGCCGTGCAGCGGCTTTTGCATTTGCTGCTGCTTGTGCGCAAAAAACCTCCGGATCAGTTCATGGCTCCGGCTTTCTCGAACATCTGCTGCACCTGCTGTTCCAGCAGTGCGTGCTCCGGCGCTTCCAGCAGCGGGTCGTCGGCCAGCATGGCAACGGCTTCCGCCTGCGCAGCGTGCAGGGTGCGGGTGTCGTTCATCAGGTCGGCGATCTGCAGGGTGGGCAGGCCGTGCTGGCGGCTGCCGAAAAAGTCGCCGGGGCCGCGGGTCTCCAGATCGTACTGCGCCACCGCAAAGCCGTCCGTGGTGCTGCACAAAAATTTCAGCCGCTTTTGTACGTTTTCGCTTTGGTTGTCGCTGACAAGAAAGCACCAGCTCTCCGCTGCACCGCGTCCCACGCGGCCGCGCAGCTGGTGCAGGGCGCTCAGACCGTAGCGCTCTGCGTTTTCGATCACCATTACGCTGGCATTGGGCACATCCACACCCACCTCAATGACGGTGGTGGACACCAGTGCGTCCAGCCGTCCGGCTTTGAAGTCCTCCATCACGGCAGCTTTCTCCTTGGGTTTGAGCTTGCCGTGCATCAGGCCTACCCGGCGCTCCGGCAGCAGGGCCTTGGCAATGTCCTCGTAGTAGCTCTTGACGGCGTTCAGTCCGCCGTCCGGCACATCCTCAATGGCCGGGCAGACCAGATACACCTGCCGCCCGCGCCCGATCTCCTGATCGAGAAAATGGTAGAGGTCGCGTCGCTTTTTGCCGGTGATGCAGCGGGTCTTGACCGGTGTGCGGCCCGGCGGCAGCTCGTCCAGAATGGAGATGTCCAAATCGCCGTAGATGAGCAGGCCCAGCGTGCGGGGAATGGGCGTTGCGCTCATCACCAGCAGGTGCGGATTCGCGGCCTTTTCGGCCAGCATTCCGCGCTGCCGTACCCCAAAGCGGTGCTGCTCGTCGATCACGGCAAGACCAAGCCGGGCAAACTCTACGCCTTCGCTGAGGATGGCGTGGGTGCCCACCACAAGGTCGGCTTCGTCGTTCCGGATGGCGGCAAGGGTGGTGCGGCGTGCAGCGGCCTTCATGCCGCCGGTCAGCAGGGCCACCCGCATCCCGAAGGGGGCAAGCATCCGGTTCAGGCCTTCGGCGTGCTGGGCGGCCAGAATTTCTGTCGGGGCCAGCAGCGCGGCCTGATACCCCGCCCGGATGCAGGCCCAGATGGCGGCAGCCGCCACCAGCGTTTTGCCGCTGCCCACATCGCCCTGCAAAAGGCGGTTCATGGAAGTCTCGCCCGCCATGTCGGCCAGAATCTCGCTCACGGCCCGGCGCTGGGCTCCGGTGGGGGAAAAGGGCAGGCTGGCCCAGAACAGGGACGGGTCGGCAAGCTGCATGGGCGCACCGGTGGCAGCGGCACCCCGGTTTTTCATCCGGCCAATGCCCAGCTGCAGAACCAGAAGTTCTTCATAGATCAGCCGCCGCCGGGCTGCATAGGCCTGCTCTTCGGTGGCGGGGCAGTGGATGGCCCGCACGGCATCTGCCTTGGAGAGCAGACGGTATTTTGTCAGCATTTCCGGCGGAAGAGGGTCGGGCAGAAGTTCTGCATGGGGCAGCAGCTGCCGCACGCACTTGGCGATGGCATTGCTGGTCAGGCCCTCGGTCTGTGGGTAGACCGCTTCAAAGGGAGAAGCCTTGATCTGCTCGGCGGTGCGCACCTGCGGGTTGACCATCTGGCGGCGCAGCATCCCGCCGGTAACGATGCCCTGAAAATAATATTCCTGCCCAAGCTGCAGCTTCTGGGCGGCATACGGATTATTGAACCATGTGATCTCCAGACTGGACACATCGTCCCCGGCAGTGATGCGCTCCATCCGCCGCCCGCCCGGCAGGATACGCCCGCCGGGTTTGGCGAACACCTCAGCCCTGACGACGCACTCCACATCGGTGGGCGCTTCGGCGATGGAATAGGGTTTGGTGAAGTCGATATATCTGCGCGGGTAGTGGCACAGCAGGTCGGCCAGCGTCACGATGCCCAGCTTCTCGAACCGCTCAGCGGTCTTGGGGCCAACGCCCTTCAGGTAGCGCACCGGCGTATCCGGGGTGAGGGTGGTATGGTTTTCGGCGGGCATGGCGGTTCAGCTCCTTTCCAAGCGTAGTATAGCCATTGTAACACGGACCGGGAACAGATGCAAACACTTTGCCTTTGCGCGGCGGCTGTGGTACACTGAACAAAACGGAAAGGGGATAGGATAGAATGGAGATCCGCAACGCGACCATGGACGACCTGCCCGCCATTGCCGCCGTGGAGGCAGCCTGCTTCCCGGCAGCGGAGGCTGCCACGGCAGAGGAATTTGCCGGGCGGCTGGCACACTATGCAGACCACTTCTGGCTGCTGTTTGAGGATGGGCAGCTGGCGGCCTTTGTGGACGGCTTTTGCACCGACACGCCCGACCTGACCGATGCGATGTACGCGGACGCGTCCCTGCATGATGACAATGGCGCATGGCAGATGATCTTTGGGGTGAACACCCTCCCGCGCCGCCGCTGCCAAGGCTACGCCGGGCTGCTGCTGCAGCGGGCCATTGCAGATGCCCGCGCACAGGGGCGCAGGGGGCTGGTGCTGACCTGCAAGGAAAAGCTGCTGCACTACTATGCAAAGTTCGGCTTTGTGAACGAGGGGGTTTCCGGCTCTACCCACGGCGGGGTGGTGTGGTATCAGATGCGGCTGCGGTTCTGCTCCGGCAGAGGCTGACTGTTCAAAAGTCCCCTATGATACATTGGGGTTTTGAACAATGAAGAAATAGTGCGCAAAAAAGCGCAGCTTTCCGTGGCTTTTGAGCCTTGAGAGAAAATAAACAACGAACACACGTTGTATCTCACATTGTTCAAAAGGCAGAGGAAGGGGTGAACAGTCAGGAGCCTTGCGGCTGGCAGGGGACGGCGCAAAAAAAATCCCGGAAGCCGAAGCTTCCGGGAATCTTTTGGAGGTGACGACCAGATTTGAACTGGTGGATGAGGGTTTTGCAGACCCTTGCCTTACCACTTGGCCACGTCACCATATTTAGGAGTGGATTTCCACTCCTGTTGGAGCGGCCGACGAGGCTCGAACTCGCTACCTCCACCTTGGCAAGGTGGCGCTC
>OGGG01001021.1_pt1 | contig 25693 bp, 19 predicted proteins | sample 1571201 | NCBI WGS metagenome assembly OGGG01 (sample SAMEA2581946, study PRJEB24529) | metagenome | biome: Human gut stool | place: China | collected 2011 | reverse complement strand
AATCTGAGATGAAACAATAGAGGCCATCTCAAGTTTATTTTGAGACAGCCTCTTTGACTCCTTGAGTGAAGGTTTAATTGAATACCTTCTTTTAGTCTCGTTGCGGAAGCTGGGGGATTCGAACCCCCGGAACGGTTACCCGTTCGGCAGTTTAGCAAACTGCTGGTTTCAGCCACTCACCCAAACTTCCTTTTCTGAAAGGATGTTTTCTCTCAAACGCGATGCAAATGTAGAGAGACTTTTTGAATTGTGCAAACTTTGTGCTCCTTTTTTTGTGAAATAATTGACCGGATAATTTTATGTCTTTGAATATTAGTTAGTTTGATAAATAAGATTTTTTTATTCAGTTTTCTTCTTTTTGAATTAAAACTTATTGAAGAGGGGATTGTAGATGATACGGACCATAAATGGCAAGATAAAATGAGGGCGATTCGTGCGCTGAAAAACATAAAAGAGGGGTAAAACTCCTTCTTTTATGGAAAATGTAGCAGATAGGAAAGCAATTCTTTTGAAAAAATCCTGTGTGGAGCCTTATTTTTTGGGGTAAGCATTTGCAAATTGCCGATAAAAAGATTTTCTTTGTAATTATTATAAAAATAAACTATGATTAAAAAAATATTTATTAATATTTGGAATTTCTATTATGAAGGTTTTCGCTCCATGACCCTGGGGCGTACGCTATGGGCGTTGATCCTGGTCAAACTCTTCATCATGTTTTTCATCTTAAAACTTTTTTTCTTCCCCTCTTTTCTGAAAGGCAAAAGTACGGAAGAGAAGCAGGAATATGTGGGAAGTGAACTGGTAGACCGGGCGGCAACTGAGCAGAATCCTTCTCTCTAGCACTTTCTTTGATTACTGGATAAAGAATTACTAATTTATAAAAACACACATTTTATGTTGGAAACAATTGACACCTCAATGATTGACTGGTCAAGGGCACAGTTTGCTCTTACCGCGATGTACCATTGGCTGTTTGTTCCCCTTACGCTGGGACTGGCCGTTGTGATGGGCCTGATGGAAACCATGTATGTAATATCGGGTAATGAATTCTGGAAGCGTACGGCAAAGTTCTGGATGAAGTTGTTTGGTATAAATTTTGCCGTAGGAGTGGCTACCGGATTGATTCTGGAGTTTCAGTTTGGAACGAACTGGAGTAACTATTCCTGGTTTGTAGGAGATATTTTCGGAGCTCCCCTTGCGATTGAAGGGATTGTGGCCTTTTTCATGGAAGCTACCTTTATTGCCGTCATGTTTTTTGGCTGGAATAAGGTCAGCAAATCTTTCCATCTGACATCTACATGGCTTACCGGACTGGGAGCGACTTTCTCGGCATGGTGGATCCTGGTAGCCAACTCATGGATGCAGTATCCGGTAGGTATGAAATTCAATCCGGAAACTGTACGTAATGAAATGTTCGATTTTGCGGCTGTGGCATTTTCTCCTGTCGCCGTGATGAAGTTCCTTCATACGGTATTGAGCAGCTGGATGCTGGGAGCAGCCTTTGTAATTGGAGTCAGTGCCTGGTATCTTATCCGTAAGCGTGAGAAGGAGTTTGCCTTGGCCAGTATGAAAATTGCTGCCGGAGTGGGGTTGTTCGCATCTCTCGTGACTGCATTCAGCGGTGACAAGTCGGCTTATCAGGTAGCCCAATATCAGCCCATGAAACTGGCAGCTATGGAAGCGCTTTATGAAGGAGGTACGCATGAGCCGCTTACGGTAGTGGGCAGTCTGAAAATTCCAGCCATGCTTTCCTATCTGGCTACACATGATACTGACGGGTATGTACCGGGTATAAATAATATTCTGCGGGGAGGATATACCCTTCCGGACGGTTCTCAGGCTTTGTCGGTAGAGGAGAAGATGGTACGCGGTAAAAAGGCCATTGCTGCCTTAGGGGATTTCAGAAAAGCCAAGGAGGCCGGTGACCAGCATGCGATGGAGGCTGCCCGTAGTGTATTGGATGAAAACATGCCGTATTTCGGCTATGGATATATTAAAGATCCTGCACACGTGGTTCCTCATGTGTCACTGTTGTTCTGGACCTTCCGTATCATGGTGGGACTGGGAGTGTATTTTATCGGATTTTTCGCACTTATCCTCATTCTGGCATCCAAGCCTCGCTTCCTGCAGTTGACCTGGCTGCATCACCTGGCAGTATGGAGCATTCTTCTGGCTTATGTAGCCAGTCAGGCCGGATGGATTGTTGCGGAACTGGGACGTCAGCCTTGGGCTATCCAGGATATGCTGCCGGTCAATGCGGCTATCTCAAAACTGGAAACCGGTTCGGTACAGACTACTTTCTTTATCTTCCTGATCATGTTTACGGTGTTGCTGATAGCTGAAATCCGTATTATGCTGAATGCCATCAAGCAGGGCCCGGAAGGAAAATAATCAGATCAAAATGTTAATTTATTAAATAGAAAAACTATGGATTCAACTTATATATTCTTGCAGCATTACTGGTGGTTTCTGGTGTCATTGCTGGGGGCATTACTTGTATTCCTGCTGTTTGTGCAGGGAGGTAACTCATTGCTGTTCAGACTGGGGCAGACTGAAGAGGAACGTACACTGATTGTGAACTCCACCGGACGGAAGTGGGAGTTCACCTTTACTACGCTGGTGACTTTCGGAGGGGCTTTCTTTGCTTCTTTCCCTTTGTTTTACAGTACCAGTTTCGGTGGGGCATACTGGCTGTGGATGATTATTCTGTTCAGTTTTGTACTGCAGGCGGTATCCTACGAGTTCCAGTCGAAGCTGGGTAACCTGCTTGGAAAGCGTACGTATCAGTATTTTCTGGTTATCAACGGGGTGGTAGGACCGATATTGCTGGGAGCGGCAGTAGCTACTTTCTTTAACGGTTCTAATTTTGTGGTGGAAAAGGCTAACCTGACAGATGATTTCATGCCGGTAATCAGTCACTGGGCAAACGGCTGGCACGGACTGGATGCTTTCGGAGACCCCTGGAACCTGATTCTGGGAATGGCTGTCTTCTTCCTTGCCCGCCTGCTGGGAAATATGTACTTTATCAATAATATCCGTAATGAGCAGCTGGTGGCGCGCTGCCGGCGTCAGTTGATTTCGGACGGAGTGCCTTTCTTGTTTTTCTTCCTGGCTTTTGTGATCCGTACGTTACTGAAGGACGGTTTTGCGGTTGATGCTCAGACTCAGGAAATTGTGATGGAGCCTTACAAGTATTTCAATAACCTCGTGGAAATGCCGTATTTGCTGCTGCTGTTTGTGCTGGGTGTGGCCGGTGTGCTTTGGGGACTGATTAAGAGCATCCTTTGCACCTCGTATACGCGTGGAATTTGGTTTGCCGGTGTCGGTACGGTACTGACTGTGTTGGCATTGCTGCTGACTGTAGGTTATAATCATACTGCATATTATCCATCAACTGCCGATTTGCAGAGTTCGCTGACGCTGGCCAACAGTTGCTCCAGTATGTTTACTCTGAAGACAATGGCTTATGTATCGATTCTGGTGCCGTTTGTCCTGGCTTATATCGTTTATGCATGGAGAGCCATTGACCGTAAGCCTATTACGGCGGAAGAACTGAAGGAAGATGACCATGCTTATTGATGGGAAATCTCTGAGTAGGGTAGGATGATAAAAAACTCCTTGTCTGCTATCTGTTGCAGACAAGGAGTTTTTTTATATGGGATGCTGGAATATCTGTTCCGGCCTGTATTTATTGCCGGATGGAGGGATTCAGCGAGAAGCTTGTTTATTCTTGTTTTCTTCTACTGTTTTCAGCATCAGTTCTACTGCCGTCTTCAATTGCACATCATTGCCTTTCAGCTGGTCTTCCGGACTGTTGTATACGGCAATGTCCGGTTCAACCTGGTGGTTTTCCGAATACTGGCCTCGCATGTCGCGGCAACCTACCTGCGGAATACCGAATACCAGACTCGGATCAATTTGCTGTTCCCACCATACGGCTGTCATGGTACCCGGAACAGGAGCTCCTACGAGTTTTCCGATACCCAGTTCACGATATACCCACGGAGTACCACAGGCGTTGCTGTAGTTGTCTTCGCAGATCAGCATGCACGATGGCTTCAGCCATTTGTTGAAAGGATCGCTGCCGATGTATTGTCCGCGCGGTACAAACTGCTGGTATTCTTTACCGCTGAGCAGGGTGACTACATCATCGTGCAACCAACCTCCTCCGTTGTGGCGGGTGTCAATGACTACAGCGTCGACGTTGCGGTAGCGTCCGAGCAGTTCGCTGTACAATGTACGGAAACTTGGGCTGTCCATGCCTTTGATGTGTACATATCCGACGCGTCCGTTCGACCAGGTCTCAGTCATTTTCCGGTTGCGTTCTACCCAGCGTTTGTAGAGCAGTTCGTTTTCGTCGGAACGGCTGATTCCTTTTACAGTCTCGGTAAACCGTTTGCCGTTTTTCGGATTGTAGATGGTCAGTACCATCTTTCTGCCGACCTTGCCTTCGAGCAGCGGATAGTAATCTTCTCCTTTCCGGATGGGCTGTCCGTCTATCTTTTCGATGATGCAGCCGGCGGTAGCCTCTGTCTTGATGGCTGCCAGCGGACTTTTGGCAATAATCTCTGCAATCTTCAATCCGTCACCCAGGTACGTATCGTCGAGGAAGACACCCAGGGATGCTGTAGCAAGTGCTGCTCCGCTATTGCTGTAGCGGGCGCCGGTATGAGAGGCATTCAGTTCACCCAGCATCTCACTCAGCATTTCTGCAAAATCGTAGTTGTTGTTGATGTGAGGCAGGAATTTCCGGTACACTTCTTTGTATCCTGTCCAGTCGGTACCCTGCAGGTCGGTGACGTAGAATTTGTCTTTTACCTGCTGCCAGACATGGTCGAAGATGTATTCGCGTTCTTTGAAGGGCTGGTAATCAAAGAATGCATTGAACGTGATGTCTTTCGTACTTCCTTTTTCGAGGTCTACTTTTTTCAGTTTTCCTCCCGTGCACATATAAATGTTCTCACCTTTCTTGTCGGGAATCATCCGTCCACCACCCAGGCCTTTGGCAAGAATCTTGGTAGAACCTTCTTTCAAATCGTGTACCCAGAGGTCGAAGTCGCCCTCAAAAGCGGCCTGATAGTAGAATTTGTCTCCTTTCGGAGAAAGATATCCGTCGCCCATGAAAGAGGAGTTGACTGTAAGCCGGATGACACGGTCCTTGCAGTTCTCGAGATCGAAGACAAGGGGCTTGACTTCTTCTTGTTTATCTTCTTTGTCTGCTTCCGACGATTTCTTGCTTTCTTTCTCTTTCTTTTTCTTGGTATCTTCTTCGTCCTTTTTCTTCTCTTTCTCTGCTTCTTCCAGCAGTGCCAGGTCTTCCTTGTTCATGCGGAAACGTTCATAGGCTTCCACATCGAAGAACATGATGTAGGCGTCGGTTTCGGCCCCCCAGCTTCCGTGGCTGCGGTATCCGGCACGGTCACTGAACCAGATCATGGCTTTTCCACCGAGTACCCAGCTGGCGCTTCCGTCGGTATATCCGCTTTCGGTAAGATTGTGCATTTCACCTTTACCGTCGGCATTGAGCAATACGACGTCTTTGTTGTTCCAGCCTCCGATGCCGATGTAGTCAGACAGAATCCATTTGCTGTCGGGACTCCATTGGAACCACTGGTCGCCGTCGCTGTATGAGTACTGGTACTTGCCGTCCATTACCGTACGTACCTGTCTGGATTTCAGATTGAGTACCCGGATGCAGGTACGGTCTTCCAGGAAGGCGATTTCCTTACCGTCGGGACTGTACTGGGGTTCAAAAGAAGTAATGTTGGAATTGATCAGCCGTTCCTCTTTGATTTCTTCGGCATAGGTAAACAGTTTGTCTTCCTTATTGCACAGCGAGGCTTGGTAAATCTGCCAGATTCCGTTTCTTTCGGATGAGTAAGCGAGGTGTCTGCCGTCGGGAGAGAACTGGATGTTCCGTTCTTGTTCCGGAGTGTTGGTAATCCGTCGAGTAGTTTCGTACTCAACGGAGGTGACGTATACATCGCCTCTCAGAATAAATGCTACTTCCTTGTGGTTGGGGGAAAGTGCGATATCGGTAGCTCCGCTGTTCCGGATCTGTTTGATCAGGTCCCGGTTGTTGTTGTCGGCTACAATCTGGATGTTGACCTTTTTGGGATTATTTCCCGGTACAAGGGTGTAGATTTCTCCGTCAAGGCCGTAGCACAGGGTGCCGTTTTTGCTTACGGAAAGAAAACGTACCGGATTCTGGGTGTGGAAAGTAAGCTGGCGGGCGTCGTTCTTTCCCGGAGTGCGCTGGAATACGTTGAAGCTTCCTTTCTCTTCACTCAGGTAATAATATGATTTTCCATCGGGGGCCCAGACGGGATTGCGGTCTTCACCTGCGTAGTCGGTCAGTTTTTCAAAGCTGCGTTCTCCCTTGTCTTGACACAACCAGATGTCTCGGGTGATGGAGGCTTTTTCGTGTTTTCTCCAAGGATCTTCGTATCCTTTCTTGTCTTGATACAGCCATTGGGTCGTATCGAAAGGATGGAAGGAGATGTTTTCCATGGTGAGTGAGGAGAACATCTGGGGTCTGCCTCCCTGAATACCTACTTTATAGACTTGGGTGAATATGCCCGACGGGAATTGCAGGTCGGTAACCGAAGGCTGGAGTGAGGCGGAAAACAGTACGGTAGAGTCATTCTGGAATGCGATGGGGATTTCTTTTCCGGAAGGTGTGGTCAGCCGTTTGGGGATTCCTCCTTCGGCTGCTACGACAAAGACGTCCAGACTTCCCATACGGTCGGAGGCAAAGGCAATGTGCTTGCTGTCAGGGCTCCATACCGGATAACTGTCGTAAGCGGCATTCGAGGTGAGCTGACTGGCCTTTCCTCCCTGGACAGGGACGGTAAAGATATCTCCCTGGTAGGTAAAGGCAATGGTTTTTCCATCTGGTGACAGAGCGCAGTAACGCATCCAGAGCGGATGATCTTGCGCCTGAAGGGACAACGTTCCCAGCAGAACGGCTCCCGATAAAATTAATTTTTTCATGCGAATAAGGTTGGGTTTAGTTTCATATCTTTTATATGGATGAATGTATCCGGCTGTCTGATCTGATACGGATGAGGCCGGGATGATTCATTGTCTCATATATTTTGTCAGCCTTTTGCGGCATCTCGTCGCAAAGATAAGGAAAATGTATGGTGACGGTTGAAAAAATGAATTTGTTTTTGAAGAATGGCAGGACATTTGCAAGAAAGGGATGTGGATGGGGGATAATGGCAGAGCCGGTTCAAATCAAAGACTTGAACCGGCTCTGTCGCTATATGAGATTATTATTGATTGAATGTATGTCGTTCTTATTTCTGTGTAGCTTCCTCCATTCTTACCGGGCATACAGGGTGTAAGTTTGCACCTCTTTTGTGGTGTGGAGCAGGAGTCATGGCCGGACATCCGAGTTTTCCCGGCTGGCATTTCGGAGCGTGCATTCTTTTGTGAGGCTGAGCACGGAACAGTTTTTCTACCTGTCTGATGTTCAGAATTTTTTTGAACTTATTGTAGTAAGTTTCCTGAGTTTCCAGGATTTTCTTGCGCATGGCAAATTTGTCCTGCATCTGCTGGTCAAGTTCTGCATCGGTCAGTTCTTTTTTCGGACAGGCCTTAGGAGCAACTTCCGGATGGCAGCTCTTCAGGGCATTCAGGTATTCGGTATAAAGAGGAGCGAACTTGGCTGCCGTAGCTTCATCGAGCAGCAGGTGTTTTTGCATTTGCTTGACTTGCATTTCGATACGCTGTTCGGGAGTCAGACGAGGTCTGTTGGCTTTACCTGCCTTGTCTTGCTGTGCCCAAAGATTGCCAAAACTGCCAATGGCTACCATCATACATACGATAAATAAACGGTTTGTTTTCATATTCTTCTCGTTTTAAAAGTTAATTATATTCAGTTTAGCGCGCTTTGTGATTATGACGGTTTTTGTGGAAAATGGTTTATTCTGATTCTGCCATTTTACTTTTTTTAATGTTGCCGGTCGGACGTGAAATTCCGATAATGAGTTGTGAATAAGGTGTATACATTCTGAATGCTGAATGTTTTTTAAGAATGATTTTTATCGTTTTATGGAGTATGTCAGTGAAATATGGCTTAGGGTGTTTCGGAAAATATTTAGCTGGATTTTGGGGAAGCGATGACTATTTTTCCTATTTTTACTTTTGGTTTGGCGGGTTGGCTGAACCGTGAACGAAACCGGATTTTTATTAATGGATGAAAACGATGAGACTGAATAAATTGCTTCTATGTTTCTTTTTGTGGGTGAATGTGTGCGGATGTCTGTATGCTCAGGCTTCCCGTCCGAAAGTGGGACTTGCCTTGAGTGGGGGAGGTGCTAAAGGGGTGGCCCATATTGGGGTACTGAAGGTGATGGAAGAAGTGGGAATCCCCGTGGACTACATCAGTGGTGCCAGTATGGGGTCGATTATCGGAGGGTTGTATGCCATCGGCTATGACGCTGCTACCCTCGACAGTCTGGTCCGCAGTCAGGACTGGATGTTCTTGTTGACCGACCAGATGGAACGGGAGTTCCGTTCGCTGGAGAGCAAGCAGGAGAAGGACAGATTCCTGGTTTCTTTCCCTTTTTCCATTCATCAGCAATCCGGAACTTCTTTGTCGGGTTTTATCAAAGGACAGAATATTCTGAATAAGTTTACCGACTTGACCATCGGGTATCATCAGGTATCGTCTTTCGACAGTCTTCCCATTCCTTTTGCCTGTGTGGCGGGTGATTTGAGAAAGGGGGATGAGGTCATTATCAAGGAAGGAAGTCTGCCGCTTGCCATGCGCAGCAGTATGGCGATTCCCGGAGTTTTTGCTCCGGTATACCGGGACAGTATGGTACTGATCGACGGAGGGGTATTCAATAATTTCCCTACCGATGTGGTTAAAAAGATGGGGGCGGATGTCGTGATTGGGATTGACCTGAATACCGATGCCTTGGAAAATCCGGAGTATAAATCGTTGATGGAGATTGCCAACAAACTGATTTTCATTGCGGGTGAGAAAAAGTATGCCGAGAATATGAAACTGGTGGATTTGTATATTAATCCGGAACTGAAAGGGTATGGGTCTGCGGATTTCAATGCCGAGGCAATTGATTCGATGATTGTAATGGGAGAGCGGGCTGCCCGTGCAAAATGGAACGAGCTGGTGGCGTTGAAGAAAAGATTGAATTTGCCTGACAAAAAGGATGTGGAACGGAAAACGATGGCTGCTCCCGACAGTTTCTGGGTGGCCGAAGTGCAGATAAAAGGACTGAAATCGTACGATGAGGAGTGGATCATGAAACAGGCAGGGGTGACACCGGAAGGTTACTTGAATGCCGACGAACTGGAGCGGAGTGTCCGCCTGTTGCAGGGTACGGGACTGTTTAAGTCTGTAGGATATAGTCTGACGGGACCTCGGAATGATGTCCTGGTATTCAGGGTACAGGAGTTCCCGGAAGGGCGGTTTGATATTGGATTCAATGTGAATTCGGAAGAAATCGCGTCGCTGTTGTTGCATGCCCGCATGAATGTGAAGTCGTTGAACAGCAGTTCCGTGGATGCTACGGCTAAAATCAGTACCAATCCGTGGCTGAATGTGGACTATAGTTTTCATACCCGCAAGATGAAGAATATCGGAGTGGCCTATCGTCTGGGGTATACGGACATGAAGCTGTATCGGGAGGGAAGGCGTATCGATAATATCTCCTTTCTTGGCAATCACATTGAGTTTTACCTGAATGAAAGTTCGTACCGCAATTTTACGTATCGGGTAGGGGTGCAGGGAGACTTTTTCTGCAATGCTTCCGGACTGTATACTCCGGATTACCGGAAGTATGTTCCGAAATCGGCAGACCGTTATTTCTCTACTTTCCTGATGTTGGGATATGATAGTTTCGACAACCTGACGCATCCGGCTTCCGGAGTCCGGCTGGCGGTCAAGGATAATGTGTATGGAGATGATGTGTTCAAGGAAAAGAGCAACTGGTTTAATCTGACGACCTTTAATTTTCAGGCGGCTCTTTCATTGAGCAACCGCTTTTGTGTGCTCCCCGAGGTGTATGGCAGTCTGTTGTGGGGAGATGGTATTCCGGGCTACTTCCAGAATTATATCGGAGGGGAGGATTCGGGACGTTATTTCGCCCAGCAGCAGTCGTTTTATGGCATACGTTATGCGGAGGTGGCGGATAATCTGTTGCTGGGATCCCGCCTGACCCTGCGCTACCGGATCGGGGGAAAGCATTATGTATCCGGCATTGTGAACTATGCATATAATACGCATGATTTCAATAGCTTTTCCGACGGGAAGAGTTATTGGGGAGGTGCCTTGAAGTATTCGTATGATACCTTAATCGGGCCGGTGAGCCTGACATTCGATTATTCCAACAGCGTGGATAAACTGGGAATCTATGCGAATGTCGGTTATTATTTTTAACCGGAACTCCTGGAACTGCAGTCGCTGGAGAACCGGTGGCATGTAGGGAGTTTAGAGGAAAGGGGCGGGAACACGGATTTCCACTTTCTTTCCGGTGACAGGGTGAACAAAGGACAGGTAGCTGGCGTGCAGGTAGAGGCGCTTGTCCTTGGTTCCGTAGAGTTCATCGCCTGCAATCGGGGCATTCAGTCCTTCGGCATGGGCTGCGTGTACTCTCAACTGGTGGGTGCGGCCGGTGTGTGGCCAGAAGGTTACCCATACTTTCTCGCCTTGTCGCTTGATTACCCGGAAATGGGTCAGTGCCGGTTTGCCCAGTGTCGGGTGAACCATCTGGCAAGGACGGTTGTTCCAGTCGGGCATCAGTGGCAGACTGATGTCTCCTTCATCGTTTCCGTGATAGCCCTGGAGTATGGCGGTATATTGTTTTTCCATCTGACGGGTGGCAAACAAGGCCTGCAGTTGCTGGTGGACTTCCTTGGTCTTGGCGGCAAGCAGTATGCCGGAGGTTGCCATATCCAGCCGGTGGACAACCAGCGGACCGGTGGCCTGAGGGTAAAGTCGCTGCAGGCGCTGACAGACTGAGTCCAGGTCGTTCTTTCCGGGTACGGACAACATTCCTGCCGGTTTGTTGACTGCTACTATCCATTCGTCTTCGTATACGATTTCGAGTTCCTTGTCTTTGTGGCAGTCGACTTCCAGCGGATTTTTTTCTACGTTCAGTCCGATGAGCATGTGTGCCAGGATAGGTGCACATTTTCCCTTACAGGAGGGGTAAAAGTGTCCGTGATGACGGATTTCTTCCTTGGGGGACATTCCCCACCAGAATTCACCCATAGCCAGCGGATACAGCTGGTGCTGGTAGGCGTATTGGAGCAGTTTGGGCAAGGCGCATTCTCCGGCTCCGGCGGGAGGGGTTCCCTGCGGGGTATCCTGAAAAATCTGACAGAGGTCCTTGTGTTCGCCTTTGGCATTCAGCATCTGGAATTGCTGGAACAGACGGAGCTGCAGGGCTGCCGACCGGTGTTTCCGTTCCTCTTTCAGTTGGCGGATCAGGGCTTCATGGCGGTGGACAAGGACTGCCTGGGTGTCAATCTCGTTTTTTATGCGCTTTTCCAGCCGTTTGTATTCGGCTTTCTGAAACTGGCTTTCTTTGATGAGTTGTGCCTCGGTTTCCGGAGAGACTCCGGCTGCCCGTAGTTTTTCACGTGCCTGTTTGGCCTGTCTCATCGCTTCTTTCGCTGCGGTCAGTTGCCGGTTGCCGGTTTCCTGTAAGTCCAGTAACTCTTTTTTCTGCGACTGATATTCCGAAGCCTGTTCAAGTTCACGGATACGGGTGTTTATCTGGGAAATCTGTGCTTCTTCCAGACGGAAAAAACCATCGGGCTGCAGCAGGTCGTATACGGGAGGTACAAAGAACGGGTGTGAATTACTGCCTGCCAGATTCCCGGAGAAGGCAGCCAGGTATCCTGTCCGGTTATCCGGGGTACGGACCACCAGTACTCCGAACATTTTTCCCTGATGCAACTCTTCTTCCCATTCCTTTCGCTCCGAAAGATAAGCCTGTACTTCCCGGGCTGCAAGTTGAGTCAGCGGATGAGGGGTATAATGAAATGGATAAGTAAACACCGATGGAAGTGTGATTCCATCGGTGGAGTGTGTGAAGAAATGTAACTTTTCTGTATCGTTGCCTGTAAGTTCTTTCTGACTCATTTTGTGATTTGTTCCGATATTCCGTTATTCCAGTTCTCTTTGCCGGCAGAAACATCCGCCAAATTTTTCATCAATGTTTTCAATCGGTTCCTTGAAAATTCCATAGACGGACGATCCGGAGCCGCTCATGGAAGCATAAATGGCTCCAAGGTCGTATAGCTTGTCCTTGATGGCTGCGATTTCCGGATATTTAGGGAAAATGCTTGCTTCAAAATCATTGACCACCCAATCTTTCCAGCTTTCGATAGGGGACTGGATAATCTCCTTCAGTGAACGTGCCGGAGCATGGGGATGAATGTGGGCAAAGGCTTCGCGGGTAGAGATGAATACGTCTGGCTTGACCAGAATGATGTGGTATCCCTTTAAGGAGAGTTCCAGCGGTTCAAACAGGTTGCCGGTGCCTTTGGCGAATACGGGCTGGTTTTTGATGAAGAAGGGACAGTCGGCTCCCAGCTGGGCTGCATAATCTTCCAACTGTGCTTCACTGAGGTTTAGTTTGAACTTTTCATTCAGTAATTTGAGCATGAAAGCTCCGTCGGAAGAGCCTCCTCCCAGTCCCGCACCGGTCGGGATATGCTTGAACAGATGAATGTCTACAGGAGCCAGGTCATGGTGCTGCTTCAGTAGCTGATAAGCTTTGATTACCAGGTTGCTGTCTTTGTCTCCTTCAATCTGTATGCCGCTGATGCGCAGTTTGTAAGGAAGATCTGAGTTTTCGAGTCGGCTGACTTCCAGCGCGTCCTGGAATTTAATGGGATAGAATATCGTCTCCAGATTGTGATAGCCATCCGGGCGTTTTTCTGTGATATTTAATCCTATATTTATTTTTGCATTAGGAAATGTGATCATGGTATTGTGTGTTTGATTTGTTCAAAGGTAGTAAAAAAAGTAAAAAGACCGGAATTTCTTTCAATTTTCAGAGTAGAAATATTTGTTGACCGCAGAAAGGTAAATAGAAGGTGTATCTAGTCTGAAGCCGATTCATTTAAAATGATGCGCTTTCCCGAGATGCTGATGCGTCCTTCTCCTGCCAGTTCGGACAGGGCTCTGGCCAGTGAGGGACGAGCTACTCCGAGAATGAAGGCCACTTTCTGCTGGTTGTCGATTTTTCCGTGGATGCTGAGGTAGTTCATCAGGCGGGATTTCAGACTCTGAAGGGCGAACTCGTTCAGTTTCCGGCTTAAGAACAGACTTCTATCGGATATCATCCGGATGAAATTTTTCATTACGGCGGATTGTTCGTGCATGAAATCACTGAACCGTCTGCTGTCCATGATCAGGACTTCGCATTCGGCCGTGGCCTGTGCACTGACGGGGAAGCGGTTGTCGGAAGCATAAATAAAGGCGGGAGCCAGTATTTCGGGGGCTTCCAGCCAGTCGATGGTCAGCTGTTTTCCTTCTTCGTTTTCCATCTGTGCCATTACGGTGCCTTCGAGCAGAAGGTAAAGCGAACGGCATACATCTCCCTGGCGGGCAATGAAATCTCCTGGCGAATAATGCTGGATACGGTTGGGGGCCTCCTCCAGCAGTTGTTGAAGTTTATCGGGGGAGCATCCGCCGAATAAGGGGAGCTGCATCAGTTTTTCTATTTTCATGACGGGGTTGATTTTTTTTATGGAGTTGTAACATAGGTGACAATCTATCTCCTGATGATTGTTCATCTTTGCACAAACTTAATGAAAAAACTGCGAATAATAAAATAGGAATTTACAATTAGAAACAGGAATAACAATGGAAGGAAGTATGTTTTGTTTTCAGTGCCAGGAAGCTGCGAAGGGTAGCGGATGTGTCCTGAAAGGTGTGTGTGGAAAAGAAAGTACGACAGCCCGGTACATGGACCTGCTGTTGTTTGTGGTTCGTGGGGTAGCTGTGGCAGCAGATGTGTTGCGCAATAACCGGCTGGTGGTGGAAGAGGAGGTGAATCTGTTTGTGACAGATGCACTGTTTGCTACGATTACGAATGCGAATTTCGATGATGAGAGCATCCTGAAGCGGGTGCGGAAAGGACTGGTCTTGCGCGACAGGTTGAAGGCGCAGGCACGGGAGAAGGGGCTGGCCTTGCCGGAAAAGGACGAACTGGACTGGAACGGGACAGCGGAGGAGTTTGATTCCAAATCGGCTACGGTGGGTGTTCTCCGAGAGAAAAACGAAGACATCCGCTCGTTGAAAGAGTTGCTGGTGTATGGTCTGAAGGGAATGGCAGCATATCACGAACATGCCATTCGGTTGGGACACTCGGATGAAGCACTTCATGCATTCATGCAGCAGGCGCTGGCGGAAACGGCTTTGGACCGTCTTACGGCTGAAGAATGGGTGGCGCTGGTGCTGAAGACCGGAGAATATGGTGTGCGGGTAATGGCACTGCTGGACAAGGCCAATACGGAGAGGTATGGTCATCCGGAAGTGACAAAGGTGAACCTGGGGGTCCGAAGCAATCCGGGTATTCTGATCAGCGGCCATGATTTGCGTGATCTGGAAGAGTTGCTGCGCCAGACCGAGGGAACAGGAGTGGATGTGTATACCCACAGTGAGATGTTGCCGGGACATTATTATCCGGCCTTCAAGCGTTATGAGCATTTTGTGGGCAATTACGGAAATGCCTGGTGGAAGCAGCGTGAGGAGTTTGCTTCTTTCAATGGTCCGATTGTCTTTACGACCAACTGTATCGTGCCGCCTTCGGAGAATGCGGTGTATAAAGACCGGATTTTTACTACGAATGCAACCGGCTATCCGGGATGCCGTCATATTCAGGCTGATCACGAAGGACATAAGGACTTCTCGGAAGTGATTGCGCTGGCCAAGACGTGTGCGGCTCCTGTGGAACTCGAAAGGGGAGAGCTTGTGGGTGGATTTGCGCATCATCAGGCTTTGCAGCTTGCCGGTGAGATTGTTGAGGCAGTGAAGAGCGGGGCTATCCGTAAGTTTGTGGTCATGGCCGGCTGTGACGGACGGATGAAAAGCCGTAATTATTACGCGGAGTTTGCTCAGGCCTTGCCGCAGGATACGGTGATTCTGACTGCGGGCTGTGCAAAATATAAATACAACAAACTGCCTTTGGGAAGCATCAATGGCATTCCCCGTGTACTCGATGCCGGACAGTGCAATGACAGTTATTCGCTGGTCGTAATCGCCCTGAAACTGAAGGAGGTGTTCGGGCTGGAGGATGTGAATGAGCTGCCGATTGTCTATAACATTGCCTGGTATGAGCAGAAAGCGGTAATCGTACTGCTGGCACTGCTGAGTCTGGGAGTAAAGGATATTCACCTGGGACCTACCTTGCCGGCCTTTTTGTCGCCGAATGTAGCGAAGGTGCTGGTGGATCACTTCGGAATATCTGGAATTACTTCTGTGGATGAGGACTTGAAAAAGATGGGACTGGTATGATTTGTCAGTGAAACTGTCCGGTTGGGTAATTTACTTTTCAAAACTGGAGGGAATAACTCAGGATTTTTTTATCTTTGTCCATTCATTGGTATTTTCAAAAAAAGAATATATGGATAAAGTAGTGATTAACTCGTACGAAGAGTTTGAAAAATTATTGGGACAGCAGATTGGAGTATCTGAATGGCTGGAAGTTTCACAGGAACGCATCAATCAGTTTGCAGATGCTACATTGGATCATCAGTGGATTCATGTGGATGTGGAACGTGCAAAGGTAGAGAGTCCGTTCAAGAGCACGATTGTTCACGGTTACCTGACACTTTCGTTGCTTCCTTATTTCTGGAATCAGATTATCGAAGTGAATAACCTGAAGATGATGGTAAATTACGGAATGGACAAGATGAAGTTCGGTCAGGCTGTGTTGTCGGGACAGCGTATCCGCATGACGGCTGATCTGCACTCATTGGTAAACCTCCGCGGTACTGCAAAGGCTGAAATCAAGTTTGCCATTGAAATAGAAGGACAGAAGAAGAAAGCACTTGAAGGTATTGCTACGTTCTTGTATTATTTCAATTAATGGAGTAATTATTTAAAAAGTATATGGAGGCACAGAACCCATTTTGAGGAAAGATGGAGTCTGTGCCTTGTTTTTTGTATGACAGAGAAAGACATTGAACAGTTGCGTGCATGGGCGGACGAGTATCACCGGGCTTCTTTTATCGTGTCCGACCCGGTACAGTTTCCGCACCGCTATACGCAGGCGGAAGACATTGAGATCTGTGGACTGCTGACGGCTTTGCTGAGTTTCGGCAACCGCAAGCAGATTTTGAAGAAAGTGAACGAACTGGATGAAAGGATGGGACAGGCTCCGCTGAAGTATCTTTTGTCGAAGGAGTGGGAAAAGGATTTCCCGGCAGGAGACGGGCGCAGTTTTTACCGGATGGTTTCGTACGGGGCCTTTCGGGAATATTGGGAAAAACTGTATGAGGTCTATCGTCATCATACCACGCTCGGCGACTGGCTGATGCGCTATCCGGGCATTCCGATGCAGCGCCTGTGCGCTTTTCTGGGAGTATCCGACCGTAGTCCGCAGAAAAAGCTGAATATGTTTCTCCGGTGGATGGTCCGCCGGGATTCGGAAGTCGATTTCGGTATCTGGAGGCAGATGGATCCGGCTGAGCTGATTATTCCGCTGGATACTCATGTGTGCCGGATGGCCTGGCAGCTGGGACTGATTGAGCGGCCTGTCTTTTCACTTGCGGCTGCAAAGCGGATTACGCAGGTCTTGTCGGAGATTTTTCCGGCAGATCCTTGTCTGGGTGATTTTGCTTTATTTGGTTATGGGGTAAATCATCCTGCATTGGAGGAAAAATGATAACTTTAGGAACGGAATTCTCTTGTGGGCTGACCTATGGGGAAATCGTAATAAATAATATCTGAATCGGGTTTAATTTGTAGAGGAGTATGATGAAAATATTGGCAACGGGAGACTGGCATTTGGGAAACTGTTTCCACGGTTTCGACCGTATGGAGGAGCATGCGCATTATCTGGACTGGCTGTTGGATTGTGTGCAGCGGGAAGAGGCGGATGTCTTGCTGATAGCCGGGGACGTGTTTGATTCCAGCAATCCTTCGGCTGCGGCTCAGGAACTGTATTATTCTTTTCTGAACCGGCTGAATGAACGTTTTCCGGCTTTGCAGACGGTTATCATTGCGGGAAATCATGACTCGGCCGCACGTCTGGAGGCTCCGCGTGAGATGCTGGAGCGGCATCGGGTATATGTTCGGGGAGTTGTCCGTCGCTTGCCGGAAGGTGAGGTGGACTGGGATAACCTGCTGGTTCCGGTTACAGGAGGAAAGGAGGCTCAGGAACGGGCGTGGATAGTGGCGGTGCCGTATCTGCGCGACGGAGATTTTGTGCGTGGCATGTCGTATGCAGAAGGGGTTTCCGATTTTCTGAACCGTGCGCTACAGGCTGCGGGCAGGAAGAAGCGTCCGGATGAGGCTGTGTTGCTCATGGCTCATCTATATGCTACCGGTGCGGAGATTGCTGAAGGGTCTTCGGAACGGGTGGTCATCGGAGGGGCCGAGAGAGTGGACATGAGTCGGGTGGAATGTGAAGTCGGGGCTGTGGTACTGGGGCATTTGCACCGGCGGCAGAAACTGGGGAACCGGAGCAACTGGTTCTATCCGGGGAGTGCGCTTCCGATGTCGTTTACGGAGCGTATGTACCGGCATGGGGCAGTGAGTCTGACCTTTTCGGGTGGCGAACTGGCCGGAGAGCCTTGTTTTCATGAATACACATTGTTGCATCCGCTTCGCTCACTTCCGGAGAAACCGGCTTTGCTTCCGGAGGTAATTGAGGTATTGAGTAAATTACCCGATGCCGGGGAGGAAGGTGTGGAGGCTCATATGCCTTATCTGGAAGTGAATGTGTTGCTGGATACGCCTGTACAAGGAATCAATAAGCAGATTGAGGAGGCGCTGGATGGCAAGGGGGTACGATTGTGCCGGACGGCCATCTTTTACCGGACGCAGTTGGAGAATGAAACCGGAGAGGTGCTGGAGTCAGTGGATGATCTGCTGACGAAGAACCCGTTGGAAGTGATTCGGAAAAGTTACCTGAGCCGGCACAAGTGTGAGATGCGTGAAGAACTGGTGGCCTTGGCCAACCGGGCCATTGAGGCAGCAAGAAAGGAGGATGAAGAATGAAGTTACTGAGAATCGGAATGTATAATCTGGCTTCCTTTGAGGGAGAGCAGGTAATTGACCTGGAGAGTGAACCGCTTAAGAGTGCGGACCTGTTCTCCATTGTCGGTGAGACCGGAAGCGGTAAGTCGACGGTGCTGGACGCTGTCTGTCTGGCACTGTACGGACTGGCTCCCCGTTTCTATGGGGCGGATAACTTTGATTATTACAATACGGAGAAACCGGATAATGACAAGGTACTGGAGCCGGATGACCCGCGCAATATCTTGCGGAAAGGGATGAAGGACTGCTGGGCAGAAGTCTGTTTCCTGGCACGTGACGGTTTCCGCTACCGGGCCCGCTGGTCCTGTTCGGTGGCCCGTGTCAATTATAGCCGTCCGGTACGCAGGCTGTTCCGGATAGAGGCCGATCCGCATGGACGGATGGTAGAAAAGGAAGTAGACATAACGGAAGGAAAGCGCCAGAAGCGGGGACACAAGAATGTGAATAACGAGGCACTCGACCGTATTATCGGACTGGATTACGGTCAGTTTACCCGGACAGTCATGCTGGCGCAGAATTCCTTTGCCAATTTTGTGAAGGCAGACGACAAGGATAAGGCGGTATTGCTGGAAAAACTGACAGGTACCGAACTGTATACGTCGATTGCCCGGAAGATTTATGAGTTTTACAAACAGGCGGAAGAGGGTTACCGCCTGCTGTCCGATCAGGTCAAGGCATTTGCGGTACATCGCCTGGATCAGGAGGAATTGGATAAGACGACGGCCCTGCTCGAAGTGCAGGAGAAAAATATTCAGGAAGAACGTCAGCGTGCCTTGAAAATAGATGAGCAGTTGCAGTGGTACAATGGACTGGAGACGCTGAAAACGGCCTTGGAAGCCGAGGAACAGAAATGGAAGCACGCCATGGAGCATGCCGGTGGTTTGTTGCCCCAGCGCAGGGAATTGCAGCGGGTGGAAGCGGTCGCTTCGATACGGGATGTCTTTCAGAACAGTGTGTCGCTGGAAAAGGAAGTCGGAAAATTGTCCGTAGACAGGGATCAGTTGCAGCACGAAGTACTCTCCCGGGAGGAACAGGTTCAGAAGGAGAAGGAACGGGTGGAGCAATTCCGGAAGGAATGGATGGAAACCCGTAATGCGTGGGAAGGATGGCTTCCGAAACTGAAGGAGGCCCGCCGGATACGGACGGAAGTGAATACGCGCCGGGAGCAGGTCGACCGGCAGACGGCGGACTGGAAGAAGCGCAGGCAGAAGTATGAGACGATTTCACTGGAGAAACAGAAAAACCAGGTGGAACTGGATGGTCTGCTTCGCGTGAGGGAAGAGGCGGCTCATTGGCTGGAGGAACAGGAACCGTATCGTCCGGTGTGGGAGAAAATGGGAGTCATCGCCGAGCGTCTGACGCAATTGCTGCAATGGAAGGAGCGTTGCCAGAAGGAGTCCAAGGCCATCGAGGAAGAGGGGAACAGGCTTCAGGAGCAGCAAAAGGCCATGGAGGAAATGGAGCAGGCTTTGAAGAAAAGTGCGGAGGAGCTGGCTCAGTTGCATGAGCACATGAGCCTTCGGCAACGGGAATTGGCTGAACAGGATTTGGAGCGGTTGCAGCAGAATCTGGAGGGGGTAACGGAGGTGTACAAGACCTGGGAGGCCCTCGAAAAGATGTATCAGGGGGCTTGTCTGTTGCAGCAGGAACAGAAACGGAAACAGGAGGAGGTACTTGCCGGAGAAAAGCAGACTGCCCAACTGGAGGAAGAGGTGGCTGTATTGCAGCAGGAGCAGGCGACGATTCAACAGTTGCTACCGGGACTGGAAGAAGCCTATCAGTTGGTCAGTGGGCGGACTGCTGCTGATTTGCGTGCTTCTCTGCAACCGGATCAGCCTTGTCCGGTATGCGGCTCTACGCATCATCCTTATGCCGAGGGAGTGGAGAATGTATTGCTGCCCATTAAGAAAGAGTTGGACCAGCGCAGGGAAAGGATGGAACAGTTGAAGGTTTTGCTGGACAGGGTGCCCGATGGCCTGCTGATCCGGCTTGCAACCGTGAAGGGACAGTTGGCGGCTCATCGTACCGGACTGCAGCAGCTGGAAACTCGCTGGGCGGATACGGTTGCCGAGTGGGAGCGGGAAGCGGTAAAATGTCCGGAACTTCCTTCGAAACTCACGGAGGTGCTGGAAACGGCTTTGTCTACAGATTGGGGAGAACTGATGGGAAGGAAGAAGGCCGAAACGGTAGTCCGTGGCAAGCAGCTTCGGGCACAGGTCAACGGTTATCTGGCGCTTCAGAAGGAACTGGGAGCATGGCGGAAGCAGTATGATGAGCAGAACCTGAAACAGGTGCAGGTACAGGAACGTTTACACCGGAGCCAGTCGGAATGGCAGCAACGGAACGGAAAGTGCGAACAGCGGAAATCGGAACTGTCGGATTTGCAGCGTGCTGCGGCCGACCTTCATGAGCAATTGTGTGTACAGATTGCGCTGCCCGGATGGAGCGAGGAGTTTGATGCGGATGCGGTTGCCTGCATACAGCGCTTGCAGGCTATGGCCGAGAAGTTCCGGAAGACGCAGACTTTGCTTCAGGAAACCTTAGGTACGGTCGGCGAACGGCAGGCATTGATCCGATCGCAACAGTCACAACTGGAAGGCTTGCAGTTGGAAATTCAGCAGGGAGAGAAGGAACTGGAAAAGGAATCTGAAGAAATCCGTTGCCAGGAGAAGCAGTGGAAAGATTTGCTGGGGGGAGTGGAGCCCGATGAGTTGGAGCGGAACTGGGGATTGCAGTTGACCGAGAAGGAAGGAAAGGTGGCGCAGGCCGAGAAAGTATTGAATGAACTGACGGAACGGCACCAGCATGAACGGGGTAAGCTCCGGGCAATGGAGGGGCAGTTGGCTGAAAAGGCAAGTGCACACGAAGAGGCTTGCAGGCAGGTATGGACTTTCATTGAGGAGTACAATGGCCGGTTGTTGAATCATTCGGATAAGGTGAATGTACCGGCAGTTGAACCGGAAGGACAGGAACTGCTTACGGTCGACTGGCTGCGCGACTGTTTTGCTTCGTCGGACAAATGGACGAAGGTTCGTGAGGACATCCGTCAGGCGGATGAAGAAGTCAAATTGTGCCTGGGAAGAAAGGAAGCCCATGAAAAACAGCTGGCAGTTCATTTGAAGGCTGGAGCGGCACGGGGCTGGATGCTTTCTCCGCATGAGGAAGCCGATCCTCGTGAGGGCCTTCGGCAACAGCTTACTGATATCCAGCAGAAAATCGAGGAACTGGATAAGGAACGTCAGCTGACGGGAGGTATTCTGGTGGCCCATCGTCACAGTGTGGCACAGATACAGGCCTTTCAGGAGGAGTTGACTGCGAAGGAGAAAGATTACCGAAACTGGAAGGAACTGAATGATATCCTGGGAAATGCCAACGGAGATAAGTTCCGGGAAACGGCCCAGTGCTTTACGCTTCGTTTCCTGATCCGCCAGGCCAATGAACAGCTTCGTCTGTTGAATCGCAGGTACAGTCTGGAACAGGTACCCGATTCGCTGGGAATCCGTGTCATCGACCATGACAGGGGCGATGAGGTACGTAACATCAGTTCCCTGTCGGGAGGAGAGACCTTTCTGGTCAGTCTGGCACTGGCATTGGGCTTGTCGTCGTTGTCCTCCCGCAACATTCCGATGGGCAACCTGTTCGTGGATGAAGGTTTCGGGACCCTGGACAGCAGTAGCCTGAACCTGGTGATTGATGCCTTGTCGAGTCTGCACTCCATGCAGGGTAAGAAAGTAGGTGTAATCAGTCACACGGCTGAAATGAAGGAGCGGATACGTACACAGATTCAGGTGGTGAAGATGGGAAGCGGAGGCCGGAGCGCACTGAAGATCTCCTGTGGAAATCAGTGAGCCGATGGGAATTTCCGTTGAAAAACAGGAATTTGAATGAAATAATTTCTGTTTTTTTGACAACTGAGTCAATAAAAAATGTGTATATTTGTAAAAGAGTGAATACATTTGTTTCGGAATTGTCATAATATACGGGGTATGAAACGAAGAAAACTGTTTGAATGGTTGGGGGGTGTGCTGCTTTTGGGAGTGGCAGTCCTCTTCTCGGCTTGTGAGGACGATCAGGCCGATATCGTGTTTTATTCCGGTTCTTCACTGATTGAGGAAGTCGGGACTTGTACCAACGCTGTCAGTGAAGTGACGCTTTTCATGAACGGGCGTGAAACGGCTGAGGTGGGCATTGCCTATGGAAAGGGGGCTTACCAGGCGGCTACGTCCGATGTGGAAATTGTCCGTGTAGAAATTGTCGGCGACCGCCTGCGGTTGTCCTGTGGTGAGAAGGAGGGACGTGCCGTTGTCATGGTAAGCGATGAAAAAGGGAATCAGGCAGGCTTGTGGGTCTATACCGGACTGGGAAGCATTGAGTGTGCGGCTACCGGAAAAACGGCTGTCAAGGCCATTCTGAACGGGAACGTGATTGCGGATGAGGCGTTGCAGTCGATGGTGGCAGAGGCTCTGCAAGGCTATCGGCCAATGGAAGAAGGAGGTACGCTGACTTTCATTCCGCAGAATGTGGAGCATTGGCTGCTGGAAGGAGAAGAGGGAACGGTGAAGTGGACCCGGAATCCGATGTCGGGAGAGTCTGTAGAAGGCACTTATCGGTTCGGATACGATGAACAGCTGATGGGGGAACCGATGGAATGTTTCCTTGTTTCCTGCAAGGGAGAGTTGCACCGCCTGTATTTGAATCCCGACCTGAACCGTTCGCGCGAGACTGGACCGGTTTCACAATATTGGGTGGAAGATATTACTGCTGCCTGTCCCGAAGACGTACTTCAGCAGCTTCCGGAGCAGGCCAGAGTCGCTTATTTCATGGAAACCGTCACTTGGGGAGGCTTCCATGTACTGGCCGGTGAAGAATAATCGGATTTTTTGGAAAGTTTGTATTGTAAATAATGAAAATCCCTCCAAAGGAATCTTCCGTAGGGATATTCAGTAAATGTCCCTAAAACGTAAGATGGCATATAAAGTCGATAGAGTATAATCACTTTATATGCCATTATTATTACCCTTTTTCTGCGTTTTTTCATATTAATCCTATTTTTTGGACATGACGTTTTGGAAGAAGTCTGATGACCTCTTCTTATCCTGTCTGTAAATTCATGTCATGCCGCTTTATCCGATCGGTTCCTGATCTTGTCTATCATCAGTATGGCATTTGCCGTATGTATTCCAAAGAAAATCCACAGGATTTCCGTCTTCCTGTTCCGTGCCTTTATCCTTGAGAGAGAATAATGCTGCTTTTGAGTACCGAAGCTTCCTTCAAGCCGGGTGGCCCTTTCTTTTGAGAGTTCACTTCTGAGTACCTTCCTCAAGGACTCATCCTTTGCCGCCCTTCCCTTGCGCACAAATGAAGTGGATATTCCATATTTCGTACAAAACTTTCTGTTGGCATTATTGGCGTATATGGAGTCTGCAGCCACACATTTAACCCTCACATTCATGAGCTTCTGCTGCATACGGATACAGTCTTTCAGGCGTATACCTTCATTGAATGCCTTGAACGAGAGATGTTCGATGAATGATATACCGTCTATCTGTATGTTGTTAACCTTTGCACCGAATTCAACAGATTTTATTTCCTTTCCTCTTACGATAGGACGTACATAATGACGGTCAATGCTGAGGATGCGGTCACTGACTTTCCGTCCTTCAAACATTTCCTTTTCCTGTACAAGAACCTTTCTGATGATGGAAAGACGCTTCTGGTAATCCTGGGTATACCGGAGCGAGGTTCCGTACTCGCTATGAATTTCATCCCTCTGTATGAGGAGTTTTTCAAGAAGTCTGATCATACGACGCTTGAGCATTCTTGTCCTTGAAGCCTTCCTTCTTCTTTTCTTGCAATAGGACAGATAGGACTCCGCTACATTCTTGTATTTGTTTCGAGGACGTCTTATGCCAAGCTCCCCACAATACCTACAGATACATCTGTAGAGCCATTCGAGGCTTTCCCATAGGAGTTTCATGTCCGTAGGAAAACGCATGTGGCTCTCATAGCATGTGGCATCGGTCATGCAGACATGGAGGTTATCAAGATAAGGTTTCCAGTGTGGGGCCAGGACTTCCTGTAGGAAATCAATATCAAGACGGGATGCCATCTCATTACGGATAGCACTGACTATCTTGCAGTTAGTTATGGGAAAAGACGGATCTATTATGATTCCGCAGAACATCTGGTAGTGTATGTTTCCGTTTAGATGTTCCACCAGCTACCTGTCAGAGAATCCGGTGTATGCCTTTAGGACCATAATGGCGATCTTTGCAGAAGGACTGAATATATTCCTGCGGCCCAGATGCCGTTCAGACAGACCTGCGGCTTTTGCCATACTCTCAAACGGAAAGACCGAATAAAGTCTGCCAAGCTCACTCTCATTAAAACTCTTACGATTTTTTTTCCAGAACATCAAATTCAGTAAAGTCCAAAGTAGGGTGAATTTCCAAAATATTTTGCATCTTAGCCATATCTTAGTTGGGGAATTTCCCCCGTTTGGGCTGCCAAACCTTATTTGCGGGGGAATACCTAAAGATACAAAAAAGTCAAATAGCTCGCAATGCATTGTGTATGAATTAGTTATCTTTTTGAATACTATTTACTGAATGTCCCTAATTAGATTGTAGGCGGTGAATTAATTCCTTGATAATTTTTTCTTTACTAGCTCATAACTGGCTGATATTACATCACTTTCCTTTTTCTTGTCGAAAGATTTTCATCCGATAAAGTATGCTTCATAATCCTTTATTTCCCTTTCCAGATTCAGCACCTGCTTTCTTACAAACAGATAAGTGTCATGAAAATTGTCCTCATCCAGTGCCCCGTATCTGCCAACGAGACTTCTTAACCTGTCATAAGACACCGTAAACCAGTCATTGAACCTTTTTTCCACATTGTTCGCTTCCATAATCTTCCATTTATTGAGTTATACATGGCCTGCCCGTGGGTAGGCATTCTTATTTCTTGTACGTTCCCCAGTTCGTTTTCCGATGATTGCTGCAAGGCTTGCCGTGAAAAAATAAGCTCTTGCGCCAGCAAGAGGAAGATTTTTTCACAGGCAACCAAGCCCCTTCAGGGGCCGCCTTGCGCGATCATTCGGAAAAACAACTATCTTTGCTGCAAGAAATGAGGATGACTTCATCTTGAAAGCACCTGGTCTCTGTATATTATTACAGACGGTTATGCGAGATATAAGATAGGTTTATCTCTATAACCCCATCTTGCTCCTTACCATATTCATGTTGTCCTTCAGGTTCCTGTCCATGACTCTTGCATAATGTTGTGTCATTCTTGTGGATGCATGTCCGAGCATGGCAGACACCTCCTGTAATGGAACGTTGTTGGCCAGCGTGACGGTAGTAGCAAACGTATGTCGGGCTGCATGTGTGGTCAGATTCTTTTTGATGCCGCAGAAGTCCGCAATCTCCTTCAGGTAGC
>OGGG01001010.1_pt1 | contig 26140 bp, 21 predicted proteins | sample 1571201 | NCBI WGS metagenome assembly OGGG01 (sample SAMEA2581946, study PRJEB24529) | metagenome | biome: Human gut stool | place: China | collected 2011 | reverse complement strand
TCCTCCGGAAAACGGATATTCATCCATTTTATCGTTATCCCAGTATATATCCTGAATGCTATTTCCATAAAATTCTCCTACTATTGTTATCGTATAATTTTTTGCATAATATAGAAAAAGAGATAGAATAGAGACTAAAGAAATTGCCAGTAAAGTGCTAAAAATCAATACTTTTCTATTCGGAAACAATTTATATATTCTATATAGAATGATTTTTTTATATCGTAATAGGACTTCCAACATAACAAATACAAAGAAATAAAGTACAAGGGTAAAGAAATAATTTTCAAAGAATGTAAAAGTATAGGGATTTTTATAAGTCCAAGTATATGTTTCCCACTGATTTTCCGAATATAAGTCAATATCTTCCCGAGTATTATTTACAATAAGTGTTATGATACCAGAATCATTCTTTTTAATAAACGTTATTGTACACAATTCAGCCTTCCCCATATTTATCATATAGGGGGTTGAATCGGAAGGATCATAGTGTGTAAGAAAATTATTAAAAAGTTTCCAAGGTTCTTCTCGTGACAGATCAAAATCCACAGGTTCTCCATCTATTTCTATAGATGCAATTCTTGTCTCAAACGCAGAGGAGGCTGCATTCTTATAATTAGACGGTAGAATTTCTATTACAGAATCGGAGGTCGTAGAATAATAAGGAGCAAAGATTGTGCAAATAAGAGTAATAGTTAAAGCTATGGCTGCAAGTAATGCAATGACATGATTTTTTATTTTATATTTTAACATAATTATACATATTTTAGAAGTTTTCAAGAGTCAAACTGCCTGCTTTGTAAATTGCATAAATTTTACAGTAAAGATATAATGATATTGCTGTTATCAAAATATCATATTAATTCTGTAAGAAAATCTATCAAAAAAGATACTCACTTATGATAATAGGTTTTGATAAGCTGATAATGGCTAAAAAACGTGCTTTAATAGCCATTATCAAAACTTACAAGTATTGATAATACACTTGATTCTGGCTCTAAAAATCTTTTAAATAAGTTACATGATATGATAATTTTAAATCTGTAGGAAGGAGAAATCACAATGGATCGAGAAGAAAGATTACAAGCTTTAAACAAAATCGAAGGGCAATTAAGCCAGTATTTGGCGGCAGACAAAAAGAACTGGATACAGACCTATCTGTTAATGTCTGAAGTACAAGATAAGGAGCTATATATAGTTAATTATCGCTCCTACACTAAATGGGTTAACCACTTGGCTGACAGTTTATCAATCCATGTATCTACTTTATGGTCCCGGCTGAAGGCTGGAAAAAACTATGCCGAGTATGCCTCCAGAGCCAGGGAACAGGGGCGCATTGTACCCCAAATAGAAGAAATAGACGTATCGCCTGATAGTCTCAATCTCTGCGCCAAAGTTGCTGGTAAAAATGCTGCTGAGATGGATAAACTGGTGGATCAGGTGGTAGCCGGTGATTTGACACGAGAAAATTTGCGGCAGGCTGCCAAAGCAAGAAAGGCTGCAGGTGAATTTGTAGCAAAAAGTCGTTTTGACTGCGTACAGCCATCTGATCGGACGGAGATGGAAGAAAAAATAACTGCGGCAGATATTATATTGGCTTTGCAGTCATCAAACTGGCTGTTTGAGCAGACGATTACAAATCCTATATGGGAAAAAGTAATAACTGATCCACGAAATCCGGTGAGAAAAAATTATATCAAAGAAAAATATAGAGTCTTTGAAGAGTTTGCAATTGATCCAGGAACGTCCCGCCATTCTCGCCGTCTGGACGCCCTTATAGCTGAAAATATAAGCGTACCAGCTCGTGCTGATAATCCAGTTAATTTGATAGGTGTTGAGATTAAAGTAGATATCAACGACTTAAAAAATGATTGTAAAATGCAAGAGTACACAGATTTTGTGGACCAATTTTATCTGGCCGTCCCGGATGAAGAAGATATAGTTAACGCTGCATTATCAATTAAGCTGGATACTTGGGGATTAATAACGATATCTAAAGATGGACAAATTAAAGTCCTTCAGACTGCAGATAAACTGCCTGCAATTATGAGAGACAACACCCTCAACAATTTGATTTTAAAACTCTTATAAAAAGAAATCCCCATGAAGCAATGCATATTCTTGCACCCCAGGTGGAAAATCTTTTTAGAGATATTGCACAGGGGGCTGGTGGAATAACAGTAACATTGGAAAAAGATGGTACATCAATGGAAAAAGTGTTAAGTTCTATTCTATCATTACCAGAATTGATGGATTGCTATGATAATGATATTTTGTTTATATTTAGAGGGCTGTTAAATGAACGAGCTGGAGCAAACATAAGAAATGAGATTGCACATGGTATCATAAGTGAATCTGCTTGTTCTACAGGGGCATGTTTATACTTCGGAGTGGCAGTTATAAAATTACTTTCACTTACATCTTCGCCATATTATCAGATATTAAAGAATAGTGAGAAGCTAAAGCATTTTGAGATACCTAGTAAAGATACACTTAAAATAATTCGTTGATATTAGAATAGTGTAATAACATATATTTTGAGTATTGAAAATAACTATACAACAAAAAATATTAAATTTAATTGTAGACATCCATTAATTATGTTAAAATATAAGTATTAAAAATAACTAAAGTTAGAATTGATACTTATATTTGAGAGGATGGATAGTAATGGGTAAAATATATGGTTATGCAAGGGTGTCTACCAAAAATCAACGGCTGGATCGGCAGATAAGAAACATAGCGGATTATTGTAAAGACAAGAAAATTGAACGGATTTATAGAGAAAAATATACCGGTACAAAAATGGGGCGGCCACAATTTCAAAAGCTTCTTTCAGTTGTTTGCGCTGGAGATACAATTATTTTTGATTCGGTATCAAGAATGAGCCGTTCTGCAGATGAGGGGTATAACCTGTATATGCAGCTTCTTCAAGAAGGCATTGATTTGATTTTTATAAAGGAGCCTCATATAAATACTTCTTACTATAAACAAATGCAGAGTAAGAAGACCAGGATAGCCAGTACTGGCAAAGAATCTACAGATAAGTTAATAGATGCTATTATGGAAGCTATTACAGAATTTCAGAATGAAGAAACAAAAGAGAAAATTCGGATTGCCTTTGAGCAGGCAGAAAAAGAGGTACAAGACCTTCATGTAAGGATTTCGGAAGGTATTAAGACAACGCAGCGTTTAAATGAAATTCTGCCAGAGGAGCAAAGAAAGCAAATCGGTCAGAAAAAGGGAGCTACTTTTGAAACGAAGAAAGCAAAGACAATGAAAGAGCGCATTCAAAAGATGGCGAAAGATTTTGATGGTAGTATGAAGGATAAAGAGGTTATAGAGATACTCGGTATTAGCCGAAATACATATTATAAATATAAAAAGGAATTAAGTGAATATCAACTTACACAAAAAATGAATATTGAAAACAAAAATTGCATATGATAGAATGCCGATAGGCAAAATGATAAGATGTGTTCATAAATAGCACAGCAAAAGCCCCCAAGGTGCGAACTTTGGGGGGCTTTTTATGTTCATTCATGATTTTCTCCTTTTTAGTACTTTTTACCTGCGGCAATAGCCACTTTTGAAAAGTCAACATTATTGACTTTAGAACATCCTGAAATCAATGTTCTTGATTATAGAAGTTTTTTTATTCCTCCATGTAAAAAGTCATACTAATATTGAATAAATTTATTGATGTTAGGAGGATTAACAGATGGTACATGCCGAAATAGTAAATGCAGCAGATAATGAACTATATCTTAGGGATAAATATTATACTCCATTTTTAGATTTGGCGATTGTCTATTATATGGATGGAGTGCATAAATATTTTGATACATATCAAGAGGGTGTTCTTTTTAATCAGGTCTTGGAAAATATCCGTAAGGAGAGCTGTTTTTGCTTAAAATATGATTCTGGATTGTATTTAGCTGATGAGAATGGGAAAAATATAAGTATAGTGGCTATTTTAGACACGCAGTTATTAGATTCTATTCGTGAAAAATTAAAGATGCCCTTTTATATTTTTCCACAATCCAAATATGAACTAAGGATAATTCCAATAGACAAAGTTCCGCAGCGAGAAAAGCTTGAAAGTTTACAACAGGAGTTAATTGCGTCTAATGATAATTTGCCAGCCGATTACATAGTCTCCAATCACATATACTATTATGATAGTGGATTAAGCATAGCCGTATAAATGCTTCTTATCAAAAAATTGACTTTTGCACGTGCACATGGTAGTATAATTATAGAAAAAGAGTGCTACCGATAGACGGTTAGCCCAGCATTATTGTATCAAAATAGCCGCTTAGTTTGCCAGACTGGGGCGGCTATTTTTGTGGTTTATTATTATCCTTACCGAATGTGTATCCGGCGCAAAAGCAGGTTAAGCCGAAACTCACTACTGCAATAAAGTCCAAAATACTCATTGGCTTAGCCCTCCTTTCCAACGGATTCCCTTGCAGGTTTCTATGTAATCAGAGGGTCACAGTCCCTCTGTTGAAGGACTAACCGCCTACCGTTATGGTAACACCCATGTCCAGATTATAACATATATCCTTTATCGTCACAATATGTCATTTTAGTCCCCCACAATTTACATTATACTATTACAGAAAAAGAACCCATACCATCCAGCATGAGTCCTTTAAAAGAATCTGATTCTTTTCTATATTTATTTAACCTTCAGCCCCTTAAACATCTTCACATAAGCTTTCTTCACTTTCTTTGGCACCTTGATAACCATCTTTTTATTTGTTCCCTTGAACGCTTTCTTATTTGCTGTCTTTTTCGTCAGCAGCACAGATTTGATGTTTACCATCTTCAAGCTCTTGCATTTAAAGAACGCATTGTTGCTAATCTTCTTTATGTTCGCTCCGATCGTTACTTTCGTAAGCTTCTTGCTGCCGTTGAAAGCCTTTGTTCCGATCGATGTCACTTTATAGGTAACACCCTTTACTTTGATCACTGCCGGTATTGTCACGCTCTTTGCATTCTTGTTTGTCCCAACAAGACTTACCTCTGCACCTGCTTTTATAACCTTGTACTGGCAGCCTGCTACGGTGTATTTGGTGCCTGCTTTTGGATAAAACAGCTTCTTTGTGGTAATCACTCTTTTCTCACCGCATCTGCTGCAGGTATAGGTGATCTGGCCAGCCGCTGTATAGGTAGATTTTCTTGTTACCTTACCCTTACCCCATGTATGTCCAAGTGCATCCGTTTCTTTGCCTGTTTTCAAAAGCTCTCCGCAATCCTTACAGTAAGTATCCCCGGTATATCCTGCTTTTGTACAGGTTGCAGCCTTTTTATCACGGACTTCCTTATTCTGGTGTCCTGTCGCTGGGATTTCTTTTCCATCGGAAAGCTTGGTATCACAGTCCTTACAATAGGTATCTCCTGTATATCCTGTTTCGGTGCAAGTCGCATCCTTTTTACCTCGGATTTCTGTATGCTGATGTCCAGTGGCTTCTAGCTCTTCTGTTTTTGTCTCTTTACATACATTACAGGTATAGGTCATAACGCCTGCTTCGGTACAAGTGGCTTTTGTGGTGACTTCTCCTTTATTCCAGTCATGTCCTGTGGCTTTTATCGTCTCTTTCTTTTCATCCCCACAGTTCTTGCAGACAGAGGTTGTATAACCGTCTTCCGTACAAGTCGCATCCTTATGGTCTTTTACTTTATAATCATGTCCTGTAGCTTCGATATCTTCGGTTTTTGTTGCTTTACATACCTTACAGGTATAAGTGCGGATACCCTTTTCGGTACAGCTAGGTTTTGTTGTTACCTGTCCATCATCCCATGTATGCTCTAACATAGCGATGGTTTCTGTTCTGGTATCCCCACAGGTCTTACAGGTATATATCTTTACTCCGGTATGGTCACAGGAAGCTTTCGTCGTGATCTTGCCATCGTTCCAGTTATGTCCGGTAGCGGCAATGTCTTCGGTCTTTGTATAGTTACAGTTCGTTTCAGTACAACGATAGGTTTTAACACCCTTTTCCTCACAGGATGGCTTCTTTGTGACCTCTCCCTCATCCAGTGTATGGGTATGGCTCTTTCCACATCCCTCTCTCTGGCAGGTGGCTGTTCCATCACCGTTATCTTTCCAATCGTGTCCGAGTGCCGGACGGGTTTCATCATATACCCATCTTCTGCGTCCACAGTCCGCACAGGTCGCAACAACCATTCCTGCTTTTGTACAAGTAGGGGCTTTCTTCTCACTCTCTTTATCCGAGAAAATGGAGAAATCATGCTCTTTGGTTTTTCCACAGACCGTACACAGACAAACAGAGGTATTTGTCCCTGTTTTCTTATACGTCCACTTGTGGCCGCCTTTTACAACATCATCGTAAGTATCCCCACAGATAGAACAGGTGTGACGGGTAACACCATCGGTTGTACAGGAAGCTTCGCTGATTACCTCTGTATTCCACTTATGTTCGTGTGTCTGTCCACATCTCTGGCAGGTTACCGTTCCATCGTCATTTTTCTTCCAGTCGTGTCCTAACGCTGGATGGTCTTTATCCTCCTGGTCTACGGTATCCCCACAGCGGCTGCAGGCATAATGGTTGATTGCCGGAGTCGTGCAGGTAGCAGGATCGGTACGAACAAGCTGATAATCATGTCCAAGCGATTTCACTGCTACTGTTTTTGTATCTCCGCAGTCGGTACAGGTAAAGAGTTTCTTTCCGGCATCCTTGCAGGTTGGCTCCACGCTGTATTTCCCCTCATCCCATGTATGGGTATGGGTGGTCTTGCAGCGGATACAGGTCTTGGAGTTTTTATCCGAAGAAGTTCTCCAGTTATGCCCTAATGCTTCACCGGAAGTCTCATCTTTTTTATCATGGCAGCGGGTACACTCTTTATGGACAGTTTTTGGGGTAGTACAGGTTGCATCATCGGTACTGACAGTCTCATATTTATGTCCCAACGCTTTGATTGTCGTGGTCTTTGTCTGACCGCAGACGGTACAAGTATATTCTGTTTTTCCTGTATCTGTACAGGTAGCGGCAACCGTTCCAGTTTTCTTCCAGATATGCGTATGGGTCTCTCCACAGCCGTCTCTCTGGCAGGTAGCTGTCCCGTCACCGTTGTCTTTCCAGTCATGTCCGAGGGCGGGAGCGGTTTCTTTCTCCATATATGGATAACCATCACATGTATCTAAGGATGCATCATCATTAAATCTTGAACAAACAAACTTTGTAATTTCTGGTTTTGTACAAGTTGCTTCCTGTGTTACTTTATATTTTACATAGTCATGTCCGATCGGGTCAGCTAAATATTCCCACCAGACAGCATGACAAACTTTACATTCATGTGTGAAGTATAGCGGTACAACACACCCAGCACTTCCCTTTGGAGTACCTTTATTCCATACATGATTTCCATTACAAGAAGAATGATTGTTTAGATAACTTAAATCCTGCGTTTTATAGGTATCTCTGTCATCTTTGTAAGCTTCATCAATCGCTGTAGTGGTAATCCGTAACCAGTCATAACCCTGTAAAAATGATTCATATGTACTTATATCACTTTTACAATTTGTAGGATCAGAATAATACCATTCTCCATCAATCTTCATTAAATTCCATGCATGACGGTCGGTTGCGGTAGCTCCTTCTTCATCTATGACATCCAGTCCGACATATCTTCCCATGTAATTGCATAACTTTGTCATACCGGCACATACTGCCTGCCGCTCCACCATCGCATACATACCAGACTGATTTTTTGCATAATCCAAGTTGTATTTGATGTTTTTCCGGTTTCCAATCCACTTACAGACCGCATACGCCTTGTCATAATCCGACTTTCCAGCCACATCCATGTCTTTTACGGCATTTTGTACGCCGGTTTGGTATTTTTGGAAGAAATCCTGTGTATTAGAATATACTGCCAAGATATCAAGTTTCCCCTCAAATCCACTACCTGTCTGCTTTACATCTTCAACATATACTTCAAACCTTCTTAAATTTTCGTAGCCACCGGAACGGGAATAGGAAAATGATAAAATTTCATGCTTTGTTACATCATTCCCAAACATCATCCATTGCTTTACCTGAGCAAGAACATCTGTTGAAAGGTCATCCAGATTTTCTTTATCTGTTGAGATAGTAAATGGAATATAAGCATGGAATCTATCCCCTTTCCTATCATCAACTAAATCGACTGCATAACGGGATATGTTTTCAACAGCATCCTTATAAGAACTATATTTTTCCTGTTCAAGATTGTAATCGCACCATAAATCGCCACTTTGGTTTGTATGAGACGATATTTTTGCTGTATCCCATTTTACAACACTCTCATCCGTATCCTTTAGTTCCATTGCATGTGTTTTTGTTGGTAGGATAATACCAATAAACAATACCAACAATGGAATCAACCATCGTTTTTTCCTCATCCTCATAAATTAATCCTCCTCTTTTCCCTCTTATATTATTTATTATTACTTATTTTTATAATACCATATAAACACCATGTTCTACATACAGTATTCTGACTAAAATCATAGAAAAGGGAGGTTTTTGGAAACCTACCCTCTTTAGAGGATATATATTGGACCTTATAGAATTCCTATCATATTCCTATAAAAACATAGCAATTTTGCACCAAATACCTACCTGAGCTATGGTTTTCCGTATCGGGAAACCTCCCCAGCCTACCTTAAGCACCCTGACCATGCTCAATAAAATTCTCTATAATGCGGGGAAAAAATATTAGTCAGTATACCGACTAATAGCAAAGAATGCTACAAAATTACATACAGTATACTGACTAAAAAACAAATACCATATAAAATAATCAGTAATCTGACTAATCATATAGCAAAACCAATCCCTTTTATATCCTTTTCCTTCTCTTATCCTATTAAAACCCGCCATAAACCACTAAAATCCCTAGTATAACCCTTTAAAATTCTCCCTCAACCTTATTCTCAATAATATCCCAGTATACAGACTAAAAGAGAACCTTAAATGGAATCGAAATGTATGAAACAGAAAAATGAACCCCTAATAAGATACCCTTGAAGTCCTCTTACCCCCTATTCAGCCCCTGTTAACCTCATTTTCCCTTTTAATTTCCTGATATAGATTAAAGTCTGCAGGTATATCTAAATAGGATAAAAAAGGAAGGGAATAGGAAAGGTTAAGAATGGAATCTAACCTTACAGATCATGTAACATAGTATTGATATTAACTATGCACTGCTCATATTCCGCCTGCTCCAATAAAGGATATCCTAACATTCCATATATAACATCCTTTGGATACTCCTTTAAAATTTTATCCATACGCTGCATATGTTCCTCTAACAAAATTTTTATTAGATTAATAATTTCTTCTCTATGCTCTACTGCAATTACCCGTTCTGATACATATTGACTAACATCTATATTTCTCAGTGCTGCCCGATAAATTAATTCCGCAATCGTAACCACTACACCTGTTATATACTTTGTTAGTGTAATCATATGATCATATTCATCGTCTTTTTCCTCTACATATTCATATCCATAAATATCAAAATCTACGAATTGCAGGATTTTAAAAATATCCATTATAATATCCATATCAATCCCCATACAAATAGAAAATTCATTGACAGCCACATCATCATATACCTGCTGCTGTCGCATCATGCGGGCTAAGATTACTTCTACATCCAATTGAGGTCCTGTTAATACAGGATTATTTAAGGTACCTGTTTCGCAGGCATAATTATATATTTCGTTCTGCAGATTTTTATAACCATTTAATATCCCTCTAACCTGCTTCTCTCCCTTTTCACAGTATTCTTGCCAAGTATCATTTCCTTCCTCATAATTTTCAAAAGCTTTCGGTATTTTCCCATTTGCAAAATCTTGTAAATCCTCTTCAGACCAATCCTTAAAACCATTATTTTCCAGTTGCGACCTATACTCTTCTTTTGTGATTTTCCCATACTCCAATGCAATTATTAATGCATGTACCTTTGCCATCATTTTAACCTGGGCTAACCCTTGTCCATATCCCTCTATCTGTATGTTAGCTATATGACGATCCCAAGCATCCAAGGTAAATTTTCTCATACCAAAAAACTCCTTCCTATAAATAAGAAACTTAAGTACTGTTAAAGTTATTTTAACATATTTATAAATGGCCATCAAATATACGTTCGGAATATATGTTTGTATAAATACTTTTTATGGCTCTACATAATACAAGATAGATGCTATAATATTTATAAAAAGTGTGAAAAGAGGATTTTTAATGGGAAAATTTACGGATAAATATCATCTAAACAAATCTCAAAGTTTGTGTTTGGCCGAAAAAGAACAAAGCAAAAATATTTATTGTGGAATGAAAATGGAGAATAGGGCTGTTACATTGGATCAGACCCGAGCTATCCTAAATGGTATTAATGTCCCAGATGTGCAGCTTGATGACATCCAGGCAATTTTGAATATGCGAGATACTTGGGAGTATCTGTTGCAAACAGTAGAAGAAAAAATCACATTTGCATATTGGTGTAAATTAAATGAGTATATTGCCAGAAATGAAGCCTTAGAGTGGGGAAAGTTACGTACTGGAAGTGTTGGAATTTCCGGTACGGATTATGTTCCACCTATTCCAGAAAAAGAACAGGTAATTACTACATTGGAGGATATTGTCTCAGATAAGGGTATGACGGCAACAGATAAAGCATTAGAAGTATTTACATGGGGTACAAGAGGACAATATTTTTGGGATGGAAATAAACGTACGAGCTTAATGCTGGCAAACAAGATTTTAATTTCTGCAGGAGCAGGTATTATGACAATTACGGATAAATACATGGAACAGTTTAATGTCCTGCTATTAGAATATTATAATACTGGGAAATCAAGCGAATTAAAAAGATTCTTGTATGATAATGCAATTAGGCACACTTGGTAATAAGCGGGCTTTTTTACTTCTAGACAACCATGCGATTTTCGCTCTTTGGCAATTAAATAAGCCATTTTTAACCCTCCTTATATACCATTTTTTTCTCCCTAGTCTACCAGTCCTTAAGTAAAAGTATCTGTCATTCCCCCACTTCCTTTATTATCTAATCTACATATATGATACTTTATCATATATTATATATTATATCATGTGTTTTATCATACATTATATAACATCTTACATTTGACAGTTTTGTTGACTTATCATATATGATATCATATAATAATTCATATACGAGTAACTAATATACCCCTACACATATAACATGGCAGAAAGGCGGTAAATAGCTATGAAAATTATAACGATGGCAACGTTAAAAGGTGGCACCGGAAAAACTCTAAACACTTTTAATATAGGAGGTATACTGGCAGAAAATTCAAGAGTCCTCTTAATAGACATTGATCCCCAGTGTGACTTAACAAGTAATTGTGGTATTGATTCCTCTAACACCGAGGTAAAGACAATAAGAGATATTTTTGAAAATCTCCCAAAGAATCAACCAACAGCAGAAGAGGTAATCATGAAATCCCCAATACCAGAACTTCCAAATCTGGATTTAATCCCTTCAAGTATCCTGTTATTTAAAACAGAAAAAATGCTGTCCACTCGGAGCAACAAGGAACATATACTTGATTATTTTTTACAAAATAATGAAACCTATTTAAACCAATACGATTACATTATGATTGATACAAACCCTTCCATTAGTGCAATCAACATCAATGGTTTTTATGTGGCAGACAGCATCATATTATCAAGCGATATTTCCTCGAATAGTATTTCCGGAGCAGAATTATTCTGTGCTTTATGGGAGGATACCAGAGAAGAGATGGCCAAGAAAGAAAATAATGTGAGAGCATTGATTCTTTGCAATGTAGACAGACGCTCCAATCTCATTAACGAAATAAAGGGACATCTCCTCTCAGAAAATTATTCCATTCCAAATGATGCTATAGTAAATACTGTTATTCCAATGACAGTGAAATTAAAAGATACAGAGATAGAGCATAAACCGATAAACATTCTTTATCCGAAAGAGAATATTAAAAAGATATACGATTATGTAATTTCAGAATTAAAAGAGAAAGGGGTGCTATAGTAAATGGCAGAAAATAGATTTTCAAAAGGGGTAAAAGCAGCCAAAGAACGTACAGCAGAACTTGAAGCAAATAAGAAAAAACAAGAACAGGAAGTAGCGCAAAATAAAATAGAAGAACTTCCTGAAGAACCAACGGAAACGAAATTCGATATTTCAAAAATCTTTTCTGATAAACCAAAGAAAAAGAAATCCGTCGCAAAAACTTTTTACATGAGTGCAACAAACATGGAGAAGTTAGAAAAGTTGGCGAAATCGCAGAAAATGTCAGTATCGAAGGTGCTAAATGAGGTTTTAAACAATGTGTTATAATATATAATATAATATATGATAAAAGCTATTATATATTATATGATATAGTACAGTATATATCATAAAAAAAGGAGGCTATTAAGCTAGTCTCCTTTTTTTCTTATTAACAAATTATAACTCATCACTGATAATATCAAACACACCACCATCTAGTTCACTTATAGTTTTTCGATAGGCTGCCAAACCTTCCCATCTTTCTTTATTTTTTATTTTAAAATGGATTCCAACATAAGTACGACCTTTCTTAATAGGCTCCCATTCCACCTGCAAATCTGTATACTCATTGATTTCTTTCACGGAAGGTTCGATTACTCGACGACGAAATTCCTTATATTCTTTGTATTTGTCTTCCAATGACAGATATTTTTTTATATCATCTATGGAAAATTTTACACTTTTCCGAAATAAATAAGATTTAAACAACTCATATAATGCGATAGAATGACTACCTTTCAACGCAAGAATCTGATATAGCTCATAACTCGTGAATTTTTCCTGCAGATTATAAAGGTAGGGCATAACATCATCCGATATTTTTATGATGACTTTACCTGATTTCTTCTTAATTCTAGGTGTATTGATCCACTGAAAAAGTAATTCGTCATCATCTTCTTCAATCCAAAAAGAATTATCTGCCAGACGCTTTAAAGCTATCTTTATGTTTTGATAATTTTTACCATTTTCAAAATCAATGCCACAAACCTTGCAGAATAGTCGAATATCAAATTCTAACTGATAACAAGGAAAAGGACTATTCGGTGTCGGTGGCTTTATCATGGATATAATAAATCCTAAAATTTTCTGTTCTAAAATTGATAACTCATATTTTTTTCGTGTAACATCCTGGATCAATTTATTATCCTTTACCACCTTATAATTACGAGCTACTTGTATCCCAAATTTCTCATCTTCCCCCATTTATAATCTCCAATCTAATTTATTTATGGTGATATTATAACAGGTGGAAAGTACTTTGTAAACTGTACACTTTAACCCGTACTAAGTGTACACCCTAAAAGTTATCCACCGTACCAAGTGTACACCTTAACCCGTACCAAGTGTACACCTTAACCCGTACCAGCTGTACACCTTAAAAATGATAAATTAGCATAAATACAGGGGATTTTTACATCTCTAAATAAATAAAATAGATTAAAATATATATATATATATACCACCAGTAAAAAAAGACTTGGTAACTACAAAAGGTAGTGCCAGGTCTTTTTATATGCATATCAAACATTGAAGAATACTAATTTACAAGCAAATCATCAGTCTGACGAACAGGAATTATATATAAGGCTATATGCATATGGGGAAGTGAAGCTAGTAATTAGAAATTTATATTGCAATGTGAATTTGGTTTCTATCATTTCCATTTCTAGGAAACTACAATAGGCTCTTTTTTCTACAATTTTTTTTTCCCCCCCCCCTCAAAAAAACTTCTACAGAAAAATCTATTTTCTGCAAAATCTATCATTTTAATTATGACAAACAAAAATGGGATACAAGCTTATAAAGGAGCTTCTGTATCCTCCAAAATAATCCAGGTAATTTTCTGGATTTGATATAGAAGAGGGAGATAACAGCAGTGATAAATGAGATCGTTAAGATGCCTAAACCGAAAAAAGAATATCTAAATAACAGCAAAGTTGCCAATTACATATCAACAGAAAATAACTTATTTTCTAACACTCTGCAGCTAACCACGTTGCCAAGAAAAAATATATTTGTGACAGTGAACCTGTTTGCGGATGAAAATCTTGCTTTATCAAATCCTAATATCACACAGTACGATATGGCAGTCATGGATGCGGTCTATACGCTACTGGTCAATGGAGCTGTGGCCTTTACTCCAGAAATGGTGGTCAGAATTATGTCCGGAAATTTTGAGCAGGATGTAAAACCACAGAAAAGCGGAGCAGTCACAAAAAGTCTTCATAAACTTTCATTAATCAGAATTTCCATTGACTGTACAAACGAACTTCGTGCAAGAAAAAAAATTGAAAAGGACCAGACTGCAAAGCTGACAAGTTACCTTATGCCGTTGCGCGAAATTGATATCCGTTCAGCAAACCATCAAACTATCATGAAAGGCTTTCAGCTTCTTGAAAAACCTGTCTTATACACCTATGCAGAATTAGTGAAGCAAATTATAGATGTCCCTACGGAATTGCTTGAAATTAATGAAATTAGCGATACAGACAGTGTTATCGTTATTAAACGTGCCCTTATTCGCCGTATTGAGCAAATGAGAAATAGAAAAAACCACATGGATAATGACATTATTCGTTATGAGCGCTATGATCCAACAACAGGAACCAAAAAAGGTTTTTTCGTAATGCTTGGTTTTGATGAATCCAAATACAAAAATGCTAATCAGTGGAAAAAGAAAAAAAGTAGCTTAAATAAGATTATTACAACCATATTAGCTGAATTCACAAAAGAAAAATACATTGCCGGCTATGAAGTCGTCAAAGAAGGGAAGCAAAAAGTTATTGGTGTGAAAATAATTCTCCGATAAAAAGTTCCCCCGATTATTGGGTATAGTTTCACTGATTTTCAGGTACAGTTCCCCCGAAAGCTAGGAACGGTTTCGCTGAAAACGGGGTACAGTTCTGTTTTTCAAAAATGCCATAGACCCAGTAAAATCAAGGCTTTTGGCAGTTGATTGAAATCCCGTATGTAACGTAGGTAAACGTATGTTACGTATCGGCATATACCGTACGTTTGCCTTACGGGACGTACGGTAGTATGCTTTAACTATCATACGGAGATGGAAAAGAAAAAATTTATTCGCCATTACTTATCTGTTAAATCGAAAACTTGTGTAGCCAGAAATTTTTTGTTTCCATTTCCGTAAATTCATGGAAAGGAGATTTTATCTTAATGGGAGTATCAGTATCAAAAGACCAATATAAGCAGGCTTGTTCGGTTGATTTATATGAATTTTTAATACAGAATCATCCATCCGCTGTGGAGGTAGAGTATGGTTGCGCATTACTGCTTGCTGATAAACATGTATCCGTTAAGCGTGGGTATCATGGATATCGGAATTTTAGGACAGACGAGAAAGGTAATAATATTGATTACCTAATGAATTTCCTTGGCTACAGTTATCCAGAGGCGGTGTTAGCTTTGCTTGGAGAGTCTAGTGTTGGATTATCATATATGCCAATTGTAAATCCGGTGATTCCGGAAACGAAGAAAATTACATTGCCGAAACCTTCAGAGGGACAATATAAAAATCTTTATGCGTATATGATGGCACGGGGGATTCCATCCGAAACCATCCAAATGTTGATTGATAAGGGAATCCTGTATCAGTCTGAACAGGGTAATAACATTGTTTTTATTAATCCACAGGGCGGTTATTGTGAAATGCGAGGAACAAACTCTTATGCAGATCGTAGATGTGCTAAAAGAAAAGAGTGCGTCCGTTATACTTCGGGAAAACATACTTGGTGTACGCAGATGAATTTATGCACGGATTATAAGCCAGATCCATTCCATGGATGTAAGAAGACAAGAGCGGATCGGTTCTGGTATTTGGATCCTGTACCTAAGAAGAGGACAAGTTGTGTGTATATTTGCGAGGCTGCCATGGATGCAGTGAGTCTTTATGTGATTCACCAGAGGCAGCACAAAGAAGGCAAGAGTGTCTATGTGAGTATTGGTGGAGTAGCCAACCAACAAACAATAAATAGGCTTATAAGAGGAAGTAATCATAGCAATGTGGTTCTGGCAGTCGATAATGATCAGGCGGGACAAGATTGTCGTGATCGGAACCCTGATCTCGCTTATATATTATCAAAGAATAAGGACTGGAATGATGATTTGAAGAGAGGAGATTATTGATGGCTGAACAGTTATATAAACAGCATATTGATAAGCTGATGGCTGCTGTGCAACCTATGAATGAATACAAGAATACGTTTATTTCTCATTGTAAAGAATTTGGCCCACGGATTAGTACTGGAATCTTGGTCTTTGACAAAGCTTTAAATGGTGGTCTGGCGAATGAATTGTATATTATGGGTGCGGAAACAAGTACAGGTAAATCGTCATTTCTGATGTTTGTTGCACAAAAAATAGCAGAGTCAGGCATAGATGTCCTTTATTTTGCCTTGGAGATGGGGAGAGATGAATTTCTTGCCCGTGGAATTTCTGCAATCTCTTTTGAGCATCATCGTAAGGAAGAACAGCAGCGTCAGGTGACAGCAGCAAATGTTCTTTATTGGACATATGACAAAGGACTGAAGGATTTTTCAAAGATGGCTTATTCTACATACGAAACATATGCAGATGAATATTTTAGTCGTTATGGTAATCATTTGCACATTATCGAAAGTGGTCTATCCGGCTTGACAGTAAAAGATATTGCAAATGTTGCTACGAAGTTTAAGAAGAAAAGTGGGAGACCGGTTGTGGTATTTGTTGATTATATGCAGATTATCAAGGCTGATCCAGATGATCGTACGCAGTCAGATCGTAAGACAAAAACGGATGTGGTTGTTACAACCTTGAAAACACTTGCCTCTCAGATTGGGATGCCTGTTGTTACGATTTCGAGTATCGGAAGAACCTCTTACAACGGTAAAATTTCAACAGCATCTTTTAAAGAATCCGGCGATACTGAATATACAGGTGGTGTTCTTATTGGATGGAACTGGGATGGTGTAACTAACCAGACTGAAGAAGCGAAAAGAGAAGAGGAGAAAAGGCTCTGTAAGGAACGGGGATATAGACGTATGACTTTGGATATCTTGAAATATAGAAACTCTGAGCGAGATAGTGCGCTGCATTTGAAGTATTATCCAGCTTATAATTTTTTTGAAGAAGATGATGGATTTGTCCCGATAACAGATAGTAATCAGACACCGTTCACGATAAATAAACCGATTATCAGGAAATGATGGACACTAGATTAATATGCTGGCTGATTCTTCTGCGAGGTACTATAGCTTGCGATAGTAGAAAAGAAGTCGATTCCATGCTATTATTAAATTAAAGCTGCAAGTGAAACAGCCTCAATGGTTTTGGCTCTGGAGCTTCATTTTAGGGAAGCTCCGGAATCTTTTTTTTATCAAAATTATAAAAAGGTAAGGGTTAGTATGTGGGATTTATCAAAAGAAATCGAAGAGGGTATTAAGCGCGGTATGCAAAAGGAAAAGAGATGCATGATTATGCGTATGTTAAATTTGGGAGTAAAAGATGATGATATATCTATTTTTACTGACGCTCCATTAGATTTAATTGAAAAGGTGAAGTCTGAGATGAATTATCAAGAGCCAAAGGAGAACTATCATTATGAACGGAATAAAGCCTAATTTTTGAAAGAGTCTCAATTACCTAAGAGTTATTATGAGCAGCCTAATCCTTATGTTAATGCGCCGTCCTGCCATGTTAACCTTTTGGAAAAGGATTGTTGCTTTATCTGCAGACGAAATTAATAGTTTTTCTATTTAAAATTAAAAGGAATCGAATTCTTTTTTGGAAATAGACATATTGAAAATGAAAATTGCATATGATATAATGCCTTTAGGCAAACGATGTGATTAAGCCGCATATTGGCAATCACAAAAAGCCCCCAGAGAATCCGCAATTCTGGGGGCTTTTTTATTCCGTTTTTGGCAGGGTGGCTTAATCCCTTGGCTGGCTACCTTTTGTCATCTCTATCCAACCACTTGCAGATATAGTAGGCGACTATACTTGCCACGATAGAGAGTATAAACGATGTAATCAGCTGCATATTGGACACACCCCCTTCCTGTACCTGTCTAGGGGTGGTAGCCTTGGTATTGTATCATGAATAGGGCTTTTTGTATAGAAAGATAAAAGAATAAAAGAGGAAGGAACGATATATGAGAGAAGAAATTTTGGCTGCAATAGATAAAATTGAAGATGAATATTTGATTGATGATAATTATGTCCGCTATCCTGACACAGTGCATGAATTCCAAACAGCAGCCGATAAGCTTATGACTATTCGCAAAGGCTGTGATGCGTTCTGGATGGCTGAGATTTTATCGTCAAAAGGTTATAATGAAATCCTTGGTAGGATTAATGAATTAATGGAGAACATCAATAGTGTAATGTTGTCTTATGAAAATTATATGCTTGAAAAGATGGAATTGCGTTGAATTTATACTTTGAAATTATATATAGGATAGAAAAGACCTGGTAGCTTATAAAATCCTGGCTACTAGGTCTTTTTTATAACTTTATATAGGATAAAAATTAAAATACAGGCTTTTCTCCCATCTGACAGCCAGGAATCATGTCAGGATGAGTGTAACCAACCTCATCTTCTTTGTAAATTGCACATCGTGCATCAAATTCTGTTCCACATAATCCGCATTTTAAGTGTCTTTCGATTATTAGACCAGGAGGAGACATTAAAGAGACGATGGATGATTCTCCTTTGTGTTCCTCTGTATGTTTGTCTAAAATTGCTTGTTCTTGATCGGTTAATTCAACTTGCCAGTATAAATGCTCTTCGCCGCAGCCAGGGCATGTTGGATTGATTTTATACAATCTTCCCATTTTTTTTACCCTCCTATATATTTTATTCTTATATTTTATTATAGCATATAAATGATACCTGTTATAAAGCTAATGGATCAGAAATAATATTATAATAATCGCATCCTGTTTCTGGGAAAAGTATATATCCCGTTTTAGGGAATTATATCCTGGAAATGGGATATATAAGCCTTCAGGTTTATTGCAAGATACGCATTTTGTACACACAAAATACTACCTTGTTAGGGGGATATTCCCCTAATACCCCTTTAATCACGCATAGAGCAAGTTTCGCAATGTCTGCCAAAAACTCCTACGAAATTTTTTTGCCTTGCAACTTGATGGGGATTTCGTTTCCCCCATGCCCTCGATCATAATTAAAAATAGGTGTATTGGTTTTCATTTATATGTTCACAGCCTGCAGATAGGTGTATTAGCAATCCTTTTTCTTTCCCTTTCTATAGATTTTATGTTAAAATTTTTATAAGATATAATTTATTTTAATTATTGATATTATTGAAGTTGTTGGAGGAAAGATAAATGACAAGTGCGGAGCAGCGAGAGGCGGCCAGACAATTTATTAATAGATGGCGTGGACATGGTAATGAGACACAGGATTGCCATTCTTATTGGATACAGCTATTATCTAATATATTGGGTATGAAGGATGTAACGGAACGAATTAATTTTGAAAAATCTGTGGTAATAGATGGTCATTCAAAGAGAATTGATGTATATATACCAGAAACAAGAGTTATTATAGAACAGAAAAGTTTTGGTATATCTTTGGACCAAAAGATTTTAAATTCTGATGGTGTTAGTCTTACTCCTTTTGAACAGGCCGATCGGTATAATAGCAAGCTTATTTTTGACGAGAGAGCAAGATGGATTGTTACTTGTAATTTTTCCGAAATCTGGATTTATGACATGAATGAGAAGCAGCCAGAGCCAAGCAAAATAATGTTAGAAGAACTTCAGACAAAGTATTCTCTTTTAGATTTTTTAATAAAAAAAGAAGTTCAGAAAATTTCTCATGAGATGGAAGTATCTATTAAGGCAGGAGATATTGTTGGTTTGCTTTACAATGCTTTTTTAGAACAATATAAGATTCCAGAGGCAAAAAAGAATGAGACGGAAGTGGAAAAAGAAAAAAGAGAGCATAAGTTAAAGAGTTTAAATGCTTTATGTGTCCGTTTGGTATTTTGTCTATATGCTGAAGATGCTGGTATTTTTGGAGAAAAACATAATATGTTCCATGACTATCTGGCACATTATGAAGCACGAGACTGCCGGAGAGCATTGATCGAATTGTTTAAAGTGTTGGATACAGAAGAAGAAGATCGTGAGGATTATTTAGAAGAAGAATTGGCTCAGTTTCCATATGTAAATGGAGGGTTATTCGCTGATGAAAGTGTAGAAATACCTCAGTTTACAGAAGAAATTCGAGAATTATTATTAACAAAAGCTTCTGAAGAGTTTAACTGGAAGGATATTTCACCGACTATTTTTGGTGCGGTATTTGAATCTACTTTAAATCCTGAGACAAGGCGACATGGTGGTATGCATTATACCAGTGTTGAAAATATACATAAGGTGATTGATCCGTTATTTATGGATGAATTAGAAGGAGAATTTGAGACGATACAAACTTACAAAACTTTGAATGTTAAAAGAAAAAAACTTATGGATTTTCAGGAAAAATTAGCTCATTTAAAATTTTTAGATCCAGCCTGTGGTTCAGGTAATTTTCTTACGGAAACTTATTTATCTTTACGAAGACTGGAAAACAAAGTATTACGGGTATTGTATGGTGAAGGACAAGGAGTTTTAGGTGTTGCTGCATCGGATATTATTAAAGTGTCTATCCAACAGTTTTATGGTATTGAAATAAATGACTTTGCTGTTACAGTTGCTAAAACAGCTTTATGGATAGCTGAGTCTTAGATGTTGGATGAAACAAAAAATATTATATATGGTCTCGATGGTGATTTCTTACCTTTAAAAACCTATGTGAATATTACGGAAGGTAATGCATTGCGGATTGATTGGAATGATGTGATATCTGCAGATGAGCTTAATTATATTATGGGGAATCCTCCTTTTGTGGGAAATTCTCGTTTAGGGGATTCTCAAAGAGCTGAAAGAAGTAAATTATTTGATGATAGAAGTGGCGAGTTAGATTATGTATGTTGTTGGTATAAATTGGCCTCAGAATATATTACTAATACAGATATAAGATGTGCTTTTGTATCAACTAATTCTATTTGTCAAGGGCAGCAAGTTACTCCTTTGTGGAAACCTTTATTTGAGAGTGGAGTACATATAGATTTTGCATATAGGACTTTTATATGGGATAGTGAAGCATCTCTTATAGCACATGTTTATTGCGTAATTATTGGATTTTCAAAGAGTAAAAAATTTAAGGAGAAAATTATTTTTGATGGCTCTACATCACATATAGTTGAACATATAAATGGATATTTAATGGCTGCAGAAGATGTATTTATTATTAAAAATAATAAACCTGTGTTTGATGTTCCTCGCGTTATAAAAGGTTTTCAACCGACAGATAATGGATATCTTATTTTAGATCAAGATGAAAAAGAACAGTTTTTAAAAGAAGAACCTCTTGCAGAAAAATGGATTAGACCATTTATAACAGCTCGTGAATTTTTGCATAGGAAACAAAGGTGGTGTATTTGGTTAGTAGATGCTTCACCGGCTGAAATAAATAAGCTTCCTAAAATAAAAGAGCGTGTATATGCTTGTAGAGAATGGAGAGAACGGCAAAAGATTACAGGAGATGCTTATAAATTAAGAAATACGCCAGCACTTATGAGGCAAAACCGTCGTTTTAGAGAAGAAAGTTTTGTTGTTATGCCTAGAGTTTCTGGAGAGAGAAGAAGATATATACCATTTGGATATGTTGAAAAAGGTTCTATTCCTGGTGATAGTATTATGCTTGCGATAGGTGCAAATTATTATCATTTTGGAGTTATTTGTTCAAATGTTCATATGGCATGGACTCGTGTTGTTTGTGGACGTTTGAAAGGTGATTATAGATATTCTAGTGATATTGTTTATAATAATTTTCCTTGGCCATCTCCGAATGCGGAACAAAAAGATAGAATTGAAAAAACTGCAAAAGGAATTATAGAAGCCAGAGAATTGTATAAAGATTGTTCATATGATGAACTATATGATCCTGTTCTTATGCCATTGGAATTGAGAAAAGCTCATATAGCAAATGATAGGGCTGTAATGGCTGCTTATGGATTTAGTTTAAAAATGAGTGAAGAAGATTGCGTGGCAGAACTTATGAAATTATATCAAAAAATATTAATTGCTGAAAAAATGAAAAAAGTGAATAAAAAGTCTAAGAAAAAATAATAGATTAAATTGAATGATATAGTAAAAGAAGGTCTGGCAGCAGCTAGACCTTTTTTCTTTTTTATTGGATTATGCACTTATCTATAATTTGTTTCGCTACTGAGAGTTCTTCCTGATCGAAATTTTTTATTATTTCTTCAATAAGATTTCTTCTTTTTTTCTTCTCCATTCCTGTAGTCAGATGGGTCCAAATATAGTCAGTCTGAGATATAGCCGATTTAAAACATCGGGCGTATACTTTCTCCATTCTTTTAAATCCATCAACTACTATTAAATTTTTTTGCAATAGTGAATTTATCATTAAATGGAGCGATTTATCCTTCCAGGTTCTATCTGTAGATGCTTTTAAAATTTCTGAAGCTGTTAAGGCAGTTTCACTCCCCCACAGTACATTCATCATTTCCAATTCTTTTTTAGTTAATGTACCTATTTCTATTGTTTCTTTCATGTTATCTAGGTTATTCATTTGTTCCCCTTACTTATTTTTTGTTTTAATAAATATTGTTATAATTTATAATATGAAATATTTTATCATTAGTTGTTGTTGAAGTAAAGTATAAAAGGTCATGAGAGGAATAAGTTGTGTGTATAAATAGCACAGCTATATCTATGTATTAAAAGGCACACATATAGCTGTGTAGTTTTTTCACTGATATATGCGTGTAATTAAATATTTTTAGATATGACGTTACTCTGGCAGGCAATAGTTTAATGGAAGTGGATTCTTTTCTAGTATTGCTCGCCATAGTAAGATGGAATCAGATTCTTTTATTTATTTTATTCATTGTCTTTTATTTGTTATTTCAATCTTTCACTCTATAATTGTAGATCAACTACAGATGTCGGGAGGCTATATATGTGGCTTGGCTCCTTAGTTGTCTGTAGGCAGATGTAGATAGTGGATTGAGTAGATTAAGTAGAAAAAGAAAATTTTTGAAATCCTACACATTATTTGCGTAGATATTCAAATAAGGAGGAAGCCATAAAGTCTCAGGTATAAATACGATATGATATATGATTGTCTTACAAAGATAGGGCAACGCCTGAGCATGTAACTATTGTTATAGTTGGTGACCTCCTTATTGTGTCCGATGAGAAATGTATGAATGGATCATTGAAAATAAGGTAGGCATAGGATTGCTGCGCCGATGTCTTTAAAAATAGATATGCAGTACGTAACTTGTAAATTTATAGCAACAGAGTTTTTTAGTTTTTTTCTCGGATTTCCTAAATTATAATTTACAGATAATTACATAATTTAACTGTAAAATTATAGTAAAATATGGAAGTAAAAAAACGGAGATATAGCTTTCTGAAGCAGATTATCATGTCTGCTGCGGGTTGCGAAGAAAGGCACGACAGCCCTGTTATGACAGGTAGGACTGGTACCATAGATAGCCCAGGATAAGGGCGGAGGAACTGAATCAATTAACTGTCAATAACCATTTGTAACTATCAATTATTTATATTATTAAGGGTATCCTGGATGTCCCCGGAACCCTTAAATTTTTTCGACAAATCAAAGTCACAGTGTCCCCATAGATTTGTCGGGACAACGCTTTGGCCCGGCAAATCTATGGGGATACGGAAACGGCTAGAAACCGTGGTGTATAGAGATTATCTAAAGCTAGAAAGGAGGAAATAAAAATGTCCGAAACACTAAGACATAAAATGAGATCTGCTGTCTTTGCTGCATTTGATTTTGGGATAGACAAACGGCAGCATAAGGCTAGTTTAAACACGACAGAAAAGATATATAGCATTGCATCTCGTAATCAATATTTAGACAGGGTTAATGATTTTTGCAAGACTTGTCCCAATATAAAAAAGGTAGAAGATTTAACTCCAGAAGCTGTAGAAAGATACTTAGACATTAAAGCGATGATTGGTAATTGTACGCAAAAAACACTTAATGATTATCGCCATGAAATGAAGAAAATTGGAAAATGCATGGGCTTGGATTTAAGTTGTCCGCAGGTGTTTGCTTGGGCTGATCCAGCGAAAGATAGGGGTGCAAAAGATGTGATGCCAAGAGAGGATTTTTATAAATTGGCTGCGTATGCAATGGAACACCCGTCTAAGTCTTCAGCCTGTTACCTGTTAGAGATGCAAGTCGGGGTGAGAGTAAGTGACATGGCTTATGGCGTTAAAGAAGCAGAAGAAGGATTATCTATCCGTTGCAAAAACGGTAAAATCTGTTTGCGTCCGTGGACTCCGGAACTGCGGAGGCTCTGGCAGTCTGATGCACTGCAGAAGATGGTAAACACACAAGGGAAGCTGATTGCCCCGAAGGATAACTCCTTAAACAAGTGGCTGCGTAGGACCGAAGATAAATTAGGCTTAGAACATCATAGCTGGCATAGTGTCCGCAGAAGGATCGCTCAAGACAAGTATGACGCTTATCGAGGCTCTGGCATGACTCGCATGGACGCATTATCACAAGTCAGTTTATGGCTTAATCATGGCCCTAACCGTCAGCGAACAATGCGAGAGTCGTATGTTGCTAATATATGGTAAATAATTTTTTGAGAGCAGGAGAGAATTTTTTCCTGCTTTTTTATTTTTTACCCAATAAACAAAAATATTGATTTGTTCTATTTTTATACTTTTAACTTAAAATAAGTATTTATTTCCAATATACATAATAAATATATTTTTTATTCTAAATATGGATTAAAATAAATTATTTTACTGTAAATTACCTATTTACAATTATTCTATATTTTAACTCTGCTTATTTGTTAAAATTAATTAAAATAAAAATTGTACTATAATATTTTAAATATATATTTATTTTAGTAATTAATAATAATTAATTATTATGCTAGTTTATGGATGTAATAACCAGAAAATAACAGTAATATATTTCTATTAATGGACAGAAATTAATTAATTGTATCTATTTACTGCAAAAAGAAGAATTAGCATTTCGACAACAAGTTTTAAAATTATATTAATTTGTAAAATAACTATGCTTTATGCTGACAATTTACAATTTCTAAAAATGGGAATATTATCCATGTTTAAATTCAACTTATATTAATATAATTACTATTTAAGTTAATATAAATATTTTATTTTATAATAAAAATGTTGACTTATGTAGATTTATGCGTATAATAAATATTGAGATTTGAAAAAAATGGAATCTTAAAAAATATGATGGAGGTGAGTATATGAATATCGATGTCCAAACACTCTTAATAGAGATGGCAAAGGCAAAGATGTCTATTAAAGAACTTAGTGAAAAGTCAGAAGTGTGTAGGGGGACTATTGCAGCTATAAAAAAAGGCTCAGAAGTAAAACCTGAGACAGTAGGAAAAATCGCCGAAGCTCTGGGCGTATCCGTGGAAGAACTTCTGGAGGACTAAGAAAGGAGAAAGCTATGGAAAGCAAATATTACAAGGCTACAGATGTTATGGCTATGCTTGAGTGTTCCGAGACATACGCATATAAGGTTATCCGGCAGCTGAACGAGGAACTTGAGGCGGATGGATACATAGTAGTACGGGGCAAGGTGCCGAAGCAGTACCTTGAAAAAAAGCTGTGTCTGGGGTGATTGCATGAAAGAATATAACAATATCCCCGATGAAATGAAACAGCTTAAAAACTGGCTGGTGTGGAGGCTGATTGACAAAGGTGGAGAAAAGCCCTCAAAGATGCCCTTCTCTGTCAGTGGTGGCTCTGCATCCGTCAGCAACCCCAATACATGGGGAACATTTAAATCAGCCGTAGCGGCATATGAAACAGGGGAATATGACGGGATAGGCTTTGTCTTTAGCGACACACCCTTTGTGGGGGTTGATATTGATGGCTGTGTAAATACAGAAACAGGAGA
>OGGG01001008.1_pt1 | contig 26209 bp, 18 predicted proteins | sample 1571201 | NCBI WGS metagenome assembly OGGG01 (sample SAMEA2581946, study PRJEB24529) | metagenome | biome: Human gut stool | place: China | collected 2011 | reverse complement strand
CAGGATCAAACTCTTTATAAATGATATTTATCACTTAAAAGTGTTAAATCTTGTTTCGCTCAGCACGCAATCGCTTGCGTCCTGTGTGAATTACTTTGTTTGGAATTGTTTAACGTGTTTTTCCAACACGAAAATAGGTTCCGTTACAAGTTTTTCGATATTGTTCAATTTTCAAGGTCCTGTAGCGCCTCAGCCTTGCGGCTGACGACTTGATTATTTTATCACAGAAGTGATTTTTTGTCAAGCTCTTTTTTCGAAGTTTTTCGTTTCTTATCGAACTTGGAGCGTTCTCGGTTTCTCGGCGCTGGCCGGAACTTTCGGACGTCTATTGGTTCTTTTCGCTTTACTTCCAGCTGGGACTCAGAAGTCATTCTTTTGTCTCAGCACTTGGCGCTCAAGTATAATACCATACGCCAGGCCGGATGTCAACACTTTTTTGCAAGTTTTTTCAGGTTTTTTCGCGCTGACTCAAATCCGCTTCATCCTCTTGGATTCTTCAGGTAAATTCTTTTGTCTTATATAATGTATTATATAAAGGGGCACAGTATAGACAATGGCCTTTATTACCCTGCGGAAAGCACTACTTCCTTTGTGCAGATTGTCAAGAGGTTTCGTCTCAAATTTTGTTCCGGAAATTTTCCTCTATTTTTGGCGAAAGCTACAAAACACAAAATGTAGTGGTTCTTCCATTGACATATCACTAAATAGTGATATGATAGTATTAACGACCAATGAGAGTTGCGGGTGCCTCTTGTATCAGGAGACACCCGTTCACACTGTATACGCGAAACAGGAGGAGCGCTATGAAGATCATCAAACGCAACGGTGCGGAAGTGCCTTTTGATATTACCAAGATCATCACCGCTGTCACCAAGGCCAGCGATTCGGTAGGCGGCAAGGCCCGTCTCTCCCGAGAGCAGATCACTGACATCGCCGCAGCTGTGACCGACCAGTGTCAGGCACTCAACCGCGCTGTCAGCGTGGAAGAGGTACAGGATATGGTGGAAAACCAGCTCATGGACATCAAGGCCCATGACATCGCCCGCCACTATATCACCTACCGCTATATCCAGAGCCTCAAGCGCCAGACCAACACCACCGACGAGCGCATCCTGAGCCTCATCGAGTGCCAGAACGAAGAAGTCAAGCAGGAGAACGCCAACAAGAACCCCACCGTCAACAGCGTCCAGCGCGACTATATGGCCGGTGAGATCTCCAAAGACCTGACTGCCCGCCTGCTGCTGGACCCGGAGATCGTTAAAGCGCATCAGGAAGGCCTTATCCACTTCCACGACTCCGACTATTTTGCCCAGCACATGCACAACTGTGACCTCGTCAATCTGGACGATATGCTCCAGAACGGCACCGTCATCTCCGGCACCTATATTGAGAAGCCCCACAGCTTCTCCACCGCCTGCAATATCGCCACCCAGATCATTGCACAGGTGGCTTCCAACCAGTATGGCGGTCAGAGCATCAGCCTGACCCATCTCGCCCCCTTCGTGGACGTCTCCCGCAAGAAGATCGCTGCCGAGGTCGAGGCCGAGATGGAGGGTCTGGATGTCTCTGACGAGCGCAAGCGTGAGATCGTGGAACGCCGCCTGCGCAGCGAGATCAACCGCGGCGTCCAGACCATCCAGTATCAGGTCGTCACCCTCATGACCACCAACGGTCAGGCCCCCTTCATCACCGTGTTCATGTATCTGGGCGAAGCCCGCAATGCGCAGGAGAAAGCCGACCTCGCCATCATCATCGAGGAGACCATCCGTCAGCGCTATCAGGGCGTGAAGAACGAGGCCGGTGTCTGGATCACCCCCGCCTTCCCCAAACTCATCTATGTGCTGGAAGAGGACAACATCCACCCCGGTGACCCCTACTACTACCTGACCGAGCTGGCTGCCAAGTGTACCGCCAAGCGGATGGTCCCCGACTATATCTCCGAGAAGAAGATGCTCGAGCTGAAGGTAGACAAGAATGGCGAGGGCCACTGCTACACCTGCATGGGCTGCCGCAGCTTCCTGACCCCCTATGTGGACCCCGAGACCGGCAAGCCCAAATACTACGGTCGGTTCAATCAGGGCGTTGTCACCATCAATCTGGTGGATGTGGCACTCTCCTCCAAGGGCAACTTTGAGAAGTTCTGGAAGATCTTCGACGAGCGTCTGGCCCTGTGCCACCGCGCACTGCAGGCACGGCACAAGCGGCTGCTGGGCACCCCCAGCGATGCCGCACCCATCCTGTGGCAGTACGGCGCACTGGCCCGACTGAAGAAGGGCGAAAAGATCGACAAGCTGCTGTTCGGCGGCTACTCCACCATCAGTCTAGGCTATGCCGGTCTGTATGAGTGCGTGAAGTATATGACCGGCAAGAGCCACACCGATGCCGGTGCAAAGCCCTTTGCTCTGAGCGTGATGCAGCACATGAACGACAAGTGCAACGCCTGGAAAAAGGCCGAGAACATCGACTACTCCCTCTACGGCACCCCGCTGGAATCCACCACCTACAAGTTCGCCAAGTGCCTGCAGAAGCGGTTTGGCATCGTGCCCGGTATTACCGACAAGAACTATATCACCAACAGCTACCATGTGCATGTTTCGGAGCAGATCGATGCCTTCACCAAGCTGAAGTTTGAATCCGACTTCCAGCGCCTGTCCCCGGGCGGTGCCATCAGCTATGTGGAAGTGCCCAACATGCAGGACAATCTGGAAGCCGTCATGAGCGTGCTGCAGTTCATCTACGACAACATCATGTATGCGGAGTTGAACACTAAGTCGGATTACTGTCAGGTGTGCGGCTATGATGGCGAGATCAAGATCGTGGAGGATGACGGCAAGCTGGTGTGGGAGTGCCCCAAGTGCGGCAACCGCGACCAGAACAAGCTGAACGTTGCCCGCCGCACCTGTGGCTATATCGGCACCCAATTCTGGAATCAGGGCCGCACGCAGGAGATCAAGGACCGCGTGCTGCATCTGTAATTACGATTCAAATGCCCTCCGCTTCGCTCTGGGCATAACAGCGGAAAATTTTTTCTATTTCACGTTTGGAGCGGCCTGCGGGCCGCTCCAAACGTATTTTCACCGGAAGGGCCACAGCGGCAGGCTTCCATTTCTTTGTAAAGTACAGGAATCATATTATGAACTACGCAACCATCAAATACTATGACATTGCCAACGGCCCGGGGGTGCGCACCAGCGTGTTCGTGTCCGGCTGCCGCCACCACTGCCCCGGCTGCTTCAACGCCGTGGCGTGGGATTTCCATTACGGCCAGCCCTTCGATAAAGCCACCCGCAACGAGGTGTTTGCATCCTGCCAGCCGGACTATATCGCGGGCCTATCGCTGCTGGGCGGCGAACCCATGGAGCCGGAAAATCAGCGGGAGCTGCTGCCCTTCGTGCGCAACTTCAAGGCCTTGTACCCAAACAAAACGGTATGGTGCTATTCCGGCTACACTTGGGAACAGCTGACCGGCAAAGAGCCAAGCCTTGCCCGGTGTGAAGCCACCGACGAGCTGCTGAGCCTGCTGGATGTGCTGGTGGACGGCGAGTTCGTGCAGGCAAAGCACGATATCTCCCTGCGGTTCCGCGGCAGCAGCAACCAGCGTCTTCTGGATGTGAAAAAGACCCTAACCGCCGGTCAGCCCGTGTGGTGGGAGGACGAAAAGGTGTTCGCCACCCATACTATGGAAAAATAAACACAACAGAAAAGAGCGTCCGGTTTTCCACTTCCTGAACGGAACGTGTGGAAAACCGGACGCTTTCTTTTTTGTTTTACTCTCTGCTGCTCACGGCATCCTCGATGATGCGCAGGAAGGCATTGCCGTAGCGGGCGGCTTTCTTCTCGCCCACACCGCTGATATTCAGCAGTTCATCGGTGCTCAGCGGCTTCTTCTCTACCATTTCCCGCAGGGTGGCATCGCTGAACACCATAAAGGCCGGGATATTCTGCTTTCCGGCCAGCCGCTTGCGCTGAGCATAGAGGGCATTCAGCAGCTTTTCGTCAAACTCGCTCAGCTCGCCTGCCACCGCCTTTGTGCGGCGCGGCTTCTCGGTCAGGCGGCGGGCATTATCCGCCGCGCGCCGCCGGGAATACTCCACCTGCAGCTGCGCTTCCTGCTCTGCGGCCAGACAGCAGGAGCAGTTGCCGCATTTCTTTGGTGCAGCTTCGCCGAAGTAATGCAGCAGAAATCCCCGCAGACAGTCCTGCGTGGTGGAATAGAATGTCATGTACTTGAGCCGTTCCTCGGCCTTGCGGGCAGCTTCGGCCTTGACATCGGCGGGCAGGCCGTTGTCTGCCTCCATCTCCTTCTCGATGAAGAACCGGATGGTGCGCACATCGGTGCCGGAATAGAGCAGCGTGCACCGGGCGGGCTGTCCATCGCGGCCTGCACGGCCTGCTTCCTGATAATAACTTTCCAGATCCTTGGGCATATTGTAGTGGATCACGAACCGCACGTTGGGCTTGTCGATGCCCATGCCGAAGGCATTAGTGGCTACCATGATCTGCACCCGGTCGTAGAGGAAATCGTCCTGATTCTTCCGCCGGGTATCCGCGTCCAGCTTGGCATGGTAGGCCGCAGCCCGGATACCGCGGCTTTGCAGCAGGCGGGCAGTCTCATCCACCTGCTTTGTGGTGCTGCAGTAGACGATGCCCGCGTTGTCGCCCTCTTTCAGCACAAGATCCAGCAGCTCCTTCGGCTTCTGGCTGGGCAGGGCGCGCCGGGTCTCAAAATAGAGGTTGGGCCGGTCAAAGCTGGTGGTCACCTCGTAGGGCTTCTGCAAGGCCAGCTGTTCCCGGATGTCGTCCCGCACATGGGCGGTGGCCGTGGCTGTGAACGCACCCACCACCGGACGGCTGGGCAGGCTGTCCACAAAGGCTTTGATGCGCAGGTAGCTGGGCCGGAAGTCCTGTCCCCACTGGCTGATGCAGTGGGCCTCGTCCACCGTCACCATGCTGATGGGCCTTTCCTGTGCAAACCGCTGGAAGCCCGGCATTTCCAGCCGCTCCGGTGCCACATAGATGATCTTGTACCAGCCCTCCCGGGCACGGCGCAGCATCAGGGCCTTCTGGTTGTCGGTGAGGCTGTTGTTGAGGAAAGCCGCCGCCACACCGGCCTGCACCAGTGCCCCCACCTGATCCTTCATCAGGCTGACCAGCGGCGACACCACGATGGTAATGCCCGGCAAAAGCAGCGCCGGCACCTGATAGCAGATGGATTTGCCCGCACCGGTGGGCATCACCGCCAGTACATCCTGCCCGTCCAGCAGCCGCCGGACGATGTCCTCCTGCCCGGGGCGGAAGCTGTCGTAGCCGAATACCTTTTTTAAGATCGAGTGCGGGTTTTCCATGGGTCCCTCCGTATCATAGAATAGGTTTTTTCTGCGCAATGTCTTCAAAACCATATCAGTATACCACAAAAGCCGGGCTTTTGCGCAGGTACAGAGCCGTTTTTTCGGCAAAAAGCACGAAATGCCAAAAGGATTTTTTTGCAAATGATAGCTTTTCAGGCGCGAAAATGATATAATAGGAGCACATAACTCCATGTCCGGCGGTTTTATGCGCCGACTGTTGATAGAAAAAGGAGCAATCATCTTATGCAGCAGAAACTCATCACCTTTGCCGTTCCGTGCTACAACTCGGCGGCATATATGCGCCATTGCGTCGAGACCCTGCTTTCTGCCGGAGAGCAGGCCGAGATCATCCTTGTGGACGACGGTTCCGTGAAGGACGATACCCCCGCCATCTGCGACGAGTACGCCGCCAAATATCCCACCATCGTCAAGGCCATCCATCAGGAAAATGGCGGCCACGGTGAGGGCGTCAATCAGGGCATCCGCAACGCCACCGGCCTGTACTATAAGGTAGTGGACAGCGACGACTGGCTGGACACCGATGCCCTGAAAAAGGTTCTGGCCCGCCTGACCACTCTGGTGGCCCGCGGCACCGCGCCGGACATGATGATCTGCAACTATGTGTACGAGCATGTGGAGGACAACACCACCCTGACCGTGCGCTACACCAATGTGTTCCCCCAGAACCGCCTGTTCAACTGGACCCATGTGGGCCACTTCCGCCCGGACCAGAACATCCTGATGCACTCGGTGATGTACCGCACCGAGGTGCTGCGCAAGTGCGGCATGGTGCTGCCCAAGCACACCTTCTATGTGGACAACATTTTTGTCTACCAGCCCCTGCCCTATGTCAAGAGCATGTACTACATGGATCTGGATCTGTACCGCTACTTCATCGGCCGTGCCGACCAGAGCGTGAACGAAAGCATCATGGTAAAGCGGGTGGATCAGCAGCTGCGGGTCACCCGGCACATGATCGACTGTCAGGATCTGGATGAACTGAAGGATCAGAGACGTCTGCATGCCTACATGGTGCACTATCTGTCCGTGATGATGGCCGTGAGCGACATCTTCCTGCTGCTGGACGGCAGCGACGAGGCAAAGGCCAAGCGCACCGGGCTGTGGCAGTACCTCAAGGATCACGTAAGCACCGGCGTTTACCGCGCCGTACGCTACAATCTGGGCGGTCTGACCGACCTGAAGTTCCCCGGCGGCGACAAGCTCACTCTGGGCGTGTACCGCCAGCTGCGCAAGATCTTCAAGTTCAACTGATTCTTTGGAATTTACTCCTTCCGTCACGTCTTACGCCGTGCCAGTTCCCTCAAAGAGAGAGCCTTTGGCCGAATGGAACACTTCTCCTTCTCGCCAGAGCCTCCCTCCGTGAGGGAGGTGGCATCGCGCAGCGATGACGGAAGGAGTTTCTTTTATTTGCCCGACCGGAGCTCTTTGCCGGGTCTCCATATTCCGGTTGCTTTTTATCTGGGCGGATAGTATAGTGGTGCTGTTCTCGGTGCTGGTGTATGAGCTGGCAGGCCCCACGCTGACCAGGATCGCACTGACTGCCGCTGGAGAGATCCGTCCCGAGGGACGCACCAGCGCCCGTGTGGAGAACAAGCCGGAAGAAGTTGCATAAAAGGTTGTTTTTTGTCGAAATGTCACGCAATCATTGACGAACGCTGTTATTTTTTGTATACTGAGCATATCAAGATTGGAACAATTTTCCTGTTGTGTCATGGATTGGCTGCTGCAGGGAAATGAATGAAGGAGATTGGTATACTATGAAAAGTACCGGTATCGTCCGCGGCATCGACGCGCTGGGCCGCATCGTTCTGCCCAAGGAGCTGCGCACCAGTATGCATCTGGACACTGACACCAAGCTGGAGATCTTTGTGGATGGCGACTCCATCGTGCTCAAAAAGCATCGGCCCGCCGGCAGCTGCGATTTCTGCGGTGAGGTGGATGAGTCTTCGGTGCAGTTTGCGGGCTACTGCATCTGCCCGGCCTGCCGCCGCAAGATCGGTGCACTGTAAAACACACAAAAAGGAGGCTCTGCTATGAGCCAGATGATCGATTTCACCGTCCCGTCCACTGTGCCGGGGCGGACTTTGCATGCCTTCCGCTGTGTGCCGGAGGGTGAAGTAAAGGCGGTTCTGCAGCTGTCCCACGGCATGGTGGAATTTATTGACCGCTACAAGCCGCTGGCGGAATATCTGGCCGGGCGGGGCATCCTTGTTACCGGCCACGACCATTTGGGCCACGGCGGCTCCATCCGCACCAAAGCGGACTACGGCTACTTTGCCGAGCCGGACGGCAACCGCGCCGTTCTGGCCGACCTGCACGCCATGACCGTGCGCACCAAAGAGCTGTACCCGGGCGTGCCTTATTTTCTGCTGGGGCACAGCATGGGTTCGTTCTATGCCCGGCAGTACCTGTGTGAGTATGGCAGCGAACTGGACGGCGCCATCATCATGGGCACCGGCTTCCAGCCCAAGGCACTGGTGCAGTTTGCCAAGACCCTCTGCCGGGTGCTGGCGGTCTTTCATGGCTGGCAGTACCGCAGCAAGTTCGTGGCCAACATGTCCTTTATGGGCTACAACAAAGGGCTGGAGGGCCGCACCACCCACGACTGGCTCAACCGCGATCAGGCCGAGGTGGACAAATATCTGGCCGACGAACGCTGCACCTTTACCTTCACGCTGAACGCCTACTACAGCATGTTCAGCGGCATCCTGCGCCTGCACGACCCGGCCTTCCTTGCAAAGATGCCCAAAGGCCTGCCGCTGCTGTTCTTGGCTGGCGATGCCGACCCGGTGGGCGAACAGGGCAAGGGCGTGCGCCGCGCCATCCAGAGCCTGAAAGATGCCGGTGTGCAGAACATTGAATGCAAGCTGTACCCCGGTGCCCGGCATGAACTGCTGGTGGAAACGAACCATCAGGAAGTGTTTGAAGATATCGGCAGCTGGCTGGAAAAGCATCTTGCCTGATCTGCCGCATCCGTTTTACCGTCATTCTGAGGAATGGCGGTACTTTTTGCCCTAATGGCTGGCGGCGCTTTTTCCAGCCTGACCGGCAAAAGTGCCCGGCACTGAAAGTTTTCCCGATTGCTGAAAAAGTCCCCGGAACCAGCGTTCCGGGGACTTTCTGCGTTTATTTTCAGTTATGCTGTTATGCTTTCTTGGGTGCGATCCAGCCGTCGATCACATTTACCAGTGCCTTGCCGCGGCGGCCCAGAAGCTTGGGCAGCAGGACGCGGGCCATGGCCCACACACCGGCAAAGTTGTACAGGATGATCAGCGCCGTGATGATGCCGGTCCACAGGCCGTAGAGCGGCGTTTCGGCCAGCAGCACAAAGGCTTCGATCACCAGCGCAGCCGCATTCACCAGCACGCGGCCCGGATGTACCTGCATCCCGATCATGCGGTGGGCATCGATGGCACGCAGGGTGAACACCAGCGCAAGGCCAAGGAAGGACGCATAGGTAGCGCCCACAGGCCCCCACCACTTGATGAAGAAGTAGTTCATGATGCAGTTGCTCACAGCACCCGCCATCATGGTGATCATGCTGCGGGTGGATTTTTTATTCACCACGTACACGCTGTTCATGAACTGGTTGAAGCAGCTGCAGGTGGACGCCATGACAAGGAAGGGCACAAAGTGCCATGCGTAGTAGTAGTTGGACTTCATAATGTGCATCACCGGGCGGCACAGCCAGATGATCCCGGCTGCGCAGCAGAACAGCACACTGGAATAGGTGCGGAAAATTTTGGTAAAGAACTTTGCGCGGCCCTCTTCCTCGGTCACAGCAGAAAGCTGCCATGCATCGTAGAAGATCAGGCCCAGCGTAGTAAGGATGGTGGGCAGGAAATAGCCGGTGGAAAGCAGGCCGCTCCATGCATTGCCGTCGCGGCCGTCCAGGCCGTTGCACATCTCACGCACAAAGAACAGGTCGGATGCGTTGATGATCCAGAAGCTGATCTGTGCCGGGATCATGGGCAGCGAGAAGCGCAGCATCTGCTTCCACAGATCCTTGTTGATGCCCTTCAGCTCCACATAGTTCCACAGTTTGCCGGTGAACATCAGGAACAGCACACTGGAAAGGTCGCCGCTGATGATGGCCAGCAGGTAGCCGTTGGCACCCCACTTGAAGCCCACCAGATACAGCACGTAGAAAGCCATAGTGGCCACGGTGCACAGCACGCCGTCCACGGCCACCAGCTTGTTCCACTGGCGGCTGCGCACGAACTGGGTGCACAGGGTGCGCAGGCAGCTCATGAGCACATAGATGTAAATGAGCAGGCCGTACTGTGCCATATCGGGCAAAAACTGCGCAATGGGCCAGCACAGCACCAGAATGCCAAAGCCGCCCAGAATGGTCAGCAGGCCGTTGGTGAACACCTGTTTTTCGCTGTTGCCCTTGTCCAGACCAAAGCGGATGATGGCGTTGGACATGCCCATGGACACGAACGGGATGAGCAGGTTCGCGTACTGGCTCAGGATCTTGGAAAGGCCCAGATCGGAGATCTCCGCCATTGCATAGGTCAGGAACGGCTGGACGATCAGGGTGAGCAGCTTTGACGAAAAGCTGGAAATTGCAAAGATCAATGTGTTGCCGGCCAGCTTTGAATATTTATCGCCGGACTTTTTTTCGTTTTCCAAGGGAACTTCCCTCCTGTTTTACAATTCGGATGCGGGCCGGTCTGTGACCGCCTGCATCCGCTTTCCCACTATTTAGTCACTTTAAAAGCGCCCGCCGGGCTTTCCAGTCCGGCAGCAGCTTTGCCACCTCGGCCCAGAACGCCGGGCTGTGGTTGGGCTGCAAAAAGTGGCAGTACTCATGCACTACCACATAGATCTGCGCCGCCGGGGGCATATGATACAGCTGCAGCGCAAAGGTGATCTGCCGCTTTGCCATAAAGCACACGCCCCACCGGCTGGTCATGCTGCGCACTTTGATAACAGGCTTGTGCCCGCCCAGCACTCCGGCAAAGGCCGGGTAGACCTTATCGCTCATGGCCGTAAAATAGGCCAGCGCTGTTTCCTTATCCGGCAGAGGCCGCGCTTCCTGCGCTGCGCGCCGCATGGCACGTTCCCGGGCCTGCTGCACCCAGTCGGCGCGTGCGGTCACAAAACGGTCTGCCGCTTCTGCACTTGTCCGCAAGGGGATGCTCACCGCCACGGTGCCATCCTCCCGCACACGGATGTTCAGGTTCTTGACCCGTTTGCGGGTCAGCTCGTATTGGATGCCGCCTGCCGTGCGCAGCTGTGTCTCCTGCTTTCTGCCCGCCATGAGGTCAGGTAGTCTTTTTTGCCCGGTGCAGCATTTCCAGCGGCAGCTGGGCCAGCACCACAGCAGCAAAGATCAGCGCACAGCCAAAGGCTTCCCGCGCGGAAAGGCCCTGGCCGAGCAGCAGCCAGCCGCCCAGCGCACTGAACACGCTTTCCAGACACATGATCAGGCTGGCAATGGCAGGGTTCAGATCCCGCTGGCCCAGGATCTGCAGGGTGTAGGCCACGCCGCTGGACATGATGCCGCAGTAGAAAATGGGCAGCGCATTCTCCGCGAACTGCGCTGCGGAAGGTGTCTCGAACAGCAGGGCCGCAGCGGTGCTTTCCACCGACACCACCAGAAACTCGGCAAGGCTCAGCCGCACGCCGTCCACCTGCGGGGCAAAGTGATCCACCGCAATGATCTGGAAGCTGAACAGCACTGCACAGCTCAGCAGGAGCCAGTCGCTGGATTCAATGCTGCCAAAGCCGTTTTTCATGCACAGCAGATACAGGCCCAGCACGGCCACCACCATGCTCACCCACAGCTGCGCGCTGCTCTTACGGCCCAGAAACAGGCCGAACACCGGCACCAGCACCACGTACATGGCGGTCAGGAAGCCGGCCTTTGCCGTGGACGGATTGATGGTAATGCCGATCTGCTGTGCAGCGGATGCAGCAAACAGAAGGGTGCCGCACACAAAGCCTGCCGCCAGCAGCTTTTTCTTCTCGGCAGCAGTTTTGGGCTTTGCATCGGTGCCGCTTTTGCGGCGGATGGCATCAAACACCATCACCGTGGGGATCAGCACCAGTACAGCCAGCCAGCTGCGCCCGGCCAGAAAGCTGTAGGCTCCCATGCCGGAACCGGCGCTCTGGGCCACAAAGGCCGTGCCCCAAATAAAGGAGCACAGCAGCAAAAGCAGAGAGTTCTTGGTTTGTGTGTTCATCAGCCAATGCCCTCCGCCTTCAGCAGGCCGTACAGGTAGTACTTGCTGGAGTCATAGGAGATGGTCACACGGTACTGCGCCGCCGGGTCCAGCCCGGAGATGGTGCAGCGGTAGTCGGTGCCGTCGGTATGGATATAATAGGTGCTGTCGGTCACATACTCTGCGCCGCCGTCCACCTTTTTCCACACGGCCACCTTGAACCGCTGGGTGCCCTCAGCCGTGCCGCAGCCCATAATGCTCAGCGTGCCGGAGGGCACGGTAAAGTAGCTGGTCTGGCGGCTCCAGATGCCGTTGAACACCGCATACAGGCAGCCATCCGCCGTGGCCGTGGCAAACTTGGCCGAGGAGTCTGCAATGCCCTGAATGATCAGCGGATCACTGGTCTGGTCGGCCCAGCGGGTAGTGTCCTCTTCCTGCACTTCGTCCGAAGTGCCCGATGCCTTGTGCACGATGCTCTTCAGGGTGTCCTTGCAGCCGATCAGGCCCACTGCAAGCACCAGCGCCATCAGCAGCACAACGATCCTTTTTTTCATCTTCATACGTTTCCTCACGAAGCAATGCGCTTCTCTTTGTTTTTCATCCCTCCGCCCTGTTCTTGTACAGAGCAGATACAGATATAGTATACCGCATTTTCCGGCGCTGTACAAGACATTTGTCCTGTGCCGTACTGCAAGAAAAGCCCCGCCGGGGCTTTTCTTTTTGTGCGGTTTGCCGCCTGATTTTACGTTTCTTTGCCAGTGACCGCCCGCAGGGCAGCACATTCGGCAGCGGCCTGCTCCGGTGCACCTGCACCAAACAGACTTCCGTACCGGTACAGCGCCCAGCCACCCGCGTTCTGACTGCGCAGGTCCTGCACCTGCCGGGCCAGCACATCGCCGGTGCTCCAGCCGCTCACGCTGTCCGGGTTCGCGCCGCCGTCACCGGTGCCCACGCGGTACGCGCCCAAGCCAAAATAGAGCGCCACGCCCTCTGCGCGCGGGTATGCCAGCCACGCGGGCACGATGTTCTCAAAGGCAAAGCGGGTGCTGCCGCTCTGCAGCGTGTAGCCATAGCCCCAGTAGATCTGCGGGCAGAGATAATCCACCACCTGTTCTTCCCCGCCCGCAGCCAGCCACGCCGTCACATCGCTGTACTGGCTGTTGAGGTCGTTGTCGGGATTCCCCTGCGGACTGATGCCAAAGCGCAGCGTCGGGTCTGCAGTCTTCACCGTGTCGTGCACCTTCTTGACCAAGGCGGTCACGTTCTGCCGCCGCCATGCTGCAAGGTCTGCCGCACCGCTGGCCGCAAACTGCGCCGCATCGATGCTTTCTTCGGTCGTAGGGTAAAAATAATCGTCAAAGTGGATGCCGTCCACCGCGTAGTTCTGCAAAAGCTCGGCCACGCCCTGCACCACATAGTCCGCCGCTGCAGGCTCGGCCGGGTTCAGATACAGCCCGTCGCCCACTGCACACACCCATTCCGGGTGGGTGTTGGCAAGGTTGTTCTCTGCCAGATTCGGCGGCATGGCTGCAGAGGACCGCAGCCGGTAGGGATTCAGCCACGCTTCCACCGAAAGGCCGCGCCCGTGGGCCTCCTGCAAAAGGATGTCCAGCGGGTCAAAACCGGGGTCCTGCCCCTGCACGCCGGTGCATAGGTGGCTCCACGGGAACAGCTGGCTTTTGTAAAGTGAATCTCCGAAGGGCCGCACCTGCGCAAGCACCGTGTTCAGCCCAAGGCCCGCGCAGTTTTCCAGCATTTGCACGCACCCGGCGCGGAAACTATCCGCCGAGGAAAAATCCATGGCTGTCCATTCCAGATAGCTCATCCATACGGCCCGCCACTCGCCTGCAGGCAGGGCAGGGTTCTCAACATGCTGTTTTTCTGCTTTCGTTTTGTCCCGTTTGGAAAACTTTTTTCTGCGCAGCCACAGCCCCGCGCCCACGCAGGCGGCAGCACCGGCCCCCGCCAGAAAGGTGCGCCGGTTCACACGGCGCGGTTCCGCTTCCGTTTTTTTGGACTTGCGCCGCTGGGTCACAGGGTCTCCTCCTGGGTCTTATACAGCACAAGCGCTGCCCAGCCCCGGGCGCAGGCCAGCAGCACGAACATGATGTTCGTCCAGAAGGCAAGGGCGCTCATGCCCGCATACTTCGTCAGCAGCCAGAACAAAAGGCGCAGCGCTTCCGAGATGCACACCAGCTGCAGCGGGCGCTGAACGGGCCTGCCGTGGCCGTACTCGATGGCAAGCAGGCCCGGCCACACCAGTGCTGAGCACAGGTCGCCCGCCCAGCCGCCTGCAGCCAGCTTGCTGAGCATCAGCAGCACGAACACCAGCGTGTAGCTGCGCTTATCCTTGGCGGGCGCACCCTTCTGTGCGGCCAAAAACAGCACTGCAATGCCGGTGATGCAGAACACGATCAGTTCCAGCCCCGAAAAATCCATGCCGCCCAGCACGGCAAAGCCGCCCAGCATGGACATTGCCGCTGCCGCCAGCAGGAAAAAGTACCAGGTCTTGCGTGTAAATTTGAGCTTCATTGTGTTCCTCCCGCCTGCAGCAGTGCGCAGGCTCCTGACAAAATTTTCAAAGAATTAAAAATATTATAGCACAAAAGTATGCGGGTTGTGTTACAATAAGAAAAACTCTTCAGGAGGATCTTCATGAACGCCGCAGTTTCCATTGTCCTGCTTGCCGCCGTACTTGGCGTGATCGTTTTTCTTTTGTCCCGGCGCGAGAATACCCGCCGCAGCCAGTACGGCCCCGCCGGCCTTTCGGAGTTCCGCACCGACCTGCCGCTGGACGAGTGCTTCGACCGGCTGGACGAGCACAGGGACGCCGACGAGTTCGTGTACGAGTGCCGCCGGGAAAAGGACGGCGGCTTTCTGCTGCATCTCACCCTGCACCAGCCCACCCAGCAGCCGCTGGACACCCTGTATACCCTCCGGCTGGACCCCGGTCGTCAGACCGTAGTGACCCTGATCTTCATCCGCGAAGCCTTTGGCTACAAGGAGCCGCTGTTCCCGCAGGAAATGCTTGATCGTTTTATGCAGCAGAAGCTGGATGCCCACCGCACCAAATAAAGTTTTGTGTAAATGCTTTTCATTTTGCGCTGTTTTTGGTATACTTGTAAGTGCCGCAGCGCAGAATATGCGGGCTAGTAGCTCAGTTGGTCAGAGCTGGCGGCTCATAACCGCTTGGTCCCGGGTTCAAGTCCTGGCTGGCCCATAGAGAAAAGGCACCCCTAGGGGGTGCCTTTTCTCTATATTCAGGGCCGCTAGGACTTGAACAGCACGGCACCGCCATGGGCGGGGCAAACAACAGCCCAGTGGGCTGTTGTTTAGTGCGCGGGTCCCAGCGCATAGGAATGTCAAATGGTGTCGGATGCCGTTCTGAGGGCCGCCAGAACTTGAACAGCAACGACGACGACCGCGGCCTGCGGCCGAAACAGGGAGGAGTTGTTGGGACAGCGTTCTGATTTTTCAAGGCCCTGCCAAGGGGCTGCGGAAAAATCAGCAAACGCAACCCGTAAGGCCCTGACCGTCAGTTCCCTTTGCGGGTCCCAGCGCATAGGAATGTCAAAAAGTGTCGGATGCCGTTCTGAGGGCCAGCCAGGACTTGAACCCAAAACTTATAAAGTTCTCATTGCGGAATCCCTGCTCCCATGATATGATTAAACCAGCTTGGAGGAGGATATCATGCAGAATACAAATAACGAACTCGTGTCCGTCATTGTTCCGGTATATAAAGTAGAACCCTATCTGGACCGGTGTGTCACCAGCATTCTGGCCCAGACATATCCGAACCTTGAGGTGATCCTGGTCGATGATGGTTCTCCCGATAACTGCCCTGCACTCTGTGATGCATGGGCACAGCGGGACGCACGCATCAGGGTCATCCATAAGAAAAACGGCGGCCTATCCGATGCCCGGAATGTGGGCCTGGATGCGGCATCCGGTGCGTACATCTCCTTTGTTGACAGCGATGATTACATTGCAGAAAATTTCATCGAGACCCTTTATGATCTGCTCCATGAGTACCACACCGATATTTCTGCCGTCCATTGGAAACTCGTCTATGCTGACGCGCCGGAGGTCCCTGCTCCGCTTTCTTCCCGAAACGTTACGCTCTTTCAGGGTGCTGATGCCATCCGGGAGCTTTTTACGGAGGATACCTACGCATGTTATGCATGGAATAAATTATGCAAACGGGAACTGTTTGACACCATCCGGTTTCCGGTCGGTCGTGTTATGGAAGATCTTGGCATTGCACACAAGATCCTGTTCGACGCAGGGCAGATCGTGTACTCGGACGAACCCCTGTATTACTATTATCAGCGCGATAGCAGCATTCTCCATACAGACTGTATAAAGTTCTTTCAGGACAGGCTTGCGATGGTCACAGAGCGTTATCTGTTTCTTGAAAAGCTGTACCCTGACATGCTGGAAAACGATGCCTATTTTGTGGATATGGCCCTGAATGATTACCCGATCCTCTATCGTTCTGCCTTAGACCCTGAATCGGATCAGCTCATCCGTCATGCCTACCAAAAGAGCCGTTCCATTTTGTCCTTCTACAATAAAATGCGCTTTGCCTTTTTCAGCCGGAGCAAAGCCCTGTACTACTTTATCGAACGCTGCAATCGTGGCCTTGCCCGCTACGATAACTGCTGAATCTCCTGCATTCCATTTCTTTCTGCGTAATGATAATAAAACAAAGAAGGAGCGTTTCCACGCGGGAACGCTCCTTCTTTGTTTACTATCATTTACACCATTTTGCAAACTCTTCGTCGGTGCACTTGACATAGTGGCTGCCGCTCACATGGTGATCGGTGCCCTTGTTGTAATCGATGCCGGAAGTGGCGTAGTCGTAGGTCTCAGCCACGCGGCGCTTCTCCACAACGGGGTTCGGCAGCGGGATGGCCGACAGCAGGCTGCGGGTGTAGGGGTGGATGGGATTCTCGAAGATCTCTTCGGTCGTACCCGTCTCCAGCAGGTGGCCCAGATGCAGCACGCCGATGCGGTCCGAGATGTACTTGACCATGGAAAGGTCATGCGCAATGAACAGGTAGGCCGTGCCGGTCTCCTGCTGGATATCCTTCATCAGGTTGACCACCTGTGCCTGAATGGACACGTCCAGCGCCGAGATGCACTCATCTGCGATGATGAGCTTGGGGTTCATGATGAGGGCGCGGGCAATGCCCACGCGCTGGCGCTGGCCGCCAGAGAACTGGTGGGGATAGCGCTCAGCATGTTCGGGCGCAAGGCCCACCTTGGCCAGAATTTTCTCCACCTTTTCGCGGCGCTCTTCGCGGGTCTTGTACATGTGGTGGATGTCCAGACCCTCGCCGATGATATCCTCCACCTTTTTGCGGGGGTTCAGGGACGCCATGGGGTCCTGAAAGATCATCTGCATCTGGGTGCGCAGGGTGTCATTCTGGCTGTGGTTCAGCCTGCCGCTGATATCCTGCCCATCAAAGGTGATCTTGCCGGCAGTGGGGTCATACAGGCGGATGACGCTGCGGCCGATGGTGGACTTGCCGGAACCGGACTCGCCCACCAGACCATAGGTCTCGCCGGGATAGATCTCAAAGCTGACATTGTCCACAGCCTTGACGGTATAGCTCTTGCTCACGCGGAAATACTGCTTCAGGCCCTCGACCTTCAGCAGCGGAGCAGCATTCTGTCCTGCCATTTATTCCGCCTCCTTGATCTTTTCTGCCTCGGCACGCATGCGGGCAATGCGCTGAGCAAGCTCAGGCGGCATGTCCACCTTGGGTGCGCGGGGGTCCAGCAGCCATGTAGCTGCATAGTGGGTGTCGCTGATCTTGAACATGGGCGGGTCCACTTCGTCGTCGATGTTCAGGGCATAATGGTTGCGCGGTGCAAAGGCATCGCCCTGCTTCTCATGCAGCAGGTTCGGCGGCGAACCCGGAATGGTGTACAGACGGTCGTCTGCGGTGTCCAGATCGGGCATGGCGGAAAGCAGGCCCCATGTGTAGGGGTGGCGCGGCTCGTAGAAGATCTCATCGATGGTGCCGGTCTCCACGATCTTGCCTGCGTACATCACGTCCACATAATCGGCCACCTTTGCCACAACGCCCAGATCGTGGGTGATGTAAATGACCGAGATGCCGCGCTCACGCTGGATGCTGCGGATCAGCTCCAGAATTTTGGCCTGAATGGTCACATCCAGTGCCGTGGTGGGCTCGTCACAGATCAGCAGGTCGGGGTCGCAGGCCAGTGCAATGGCAATGACCACGCGCTGGCGCATACCGCCGGACAGCTGGTGCGGGTAGCTCTTCATGCGCTTTTCGGCATCGGTGATGCCCACCTCTTCCAGCAGCTGCACAGCCTTTTTGTAGGCGGCATCCTTGGGCATCTTGTAGTGCCACAGCATGCCCTCCATGATCTGCTTGCCGATGGGCATGGTGGGGTCAAGGCTGGTCATGGGGTCCTGAAACACCATGGCGATGCGCTTGCCGTTGATGTGGCGGCGGATCCACTTTTTGTCCTTCTGCAGCAGGTCCACCGTCTCGGGAGAGCCGTCTGCATGGTGGTAGCTGAACTGGATGGAGCCGCTATTCACGGTGGCGTTCTTGGCCAGAATGCCCATGGCGGCCTTCATGGTCACGGACTTGCCGGAGCCGGACTCGCCCACCAGCGCAACGGTCTCGCCCTTGTACAGGTCGATGTTCACACCCCGGATGGCGTGCACCGGGCCTGCGGTGGTCTTAAAAGTGATATCAAGGTCTCGCACCGACAAGACCTGTTCTTTTTTATTCTCAGGCATGGGGTGTTCCTCCTTACATACTCTTCATCTTGGGGTCCAGGGCCTCGCGCAGACCATCGGCCACCAGATTGAAGCTGAGCATCAGCAGGCTCATCACCACAATAGGCGGAATGATCTGATAGGGGTGGGTGGTGAAGCTGTTGTACAGCTCACTGATCAAAGAACCCAGCGAACACTGGGGCACCGGGATGCCCAGACCCACAAAGGACAGGAATGCTTCGGTAAAGATGGCGGTGGGGATGCTGAACATGACCTGCGTGATGATGGGTCCGATGATGTTGGGCAGCACCTCCTTGAAGATGATGAAGAAGCTGCCTGCACCCAGCGTGCGGGAGGCCAGCACGAATTCCTGATCCTTCAGCTTGAGCATCTCGGCGCGGGCAATGCGGCTCATGCCCACCCACTCGGTCAGCATCAGGGCAAAGATGATGGTGACCATGCCGGGCTGCAGCACCAGCAGCAGCAGCGTAACGATGACCAGGCGGGGAATGCCGTTGGCCACCTCAAGGAAGCGCTGCATCACCATATCCACCCTGCCGCCAAAGTAGCCGGAGATCAGGCCATAGCTCATGCCGATGACCATATCGATGACAGCAGCGGCCACCGCGATGATCAGGGAGACACGGGCACCCTCCCAGGTGCGGGTCCAGATGTCGCGGCCGTACAGGTCACTGCCGAACCAGTAGTAGACATCGTCCTTGCCCTTTTCCACATAGGCGTTGACGCTCTTGCTGCCGGTGGTGGTGCTCATCTTCTCGCTGCCGTCCAGGATGCCGAGGCGCTCGATGCCCGGCACACGGGGGGCAAAGTTCTTCTGGCTCAGATCCTGGCCGGAGTAGGTATAGCTGTTCATGCCCGGGCCAAAAACGGCCAGCAGCACAATGACGACGATCAGGATCAGGCCCAGCACGGCGCTCCTCTTGCCGAAAAAGCGGAGGATGGCATCCTTCCAGAAGCTCTGGGCCGCAAAGTTGGTATCCACGGCGATCTCATCGTCGTTGTGCTTGAGGGCAAACTCCTTGTCCTCAAAGGTGTGCTCGGGATACAGGGAATCCACCGCGCTGACGATGGCATCCGCTGTGGATTCGCCGCCCAGGCGGATCGCTTTTTCTGCCATATCAGTCATCCCCCTTTGCCAGACGAATGCGCGGGTCGATGATGCCGTAGAGCAGGTCAACGACCAGCATGATGCCAATGTACATGGCGCTGTAAATAAAGCTCAGGCCAATGACCACGTTGTAATCGTTGGACTGGATGGCCGTGACCAGCAGGCTGCCCACGCCGGGAATGGCGAAGATCTTTTCCACCACCAGCGAGCCGGTCATCAGATCCACGATCAGGGGTGCCAGCACCGTGATGATGGGGATGAGGGCATTGCGCAGGGCATGGCGGAAGATCAGCGCCGGGCCGGAGATGCCCTTGCTCTCGGCCAGCAGCATGTAATCGGAATCAAGGACTTCGATCATCTCACTGCGGGTAAAGCGGGCAATGGAGGCCATGGTGAACATGGAAAGCGAGATGCTGGGCAGGACGCTGGAGCCAAAGACATCCTTGGCGGAGAACAGCATCGGGAACCAGCGGAGCTTGAAGCCGAAGGTGTAGCTCAGGGCCAGTGCGAAAACGTAGGACGGCACCGACACGCCGATGACCGAGATGATGGTGGCGATGGTATCAAAAATGGTATCCCGCTTGAGTGCGGCAATGATGCCCAGCACCAGGCCCACAGCGGCACCCAGCGTCACCGCCATGCCGCCCACCTGAATGGAGATGGGCAGGCGGCTCTGGATGAGCTGGGAGATGGGTGTATTCTTGGAGATGTTATAGCTCACGCCAAGATCTCCGCGGAGCATATTGCCCACATAGCGGAAGAACTGGATGTAGATGGGCTGATCCAGGCCGTACTTTGCGTACAGGGCAGCCCGCATATCGGGCGTCAGCTTTTCATCATTGAAGGGCGAACCGGGCATCAGCTGCATCAGGATAAACAGCACCAGCAAAATTGCCAGCAGTGTGAACAGCGAGGTCAGGATTCGCTTGAGCGTATATTTTTTCACGTCGGGTGGACCCCCTTTTCCTTCCGGGATCTCGCGGTCAGTCGTTCGTCTGCCGCGGACAGGCACAATGCCAAAAAGGCGCACAGTGGCTCTTTGCGGGCCACTGTGCGGCCTTGTTCAGCGATTCAGTTGTTTACTCGCTCTTGGTGGTGTTCTTGTACACACGGTTCAGAGCGCAGGGGTGATGCTCGACACCCTTGACGGCAGAGGAGATCATCTCGGCGTTGCACTGGCCGTACAGGGGGAAGATGACCGCCTGCTCCAGAACGATCTGCTCTGCCTCATACAGGGCAGCCCAGCGGCCCTCGGGGTCGGTGCACAGATCACCAGTGGTGCACTCGTCAATGATGGCATCGTAGTCGGCATCGCTCCACAGACCGTAGTTGTTGGAGTTGCCGGTCACCCACATGCCCAGATAGGTCATGGGGTCAGCGTAGTCGGGGCCCCAGCGGGTCAGGCCCAGCTCAAAGGTGCCGTCCTGCATATCCTGCACGCGCTGCTTCTTGGGCTCCACGGTCAGGTTGATGGTCAGGCCCTCCAGCGTGGTCTCCAGCTGCTCCTTGACGACCTGAGCCACCTTCTGGGGTGCATCGTCGGCATCCACCACCATATCAAAGGTGAAGGTATCCTTACCCAGCTCAGCCTTGGCGGTCTCAAAGAACTCCTTGGCCTTCTCGGGGTCATAAGCGCAGTCATCTGCAAACTTGGTCTGGTCAGCGCTGAAATCGCTGCCGTCGGGGCCGGTTGCAAACTGTGCGGGAACAGCGGTGTATGCGGGGGTGGAGCCATCCTTCAGCACATCGCCGGTAATGGCATCCCGATCCAGCGCAAAGGTCATGGCCTTGCGCAGGTTCAGGTTTGCCAGATCAGGCACAGCGTCGATGTTGGGGCTGATGTACCACAGGTAACCGGCACCCACACTGGTAAACTCGGGATCATCCTTGACCTGATCGACCTGCTCACCGTTCAGCAGGGTGATATCCAGCGTGCCGGTCTGATAGCTCATCAGAGCCTGCTGGCTGTCCTTGATGACCTGATAGGCCAGACCGTCCAGAGCGATCTTATCCGCATCATAGTAATCGGGGTTCTTTTCCATTGCAAAGGCGGTGGCGGCGGGCTGATAATCGGTCAGCACGAATGCACCGTTGGACAGCACCGTTTCGGGGCTGGTGCCAAAGGTGTCAGCACAGGTGTTGTAGAAGGCCTCGTTCACCGGGTAGAAGGTGGGGAAGTACATCAGGCTCAGGAAGTAGCTGACAGGAACGTTCAGCTGCACCTCCAGGGTCTTGTCATCCACTGCGGTCACGCCCAGGTCGGTAACAGGCTTTTCACCGGCAATGATCTCGGCGGCGTTGACCACCTGACCAATGTCGGACAGCATGTAGGAATACTCGGAAGCGGTGGCGGGGTCTACGGCGCGCTGCCAGCCAAACACAAAGTCGGCGGCGGTCACGGCCTCACCGTTGGACCACTTTGCATCGCGCAGGTGGAAGGTGTAGGTCTTGCCGTCCTCGCTGATGTCATAAGTCTCCGCCATGGCGGGAACTGCTGCACCGTCAGCATCCATCTGCATCAGGCCATCGGTGTAATCCGCGATGACCTCAAAGGAGGTGCCGTCGGTGGCCACCTGGGGGTCCAGAGACTGGACCTCGGTCTCCAGCATGATGTTCAGGGTGCCGCCCTGTGCGGTGCCAGCCGCAGCAGAGGAAGCGCCGCTGGCTGCAGAAGATGCAGCCGTGGAGCTGGAAGAGCCGCAGGCTGTCAGAGCCAGCGCGGCAGAGGTGACACCGGCAGCTGCCAGGAAGCTGCGGCGCGAAATACGACGATCGAATTTCATATATGTTTTCCCCTCTCTTTAATGCTCTACACTGATAAAGCATCATTTTCTGAAAATGCACAAGGGGCTCTGCTCCCCCTCTGGAGCTTCTGCACACCCTTGTGCCATGGCCGCATTATACATCCATCCGTCGGCAAAGAAAAGACTTTTTGCCGAATTTGTTCTCCCAAAAGGCCCATTTCTCCCCTTTGTCCAACATCCTGCCGAAAACGGAAACTAATTTTTGTATAGTTTTTCTCCTATGCTGTATTTATAGTAAGAACAGTTTTCGTGCTAAAGTTATTACTTGTATTTCTATGGAGAACATTATACTCAATTCACTTCATTTTATTAAGAGTTGAAATCTGTTCAGCTTATATCAGTTCTCTTTGTCATTGCTTTGCAATGACACCTCTCCCAGCAGGAGAGGCAAGACAGGCAGCCTCATAGACCCTGGCTCCCCTGCCCGGAGATCTGACACGCTGCGTCCGAGAGGGTCACAGACAAAAAAGGAGCCCGCTGTACGAACACAACGGGCTCCTCTTGGTTCTGATCTTACTTCGCGTACTCGATGGCGCGGCTCTCGCGGATGACGTTGACCTTGATCTGGCCGGGATAATCGAGGGTATCCTCGATCTTCTTGGCGATCTGGCGGGCCAGCAGGATGACCTGATCATCGCTGATGACATCGGGCTTGACCATGATGCGGACTTCGCGGCCGGCCTGAACGGCAAAGGCCTGCTCCACGCCCTCAAAGCTGGAAGAGATCTCCTCCAGATTTTCCAGACGCTTGACGTAGCTTTCCACGTTCTCGCGGCGGGCACCCGGGCGTGCAGCGCTGATGGCATCGGCAGCCTGAATGATGAAGGCCAGCGGAGTCTTAGGCTCCACGTCGCCGTGGTGGGCCTCAATGGCATGGATGATCTGGGTGTTTTCCTTGTACTTGCGGCAGATATCCACACCGATCTGCACATGGCTGCCCTCGATCTCATGATCCAGTGCCTTGCCGATATCATGCAGCAGACCGGCACGGCGTGCCATGGTCACGTTCACACCCATTTCGCCTGCCAGCAGGCCGGCCACCCATGCCACCTCCATGCTGTGGGTCAGGGCGTTCTGGCCAAAGCTGGTGCGGTACTTCAACCGGCCGATCAGCTTGATGAGGTCCGGGTGCAGACCATGGATGCCCAGCTCCATCACGGCACGCTCGCCCTCGCGCTTCATCTGCAGCTCCAGCTCGTGGCGGCACTTTTCCACCGTCTCCTCGATGCGGGCGGGGTGGATGCGGCCATCGCCGATCAGGCGTTCCAGCGTCATGCGGGCCACCTCGCGGCGGGTCTGGTCGAAGGAGGACAGGGTGATGGCCTCCGGGGTATCGTCGATGATCAGGTCCACGCCGGTCGCGGTCTCCAGAGCGCGGATGTTGCGGCCCTCGCGGCCGATGATGCGGCCCTTCATTTCATCACTGGGCAGCGGCACCACGCTGACGGTGGTCTCGCTGCAGTGGTCGGCAGCGCAGCGGCTGACGGCCTGACCGATCAGGTTGCGTGCGATGTTGTCGCAGTTTTCCTTCAGGTCGGTCTCGTAGGCGGCAACGCGCACGGCCTTTTCGTGGGTCAGCTCCTCGTCCACCTTGTGCAACAGCACCTCGCGGGCGTCCTCCTGACTCAGACCGGCCAGCGTCTCCAGACGCTCCATCTCCTTGGCGCGCAGAGCGTCGATCTCTGCCAGACGCTCCTCGGCCTCAGCGGCGCGCTTTTTCAGCTCCTCTTCCTTCTTTTCCAGTACCTCGGTCTTGCGGTCGAGGGCGGTTTCCTTCTGGTCGATGCGGTTCTCCTGACGGCTGATCTCCGCACGGCGCTGCTTGATTTCCTTATCGGCTTCTGCCTTCTGGGCATCCACCTCGGCCTTCAGCTTGAAGGCCTCGTCCTTTGCTTCCAGAACCGCTTCCTTGCGTTTCTGTTCTGCGGTCTTGATCGCTTCGTTCACCAGACGGGTGGCCTCGGCTTCCGCGCTGCCGATCTGGGCTTCGGCGGTCTTTTTACGGTTGTTGTAACCAATAAAATAGCCTGCACCGATGCCCGCAGCAAGCGCGACGATCAAGATCACGATCCAGATGATCGTGGACATCGCATTTCACTCTCCTTTGTTAAAATTCAAAATTCTGAATCATAAGCAGGAGACGCTGTAGGGCAGGTGTAGGCTGCAAACATTTTTTATAAGTGAGCTTTCAATGCAAAAAGTGGCAACAAGACCACACGCACGGCAAATGCCGCACGAACAGGCTGCAAGCTTTTCTATCTACAGTTCTATCTTATATAAAAACAGGCAGGCTCTGCCTGTAAGGGACACGGGTCACGGGAACGACCTGCACACAGCGTCTTTTATTCCATACTACTAATTATAGTACGAAACAATTGCCCGCTTGTCAAGAGGAAAACCCTGCCCCGCAGAACATTTTGTGCAGAAAACAGGGACAGTATCCGCACCGGATGCCGTCCCCGTTCCCGTTTATTCCAGATACATCCTGCGCAGCCGCATCAGGCGCGCAGGGGTCAGGCCGTATTCGGCTTCCAGATAGTTCTCGGCGCTGCCGTATTTTGCGCGGATGGTGCGCAGCACAAAGGGTGCGGCTGCCGGGTCCACGCCCGCCTTGCGGTAATAGCGCATCCGGCAGGCCGGGTTTGCCGCGATCTCTTCGGCGTGCTCCGCCAGCACTGCGTCGATCTCAGCCTTGCGGCAGAGGTTCGTGCGCTCATAGTCCGCACAGATCGTCTCATCCGAAGCGCCCAGTGCCAGCAGAATGAGCATGGCCGCCACGCCGGTGCGGTCCTTGCCGGCCGAGCAGTGGAACAGGATGGGGGTCTCGCCTGCTTCCAGCGCGCGGAACAGCTCCTTGAACGCCTTGTTGCCAAACAGCATCCGCTCGTACATAGCCTGCACGAAGGTGCTGCCGTCGGCGCTTTCTTCATGGCCCTTCATCAGGGCGGCGATATCATCCGGCGCAAAGGAGATCTCGTGGCCGTCCTCGGCGCACAGGCCGCAGATCTGCACCAGACGTGCACCGTCCGGTACGTAGTCCGGTTCTTTCTGCACTTCCCCGCTGCTGCGCAGATCAAGGATCAGGCGCAGGCCCAGCGCGTCCAGCTTCGCGCGGTCGGCCTCACCGGTGAGCTTGCAGGTAGGGATGCCGCGCCAGATCTGGCCCCACTTGATATGCTTGTCCTCATCGGCTTCGTAACCGCCCAGCTCCCGGAAGTTGGTGCCGCCGGCAAAATCCAGCTGGGTGCCGGGCACCGGGTGGGCCGGTGCAGCCTTTGCCGCAGCGCTGGACAGCACCGGGAAATTGTAGAACGGCTTTGCGGGCCGTCCGCGGCGGGGCGGCAGGCTGGCCGAACCGCCCAGCACCTCCATCAGGTAGCTGCGCAGCAGGTCGATGTAGGCAGAGGAATGATCCCGCCGCTGCACCAGTGAGACGCACAGCGGGGGCAGATCTTCCAGCAGCACATCCCGCACACGGTCCAGTTCCCGTCTGGCTCCCGGTTCATAGCGGGTCAGGCAGGTGCAAAGTTGCTCCTGCACAAGATAATAGGCCTGATAAAAGCTGGGGCCGATCTCCGCATTCGGCGCAAAGCCCAACCGGGCGCAGGCCGACCACAGCGGGCTGAACAGATCCTGCCGCAAGCTGGGCAGCAACACCCGCTGACCGCGCAGCTCTGCCAGCGGGATGCTCTCCTTATCCCAGAACGCGTGCCCCCGGGGCACCAGCAGGCAGGCAGGGTCTGCCCGCAGGGTGGTGCGGGCCAGTACCGGCGCAGCACAGCCCAGATCGATGACCAGACCCGCGTCCAGCTCCCCCTGCTCCACATCGTCCGCCACCGCATCGTTGTCCATCATGCGGAATCGCATCTCCACATGGGGATACTGCTGGCGGAACTTGTCCAGCTGGGTCTCCAATCCGGGCAGGTAGTCCGGCACCAGCGACACGCTGATGCCGATGCGCACCGGCTGCGCCG
>OGGG01001004.1_pt1 | contig 26303 bp, 24 predicted proteins | sample 1571201 | NCBI WGS metagenome assembly OGGG01 (sample SAMEA2581946, study PRJEB24529) | metagenome | biome: Human gut stool | place: China | collected 2011 | reverse complement strand
CAAACAGAACCAAAACCTGTTGTGCTACCATTACACCATAGTCCAAACTTCTTGGCGCTTTCCTCAGAAAGCGTTGCAAAGATAGAAAAATGTACGGATATACTCCAAATAAATTTATACTTTTTTTCGCTTCTCTCCATAATATGTATCTTTGCAAGATGAAGAAACATAACAGAAAAATATATATGAAGAAACTATTATTGTCTATTGCTTTAGGAGCAGGAGTTTCTGCCTTGCAGGCAGTCACTCCGTTGTGGATGCGCGATGTGCGCATATCTCCTGACGGGCAGGAAATTGTGTTCTGCTACAAGGGGGATATTTATAAGGTGAGTGCCGAAGGAGGCAAGGCCGTGCAGCTGACTACACAGGATTCATATGAATCTAGTCCGGTATGGTCGCCCGACGGTAAACAGATTGCTTTTGCCAGCAACCGTTACGGAACCTCCGACTTGTTTATCATGAATGCAGATGGGGGAGAAGCAAAGCGTCTGACCTGCCGTTCGGTTTCGGAAGTTCCTTCTGCTTTTACACCTGATGGAAAATATGTACTGTTCTCTGCGGCTATTCAGGACCCTGCGGAAAGTGCATTGAATCCGGTAGGAGCACTGACAGAACTGTATCGGGTACCGGTTACCGGGGGACGTACGGAACAGGTACTGGGTACACCTGCCGAAATGGTGAGTTTCTCTAAGAAAGGCGACTTTTTCCTGTATCAGGACCGTAAGGGTTTTGAAGATGAATGGCGCAAGCATCATACTTCTTCCATCACCCGTGATGTATGGAAATACGATGTCGCTACAGGCAAGCATACCAACCTGACACAGCGTGCCGGTGAGGACCGGAATCCGGTACTGACTCCAGACGGAACGCAGGTTTATTTCCTGAGTGAACGCAACAAGGGTTCTTTCAATGTATATCGTTTTGCGCTCAATGCTCCGGAAAAGGTGGAGAAGGTGACTTCTTTCAAGACACATCCGGTGCGTTTCCTTTCTATGGGAGCCGACAACAAACTATGTTATACTTATAATGGAGAAATCTATACGCAAAAGGCAGGTGGAAAACCGGTGAAGGTAGCCATCGATCTGGTACGCGATGATGAGAATATTCCGGCCACTTTCACCTTTACCCGTGGGGCTACGGAGGCCGTTCCTTCTCCGGACGGAAAGCAGGTGGCTTTCGTTGTACGTGGAGAGGTGTTCGTTACTTCTGTAGAGTATGGTACTACCAAGCAGATTACGCATACTCCGCAGGCTGAATCGGGACTTACGTTCGGTGCCGACAACCGTACATTGGTATATGCCAGTGAGAGAGACGGTAATTACGGACTTTACATGGCCAAGATTGTACGTGACGAAGATTTGAACTTCCCGAATGCTACGTTGATTGAAGAAAAACCGTTATTGGCTTCGAAGGACGTAGACCGGGCTTATCCTCAGTTCTCTCCCGACGGTAAAGAAATTGCCTTTATCGAAGGACGGAATAAACTGATGGTGTATAACTGTGAGAGCAAAAAGGTGCGTCAGGTAACCGACGGTTCTACCTGGTATACCATGGCAGGAGGCTTTGATTATTCATGGTCGCCCGACGGTAAATGGTTTACACTGACCTTCATCGGCAACCGTCACGATCCGTATTCTGATATCGGTCTGGTAAGTGCCGACGGTAAAGGGGAAATCATTAACCTGACCAACAGCGGTTATGCCAGCGGTTCTCCTCGTTGGGCCATGGATGGAAATGCCATTCTGTTTACGACTGAGCGTTACGGTATGCGCAACCATGCTTCATGGGGATCACTGGACGATGTGATGATGGTGTTCTTGAATCAGGATGCTTACGATAAGTTCCGCCTGAGCAAGGAAGACTATGAGTTGCAGAAAGAACTGGAGAAGGAACAGGCAAAGGCTGCTGAAAAGGAAAAAGCGAAAGAAGATAAGAAAGACAAGAAAGGAGATAAGAAGAAAGACGATAAAAAGGACGATAAAGACAAGAAGGAAAAACTGATTACCGTCGAACTGGAAGGTATCGAAGACCGTATTGTCCGTCTGACTCCGAATTCATCCAACATTGCTTCGGCCATTGTAACGGAAAATGGGGAGACACTTTATTATCTGTCGGCTTTCGAAGGTGGTTTCGATATGTGGAAGATGGATCTCCGCAAGCACGATACCAAACTGTTGCATAAGATGAATTCCGGATGGGCCGGTATGGAAGCAGATGCTGACGGCAAGAATATCTTTATCCTGGGTGGAGGAAACTTGCAGAAAATGGATGCGGGTTCCGGAGCCTTGAAACCGATTTCGTACAGAGCGGAAGTGAAGATGGATCTGGCTGCCGAACGCGAATATATGCTTCAGCATGTGTACCGTGAAGAAAAAATGCGTTTCTATGAGGTGAACATGCATGGGGTAGACTGGGAAGGCATGGTAGCCAACTATCGCCGTTTCCTGCCGCATATCAACAACAATTATGACTTTGCGGAACTGTTGAGTGAGTTGCTGGGAGAATTGAACGTATCTCATACAGGAGGACGTTATTCGGCTCCGTCACGCGGAGAGGCCACTGCCAATCTGGGTCTGTTGTTCGACTGGAAATACGATGGAGACGGACTGAAGGTAGCTGAAGTAGTTGAAAAAGGTCCTTTCTACCGTAAGAACAGCAAGGTAGAAGCAGGAACCATTATTGAGAAGATTGATGGAGAAACGCTTCGCAAGAACGTGGATTATGTGTCTCTGCTGAATGGAAAGACCGGAAAGAAAGTATTGGTTTCTTTCTATAATCCGCAGACAAAAGCCCGTTGGGAAGAGGTGGTTAAACCGGTCAGCAACGGAGCTTTCAGCGACTTGCTTTACCAGCGTTGGGTAAAACAGCGTGCGGAAGATGTGCGCCGCTGGTCGAACGGCCGTTTGGGATATGTACATATCGAATCTATGGATGACGGAAGTTTCCGTACCGTATATTCAGACATCTTAGGTAAATACAATAACTGTGAAGGTATTGTAATCGATACCCGCTTTAATGGAGGTGGACGTCTGCACGAAGATATCGAGGTATTGTTCAGTGGAGAGAAATACTTTACTCAGGTGGTTCGCGGACGGGAAGCCTGTGATATGCCGAGCCGCCGCTGGAACAAGCCTTCTATCATGGTACAGTGTGAAGCCAACTATTCGAATGCGCACGGTACTCCGTGGGTGTACCGTCACCGTAACTTGGGCAAGCTGGTAGGAGCTCCTGTTCCGGGCACCATGACCAGTGTCAACTGGGTACGCATGCAGGATCCTAGCATGGTATTTGGTATTCCGGTAGTCGGTTATCGTTTGCCGGATGGAAGTTATCTGGAAAATACACAGCTGAAACCGGATATCCTGATTCTGAATTCACCGGAAACTGTGGTGAAAGGAGAAGATACTCAGTTGAAAACCGCTGTGGAAGAATTGTTGAAAGAATTGGATAATAAATAATAATCCGGTTGAAATAGTAAAATGGAGAAATCCCGTCTGTGCGACTGGGGTTTCTCCATTTTTTTATGCGGGAGGATGAAGTCATCTCCTGCTATCGTAAATTCTTTAGTTGCAGAATCGCTCTTCGTTTTCTGCCGCCAGTTTCTTGATTCCGTTCTGGAATGCAATAAAGCCACCTCCCAGTACACGGTTGCCGTCATAGAATACCGCCGACTGGCCCGGGGTAATGGCAGAAGCTTCGGTTGCAAATTTTACCAGCAGTTTCTGGTTTTCCAGCAGAATGGCCTGGCAGGGGATAGGCTGGCTGCGGTAACGGATACGCACCGATAGATTGCTACAAGTCAGCAATTCATTCATATCCGCCACATTGATATCTTCTACCAGCATGTGCGTAGCTTTCAGCTGGTCGGCATCTCCCAGCATGACTGTATTTTTTGCAGGATTGATTTTCAGTACATAAGCCGGTTTTCCCAGGGCAATTTCCAGCCCCTTCCGTTGCCCGATGGTATAATAGGCAAAGCCTTTATGCTGTCCCAGTTTCAGTCCCTTGCTGTCTACAAACCATCCGGCACCAATTTTTTCATCGATGTCCGTACAGTGTTCGCGTAGAAACTCCCGGTAATCCTTGTCGATAAAACAGATTTCCATACTTTCTCCGCCGCGTGCCTTGGCCTCAAACCCTTTGGCAGCAAGGTATTCCCGGACAGCCGCTTTGGTCATTCCGCCCAGAGGGAACATCATGCGGCGTAAAATCTCCTGAGGAAGTTTCCAGAGAAAATACGACTGGTCTTTGGTCGGGTCGTCACCGGTGATGATGTAGCGGTAGCCGTTCCGGTCTTCCAGCTGGCAGTAGTGTCCGGTAGCTATCCAGGCACATTGGGTCCGGTCGGCCCACTCACAGAGAATGCGTTCCTTGAAAAGCGGGTTACACATCACACACGGATTGGGAGTGCGCCCGTGCATGTATTCATCGATAAAGTATTGTACGATGACCTTGCGGAATTCCTTGCGGACATCGGCTACATGATGCTCGATGCCCAGCCGGCTGGCCAGTGCCTGTGCTTCCAGTACCTCATCGGGCTGCGTCTGACCGGGGGTACTGAAATGAGACGGAACATCCCAGGTACGCATGGTAACTCCTACCACTTCATACCCCTGTTCCTGAAGCATAATGCAGGTGGCCGAACTGTCTATTCCTCCGCTCATGCCTACCAGTACTCTTTTTTCTTTTTCTTTCATATAATATAATAATGTGTATCGTAAAATGAAAAAGGCTGTTTAGAAAAATACTTCAGGTTCGCGCCGGGCACTGAATTTCTCAAACAGGATGGCCGTGAAAGGAGTATGATATTCGCGGGCTTCGTTCGGACAGACCTTTACACAGGCACAACAGCGGATGCAGCGGGAATTGTCGGTGACCACCCGGCTGCCGTCGTCACTGAGGCTCAGGGCATGGGTAGGGCAGACCTCAATACATTCTCCGCAGGCAAAACAGCGCTCGTTGCATTCCGGATAAATGGGAGAGGGGTTCGGCTGTACGGTTTTATATGGGAAATTTCCTTTAATGAAAAAAGGCTCCAGCGAATCCCGTCCGGTTAATTTCTGCAGACTGTCCTTGCCAAACTGAATGGCACGTTGAAGGTCGGAACTGTCCGGACGTCCGGCTGCCACAGGCATGTCGGAAGTGCTGTAACTGTGTTCCCCGATAAAGGCACCGGCCGAAAGAGGAGTGAATCCGAGGGAAGCGGCCGTATCCTTCAGTTCCAGCAGGGCATCTTCATAGTCCCGGTTTCCGTATACCGTGATGAGAATGACTGGAGCATTGACGGCTTTCAGGCGCTGTATGCGCTGCAAGGCTACAGGGGCCACACGTCCGGCATATACCGGTACGGCGATAATCGTCAGTTCATCCTTGATTTCAATGGGAGTGGTAGCCTCGTCCAGTGTCAGGTCGGTCTCTATTCTTCGGGGCATACCGATGCCTTCGGCCACCGCACGTGCGATACGTGCCGAGGTATGCGTGGGAGAGAAGAATACGATACGGGTAGTATGATATGCATTCATTGTAGTAAAATTATATAGGATAAATAAGTTACAGATACAAAGATAAGCAAATATAGGGTCAGAATTATCTCTTTTAAAAAAACGTTTTTCTGCATACTTGTTTTTCTTTTATTTGTACTTTTGCAGCTATGATGGAAGAACAACAATTTGACATACGCGATTATAAGCCTTCGGGCAAGGAACGTGATTTTGAGAACGCCCTCCGTCCGCTTCAGTTTGAAGATTTCAGTGGTCAGGACAAGGTGGTCGACAATCTGCGTATCTTTGTAAAGGCAGCCCGTCTGCGCGCGGAGGCACTCGACCATGTATTGCTGCACGGCCCTCCCGGACTGGGAAAAACTACGCTGAGCAATATCATTGCCAATGAGTTGGGAGTGGGATTTAAAGTGACTTCAGGACCGGTGCTGGATAAGCCGGGCGACCTGGCCGGAGTGTTGACCAGTCTGGAACCGAACGATGTATTGTTTATTGACGAGATACACCGTCTGAGTCCGGTAGTGGAAGAATATCTGTATTCGGCAATGGAGGATTACCGCATCGATATCATGATCGATAAAGGTCCTTCGGCACGCAGTATCCAGTTGGACCTGAATCCGTTTACCCTTGTGGGAGCTACTACCCGCAGCGGTTTGCTCACGGCGCCTTTGCGTGCCCGTTTCGGTATCAACCTGCATCTGGAGTATTACGATGATACGGTGTTGTCACGCATTATCCTGCGTTCGGCCGGTATCCTGGGAGTACCCTGCGATGTGGATGCTGCCGGAGAAATCGCTTCGCGCAGTCGTGGAACCCCCCGTATTGCCAATGCACTGCTCCGTCGTGTACGCGACTTTGCACAGGTCAAGGGTTCCGGACGGATTGATGTGGAAATTGCACGCTTTGCGCTGGAGGCCTTGAACATCGACCGTTACGGACTGGATGAAATAGACAATAAGATACTTTGTACCATCATTGATAAGTTCAAGGGAGGACCGGTCGGTCTGACCACCATCGCTACGGCGCTGGGAGAGGATCCGGGTACACTTGAGGAAGTATATGAACCGTTCCTGATCAAGGAAGGATTCCTGAAGCGTACGCCTCGCGGCCGTGAGGTGACGGAACTGGCCTACAAGCACTTGGGAAGAAGTATCTATAACAGTAGCAAGACGTTGTTTGACTAATTATTAGGTAAACTGAAAAATATGGCTGGACTGAAATCTTTGGCTAAAGACACAGCGATCTACGGGATGAGCAGTATCGTAGGTCGCTTTCTTAATTATTTGCTGGTACCTCTTTATACGGCGGTCATTCCGTCGGCTACGGGAGGTTACGGAGTAGTATCTAATGTATATGCGTATACGGCATTGATTCTGGTGCTGCTGACCTTTGGTATGGAGACGGGATTTTTCCGTTTTGCCAACAAGCAGGGAGAGGATGCCGGAAAGGTATATGCCAATTCACTGATATTCATCGGAGGATTGTCATTGTTGTTTGTGGTGCTTTGCATGATTTTCCTGCAACCCATTTCAAACCTGCTGGAATATCCCGACCACACGGACTACATCGCCATGATGATATTGGTGGTGGCACTCGACTCTTTCCAGTGTATTCCTTTCGCTTATTTGCGTTATCAGAAGAGACCGATCAAGTTTGCGGCTATCAAGCTGCTCAATATTGTGGGAAACATCGGACTGAACCTGTTTTTCCTGTTGCTTTGCCCGTATCTTTACCGGCATTCGCCCGAACTGGTTTCCTGGTTTTACAATCCGGACTATCTGGTAGGATACATCTTTGTGTCTAATCTGATCATGTCGGTGCTACAGATGTTCTTCTTCATACCGGAACTGAAGTGCGTTACGTATCGGGTAGACCCGGTACTGATGAAACGGATGATTCATTATTCGTTTCCGATTCTGATTTTCGGGCTGGTGGGTATTCTGAATCAGACCATCGACAAGATGATTTATCCGTTCTTGTTCGACGACCGTCAGGAGGGACTGGTGCAGCTGGGCATCTACAGTGCGACCAGCAAGGTGGCCATGGTAATGGCTATGTTTACACAGGCTTTCCGTTATGCGTATGAGCCTTTCGTTTTTGGAAAGAACAAAGAGAAGGACAGTAAGAAAATGTATTCGGCAGCCATGAAATATTTCTTTATATTTGCATTGCTGGCTTTTCTGGCGGTGATGTTTTATATGGATATCTTGAAGTACCTGGTGGCCAGTGATTACCGGGAAGGACTGGGAGTGGTAGCGATTGTGATGGGAGCGGAAATTCTGAAAGGTATTTATTTCAATCTTTCGTTCTGGTATAAGCTGACAGATGAGACATACTGGGGAGCTTATTTTTCACTGATCGGCTGTTCGGTTATTCTGGCACTGAACGTCTGGCTGGTACCGACTTACGGATACGTGGCTTCTGCCTGGGCATCGGTAGCGGGATATGGCGTCATTACGCTGTTGTCCTATGTCATCGGGCAGCGGAAATATCCGGTAAGTTATCCGCTGGGAGCCATGGGTATGTATCTGATACTGGCTGCCTTGCTGTTTGGAGTGGCTTACGGGGTACATATCGAAAACACGTTGCTTCGTCTGGTGTTCCGCAGTCTGCTGCTGCTGGTCTTTGTGGGATATATCATCAGGAAAGATCTTCCGTTGAAAAGCATTCCGCTGTTGAACCGTTTTGTCAAATCTTAAAGGGTGTATTATGAAAGTAAACCAGGAAAGAAAATTTCTGATCCGTAAATTTTTCAATGAGTATCTGGACCTGAACCGGAGCAAGGAAGATGAACAGGTCACTGTGGCGGCAATCCGTTCCGGAGTGGAGTTCAAGGGAACCAATCTGTGGGTATTGATTTTCGCTACCTTCATTGCTTCTTTGGGACTGAATGTAAATTCTACGGCTGTCATCATCGGTGCCATGCTGATTTCTCCTTTGATGGGGCCGATCATGGGAGTGGGACTGGCTGTCGGCATCAATGACTTTGAACTGATGAAGCGTTCACTGAAGAGTTACCTGGTGGCTACACTTTTCAGTGTGACGACGGCGACTGTCTATTTTTCGTTTACTCCGCTCGATGATGTGCAGTCGGAGCTGCTGGCACGTACTTCGCCTACCATTTATGATGTATTCATTGCACTGGTGGGTGGACTGGCCGGTATTGTGGCGGTGGCAACCAAGGAAAAAGGAAATGTGATTCCCGGGGTGGCTATTGCAACGGCTTTGATGCCTCCTTTGTGTACGGCCGGATTCGGACTGGCTACGGGCAACCTGTTTTATTTTCTGGGTGCATTTTACCTGTATTTCATCAATTCGGTATTTATCAGTCTCGCTACTTTCATCGGGGTGCGTGTGATGCACTTCCAGCGGAAGCAGTTTATGGACAAGGCACGCGAGAGTCTGGTGCGCAAATACATTATTGCGATTTCGGTGGCTACCATGTGCCCGGCCATTTATCTGACTTACGGCATTGTGAAGGAAACTTTCTATACGAGTGCGGCTACCAATTTTATCAATTCGGAGCTGAATTTTCCGGAATCGCAGATTCTGAGCCGTGAGGTATCTTATCATGATCAGGAAATTAAGGTGGTGCTGGTCGGCCGTGAGGTATCGGAAGATCAGTTGGCTACGGCTCGCATGAAGATGGACAAATATAACCTGGGAGAAACCAAACTGACCGTTTTCCAGGGAATGAACAGTAAGGATGGGGCAGATATCAGCAACATCAAGTCGATGGTGCTGGAAGATTTCTATAAACGGAGCGAACAGAAAATTCATGCACTGGAGCAGAAATCAGATTCTCTGCAGAAGGCACTGGCCGACTTTACAGGAGCCAGTTGGGTGGACAGACAGGTAGGAGCAGAAATTAAGGTGCTTTTCCCGTTTGTCAATACGATTTCGATTGCCCGGAACCTTCAGCTGAATATCGACAGTTTGCAGATTGATACGGTGATGTTTGCTTTTGTGGACTGTACTTCTTTGCCTTCCGCTCCGGAGAAGCAGAAAATGTACGATTGGCTGAAGGCTCGTACCGGAAGCAGTCGGCTGAAGCTGGTAATGGGGGAATAATGAGAATTGCCGGCAAAGTATCGGGATTCATGTCCGGGACAGTTGAGTGGGAAAAGGCTGTGGAGTGAATGCTGACTTTTGAACTGAAGAATATAAGGGCTGTAAAATAAGGATGTTTCAATAGTTGGAAGACTATTGGTTGAGTTTACCCATATTTTACAGCCCTTGTTGTGTGTCTTCTCACAAGGTAAAATTCTCCTTGTTTTTACTTACCTCTTACTATTTTTTTAATTTCATTCAGTTTGTTCAATGCTTCCAGCGGAGTCAGGTTATTGACATCCAGGTGCAGTATTTCGTCACGTATCTGACAGAGAACCGGGTCGTCCAACTGGAAGAAACTCAGTTGCAGACCATCTTGCCGGGAAGCGGATATCATCTTCTTTCCGGTCTTTTTCTCTGTCGTGGCAGTGGCCGACAGTCCTTCCTGACGGTTTTCCTTTTCCAACTGGTGGAGTATTTCGTCGGCACGCTTGACAATGGTTTTCGGCATACCGGCCATCTTGGCTACATGAATACCGAAAGAGTGTTCGCTGCCGCCCCGTTCCAGCTTGCGCAGGAAGATGACTTTATTGTCTATCTCCTTCACCGATACATTATAGTTCTTGATGCGTGGAAACTGTGCTTCCATGTCATTCAGTTCGTGGTAGTGAGTGGCAAATAGGGTGCGGGCACGGGCTTTCTTATGTTCGTGTATGTGTTCCACGATGGCCCAGGCAATGGAGATACCGTCGTAGGTCGAGGTACCGCGTCCCAGTTCGTCGAAAAGTACCAGACTGCGCGGAGACAGGTTGTTCAGGATGTCGGCGGCTTCGTTCATTTCCACCATAAAGGTTGATTCTCCCACCGAAATGTTGTCACTGGCTCCTACACGGGTAAATATTTTGTCTACCAGTCCGATATGGGCACTTTCGGCAGGTACGAAACAGCCTATCTGTGCCATCAGGGTAATCAGTGCCGTCTGTCTCAGCAGGGCCGATTTACCGGCCATGTTCGGTCCGGTAATGATGATGATCTGCTGGGTTTCGGTATCGAGATATACGTCATTGGCTATGTAGGGCTCTCCCGGAGGAAGCTGTTTCTCGATGACCGGATGCCTTCCTTGCTTGATGTCCAGTACGTTGTCATCGGCCACTACCGGTCGGATGTACCGGTTGGCACGTGCCGTGCTGGCAAAGGACAGGAGGCAGTCGAGCTGGGCGATTTCGTAAGCGTTGACCTGGATATCGGTGATGTAATTGGCCAGTTCCTGCACCAGTTGGGTGTAGATCTGAGTTTCCAGTATCGCAATTTTGTCTTCGGCTCCCAGAATTTTTTCTTCATACTCCTTCAGTTCCTGAGTGATGTAGCGCTCCGCATTGACCAGGGTCTGTTTGCGTATCCATTCGGCCGGAACTTTGTCCTTGTGCGTGTTGCGGACTTCAATGTAATATCCGAAGACGTTGTTATAGGCAATTTTCAGGCTGGGGATACCGGTCAGTTCGCTTTCTCTCTGCTGAATCTGCAGCAGGTAGTCTTTTCCCGAGTAGGCAATCTGTCGAAGCTCATCGAGTTCGGCATTGACTCCTTGGGCTATGACACCTCCCTTGTTCAGCATCAGTGGAGGATCGTTGGTAATCTCGCGGGCTATTCTTTCACGGATGTCTGCGCACAGGTTCAGCTTTTCTCCGATACGGTGAAGGCTTTGGTTGTCTGCATTCAGACAGGCGTTCTTTATGGGCTCGATAGCCTGCAAGGCAACTTTCAGCTGTACCACCTCTCTCGGAGAAATTCGTCCGACGGCCGCCTTTGAGATGATTCGCTCCAGGTCGCCGATGAGGTGGAGTTTCTCTTCGATGAAATCCTTGAAGTCGGGTTCGCGGAAGAAATATTCTACCACATCGAGCCGTTCGTTGATGGGTGCGATGTCCTTAAGGGGGAATACCATCCAGCGTTTCAGCATACGGGCTCCCATCGGACTGATGGTATGGTCGATGACATCCAGCAGGCTGCTTCCTCCTTCGTTCATGCTCTGTATCAGTTCCAGACTGCGTATGGTGAATCGGTCGAGACGTACATACCGGTCTTCTTCGATGCGGGCCAGCGAAGTAATGTGGCTGATCTGGGTGTGCTGTGTCATGTCCAGATACTGAAGAATGGCACCGGCAGCGATAATACCGTTTTTAAGGGCTTCCACACCAAATCCTTTCAGGTTTTTGGTCTCGAAGTGTTTCAGCAGTTTTTCCCGTGCCGAACTTTCCGTAAAAATCCAGTCGTCCAGTTCGAAGGTAAAGTATTTGCTTCCGAAATTTCCTTCAAATATCGGTTTGCGTCCCCTTTCGAACAAGACTTCCTTGGGAGAAAAGTTGGTAAGCAGCTTTTCTATGTAGTCTGTATTTCCTTCGGCTGTCAGGAATTCGCCGGTAGAAATATCCAGGAAAGCGACTCCACAGGCCGTTTTACCGAAATGAATGGCTGCCAGGAAGTTGTTTTCTTTGTAAGAGAGTACATTATCGCTGATGGCTACACCGGGAGTCACCAGTTCTGTGATACCGCGTTTCACCAGTTTTTTTGTTGTCTTGGGATCTTCCAGTTGGTCGCAGATAGCTACCCGTCGTCCTGCACGGATGAGTTTGGGCAGGTAAGTGTCGAGTGCATGATGTGGGAAACCGGCCATTTCTACGGTTTTGGCCTGTCCGTTGGCACGTTTGGTTAGGGTAATTCCCAGTATTTCAGCGGCAGCGACCGCGTCTTCAGAATAAGTTTCGTAAAAATCGCCGCACCGGAACAGCATGATCGCATCGGGGTGTTTGGATTTTAAATCGAAGTATTGCTTCATCATGGGGGTCATTACCACTTCTTTATCTTTTGCCACTGTATTTCCTTTCTTTATAGTTTAACTTGATGGTTTTATGGGACAAAGATACTTTAAAAAGAGCGAATCGTAAAACGTATTTGTGCAAATGAAGTACAATAACGATTAAATGGAAAAGAGAACTTTGAATATTGATGTACCAGTTTGTAAAATCATCTTTAATCTGTGAATATTGTGAATGTGCAGTAGTTGGTAATTTAAAGGATATTGTACTTCTTATTGGAGTGACTTTTCATTCATATAGATCATACAAGAGTTTTTATAATAAAAGAACTGATCAACATTTTAATGTTTGATGAAAAAGAGTTTTGAAAAATGTAAACATTTGATTATTAGTTAACAATTAAAAGAACACTGTAGTTTTTACGGTAGAGCAAGATTGATAATTATATATAACTAAAAATGAATAAATATTAAACCGATATCGTATAAATAATGAATTTAATAAAAACCTTTTTATTAAATTCGTTTATCAGACTTTAAATTTTAACTTCTATGAAAAAAAATCTTTTTATTTTATTTTTAACTCTGTTGTGTGCTTGTTCTGAGTCTCAAGACCTATTCTTGGAGAATCAAACAGATGAACTTATTAGCGAAACTTCTGTTGATAATGAAACTGTTGAAGTGACTGAAGCTATAGCATTACGTGTGGCCGGAAATTTCCTTTTTAAAGAAAAATCAAGAAAAATAGGCTGTAAAGAAGAAAGAGTTTTTACAATAAATGATTCTCTAAATATTCCAGTAATGTATGTGATAAATTATTCTGGAGGTGGCTTCGTAATAATAAGTGCCAGGAAAACATATTATCCAGTTTTGGCATATTCTGATAAAAGTAATTTTTCTAGAGAGTATTTGATATCTGGATTAGAAGAGTGGATGCAGTATATTAAAAAGAATATATTAAATTCTGAGAAAGTAAAAGATACACTTCAATCACATGTTCATTATTTGTGGACTTTATATGGGGGAGTAGATAATGGTAATACAATGTCATATTCACGCTCAACAATTGATGAATCAAATGCATATGCTGCTAGACTTACAGAATTAAGAAAGTCACATCCAGGATATAGGTTTTATCCTTTATCTAACTGTGCTTCTAGCTTCTTTTCATATGGGGGTGAAGAAATTCTTTCAGATTTTAAAAGACGTGCATCACAGTATGGTTCGCCTGAAAATTATACGATTGTTGCAATCAAAGATAATACAAGGACAAGAACAGTAGGGCCTTTATTGACTACAGTATGGCATCAAGATTTGCCATTTAATGCTCAATGTCCAAATCACAGTAAAGCAGGATGCGTTGCTATTGCCATGGCTCAGATTATGAAATATCATAAATATCCTGATACTTACAACTGGGATAATATGCCAGATGCAACTGCAACTATTGATACACAACATTTAATATATGAGGTTGGAAAGGCTGTCCATATGGATTATGGAGCTAAAGAATCCGGCTCAAATATTAAAGAAGCACAAAAAGCTTTTTCAAACTATTTTCAGTACAATGCAGTAATAAAAGATTTTGATTACAGTGAGACAGCTAATGAATTATTTGTTCATAAGAGGCCTATTTATATGAGAGGTGCAGACAATAAGTTTCTAATCTGGGACTGGGATGGACATGCTTGGGTTTGTGATGGTGCAAATGATATTGATTATGAGACTCTTTATTTTATAGAATATCGTCATGGAGGTCCTGGATATTATAGTTATTCTAGTCCGGATTACCCTTCTTGTTCTGATCCTGCAAAATCAGGATATGGTAAACTTTATTTCCATATGAATTGGGGATGGAAGAATGGAACTCATAATGGGTGGTATTTATTGGATAATGTTAATGTAGGTAATTACAACTTTAAATATGGTAGAAAAAATTTATATGTGAGTCCTCGATAAAATAGTACGTTAATCATATAATATAAAGAAGATGAAAACATTATTTATATCATTATGTATATTATGTTCTTGTGTATTGGTTTCTGCTCAAGTAAAAGAATCGGGCCTGTTTGTTGAATTGAATGTTGGATATGGACATGTCAACAATTATTATGATAAGTGTAGTGGATATGTATTTTTATCCCCTACATTGGGCTATCAGTTCAGTAGTCGCTGGGTTGCCGGGCTAAAAACACGTTTTGAGTTGGCTGCCGATAAATACAAATCTATCGGATTATACGGACAATATGCTTTTTGGCAGAAGAATAGAGTAAAGTTGTTTGGAGAAGCTCTGGCGTCTGTAGCTATTCAAAGCGGGCTGGATGGAAAGAATAATAATTATAATGAAGCTGGGTTATCTTTGGGCGCTTCTTATTCACTTGGGCGCCGGTGTAGCCTTCTTCTTCGTTATTTTTATGTAGGTTATAATGATGGACAGCATGATAGTGATGTTTTTTTCTTCAGGGAAGGAAAGTTTGTTACGGATGGTAGTTTAAGGCGTTTGCAGCTGGGCGTTCAATGGATTTTCTGAAGCAAAGGACAGCATTATTGTATATCGAAGTTTAGATAATCTGTTTTTTCTCTTTTGTTAATAATGAAAACCCCTCTATTCGGTCTTAGTTTATAAGACAGAAATAGAGGGGGTCTATTAAGCTCAATCTATGAGATTTTCAATATTCAAGTTCATTTAAGCTGAGATTATGGTTATCCTAATCCTGTTTCACTCCGGTGGTTTCCGCTGTTTCAAGCATTACTACAAGGAATAGGTCTGTTCGAATAATTTTTTATTGTTATTAGGTCTATAAAAGCTCTAATACTCCCAATCGAGGAGACTGACCCTCTATGCCGGGAAAAAGGTGGAATACACACCCGAAGGAAATATCGTACGCAAAGGGGATGCAGGAGAAATGGTATATACCAACCCCAACATGATTATACACGTTTTATTGTAGAATCCAACGGTATTACACATGATTTAAAACCCACAATAGATAGAATATATTCAGGGAAATTATATACCTTTAGGCATGACGGAACAATTTACCATAATGACAAAGGACTTTTACCTCCACTAAAGGATGGAAATGTTTATAAAGAATATGTACATATTGTTAACCCGCAAAATGCAACAAGACCCGGACCTATGAGGATTGTTATTGGAAATAACGGTATCTGGTTTACTCCAGATTATTATATAAAATGAAATTTTAAAACTATGAATGGATTATTTTTTACAGATGAAATTAACGAATGCTTAGATTCGAAAGCTTTCATTGCGCATATAGCTCCTGTAAGTAATAAATTAGATTTATTTACTAAACTTTCTAATGCTCTTCATTTTCCAGACTATTTCGGGAAAAACTGGGATGCATTAATTGACTTATATTATGACTTCCATTGGATTTTGGAAAAAGATATTATTATCTTTCATGAAAGTCTTTCCGGATTATCAGAGCAAGATTTAAAAACCTATCTGCAAATAGTTTTTATTGCGTTGAATGTATGGAGCGATGAAAAAGTGCATCGAATTTCTTTTGTCTTCTCTTGTCAAGATGAAGATAAAATACTACGCATCATTTTTGACAATACTTCGGCAACTTTTAAACTATAGGTAAAAAATAAGAGCAAAAGATGGAATAAAGATACAAGGAAACATTTCTGATAAAAATATCATTTTCCTACAACATAATCTAACTTTTAATTGGATTGTCAATCAAAATTGGATGCATCATTTTCACCAGAAAATTTCCTGTATATAAACAAAACTAAGTTATCCGGTTGCATGAAAGAGGATGAAAACTCCCGTTTTACCCGTGGAGCAAGAAACAAATTACAAGATTATTTGGAATTTGCAGAAAAATTGAAAAAGGTGATGGAAACTGAGTCCAGATAAATCCAAAATCATCTTTATTTAATAAGCCATTTCGATACCTTACGATTAAGGTGTTGGAATGGCTTTTTTATAGAGGCAATCGATATCGGTTAAGCGATCAGTACCTACTACACTTATGATGCATACGGAAAGGTGGAAAGTGTCAGGGAAGAAGCACCCGACGGAAACATCATACGCAAAGGGGATGCAGGAGAAATGGTATATACCAACCCCAACCGTCCCTATGCCGTTACAGGAAACACACTCATGGCAGGAGGAAGTTTTCTCAATGCATTGGGAAACGGGACTATGGGAGCCTTTTCAGGAGCGATATGTGGAGGTGCATTAGGAGGAGTCATTGGAGGAGGAACAGCCATCATCAAAGGACAGAACTTCTGGCACGGAAATGCCATCGCACAGGGAAGAGGAATGTTTTCATGGAAAAATACAGCTGTAGGAGAAACCGGGTCATTAAATTCTGTTCCGGAAGTGATGCCGGATGCTATGCCTAAAATCTCAGAACAGACAAGCACAGCAGGACAAGCACAACGGCTTACTCCATACCAAAAAGGTCAGGAGGGAGTCAATAGGGCTATCACTGAATTTCAAGATGAAGGAGGGATTGTTCATCAAACAGAAGTTACAATAGAATTGAATGGAGTACGGAACCGTTTTGATTTTGTTGGAGAAAAAGACGGACTTCTACATTTGTTTGAAGTCAAGAATGGACCTACAGCAAGAATGACTCCTAACCAAAAAATCAACATCCCCATAATGCAAAAGCAAACTCCACCTTTTATTCCTATTGGTAATAATGCAAAAAATGTACCAGCCTTCAACAATTTGGTAGGAGGGAAATATACTGGTAAATATATTGTAATTTACAGACATTATTTTTAAATTTGGCTTTTAGATTCATATAGCCTTATCTCACTTAGAATATATGATTTCTATAAAATTCAATTCAACTAATCAATGATAAAAATGAAAGAACTACAAAAACAAATTATACAAGCTTTAGCAGAACGTTTGGCACCGTATGGATTTGTAAAACGAAGTGGAAACTGTTTCACTCGAGATATAAGCAAGAATGTGTGGCAAAGAATAGAATTTCCTCCCTCCTATTATCATCATGGTGTAAAAGCTATATATCCAGGGATTGCAGTAGGCTATAAGGACGAATTCAATTTGAAGCGAAAGTTCTTCAACTTTCATTTCCCCTATCCCCATTATACCTATAATACTTTTTATACTATGCTACTCAACCTTGTGAGAACTGATGACTTATGCTGGACATTCCGAAAAGAGGAAGATATAATTCCACAAATAGACGATATGACACAAGCGATTGTTAAAAAAGCCATTCCCTATATGGACTATATATCGGACAGAAAAAATTTGATCGCAGAAATGGAAAGTGGTTTTATTTACTCCAAGTTTGAAACTTGGTGTCATATAGGATTACCCATTGCATACTATTTGGAAGGGCGAAAAGACCTCGCTTTATGGAGATTGAATTATTATATTCAAGATTTTGAGACTGATTTATCCGGTTGTATGAAAGAGGATGAAAACTCCCGTTTTACCCGTGGAGCAAGAAACGAATTACAAGATTATCTGGAATTTGCAGAAAAATTGAAAAAGGTGATGGAAACTGAGTCCAGATAAATCCAAAATCATCTTTATTTAATAAGCCATTTCGATACCTTACGATTAAGGTGTTGGAATGGCTTTTTTATAGAGGCAATCGATATCGGTTAAGCGATCAGTACCTACTACACTTATGATGCATACGGAAAGGTGGAAAGTGTCAGGGAAGAAGCACCCGACGGAAACATCATACGCAAAGGGGATGCAGGAGAAATGGTATATACCAACCCCAACCGTCCCTATGCCGTTACAGGAAACACACTCATGGCAGGAGGAAGTTTTCTCAATGCATTGGGAAACGGGACTATGGGAGCCTTTTCAGGAGCGATATGTGGAGGTGCATTAGGAGGAGTCATTGGAGGAGGAACAGCCATCATCAAAGGACAGAACTTCTGGCACGGAAATGCCATCGCACAGGGAAGAGGAATGTTTTCATGGAAAAATACAGCTGTAGGAGAAACCGCCTCATCAACCTCTGTACCGGAAGCGATGCCGGATGCTATGCCTAAAACGCCTAAACCTGACACCCCTCTTGCAAGTAGTCCACAACCTTCTATAGGTAGCAATGAAAAAATTCGTAATATTGCAGAAAGATTAAAACCTGGATTGCAACCTGTAACCGGTACACAAGAAGTTAGAGTAACTTTAATAGAAGGAGATTTAAAAATACATTTTAGAGTAGAAACACATGCAGGAGTTAATAATGTTTTTAAAGATATGAATTTACATCCTCAAGATTATGTACGCCATGCAAATATAGAACTTTTTTATTTAAGAGATGGAAAATGGATACGCACCCCTATACCTGGGACCAAAGAGGAAAATTTTCATATTTTTCTAAATTTCAATACTTCGGTAAATTTTTACCGATAAATTATAATTAAACAATAGAATCGGTGTTAGACGATTCAAAATTACATTAAAGAGATCATTGAAATACTGTCAAAATGAATCGTTAAGAAGTAAGAAAAGGGATGAAAAATATATGCTAAACAGCTGAAAATAAAGAGGAAAAGTATTGCATAATTCATTGATTATTAGTAAATTAGAAGTGCTTCACTACTTTTAATTATGACTAAAGAATCACTCCTTATGCAATACCAATCCGAGTGCAGGAATGCTCTCGAATCAGTTGTAAATATAAGCAAATCTTTTCAGAAAGTATTCATGGATGCAATAAAATTATTCATGGCCATACCTGACCGCATCAATTTTCTTCAAATGGGACGATATGGATGTTTCTCGGAGCAGACATACCGGAACAATTTTGAGAATGATGACTTTGACTGGTTTTCCTTCAATGAAGCCATCATCAGGGAACACCTTAAAGGTGGTCGTAAGGCGATAGCCGTTGATCCGTCTTTCATTCCAAAATCAGGCAGCAAAACGCCGTGGATTGGCTATTTCTGGTCCGGTTGTGCCGGTGAATACAAACGTGGACTGGAAATAACCGGTATTGGAGTTATAGACGTTGACAACCATGAATGTATGACTTTGGCCTCTGTACAGACACCTGACAACACAACGCTGGAAAGCCGCGGGAAGAATCTTGTAGACTGGTACAGTTCTTACCTTGTCAGCATACAGGAACATCTGAAACTGATTTCCGACACTGTTGTATGTGATGCGTTCTTTTCAAAGGCAACTTTCATCAAACCATTGTGCGAGAACGGATTCCACGTTATAAGCCGTTTCAGAAATGATGCAGTGTTGTTTTATCCCACCTTAGAAAATAGGACAGGAAAACGCGGACGCCCAAAATTGTATGACGGAAAGATTGATTTTGAAAATCTGGACATCACAAGATGTACCGAGTATAAAGTGAACAAGGGTAAACTTTACGGACTGAAAGTATACTCCAAAGCACTTAAACGTTTTGTGAGCTTAGCTGTATGGTATCCTATGGATGGAAGAACGGACAAATGGCAGCTGTATTTCTCTACAAACGAAATACAGAATGCACTGGATGTTCTGGACTTTTACAGGACACGTTTCCAACTCGAATTCTGCTTTCGTGATGCCAAGCAACATGCCGGAATAACAAACTGTCAGTCTACAGACTTCAGGAAACTGGCATTTCACTTTAATGCATCACTTGCATCGATAAACCTCGCCAAGGCTGCCTGTAAGAAGATGGGAATGAAATATTCCATATCATCATGCAAATCAGTCATACACAATGCTTACATGCTTGAACGATTTATTTGCGTGTCTGGGATTGAACCAAACACGCAATTAATTGACAAACTTTTCAAAGAACTCATTTTATTTACTGCCAGAGCCGCTTAGGCTAGGCTAATTTTTAACGAACTATTGAAATTTAGTAAATAAACACATTAAATAATATGCAGAACAAATTACAAACAAGAGGATTAATTCAAATTATTTCTCAACTTCCAGATAATTCTATAATAAAAATTAATAATCAAAGTATTAGGAATGATTATGTCTTTAACTTAATTAAAGACTATGAAATAAAACTTAATTTTAGCACTTACATTTATCTATCTGGAGTTTTTATCCAGATAGATAAATCTAATATACAAACCTTTATTCAAATATTAGAGAATGTAAATGTCTCTAAATACCTAATAGATTCTGAATATTTCGTTTGTCAAGAAACCTATTTGGAACCATTAGCAGCTGTTTATAAAGGGCTATTTTGTATATCTGATAAAATAAAACTATCAGAGGAGTTTATTACCCAATGTGAAGAAAATGATATTGTTGTTCAAGATATGTATATTCCTTTACAGCAATATGGTTTGATTCAAATTTTCTCTCAACTCCCTAACAACTCAATATTAGCTATTGACAGTTTTGAGTTAGAAGATTGCTCTGCTTTTCAAACACTTGAAAAATTTAGAATCAATACTGAATTTAACCATCAGCATTATGAGTTTAGTCATTATTATCAAATAAACAAAGAAAATTTGGTTTCTTACATGGATTTAATAAGAAATAGCGATCTGCCTTCATTCTTAATCCATTTCGCCATTTTCTCTAATAATAATGAGTTATTACTTAGAGTATATGACTGTTGTATATTTTGTATCTCAAACAAAATATGCATAAAAAAAGAATTTATACAACAAGCCCAAAAAGTTCATTTATATTTCCAAGATTTATAATAACATCTAATTAAATAAACAAATTCATATCTAAACAATACTTCGATAAATTTTTACCGAAGTATTGTTTAGATATAACATTAATACAATTTTACAAATCAAAAAACATAAATTTATGCAAGTTTTACGATTCTAAAAATGTACCTTACATGACATGGTACAATTTTTCTTATAATCAACAAAATGGGACATTACTATTTAATGTACAGTTTGAATATTCCATCTTTAATATTTCCGAATGCTATAAGACGAATATGACGACACTTCTTAAATTTGAAAAGGAACTACAAGATTTATATCATGGGAAAAGCCCTAAAATTTCATTTACCTCTGATGATTATTCCCTATATATCGAATTAACATCAAATCAGTATGGGCATATCTATTAATATATGCACCTCACTAAAAAATCAGATAGTGGAACTGAATTTACCTTACATTCAGACTTTGATCAAAGCTTTATTCCTAAGTTGTTAAACTCTATTCACAAAATATCACAAGCCAAGCCTTGTGTGGATGGATCAGCGATACGAATTTGATGCCGCAACCGGAAACCTGAAGAGCAGACAGGATGCACTGAGAAACAGGACAGAACTATTTGAATACGATGCCCTGCAGAGACTGACCCTCTATGCCGGGAAAAAGGTGGCATACACACCCGACGGAAACATCGTACGCAAAGGGGATGCAGGAGAAATGGTATATACCAATCCCAACCGTCCCTATGCCGTTACAGGAAACACACCGGAGAAGGAAGCCTGCATACACAGCGGACTGCGGGTGGAATATACTGCTGCGGACAGACCCGCATGGATAGAGGAAGGAAACAGAAGGGCAGAATTCACCTACAATGCTCTGTTCGACAGGGTACGGATGAAAATGACCGAAGAGGGAAAGACGGTATACACAAAGTATTACCTTGGAGGAAACTATGAAGCCCATTGCGACAGCAGCGGAACGGAGGAAAGGCTCTATGTAGGAGGAGACTGTTACGAAGCGCCTGCACTCCTCGTCAAAAAAGAAGGGAAAACCGATATCCGCTTCCTGCACAGAGACTACTTGGGAAGTATCCTGCAGGTGGCAGACAACAAAGGAAAGATCATCGAGGAAAACAGCTTCGATGCATGGGGAAGCAGAAAAGACCCCGATACACAGGAAATATATACCGGTACAGTAGCGCCAAGCCTGATGACAGGAAGAGGGTTTACGGGACACGAACATTTGTACGGATTCGGACTTATCCACATGAATGCGAGACTGTACGACCCGATACTGGGAAGATTCCTGAGTCCGGACCCTTACGTACAGCTGCCCGACTTTACACAGGCCATGAACAGGTACGGATACTGTATGAACAGACCCCTGTGCTATGTGGACAAGAACGGGGAATTCTTCTTTGGAGTATTTTTAGGGCCGATAGGAGCTCTTCTGGAGGGAGTTTGCTATGGAGCGATAATTGGTGCAGGAACATCAGCTGCAATCTATACCTTATCAACTATTGTTTCCGGACAAAAATGGGATAACGGAAATTTCTGGAAATCCGTAGGAATGGGAGCAGTAGGAGGTGCCATTGGAGGAGGATTAGGACATATAGGAGGATTGACCTCAATAGGTAACAGCTTCGGATATAATATGCTAAGCAATATATCTAACACAATAATTACTAATGCTATTTTCGGATATGATACGGAATGGAGCAATATTCTGCCTATCATTGGAGGAGCTGCTGTCGGTTCGGCTTTGCCAAACTTTAAAGGTATAAAAGGCAGCAAATTTATGAATGGATTAGCAGAAGTTGGCTATAACACTCTAAGAGGAACCGCAACCGGACTCGCAGCTGGTACAATAAACGCTGCGATAAAGCAAGATCCCAATCAGATATGGCAAGGTATGTTAGGAGGTGCTATTGGAGGAATGAGTAGAAGCATCATCATGAATATGCTATTTGGAGCTCCATATCAAGTTGGAAATACATACGGAGTAGAAGGATTATATAGAAGTGGAGGTATCGCTGACTTTATTGATAAGTTGATTGATGGAGTAGGTATTACATTAGGAAGAAATATCCATGTCCGATCTGACTTGAATGCAAATAAACTAGAAGAAGCTAAATATCATGAGAACTATCATATACAACAACAAAATCAGATTGGATGGGCCAATTTTTATGGAAGAACCCTCTACGAATATATGAGACATGGAGTTAATGGGATGACTAGTGTATATGGGGTTGAAGGAACATTGGACTATGAAGCAACCCAATATGCATTTTTTAAAATACATGGATTTAGATACTGAATTATAAATACAGAGGAGAAGAACAATCTTCTCCTCTGTATTTATATGAAAAAAATATATATATTTGTGATACAAATATTTAACCCAATCATTCATAATATGAAAAACCTGCTATTCATCGCAATATTAATAATTACACTTACAGGCTGTTGGAGATCCCAAGCATTTTTATTTTACAACAAAACAAATGAACCTGTCAAAATATACTGCCATTATGATGTTCATAATCATATAGATTCTGTCTATATACCCCAAGCAGGTAGATCTTATTTATTGTTTTTAGCTGTAAAGCTTAAGCAAAAGAAAGTTGCAAAGTTATATCTGAACCATATGGACAGTGTCATTCTTAAGCTACCCAACAGAGAGATTGTATACAAAGACAGCCTGTCTATATACAACTTTTTTTACATGAGAGACACATCAGTTATTAAATCAGTTCCAGAAGAGGAAGCACTAAACGAAATGTAAAAAAAGCACACTATTACAAGAATAAAAACGGAAATCTTACTCAAAAGTAAAAACAGAAACATCATAGAAATAGGATGAAACGAAAAAAGAGACACTGTCCAGAATTTTGTGTAAATGGAAACAGGATTCAGTTGTAAGTTTTTCTTATATCTGGATTCTGTTTCCAAACATAAGCATAAATTGATTCATAATCAAACCCCAGTTTGAAATAGGCTGTGTCCATTTTTTCTCAATCTCCATAAGTGAAAGATACACGGCCTTTTTTACGGCATCATCCGAAGGGAATGAAAGCTTTGATTTTGTGTACTTTCTGATTTTTCCGTTCAGGTTTTCAATGAGATTAGTTGTGTAGATTATTTTCCTGATTTCCAGCGGGAACTGGAAGAAAACAGTCAAATCATCCCAGTTGTTCCTCCATGAAAGTATAGCGTAAGGATATTTTCCTCCCCATTTCCTTTCCAGATTGTCAAGCTCTGCAGCAGCAACCTCTTTGTTAGGTGCATTATAGATATTCTTCATATTCGCCGTAAACTCTTTCTTGTCCTTATAAACGACATATTTACAGGAATTTCTGATCTGATGTACTACACAGATTTGAATAGATGACTGAGGGAATACGGTGCGGATGGTATCTGTAAATCCATTCAGGTTGTCGGTACAGGTAATCAGTATATCTTGCACTCTACGGGCTTTTAAGTCGGTCAGGACGCTCATCCAGAAAGAAGAGCTCAACCTACATGTCAAGGACTTCTTTCAGACCGTTCTGTTTCAGTCCGACACAAAGGTAAACGGTCTTGTTTATGATTTTGCCGTTATCCCGTACCTTGAAAATGATATCGTCCATCCAGACAATGAGATAAACAGGATCAAGAGGACGGTTCTGCTACTCCAAGGCAGCCTGATTGACTTTGTTGGTAATCTCTTTCAAGCATCTTCTCCAGCACCTGGGCATGCAACTGTTTCAGAAACTTGCTTACATCGGCTTCTGTCTTGAACTGGCTAAGGAACTTCTTGCTTAACATCTCATCAGGCACTACTTGATTCTTTTCTTTCATAATCTTCTTCATTTTGCAAATCTATAAAATAAAAAATACGAGACTCATTTTGATGTGAATCCCGTATTTCTATTTACACAAAATATTTTATAGTGCCTTTAAGTCAGACCAGTAAGTCTGGAAATCAGTTTTATTTGATTTCTATGCATTTACATGCTTTTTCTTTTTCTTCCTGTGTCTTCTTTGGCAAGTCAATTGTCAGTACACCATTGTTGACGGAAGCACTGATATGATCTTTTTCCACATCGTCTGGAAGGATCATGGTCTGCTGGAATTTAGAGTAAGAGAATTCGCGACGCAAGTATTTCTTGTCTTCGTCCTTGCTCTCATTCTTCTTTTCCATGGTGATGACCAATTGGTTGTCTTCAGCCAACTGTACGTTGAAGTCTTCCTTAGTCATTCCCGGAGCAGCTACTTCCACTTTATAGTCGGCCTCGTTCTCGATGACATTTACGGCCGGCGCTGTAGCATTGGCTTTTACCATCCAATCGTTGTCAAAGAAATCGTTGAAGATACTTGGTAACCAGTTCTGATTGTTGTTTCTTCTAATCGGCATCATAGTTGTAACCTCCTGTTATTTAGTTTTTTATTGTTTTACTTTTTATTTTGTCCCGCTTCTGCTTTCGCTTCAGCGTTTCACCTGGGTATTTGCAAAATGCATGCCTTTTCTGCCAAAGGATGGTTTAGGAAAATCTCTTTTTAAACCTTGTTTCACTATCGGCTTTTGATTTAACACTGTGCAAATATTGCGGAGATGCCTGAGGTGTCATTCTGACAGGGTGGTGTGTAATTTGTCATTTAATATGCAGATTAGTCAGTTGATGGAAGATGGAGTAGGGGATGCATTTTTTTCTTTTTGTTATCAGGGAGGTGAATGACGTTATTATCAGAAAAAGTTAATGAAACATTTCTGGATGCATAAAGGTGTTTGGTTGAAAAGGTGGCGGTCTTTTTCCAAAAGCTGGCGATGTTTCCCCAGAAGGCGGCGGTCTTTTCCCTGACCTTTCGTTTTGCGTGGGAAAAAACATAAGGGAATATTTCCTTTTCTGCAGTGTTTCTTTTCCGGAAGATGATGGCTATGGGGCAATCGGACTTGGTTTGGATGCGGAATCCTGCATTATATTGCAGGATTTTTTGTTTTGTTCACTGTCATAGTCTGCAGTTCGGTTATAAATTTCTGCATTATATTGCAGGATTTTTTGATGTGTGCATTGTCATAGTCTGCAGTTCGGATATGAATTTCTGCAATATATTGCAGGATTTTTAGAATGTATATTTGATTTTTTTTGCCGGATTGTGTGTCCAGTCCGTCCATCCGGACCGTTTTTCCTACCTCCTTATTCCCGGAAAATTTCACTTTCCTTCTTCTTTGTTTCCTGTTCCTGGGCAATTTTGTCTTTCTGTCATCGGCTGTTTTCCGTATTTTTTCCTGGCATTTTCCGGTTCTCTCTGTTATAATATATATAA
>OGGG01000999.1_pt1 | contig 26446 bp, 26 predicted proteins | sample 1571201 | NCBI WGS metagenome assembly OGGG01 (sample SAMEA2581946, study PRJEB24529) | metagenome | biome: Human gut stool | place: China | collected 2011 | reverse complement strand
ACAAATTTGTTGCTCGCCACTTATAGAAGTGGGAGTCTTCTCCGACTAAGATAAAGTCACAGAAAGCCGCCAGTCCTTGGGATGGCGGCTTTCTGTGGGGGAATCTGGATATCCTGAGGATATCCGTTCTGCATAATGATAAATGATACATTCCTCTTAACAAAGATCGTAAATAGAGTAGATCAGTTTCTCGGAATCATCCCATCCAAGGCATGGATCTGTGATAGATTTTCCGTAGATGTGCGGTGCACATCCGATCTTCTGATTTCCACCCTCAATGTAACTTTCGATCATCACACCTTTTACCAGTGTTTTGATGTGTGGATTCAGGTTGCGGCTGTGAAGCACTTCGTTCACAATACGAACCTGCTCTTCATACTGTTTGTTGGAGTTAGAGTGGTTCGCATCTACAACAACGCCCGGATTTTTGAGATTTCTCTCTTTGTAGAGGCGGTCCACCAGATTCAGGTCTTCGTAGTGGTAATTCGGGATGCAGTTGCCGTGTTTGTTTACAGCACCACGCAGAATGGTATGTGCCAGTTCATTTCCGGTCGTCTTAACTTCCCAGGAACGGTAAACAAAGCTGTGGCTGCACTGTGCTGCAACAACAGAGTTGAGCATAACGCTTAAGTCACCGCTGGTCGGATTCTTCATACCTGCCGGTACATCCATACCGCTGACTACCAGACGGTGCTGCTGATCTTCTACAGAACGTGCTCCGATCGCCACATAAGAAAGCAGGTCGGATAAATATCTGTAATTTTCCGGATACAGCATTTCATCTGCAGCAGTAAGACCGGTCTGCTCGATGGAATGAATATGCATTTTGCGGATTGCCAGAAGTCCCGCCAGAAGGTCCGGTTTTTTCTCCGGATCCGGCTGATGCATCATTCCTTTATATCCTTCTCCGGTTGTACGCGGTTTGTTTGTATAAATACGCGGGATCAGGATCAGTTTATCCCCTACTTTTTCATTGACTCTTGCCAGGCGGCCTATATAGTCCAGAACAGCTTCTTCGTTATCTGCGGAACAAGGTCCGATGATCACCAGAAACTTGTCAGATTCTCCGGTAAATACTTTGCGGATTTCCTCATCTCTTGCTTTTTTGATTGCCGCCAGTTCTTCTGACAGAGGATATTTTTCTCTGATCTCCTGCGGAGTCGGTAATTTTTTGATAAATTCGAAACTCATGTCATTCTCCTCATCTGTTTCATTCTAAATTCAGCTTTCGTGTCTGTAAATACAGGATTTCATTTTTCTGATACCGAAAGCAGGCTTTTCCACGAAACGATATCCACGAAAACAATTCCTGTTTATTATATCACAACTTGTATAAATATCCACCCCGTTTTATTCACTAAAAATTATGGAATTATAATCTTATTCTTTAAAAATATTTTGTCCTGTGGCGAAATCAGCGAAATTGTGTCTATAAAATGTAAGCGAAAGCTCATCGTTCCTCCCTGTACTTCGTTTGTCTTTCCCGCAGCAAGTTCCCCGGAAAGTCCAACCAATGCACAGCACACTGCCACACTTTCCAGAGAATTTTCTGCGGCAAGAAAAGCCCCTAAAAGTGCTGAAGACATACATCCGCTGCCTGTAATCTTTGCCATCAGTGGATCGCCGTTTTTGCAGTACCACAGTCGTTCGCCGTCCGTCAGAATATCTGTTTCTCCGGATGCCCACAGAAAAAGCCTGTTTTTCTTTGCATAATCTTTCATCGCCTGCGCATCGATCCGTCTCTGCATGGCATCCACACCGACAACGGTGCTGCCATTTTTGATCAGTGCTTCCATCTCCGAATAATTTCCGCGGATGCAGTCCGCTCCGACTGTTTCGATCAGTTTGAGACATTTTGTTCTGCGGTACGTAGATCCGGATACGCCGACCGGATCGATCACCACCGGATGCTGCATCTTTCTTGCTGTATCTGCTGCCTTTTCCATCGCTTCGTACTCGGCGATCGCACCGAAATTACAGACCAGGGCATCGCACCCGACCGCAATCTCAGATACTTCCAGCGAATGGTGCGCCATGGTCGGGGATGCCCCTGCTGCCAGCAGAATATTCGCGCAGTCATTGACCGTCACAGCATTGGTGATACACTGTACAAGCGGACGTTTCGTCTGCATTTTCTGATATATAGAAGCCATTTTTTCTGCAAAAACCTCTGTATGGAACTCTTTTTCTGCTTTTGTCCGCATTTATATTTCTCCATTCTGCAATTTTGCAAGCACTCCCGCTTTTGCCATGGAAAGCATGATCACAGCAGCCAGGATCGTACCTCCGCAGGTGCTGACAAGGAACGGCACAACAAAAGTAAACAATGCCGCACTTTGATTTCCCATGATCAGAACCGCCACCGGATAAGAGAGCATTCCGCCGATGATGCCAGTTCCGATCACTTCTCCGACATAAGCAAACGGCAGTTTTTTGCCATAACGGTACAAAAGTCCGCTAAGCAGTACTCCACACATGCTTCCCGGAAATGCCAGAGGACTTCCAAGTCCGGTCAGATTACGGAGCAGTGCTGCTAAAAATGCCTGTCCAAGTCCCCACCACGGGCCGACTGTCACAGCACACAAAACATTTACCAGATGCTGCACCGGTGCACATTTTGATCCGAAGACCGGAAAAGAAAACATACTTCCGGCCACTGCGACCGCTGTAAACAGTGCCGTCAGTGTCAGTTTTTCAAGTCTGGTCCTGCCGCTGTCTTTATTTTTTTTCACATTGTCCATTTTTTACCACTCTTCCTTTATCGCAAATCCATGATTCATCGGACCGCTGCCAGCCCCAAGATCCAGCATCGCTGCCAGTGCCCCGGAAATATAGCGTTTTGCTTCCTCAACTGAAATTTCCAGTTCTCTGCCTTTTGCAAGGTTTGATGCAATCGCAGAAGAAAGCGTACATCCGGTTCCGTGTGTATTCGGATTGTCGATCCGCACTCCATGGAACCACACCGGCTCTTTTTCTTTCTGCCAGAGCAGATCGCTTGCATCGTTTTTCTGATGTCCGCCTTTCAAAAGAACGGAACATCCATACCGTGTCCCGATTCTCTCTGCCGCCTTTTCCATATCCTGCATTGTCTTGATCTGCATATCCGCCAGTACCTCTGCCTCCGGAATATTCGGTGTAATCACTGTTGCCAGCGGAAACAGTTTCTCTTTTAACGTTTCGATCGCCTCTTCGCTGATCAGTCTCGCACCACTTGTGGAAACCATGACCGGATCGACCACAATATTTTTTGCCTGGTACTCTGCCAGTTTTTCTGCGATTGTTTTAATCAGCTCTGCAGAGGCAACCATACCGGTCTTTACTGCGTCCGGTCGGATATCCGTAAAAATACAGTCCAGCTGTTCTGCCAGAAACTGTGGTGTCACTTCCATGATATCTGCCACTTTTGTGGTATTCTGCGCCGTCAGTGCCGTGATCGCACTCATCGCATACACCCCATTTGCCATCATCGTCTTGATGTCTGCCTGGATGCCGGCTCCGCCGCCTGAATCACTTCCCGCAATCGTAAGTGCCGTTTTCATTTTCATTTTCATTCCTCTTTCTTTTGATTTTGTTTTCGGTAAATATCAGCAAAACAGATCCGATTGATCTTCTCACGCAGATCTGCCGCTGCTTTTTCGATGTCTTCACAGGCAAACAGCCCGCTCACCACTGCCACACCTGCCATTTTCCTGTCTTTCAGCAAAAGAATGTTGCCGCCGTCAATGCCTCCGATCGCCACTACCGGGATCTTCACACTCTCGCAGATTTCCTGTAAAAGTGCATGCTCCATCGGTTTTGCATCTTTTTTGGTGCTGGTTCCAAACACAGCCCCGCTGCCAAGATAGTCCGCACCGGCAGCCTCCGCTGCCTTTGCCTGTTTCACTGTCTTTGCCGTCACACCGATGATCTTCTCATTTCCGAGCATTTCTCTTGCCTTCTCCACTCCCATATCAGACTGACCGATATGCACACCGTCTGCCCCGATTTTTGCCGCCAGTGCTACATTATCATTGATAATAAGATATATATTGTATTTATGGCAAAGCTCCAGAAGTTCTCTTGCTTCCTGCTCAAAATCAGCTTCCGGAAGTTCTTTTTCCCGCAGCTGTACAAGCGTCACACCACCTTTCAGTGCTTTTTCCACCTGATCATACAGTGTTTCCCCATGAAGCCAGCTGCGGTCTGTCACCGCATAAAGTCTTAAACATTCGTCTGTAAAATTCACACCATAACCTCCTGATTTTTCATGCCGCTCAGAATCTTTTCAGCAAAAAACTTTGACCTGAATCCCTTTTTATTATATACTATATAATGTCGTGGGTAAATGCCCATATTTATGTAATACAGGAGTAAGAATATGATAAACGATAAAAAACCTTATTTTCCGATTTTTGTAGATTTAAATGAGAAGCAGATCGTAGTGGTCGGTGCCGGAACGATCGCAAAAAGACGTATACGCACTCTGACTTCTTTTACGAGCCATCTCACCGTCATTGCCCCGGAAGTCAACAAAGAACTTCTGGATATGGAAAAAAACGGGATGATCAAAATCAAAAGAAAAAATTACGAACGCGAAGATATTTATGATGCCGACTATGTGATTGCTGCCACAAATGACCATCATATCAATTCAGACATCTACAGTGCATGCAAATGCATGGGTATTACTGTAAATGTCTGCAGTGATAAAACAAAATGTGATTTTTATTTTCCGGGCATCGTACAGAACGGCAACGTTGTGATCGGTGTGACTGCCAGCGGTGCAGACCACAAAGAAGCCCGCAAAACTGTCGAAAAAATCAAAGGCATGTTTCCACAGGCTTAATAAGCCCGCGGATGTGCTTTCTGATAAGATTTACGCACTTTTCCTACTGCCATATCCATATAAATCTGCGTTGTGGAAATATCCGAATGACCGAGCATTTCCTGGACATCACGCAGATCTGCTCCATTTTCTACCAGATGTGCCGCAAAACAGTGACGGAACGTATGTGGTGTGATATCTTCTTTCATCCCTGCTTTTTCTGCATATTCTTTGAGATTCTTCCAGAATCCCTGACGGCTCATAGGATTTCCCTGACAATTTACAAACATATAATTGCTCTTCTTTCCTTTTAAAAGAGCTTCTCTTGCCTCTCCCAGGTATCTCTGAATCGCTTCTTTTGCCTTTCTTCCAAGTGGAATCACTCTTAGATGCTCCTCATCCCGACACACAATATAGTCCAGATTAAAGTTAATATCCACCATCTGAACAGAGAGCAGTTCTGATACCCTCATTCCTGTTGCATACAAAAGCTCCAGCATTGCCTTATCCCGTATTCCTTTTATGCTCTGAGCAGATGGCTGCTCCAAAAGATGCCCTACCTGCTGCTGACTCAAAATCCCCGGAGCCTTCTTTTCCATATGCGGTGCCTTGATCGCACTGGTCGGATCCTGTTCGATCAGACGTTTTCCAAACAAATAATGGAAATATGCTTTCATAGATGCCACATTCCTGCAGACTGTTGAAACAGAAAACCCTTCTTTCTCCAAATACAGAATATAGGAATTAAGATTTATTTCTGTAATATCCGTACTTCTCTCAATTCCCTTTTTCCCAAGAAACTGAAACATCCTGTCCAGATCTCTGCAATAGGAAGACACCGTACTTTTCGATGCTTTTCTCTCTTTTGTTAAATATGTAATAAAATCCGACATTATCTGTTCCATCTTTTTCTCCTGTCCTGCACTGTCCTTTTCATAAGTTTAAGTATAATCATTTTCCTTCCTCTTGCAAATAGGGAAAAATGCCGAATTTTCTGTCCTTCCTTTTTTTACAATATCCTGTTTTTTACATTTCCTTTCTACCAGATATAGTAAATATTTTACATAACTTTCATAAAACTTTAGTAAAATATTTGCAAAATCAGTTGTACCATATAAGAATTTATGTAACTTTCCGTCAAAATCCCCAATAACAGAATCGCCAATGCTGCAAGAAAGTGCCTCAGGTAGACACCTTGAGCCGTTCCTGCAATCCCCATCTTTTTCCGGTTGCGGATCTGTCTGCTTTTCTGAGTCACCTGATACAGGCTCCATGCAAACAACGGTATATATACCAGAATCTGCGGCAGTTGAAACAATATGCCAAGTACCAGTCCTGCTGCTCCCTGTTTCAAAAATGCCTGCGCAAAAAACACGCTTCCAAAAAATCCCCACAGAGCCGGAAAGATACCAGATGCCCATACCCCTGCCCCGGTAAGACCGAATGCCCAGAGCAGAAAAAACCATTTCCCCCGCTCCTTTACCACAATCCAGAACAGCTTTTTACTGTCGATTGCAAGACAGGCATACTCATGCAGATAATCATTACTGAACACATTGGGTTTTTCAATTCCGGAAAGTCCGCCTTTGACTGCAAAGAAAATACCCGCCAATATTCCTGAGACTGCAAACATCAGACATCGGATATAAAATTTCTTATTTTGTCTGAACAGATACATTATTATGGATCCTGCTGTTTTTTTCTATTGTATTCTTCTTTTTTTCAAGCCATAACAAAAAAATCCCGCAAACCATATCACTATGGTCTGCGGGGTATGTTCAAATGCTATTTTGCGTAATCTACTACTCGGCTTTCGCGGATCACACTGACTTTGATCTGTCCAGGATATTCCAGTTCTGCCTCGATCTGTTTTGCAACATCTCTTGCCAGAAGTACCATGTCAGCATCGCTGACCTGCTCTGGAACTACCATGATACGAATCTCACGTCCCGCCTGAATAGCAAACGATTTGTCTACTCCTTTGAAAGAGTTGGTAATATCTTCTAACTGTTTTAAACGATTGGTATAAGTCTCAAGTGTCTCTCGTCTCGCACCCGGCCTTGCTGCTGAAATCGTATCAGCGGCCTGAACGATGCATGCGATCAGACTCTCAGGTTCTACATCTCCGTGATGTGCTTCCACCGCATTGATGACCAGCGGAGACTCTTTGTATTTCTTGCAGAGATCTGCACCGATCTGAATATGGGAACCTTCCACCTCATGGTCGATAGATTTTCCGATATCATGCAGAAGCCCGGCACGTTTTGCCATGCGGACATCCACACCGATCTCGCCTGCCAGAAGTCCGGAAAGCTGTGCTACCTCGATGGAATGTTTCAGTGCATTCTGCCCATAACTGGTACGGAACTTCATGCGTCCAAGGAGACGCACCAGCTCCGGATGGATGCCATGTACACCAACTTCCAGAGTTGCTGCTTCACCTTCCTCACGGATCATATTTTCTACTTCTTTCTGCGCTTTCTCGACCATCTCCTCGATCCTTGCCGGATGGATCCTGCCATCTACGATCAGTTTTTCGAGGGCGATACGTGCCACCTCACGGCGGATCGGATCAAAGCCGGATAAGATCACTGCTTCCGGAGTATCATCGATGATCAGATCCACACCCGTCATAGTCTCCAGCGTACGGATATTTCTTCCCTCTCGTCCGATGATCCTTCCTTTCATCTCATCATTCGGAAGCTGTACAACAGAAATCGTAGTCTCTGCGACATGGTCTGCTGCACATTTCTGAATGGCATTGACCACATATTCTCTGGCTTTCTTGCCGGCTTCTTCTTTTGCTCTGCTCTCAAGCTCTTTATAAAGCCTGGCAGTATCATGTTTTACTTCGTCTTCAACCGTTTTTAAAAGATATTCTTTCGCCTGCTCGGAGGTCAGTCCTGAAATTCTTTCAAGTTCCTGTACTCTCTGCTCTGTCAGCTTTTCCACTTCATTGCTTCGCTTTTTGATTTCCTCTTCCTTTGCCGCTAAGCCTGTCTCTCTTCTTTCGATTGCGTCCGCTTTTTTGTCCACCGCTTCTTCTTTGGACAGCACGCGTTTCTCGTAACGCTGCAGCTCTGCTCTACGTTCCTTTGTTTCCTTTTCCAGTTCATTCTTGGTTTTCAAGGATTCCTCTTTCACTTCGAGCAGTGCTTCCCGCTTTTTCGTCTCTGCAACCTTTAACGCATCATCCACGATCTGCCTTGCCTTTTCATCGGCATTACCGATTTTGGCTTCCACAACTTTCTTGCGATAGGATATGGATACAGCAGCCGTAACCGGAATCGCTATGATGAGAGTCACCAGAACAGCAATAGCAATTACTACTGGGCCCACAGGAGCACCTCCTTATAGAATTTTCACATAACAGAGGAGTTCAGATCTTTCTGACTCTTACATCCTTCTCTGTTACTCGCATTGTACAAGTACAACATACTAATTTTACATTGATTTGTGCATATTGTCAAGCAATTGTGAAGTGCTCCTCAAATTTTCGCAGCCGCCAGTGCATCTTCCGTCTTCAGGATTTGAGATATCCTGATCCTGCCATCTTTTCTATTTTACAGCATCAGGAATTTTTCCAGAAATTCTGCGGCTCCGTCGTGATCATTATCCGCAGCCACAAAATCTGCCTGCGAATCTTAAGTGCGGGATTCGAAGAATCCCTGCACATCTCCGCGGAGCGTATATCAGACAGGTACTATCTGATATACCGCTGCCAATGTGAGGTAGCGAGAGCGTTCCTTCGGGGAATTCGTTCATTTGCACATTTTCATTTTCTGTGTAAATGCCTGCTGATGTTTCATTCTTTCTCCACAGACTTCCGCTTCACCAGCGTTACGGGCAGTTCTACTTCCCGCTGTGGGTACTCCTCTCCTTCTTCGATCCATTTCAGCAGGATTTCTACTGCTTTCTGTGTTTTTTTCTGCACATCCTGCTTTATGGTGGTAAGTCCCGGTGTAGCGTACTGTGCATAACTGATATCATCGTAGCCTGCCACGCCGAGTTCCTGCGGTACGGCTACTTTTTTATCAGCACAGAAGCGGATCGCTTCCAGTGCGTACATATCGGAGAGGAAAAAAAGTGCAGTCCCCGGCTGTCTTCTCTGCACCAGCCAGTCATAACTTGCTTTTCGTTTTTCATAATTCATACCAAGCGCTACAAACTGCAACTTCTGACCGGCGGTGGCATATTCCTGCATGGCTCTCTGCGCGCCGACGTAACGGAGATGATCGACTCCATTGTCTCTTCCGGCACAGACCTTGATATGTTCATAACCACATTCCAGAAGATATTTCACCATCTGATAACCGCCGCTCTCATCATCCAGTCCGATATTAACAAGCTGACTGTCTTTTGTTTTATTCCCGTAAGCATCGATCGACACGATGGGCTTTTTGATCAGTTGATAAATCTTTTCACAGTTGTGACGGCTGAAAGAGATCGCGATCACGCCATCTACATCCCAGCCTGCCACCATCTGGAAAATCTCTTCGATATCTTTTGTGGAATATACCATCAGATAATAACCGTGTTTCTGTATGTACTCTTCTGTAAATCCGATGATCTTCCCATAAAACGGATCACCCAGAACAGAATCTTTAAATTCTTTATGATAATTGATGACCACCGCGATCAGCTGAGACTTCTCATTGTTCAATACGCGCAGTCCTCTCTTCTGCACGTACCCCATTTCCTTGATCAGTGCTTCAATTTTCCGGATCGTAGCCGGAGATACTTTTTTGGTTTTTCCGTGAATGACATTGGAAACCGTCGTGGTACTGACACCTGCTTTTTCTGCTATTCCTTTGATCGTTGCCAAAAAATCATCTCCATTCTGTCCTTTGCAGAACCTGCCGTACTGCGGAATAGGAAAATCCTTTTCTCATAAAGAACGCATAGTACTTCTGCATCTCTTCTGTGGTTGCATCTTCCAGGTTCATATGTTTCTTTTTTGCAAGCTGAAGGATCGTCTCTTCTTCGCTGCTGCCCTCTGCCTGCTCATATGCAGCTTCAATATCAGCAGTGGAAACGCCTTTTGCTTTCAGTTCCTGCACAATCTGGCGTTTGCTCTTTGCCTGGCTGCGGCTCTCGATATAGCAGCTGGAATAACGCACATCGTCAATGTAATGGAAACTTCGCACATACTCAATGGCAATATCTTCCACTTTCTTCGGATAGCCGCCCTGACGGAGCCTGGTGCGCAGCTGCCACTCCGTCTTATCCGCACTTTTGAGAATGTTCATGCACCGCAGTTTGGCACGCTTTGGCAGGATCTCCTGCATGATCTCTTCGTATACTTTCTCCGGAATGGATCCACCTTCACGGATGCCCATCCGGTATGCCTCGTTCCGATACAGGACAAAAGCCTTCTCGCCGTCTATGGATACCTGGACTCTTGTCTTGCCGACCGGCTCCAGCGAAGTAATGATCATAATGTTTTATCTCCGCTTTCATCCGTTTTTTCTGTTTCCGTGGCAGCTGTCGTTTTTACCGTATCTTTTTTTGCTGGCGTGCTGCTCTTTGCCGCTTTCTTTTCTTCTTTGCCATCTTCTGCTGCCGCTGCACCGTCAAAGCCATATTTCTCACGCACAAGTTTCTCGATCTCTGCCATCGTCTCCGGATTGTTTTTCAGATATGTCTTGGCATTCTCTCGTCCCTGTCCGATCTTGATGCCATTATAAGCAAACCATGCTCCGCTCTTGTTTACGATTTCATTTTTCACTGCCAGATCGAGGATGTCTCCTTCTCTTGAAATACCCTGGCCGAACATGATATCAAACTCTGCCTCTTTAAATGGCGGTGCAATCTTATTTTTGACAACTTTCACGCGCACACGGTTGCCGACGATCTCACCGCCCTGCTTGAGCGTCTCAATACGACGCACATCCATACGAATCGAAGAATAGAACTTCAGTGCACGGCCGCCGGTCGTAACCTCCGGATTACCGAACATGACTCCGACTTTCTCACGAAGCTGATTGATAAAGATCACGGTACAACTGGATTTGCCGATAATACCGGTCAGTTTACGCAATGCCTGGGACATCAGTCTTGCATGAAGTCCTACGTGAGAATCGCCCATATCTCCCTCAATCTCTGCCTTCGGCACCAGTGCTGCCACAGAGTCCACGATAATAATGTCCACTGCTCCGGAACGCACCATTGTCTCCGCAATCTCCAGCCCCTGCTCACCGTTATCCGGCTGTGAAATGTAAAGATCGTCAATGTCTACGCCGATATTCTTCGCATAGACCGGATCTAACGCATGCTCTGCATCGATAAATCCGGCGATGCCTCCGCGTTTCTGTACTTCTGCCACCATGTGCAGTGCCACGGTTGTCTTACCGCTGGACTCCGGTCCGTAGATCTCCACGATCCTTCCCTTTGGAACACCGCCAAGTCCTAATGCCACATCCAGGCTCAGAGCACCGGTCGGAACGGTCTCCACATTCATGTGGCTTCCGGAATCACCAAGTTTCATAACGGCACCTTTTCCGAAATCCTTCTCTATCTTTGTAAGGGCTGCTTCCAGTGCCTTGATCTTATCATCCTGTCCCATAAAAATATCCTCCTTCATTGACCGGAGAAAGATTCTCCGTCTTTATGTCTGCGAACTTATGTTCGTTTTTTCCTTTTACCATAATAATATATATTTTTTTAAATGTCAACAAAAAAAGTGCAGGCAAATCTTTTATATTCCATAGGTTCGGGAATCTGCGGCTGAAACGCCAAAAGGAAGGACAGATCTGTCCTTCCTTTACTATATATCTTTCTCCACTTATTGTCAATACTGTTTTCTTTTGATGTCAGTCCTCTGTTTTTTCTGCCACTTCACCGCGTTTTTTATAAATGCTGTGTGCCGGAATCACTTCCCTTACAGAAGAAAGCGGATAAATATTCGTATATGGTCCGACAACCGTTCCCGGATTCAGAATAGAACCGCAGCCTACTTCTACGTTATCGCCGATCATGGCACCGAATTTTTTCCGTCCGGTCTCGATGCGATGACCTTTTCCGTCTTTGACGATTACCAGCTTTTTGTCAGATTTTACATTGGATGTGATGGAACCGGCTCCCATATGTGCCTTATATCCAAGGATGGAATCTCCGACATAATTATAGTGCGGAACCTGTACTTTGTTAAACAAAACCACATTTTTCAGTTCCGTGGAGTTGCCGACAACAGCTCCCTCTCCCACGATCGCATTGCCGCGGATAAAGGCGCAGTGACGAACTTCCGCTTCCTTTCCGATGATCGCCGGTCCGTGGATATAAGCGGTCGGTGCCACGGTCGCTGATTTTGCGACCCAGATATCTTCACCGCGTTTTTCATATTCTTCTTCACTTAAGGATGCACCCAGTTTTTTGATAAAATCACCGATTTTCGGAAGTACTTCCCAGGGATAGACTGCACCTTCAAACAGATCTTTTGCAATCGTTTCATCCAGATTATAAAGATTTTTGATTTTACATGTTTCCATCTTTTTTACCTCCTGTTGTCCGCTTCTGCGGTTTTACATAAAAAATAGCTGATGCGTCAAACAACTTCTGCAGTGCATACTGGCTGTTTCCGGAAAGCACAACATCGGTTCTGCGCCGGATAAAGCCTTCCAGCTTCTGCATGTACTCCTTAGGCGTGATCGTACCTTCTGCCACATAGGTAAGACCTTTCTCCCAGCTTGCAGTCAATTCCGGGTTCAGCAGGGAACGTATGGACTGATCCACCACGTCAAAGATCATTTCTCCCAGTTGTGTCGGTGAGAGTACCTGTGTTTTTTTATTCAGTCCTATGTATTTATTTGCTTCCAGTTTTCTGAGGATCTCCGCCCTGGTCGCACTTGTTCCGATTCCGCTTCCTTTGATCTGTGCCCGGAGCTCTTCATCTTCGATCAGTTGTCCTGCATTTTCCATGGCAAGGATCATAGAGCCGGAGGTATAACGTTTTGGCGGTGATGTCTCCCCTTCTTTGATCGTGAAGCCTTTCACATCCAGTATAGCACCTTTTTTACAGTTTTGCAGTGCCAGAAGTAATTTTTCATCACATTTTACTTCCTCGGTGCCATCCTCTTTTTTCCGGCTCTCTGCAGGCATACCTGCAACTTTCAGATATCCTTCCGACAGCAGCAGACGGAAACTGGAAAAGAAGCTTTCTTTTTTTATTTTTACTGCAAGACTTGTTTTCTGATAAACAGCCGGTGGATAAAATACACTTAAAAATCTTCTTGCGATCAGTTCATATACTTTCGCTGAGAGCGGTTTGAGGCTGCGCAGTGCCCCAAGTCCCTGTCCGGTCGGGATGATCGCATAATGATCTGTAATCTGTTTGTCATTGACGTAGCGCGTCGAGGCAATCTTTTTCCATTCATCTTTTCCCAGTACTTCCTGCGCATACTGCTGCAGCGGGGCAAAAGATGCCAGTCCCCGGATATTTTTCTGTATTTCTTTTGCAACTGCGGAAGAGAGCACTCTGGCATCCGTTCTCGGATACGTTACCAGCTTCTTTTCATAAAGTTCCTGTACGATCTTAAGTGTCTCATCCGGACTGATCTTGTAGCGTCTGGAACAGTCATTCTGAAGTTCTGCCAGATTATACAGCAGGGGCGGATTTTTGTTTTCTTTTTTCCGCTCCAGCTTTTCAAGCACCGCCTGTACGGGTTCTGGCTGCCCCAGTTCCCGGATCAGTTCTTTTGCATCTTCTTTTTTTGAAAATCCGTTTTCTTTGTAGAGCTTTGGTGACTGATAGTAAGCAGAGCCCTTCACTGCCCGGAATTCTCCTTCCAGGGCTGCCCCATCACAGTCCATGGATGCAAGAACGCGGTAAAACGGTCTTTTTACAAACTGTCGGATCTCCCTCTCTCTGCGCACGATCATGCCAAGGACACAGGTCATGACTCTGCCGACCGATATGACCGTAAAACGGGTTCCTGTATATCGTGAGATGGTCTGTCCGTATTTGAGGCTTAAAAGCCTTGAAAAATTGATTCCCATCAGATAATCTTCTTTGGCACGCAGATACGCTGCATTTGCAAGGTTATCGTATTCGGAAAGATCTTTCGCTGTCCGTATCCCGTGAAGGATCTCTTCTTCCGTCTGAGAATCAATCCAGACACGCCGTCTTTCTTTGCCCTGTACATGTGCTTCCTGCTCCACCAGACGGTATATGTATTCTCCTTCACGCCCGGAGTCCGTACAGACATAAATAATATCAATATCCTTCCGGTTCAAAAGACCGCTGACAATTTTAAACTGTTTTTTCGTTGCGGGAATCACTTCATACAGAAATTTTTCCGGCAGAAACGGCAATGTCTGTAAACTCCATCTGGCATAACGTTCATCGTATACATCCGGATAACTCATCGTCACAAGATGTCCGACGCACCAGGTAACGACTGCTTCTTCACCCTCCAGATATCCATCCCTGCGTGCAGCCTGTATTTTCAGTGCCTTTGCAAATTCCTGTGCAACGCTTGGTTTTTCTGTTATATATAATGATTTCAATTATTTACTCCTCTTTTAAAGCGGCAGATCCCGCTTTTCAAATATCTGCATGGAAACCCAGTACAGGATCACTCCTGTAAGAAGCAGGAAAGGATATTTCCACGCAAAAAAAATCCCCCCATCCAACACGTCATCTGCCCGGTACAGCGAAAAGACAGTTGCATAATTTAAATATGAAAAAATACCTCCGATCTTTGCAAGCTGCCGCATCACAAAAAAGAAAGCCGGCACGCCCGCCGCTGTCACAACGGCAACTGCCTTGTCACTTCCCAGACATGAGATCAGCATCGCCGCACCTCCAAGACAAAAATGCAGACAAAATCCCCCCAGACACAGCAGAATAAATCCGGCTGCTTCAAAATGCTGAGGCTGCAATAAAAACCCGCAGATCAATCCGGTAACCGCTGTCAGGAAAAACATTGAAAACAGACTGATCCCCAGAAAATAAATCTGTGTAAATAAAATCCTTTTCCGCTTTGTCGGAGCAGACATGATCCAGGACAACTCCCCGCTTTCCAGCCCCCCTGCTGCCAGCTCTGCCGCTGCCAGGATCACATAGACAAACGGCACAAGACTGAGTATCCATTCAAAAAAGCAGGTGCCAAGAATCCCATTCAGGGAGTGGTCCGTAATCCCGTCCCCAAAAACAGTCTCCATGATCAGAGCCTTTCCATCCGGAGCATACGTTCCGATCAGAAAAACGAGGGATACCAGCAGAACAACCGTCACAACAGACCACAGACGAACAAACTCCATTATATTTTTCTTCAGAACCGGAATGCTAATCACGGAAGTCACCTCCATATAAATAAGAAAACGTTTCGTCTAATGTCTGTGGTATATTTTCCAGTGTCAGTACATGATATCTGGAAAGTGCTTCAATAAAAGTCTGTACTTCTTCAGAAAAAGCAACCGAGAGCTGCGCACCGTTTTTACTCAAAACTTCAAAATTCTCCTGTCTTACAAAACGGATCGCTTCCTGTTCATCGCGGAAACTGATGCAGAACACCTTTCTGCATGCCCTGCGTATCGCAGATACATTATCCAGATTGACCAGACTGCCCCGTTTCAAAATGCCGATCCGGTCGCACATACGCTCTGCTGTTGAAAAACGCTCCGTACACAGTAAAATTGTTTTTCCTCTGCTTTTTTCCTGAAGGATCAGTTCCATCAGCCGCACCTGTGCATTGGCTCCCAGATCCATATCCGGTTCATCCAGAAGCAGCACCTGCGGATCATGCAGAAGTGCAGCCGAAACTGCCAGCTCCTTTTTTTCTTCCGGATTCATTTTCCGGATCTTTTTTGAAGTATCCAGCTCAAAATGTTCTGCCGTCCGGATCGCTTTTTCCAGACTTTTCAGTCCGCGCATACCCGCTAAAAACTGAAAAAAAGTCAGACCGGTCATATTCTCCGGAAATGAAATCTTCTGCGGCAGATAGCCGGTAAAACACTTGATTCCCACCGTCTGTTTCCAGCAGTTCTTTGCATGTACCGTACACCTTCCGGAAGAAGCTTCCGAAAATCCCATCAAAATCTGAAGTACGGTTGTCTTTCCTGCTCCCCTAAGTCCAAGCAGCCCAAAGGTCTCTGCATCCTGCACTTCAAAAGAAAGATCAAAGACGCCTCTGTTTGCGCCATAATCCTTTGTCAGATTTTTTATCCTTATCATCTATTATATCCCACCTGTAAATAAAGTGACTTTTCTGTCATCTTATTGTAATGGAATCTGAATTAAAATACAAGGAAAAAAAGAAGATGGCTGTGTTTTTTGCACTACCATCTTCTTATATTAGCAGTTCCTGCTGTTTTTCTTATTTTTTTGTGATGTATCCCTTTGCTGTCAGTGTCTCAGCACACAGAACTGCTCCGCCTGCTGCTCCTCTGACGGTATTATGGGACAGTCCCACGAACTTCCAGTCGTAAACTTTATCTTCTCTTAAACGGCCAACCGATACACCCATACCGTTTTCGTAGTTGACATCCAGTTTTACCTGCGGACGGTTATCCTCTTCCATATACTGGATGAACTGCTTCGGTGCACTTGGCAGATCCAGTTCCTGAGGAAGTCCTTTGAAGTTCACCAGTTTTTCGATCAGCTGTTCTTTGGTCGGTTTCTTTTTGAACTTCACAAAAACGGCTGCGGTATGTCCGTTCAGAACCGGAACACGGATGCACTGGCATGTGATGACCGGGCTCTGTGCCGGAACGATCACGCCGTCTTTGACTTCGCCCCACAGGCGAAGCGGCTCCATCTCGCTCTTCTCTTCTTCACCGCCGATGTACGGGATGATGTTCTCTACCATCTCCGGCCAGTCTTTGAATGTCTTTCCTGCTCCGGAGATCGCCTGGTAAGTAGTAGCTACCACTTCGTACGGTTCAAACTCTTTCCATGCTGTCAGTACCGGTGCATAGCTCTGGATGGAGCAGTTCGGTTTTACTGCCACGAAACCTTTTTTAGTTCCCAGACGTTTTTTCTGAGATTCGATCACATCGAAATGCTGTGGATTGATTTCCGGAACAACCATTGGTACATCCGGTGTCCAGCGATGGGCACTGTTGTTGGAAACAACCGGTGTCTCTGTTTTCGCATATTCTTCTTCGATCGCTTTGATCTCATCTTTTGACATGTCTACTGCTGAGAATACGAAGTCTACGTTTGCTGCAACTTTTTCTACTTCGTTTACATTCATGACAACGATCTTCTTTACTGCTTCCGGCATCGGAGTGTCCATTTTCCATCTTCCGCCAACTGCTTCTTCATATGTCTTTCCTGCACTTCTCGGGCTTGCTGCCAGTGTGGTTACTTCAAACCATGGATGATTCTCCAGAAGGGAAATAAAACGCTGTCCTACCATTCCGGTTGCGCCAAGGATACCGACTCTTAATTTCTGTTCCATTTTCAAATCCTCATTTCATAATATATTTACAACGGACATTTTATCGTTCGTGTATTTTACGTGCGGACATTTGTCTTTACTCGAACTATCCTATCCTATTTCAGGAAAAAAATCAAGCGGTTTTTATAAATTTTCTGTTTCTTCCAAGTATTTTTTTTCGAGCATGATTACCTTCTTCATCGCTTCTGCACCAGGAGCACCGATCGTCAGACGCTTTTCCACGCAGGTTTTCAGTGAGATCGCTTCATAAATATCCTCTTCAAATACCGGGCTGATCTCTTTGTATTCTTCCAGTGTCAGATCATCCAGTGCAATACCTTTGTCAATGCACAGAAGTACCAGACGTCCTACGATAGCATGTGCATCACGGAATGGCACACCATGGTTTACTAGATAATCTGCCGCATCGGTTGCGTTGGTGAATCCGTTTTTTGCACTCTTTTCCATCACTTCTTTGCGGAAACTCATCGTGGAAACCATGCCGGTAAACAGGGCGATGCAGCCTTTTACCGTATCAATCGCATCAAAAGTCAGCTCTTTGTCCTCCTGCATGTCTTTGTTGTATGCCAGCGGAATACCTTTCATTGTAGTCAGCATGGAAGTCAGTGCCCCGTAAACACGACCTGTCTTTCCTCTTACCAGCTCAGCGATATCCGGGTTTTTCTTTTGCGGCATAATACTGCTTCCGGTGCTGTAGGCATCATCAATCTCCACAAAACGGTACTCATTGGAATTCCAGAGGATGATTTCCTCACAGAAACGGCTCAGATGCATCATGATCGTGGACATGGCCGAAAGCAGCTCGATCAGGTAATCACGGTCGGAGACAGAATCCATGCTGTTTAACGTCGGTCCGTCAAATCCCAGAAGCTGTGCCGTCATTTCGCGGTCAAGCGGATAAGTCGTGCCTGCCAGCGCTCCGCTTCCAAGCGGGCAGAGATTCATTCTCTTATAAATATCGGCAAGTCTTTGTCTGTCACGTTTGAACATTTCAAAATAAGCCCCGAAATGATGTGCCAGAGTGATCGGCTGGGCTTTCTGCAGGTGGGTAAATCCCGGCATATAAGTCTCAATATTTTCTTCCATAATGCCCAGCAGTGTCTCAAGAAGCTTTTTCAGCAGTCTGTCGATCTCACCGATCTCGTCTCTTGTATAAAGTTTCATATCCAGTGCAACCTGGTCGTTGCGGCTGCGTCCCGTATGCAGTTTTTTTCCGGCATCGCCGATGCGGTCGATCAGATTTGCCTCTACAAAGCTGTGGATGTCTTCGTATTTATCTGTGATCTTAAGTGTTCCATTCTCAACATCACGCAGAATGCCATCTAATCCTTCCAGGATCTGATCACGCTCTGCCTCAGTCAGAATGCCCTGTGCTGCCAGCATTTTCACATGTGCCCTGCTTCCCGTGATATCCTGTTTATAAAACTTCTGATCGAAGGATATGGATGCATTAAAATTATAAACCAGCTGATCGGTCTCTTTGGTGAAACGTCCACCCCATAACTGTGCCATATAAATTCCTCATTTCTTAATATGATTGATCTCCGGCAAAATCTTTGCTTTTACGCCGAATCCTGTAGTCCAGTGTATCACAGGCGACTTTTTCTGGCAAGAAAAAACGGCGGATCACTCAAACTCCGCCGTCTTTCCCTGTTGCTATATAGTAAGAGGTTTCTTACTTACTTTTTAATCTTTACTGCCTTCTTTGCACTGTACTGTGTGTAAACTTTCTGTCCGTCGATGACTTTGTAGCCTCTTACACGTACATAGTATTTTTTGCCCTTTTTCAGGTTTTTAACAGTAAGGCTGGTTGTGGAAGCCTTTACATTTTTCTTCTTTGCAGATTTCAGGTTTGCTTTTGCAGAGTATTCTACTACATATCCATCTACATCCTTTGCTTTTGCCCATCTGATCGTTGCCTGTTTTGCTTTTTTGGATTTTGCACTCTTCAGCCTGATGTTCTTTGTACGTACATCCAGTTTTGCCTGCAGTTTTTCTACTTCTTTGTTTGCAGCCTGTGTTTTCTGGTTTGCTTCGCCCAGTTCTTTTTCCAGTTTGTCTGCTTTTTCCTGTGCTTTTTTCAGCTCATCTTCCAGTTTCTTTACTGCAGCCGTCTTGACAGCTTTTTTGCTGACAGAAGCATAAGTTACCAGATTATCATAAGTCTCTGTGTGTGCTTTTACATCTACAGAAGCATTCATTTTACCGAACTGAGAAGATCTCATGATCATGGTCAGCACTCTGGATACACACTTCTGGATGTCGCCGCGGAGCAGTGTTTTGTCCAGATCTGGATTCTGAGCTGTTCCGGCCGGTTTTCCCTGCAGTGCTGCGATCATACGTGTCTGTGTTCTTCCCGGCATTACCAGGTCGTTTCCTGCATGCATCATGGTGTCTACACCGGCTCTGTTTCCTGCACCCCAGTCTGTCATGACCATACCGTCAAATCCCCATTCACCGCGTGGGATGGATGTCAGCAGGTCAAAGTTTTCACATGCATAAGTTCCGTTTACTTTGTTGTAAGAACTCATGATCGCCATTGGCTGAGCAGATTTTACAACCATCTCGAAACCTTTCAGGTAGATTTCTCTTAATGTACGCTCGGATACGGAAGTATTTACCGCACTTCTGTTTGTTTCCTGGTTGTTTGTGATGTAATGTTTGATCGTTACACCGACACCTTTGTTGGACTGTACACCGGCTGTGATCGCTGATCCTACATAACCGGTCAGTGCCGGGTCTTCAGAATAGTACTCGAAGTTACGTCCGCAAAGCGGGTCTCTGTGGATATTCATACCAGGTGCAAGCCACAGGGTAACACCAATCTCTACCATTTCTTCACCGATCGCTTTTCCGACTCTGTTGACCAGATCTGTGTTCCAGGTCTGTGCGAGCAGCGTACCGATCGGGAATGCGGTACAGTAATTGTAAACAGCATTTCCATCTTTGTCTGTCGCCTCTGCTGTTACGCGGATACCTGCAGGACCGTCTGCTTCTACGGTATTTGGAATACCAAGTGTCTTGAAGTATAACTGGCTTGTCTCACCTGCCGCACCTGCCACACTGTTTGCATCTGCTCCCCAGCTTCCGTCATCGGTGCTTTCGGTTGCTCCGGTAAGTCCGTTTGCCAGATTTGCAAGCTGGGTATCATCAAGGCTTGCCACAAAAGATTCCATAGAAACTTTTCCGTTGTATACATCGATCAGTTTGGTATTTGCCGGAACGGCATCTACTACTTTTACTTCTTCATCTTTTGCAGTTTTATAATCTTTTGCTGCATCTGCAGTCAGATAAGTGGTCACTTTCTTTTCATCGATCTGAGATGCGTTGTTTTCCGTCCTGATTTTTGCAGACGGCAGTGCGATTCTTGCTGCTGCTTTAATCTGGGCTGCTTCGTCTTTGTAGCTGTAAGGAGTCTTTCCTGTTTTGGAGAGATCTTTCCAGTTTTTATCCAGTGTCAGCTGGTTGGAAAGCTGCTCGGTTACGACATCTTTGTCCAGTGTCAGGACACCTGCTACTTCTGTATTTCTGGAGCTGTCACCGACACGAACGATGTAATCGCCGTCTTCCATCACATAAGCGGCTTTTGCTTCGTCGTAGGAGGACATCTCGGTTGTCTTGTAAGTTACGGTCAGTTCCTGACTTTCGCCCGGTGCCAGGTTATCGGTCTTGGCAAATCCTGCCAGTTCCTGATAGGGTTTTTCGATGCTTCCGTCCGGAGCGGAGAAGTAAACTTCCACAACTTCTTTTCCGGAGTATGTATCACCGGTATTTGTTACGTTTACGGTAACGGATACGTTGTTTTCATCGGCTGCTACCGTCAGCGGCTCAATTTCAAAACTGGTATAAGATTTACCATATCCAAACTCGTAAGCTGGCGTGATATTGAATGTATCAAAGTAACGGTAACCTACATAAATACCTTCCTTGTAATCTTCCTGTTTGTTGTCTCCGTCGTTATCACCGATGGTTGCAGCTGCCGGATAATCACTGTAATTTTTTGCCCAGGTGTCCGTCAGTTTACCGGATGGAGTTGTCTTGCCGGTCAGGATACTGCATATTCTGCTGATGATGGCAAATCCACATTTTCATAGAACTTATTACTTGCGTCCAGATGCCACCTGCTGTATGCAAGCAGCTTCCTTGTCCACTGTTCCTCCTGCTCTCTTTCCTTACGCTTTCTATCCGCTTTCTCCCTAGCTCATCATCAGCCAAAATTTCTTGCGAAGATATATCTGCATTCTGAGCATCATATACATACCGGGTTCCAAAACAAGATCTGATTACAGAAATGGCAAAAATACTGGATGTAAATCCTTGGACGTTATATGATGCCACTGAAATGAATGCTTCTGAATTTATGGAGCTTTTGTTCTGGATCGACGAATTTAATCCATCGGCTATCAATCTGTTTCAGATGGAAACTTATCCCGGTGAAAAATGCAATTCCAGCGAGGATACCACCGTTCGCTGCCACGACAATGACAGCTGGCCTGCACACCCACCTATTGGATTATGGATCAACTACGGTTTAGTCAATGATTTTATGAAAGAATGGGGAATCCGGAAAGAAGAAGTCAAATCCGGTCAGATTACTAAAGATGAATATTTTGAATGGAAAATCAATTGGCCGATGACCTGTGATGAGTGCGGGAAACATGAACCAATGAAACAATGGAGATCTGCAAATACAGAACTCAGTGAAACTTAACAAAATATTGAAACTTCACTTTTGCTTTTTTCTTTCATAAGTGTTCATCCTCGCAAATACCGATTTCACGCTTTCTTTCACCTCATATGTTTGTATCTGAAGTATTCAGTCACAGACTTCGTGGATAGGCACCTGTGTCGCAAGGGAAAACAGCCCCTTGTACGGAATCACTGATTTCGCTGTATTTCCCGGATTGAGATTTTTCAAAACCGGGAGCAGCACCGCAGGTCGCACGATACAGGCAGATGAATTTGCCTGTATAGAAGTGCGCTCTTAGCTTTGCTAAGAGAATTCTACCGTATCCGGCGTGTTATCTTTTTTCAATTTCTTTTTTCGACTTTCAATTTCTTTTTTCGACTTCTGAAGCATTCTGCCAGTTTTAATAATTTGACATGTCTGCTCCTGTTATTCATCATCTGTAAATTCCATCATCTCATCAACGGTGCAGTCCAGCTTCTTGCAGATCTTCTCAATCGTCTCCATTGATACATACTGGTTTTTTCCCATCCTGGCAAGAATGTTTCCGCTGATCTCGGTGAGGTACTGCATCTCTATCCGCTTCATATTTTTATCTATGAGCATTTTCCATAATCTGTTATAACTTACGCCCATAAGCTACCTCCATACTTCTCATTCAAACATATTTTGATCATATCATGATTCGCACCTTCGGTGCTTACCGTTGCTTCGCAACTATCATGATCCAATTCGCCGTTCGCCAATCATGCAAGCATGTTGGCTCTCTTGTGTTCATTATATCACGATTTCGTTAGGTTGAATACCTGTAATTTTTGATTTCTTCTTTAAAATGGAAAAGAGAATGCCCCGGCAAAGAGCAGCCTCTCCAACTATTTATTCCGGTTTAGTCAAATGGAACCTCACCTTCCGGTGCTTCCATAAATCCATCCTTATCTGTTTTCTGTGTTTCTGACGAATCTGCACCGGCACCGTTATCCTTGTTCTGAGCAAATTCATATTCTTCCACAATCACATCTGTGGTGTAATTTCTGTGCAAACTCTACACTCTTTCTTTATTTTCACTTTGCCAAGTTCCTGTATTTCGGCTTCCAGCTTTGATATATTGACAAGTTCTGCACCACACTTCGATTCCATTGGATTCGAAGTCCCAATATCTGCTCTGCCCTGATGCTTCATTGCTTCCAGCCTCATCTTATAAGCAAATGCTTTCTCACTTGGCAGTATCTTCTCTCTTTGAAGATTACTGTCTACCATCGCTATGACCGCCTGGTCATCATCCAGTTCCCGAATAATCACTGGAACTTCCATAAGACCTGCCCAGTGTGCAGCTTCTTTTCTTCTGTGTCCGGCTATGATTTCGTATCCATCGCCATGAGGATTTTTCGCACTAATAGTGGCACTAACACTCCTTCTTTTTCAATGCTGTTTCTCAGTTCAAATAATTCCTGATTTCTTTCCACCTTGAATGGATGTCCTGCAAAGCTATGAAGCTCGTCCAATTTCATCAGTACAATGCCTGCACCCGGCTCGTTGCTCTTTAATGAACACATTTCTTTTTTCTTGCCATTTTTTATCTGCTCCTTTGATTTTAAGTAAAAGAAAAGGACACTCATCTTTCAGAAACTCTGAAAACAAGCGCCCTTTCGGTTCTTTTCTATGCTATTGAATAAAAAATGTTAATTCCATCCGAATGTGTTTCCTCATACCAGATGCAACACTACTGACACTTCAGTGCCGTTCATAATCTGCTTTTTCTTGCCCTGTTTGCCTGTGGGTGTGAAACTCATATACCTCGCAAAGTGCCTAAATCTGAGAATTTCTATGAAATTCTCAGATCGTGTGCAGTCGTCGAATTCCGCACTTCTACGAATTTACCCAATGTAGACAACACACGACTTCGACTGTGTTTTCGTTGAACAACCGAATTGCTTCGCCTTCAAAGACTTCATAATACAACGGAAATGCAAGACCACTAATTCCGATGATGCTCTCACTATTTTTTATCTGTTTTCTTCTCCAATATTTTTATTAAATTCAGGTAGTCTTCTTCCACCGTGCTGAGTGTTCGCGCTTTATATTTTTTATATTCACCAGTTGCTTTATCAACAGCCTGTTTGTGTGATATACTTCCATTCCCCTGCAAAAGCTGTTCACCGCTCATTGTCAGAATCCGATCCAGATGCTCTGCCCAGTCCCTCATTGTCATAGCCTGTTCTCGTTCTGCCTGACGTTCTGCAAAATCAAGATATCCCGATACCAGCTGTCCCATTGCACGTAATTCTTTTTCAGATAAATAATTCTTTGCAACTACAGCTTCTTTTAATGTTGGTTGATTTCCTTTAAAAGTAGTAAGTCCCATAAATTCTTTTTCTGCATCTGCTCTGTTATAGATTACTTCTGCTGCAGTTTGTCCATGAATTGCGTAATGAATTTTGTTTTGCACTTTTTTAAAAAATACAATGGATATTTCCGCTTTCGGATCATAATCTATGCTCGTTGCATAAATTTCCAGAACCTGACGATAAAACACTTTCTCGGATGCACGAATATCACGGATTCTCTCCAACAATTCCTTGAAATATCCACCGCCACCCAGATTTTTCAAACGATCGTCATCTAAAGCAAAACCTTTTCTCATGTATTCTTTTAAAATCCCGGTTGCCCAGATTCTGAACTGTGTTCCTCGTTTTGATTTTACACGATAGCCAACAGAAATAATAACATCAAGATTGTAATAGTCTACATTGTAAACTTTTCCATCAGAAGCAGTTGTTGCAAATTTTGCAACAACTGAATCCCGCTGTAATTCACCTTCTGTAAATATATTTTTTATATGTCTGGAAATGGTTGATTTATCTCTCTGAAACAATTCTGCCATCTGATCAATAGACAACCAGACTGTATCACCATCAAAAGTAGTTTCAACTTTCGTCAGACCATCCTCTGTCGTATAAATAATCATATCTGCTTTTTCTTTATCCATAAATTAATTTTCCTCCAAAATCAGATATATTATCAACGTGAACGAGTCACTATAGCGAAATCATCATTCCTCATCTTTACCATTTATAATACGGTAGTAATCATCCATATCCACACTGAGTTTTACCGTGGTATCTGGTTTTCGTTTGCCCAAGAGGCACACGACTTCCACATGAACCGTCTGACAGAACTGATCAACTGCCACGCATTTTTCCAGACGGTATCCTTTTGCCGCAAACATTTCCAGATCTCTCGCCAGGCTGGTCGGTTTACAGGAAATATAAACTATACGCTCCACACCATAATCCAAAATCTTCGGCAGAGCTTTTGGGTGTACGCCGTCCCTTGGCGGATCCAGAATGATCAGATCCGGCTTTTCTGTGATATAATCGAGTGCTTTCAGCACATCATCTGCAAGGAAGGTACAGTTTGTAATTCCGTTCATCGCTGCATTTTCTTTTGCTGCTTCGACTGCCTCCGGTACGATCTCTACACCGATCACCTGTTTTGCGACAGCAGCCGCGATCTGGGCGATCGTTCCGGTTCCGCTGTAGAGGTCAAATACCACTTTATCTTTCGTATCTCCAATGTATTCTCTGACCGTCTGATACAAAATCTCCGCACCTCTGGAATTTGGCTGAAAAAAAGAAAATGGCGTGATCTTAAAACGCAGTTCCAGAAGCTGCTCGTAAAAATAATCCTGCCCATACAGAAGTCTTGTCTCATCGCTTCTTACTACATCCGACAGGGAATCGTTGATGATATGCAGAATGCCGACGATGCCGCCCTCCAGATCAAGTGCCAGAAGTGCTTCTTTTAACGGATCAAGGTCGTATTCTTCCTGGCTTGTAGTGACAAGGTTGACAAGAATTTCTCCCGTTCTGCTGCCGCGTCTTAAAAGCAGATGACGCAGATAGCCGGTGTGCTGCATTTTATGATAATAGGAAACTCCACGTTCCTGGAAATAATGAAGCACACAGATTAAGATTTTATCCATGTCTTCGTGCACCAGCTTGCAGTCCTTAGCATTTAACACATCATATGTACTGCCTTTTTTATGAAGTCCCAGCGACAACGGACCGTCCTTGTATTCATCACCAAAAGAAAATTCCATTTTGTTGCGGTATGCAAACTCCATCGGACTGCCTTTGATCGGTTCAAAAGTATATTCATGATCCACCACATCATCAAACAACTTTTTTATCTGCTCTTCTTTCATTTTGAGCTGATCTTCGTAGAGCATTGTCTGATACATACAGCCGCCGCATGCCGGGAAAATACTACAGACTGGATCTCGTTTTTCCATCTCGGATTTTTCCAGTACTTCTAAGAGTCTGCCCTCTACACGCCCACCGCGCTTTTTATTGATCATAAATCGAACCTTCTGCCCTGGAATCCCGTTTTTCACCGTAACGGTTGTATCCGCAATTTTCACACGCCCTTTATTCTGAAAATCTATTTTTTCTATCACGCCTTCGTAAATTTCACCTTTTTTCATTTTTGCTCCTTATATTATATGATGTGGGTGTCAAAAATCCCCAACTATGATGCCTACGGATTGTTCCGTGC
>OGGG01000997.1_pt1 | contig 26460 bp, 26 predicted proteins | sample 1571201 | NCBI WGS metagenome assembly OGGG01 (sample SAMEA2581946, study PRJEB24529) | metagenome | biome: Human gut stool | place: China | collected 2011 | reverse complement strand
CAAAGGATTCGGAAAAGAATATTTCCATGGTGTTTTTACGGGGATCGCAATGTCCGGAAAAGCCAGGAAAGTCCCATTCCGGAAAGAGCATTTCTGGAATTATGTAAGAATACAGCTTCAGCTCTGGATGAATATTTTCCGGAGGCTGACATAAAGCCTTGAAAAGGAAAACGCTATGAGCAGGATGTAAAACATTTGTAAAACAGATGGGGAATCCACAAAAAAGAATTGCCCTTTTTTGGCGTATGCGTTATGATAAGGCAAGCAGACAGGGGAGAGGATAACCTATGATCAAGGACAATCAAAAAATCTTTAACCGCATACATGTGGTGATAGATGCACTGGTGATCGCATTTGCTTATGTGGCTGCCTGGTTTATTCAGTTTGAATTTTTTGCACCGGATGTGGCTGGAAAACTGCCGCTGGAAACATATATATCAGCTCTGGTGTTCCTGATACCTGGGCTGCTGCTGCTTTATCAGGCATTTAATCTGTACACGCCCAAAAGGGTACAGGGACGCAGGCTGGAGTTTGGCAATGTGGTAAAGGCGAATACCATAGCACTGCTGGTATTTTTTACCGTAGCGTACATGCAGCACGAAATTGACTTTTCGCGAAAAATGTTGTGTATTTTTTATGCACTCAATATTTTTACGGAAACACTGGTACGCAATCTGATCCGTGTGATACTGATGAACATCCGCCGGCATGGCATGAATCAGAAGCAGGTCCTTCTGGTGGGATACAGCCGTGCAGCAGAGCAGTATATAGACCGGATCATTGCAAATCCGCAGTGGGGATACTGCATCCGCGGAATACTGGATGACCAGGTTGCCAGAGCGACGATGTACAAAGGAATCAAAGTGATCGGACGGATTGAAAACCTGACCGTGATCCTGCCGGAGAACCGGCTGGATGAGATTGCTATCACACTGGGACTGGGTGAGTACGACAGACTGCAGCATATTGTGGCACTTTGTGAGAAATCCGGTGTGCATACGAAATTTATACCGGATTATAATAATATCATACCGACGAAGCCTTATACGGAGGATCTTCTGGGGCTTCCGGTAATCAACATCCGCCATGTACCGCTGACAAATACGTTCAACAGCATGATAAAACGTACGATGGATGTAGCAGGTGCATTGATGGCGCTCCTGCTGTTTTCACCGGTGATGCTGGTATCGGCGATTCTGGTCAAAACAACTTCAAAAGGGCCGCTGATCTTCAAACAGGAGCGTGTCGGGCTGCATAACAAACCATTTTATATGTACAAGTTTCGTTCGATGGCAGTGCAGCAGGCAAAAGATGAAAAAGCAGCGTGGACGACCAAAAATGATCCGCGTGTTACCGGCATCGGGAAGATCATGCGTAAAACCAGTATTGATGAGCTTCCACAGCTTTTTAATGTGTTAAAAGGAAACATGAGCCTGGTAGGACCAAGACCGGAACGGCCGCAGTTTGTGGAGAAGTTCCGGGAAGAGATCCCGCGATATATGGTAAAACATCAGGTGCGTCCGGGCATGACCGGATGGGCACAGATCAATGGATACAGGGGAGATACATCCATCAAACGCAGAATAGAGTTTGATCTGTACTATATTGAAAACTGGACAGTGGGACTGGATATCAAAATCCTGATCCTCACGATTTTTAAAGGATTTATCAACAAGAATGCGTACTAGAAAGGGGAATTTGTATGGCAAGGAGAGACAAGAGAGAAAAACGCGATCCATATGGAATGCAGGATGATTACCGCAGAGAGCAGGGAAGATACCGCCAGGATCGGGGAGAGTACGACAGACGTTATGATCAGGGGTATGACCCGCGTTACGGACAGAATTACCGCCCGGATTACCGGGGCGGATATGACAGCGGGTACTATGGGCCGGATGACAGAAAAAGACGCACAGCCAGACGAAAAAAGAAAAAACATATCACATTTGTGATTGAGATCCTGGTGCTGGTGCTGCTGGCAGCCGGACTGTTTGTGGCGGCAAAGGTCGGTAAGATCAAGCGGACCGATGTCTCCAAAGGTGACATTGTTATCAATAATGACGTAGATTTAAAAGGTTATACCAATATTGCACTGTTCGGTGTTGATTCCAGGGAGGGAAGCCTGGACAAGGATGCACACAGCGATGCGATTCTGGTAGCCAGCATCAACAATGAGACGAAAGATGTCAAACTGGTGTCCGTTTACCGTGACACCTATCTGGATAATACAAACGGTGAGTTCCGCAAGGCAACGGAGTGCTATTATTTCGGCGGTCCTTCCCGTGCGATCAGTATGCTGAACAAGAACCTGGATCTGGATATCACAGACTTTGTTACGGTCGATTTTACGGCAGTGGCCGATGTGGTCGATGCACTGGGCGGCATTGATATTGATGTACAGGAAGATGAGATCGTCCATCTGAACAATTATCAGGTCGAAGGCTCCCAGGTGACCGGAAAAGAGATCGTACCGGTAGAATATGCCGGACTTCAGACTTTAAACGGACTGCAGGCACTGTCATACTGCCGTATCCGTTATACAGAGGGCAGCGATTTCAAACGTACGGAGAGACAGCGTACGGTGCTTCAGAAAATTCTGGAAAAGGCAAAGGGTGCGGATCTTCTGACTCTGAACAGCCTGATCGATAAAGTGGCCGGCAATATGATGACGAGTCTTAACAACACCGAACTGCTTTCACTGGTAAAAGATGTGGCATCTTATAATCTGACGGATCAGACTGGTTTTCCGTTTAATCTGACGACAGCAAATCTGCAGGCAGGTGACTGCGTGGTTCCGGTTAATCTGGAGGACAATGTACGCCAGCTCCATCAGTGGATGTTTGGAGATGACAGCTATCAGCCATCCGATTCCGTACAGGAGATCAGCTGGCAGATCATGAATGATACCGGCATACAGTAAAAAGAAAGCAGGGAGAATGTGAAGAAAACCGTAGATCTTGTGATACCGAGTTATAAACCGGACCATAAATTTGACCGGCTGATGCATATGCTGAAAAAACAGACTTATCCGATCGGGACGATCCTGATCATCAATACCGGGGAAGAGTTTTTTCCCAAAAAAGATTATGAGTCGTGGCAGAATGTGCAGATCCGGCATATAAAAACCAAAGACTTTGACCATGGCGGCACCAGGGATGGCGCCGCTTCCCTGCTATGCGGGGAAATGATCCTGTTTATGACGCAGGATGCCGTTCCGGCAGATGAATATCTTGTGGAACGGCTTGTGGCAGCTTTTGAGCGGGAAGAAGTAGCGGCAGCTTATGCACGCCAGCTTCCGGATAAAGACTGTGACATCATAGAGCGTTATACCAGAAGCTTCAATTATCCGAAAGAGAGCAGTATCAAGACAAAGCAGGATCTGGACAGACTGGGCATCAAGACATTTTTCTGCTCGAATGTATGTGCCATGTATCGAAGAAGTGTGTATGAGAAGCTTGGAGGCTTTGTAAAACACACGATCTTCAATGAAGATATGATATTTGCGGGAAAACTGATCCAGAAAGGCTATGCCATTGCCTATGTGGCAGATGCGAAGGTGGTTCATTCCCACAATTATACAAACAGCCAGCAGTTTCACCGGAATTTTGATATGGCCGTTTCACAGGCAGATCATCCGGAGATTTTTGGCATGGCAAAATCAGAAAGTGAAGGCATCCGCATGGTAAAAGCGACGGCAGCTTATCTGATAAGACAGAAGAAGCCGTATCTGATACCAGTACTGGTAACAAGAAGTGCAAGTAAATTTCTTGGATACCGGCTGGGGAAGGCTTACCGGAAATTACCGGAAAAGCTGATTTTACAACTTACAGGAAATAAGGGATACTGGGAGAAGAAAAAGAAAAGAGAACTGTAAACCGTAAAAATATTGGAGGAAATTTTATGTGTGGAATTGTAGGTTACATCGGAACAAAGCAGGCGGCACCGATCCTTCTGGACGGTCTGGAGAAACTGGAATATCGCGGTTATGACTCAGCAGGAATTGCTGTTTTTGATGGAGAAGAGATTCACATAAAAAAGTCGGCCGGAAGATTGAAAGTGCTTTCAGAGCTTACACACGATGGGGCGACGATGCCGGGAAATTCCGGGATCGGCCATACACGCTGGGCAACGCATGGCGCACCGAGCGATGTAAATGCACATCCGCATCAAAATGCAGATGCGACGATCGCAGTTGTACATAATGGAATTATTGAAAACTATGTAAAATTAAGAAAAAAACTGCAGTCCAAGGGTTACGTTTTCTTATCGGAAACCGATACAGAGGTGGTGGCACACCTTCTTGATTATTACTACAAAGGGGATGCCCTTCATGCGATCATAAAAGTGATGCAGCATGTGGAAGGCTCCTATGCCCTTGGGATTATCTTTAAGGATCGTCCGGAAGAACTCTATGCAGTGCGCAAAGACAGTCCGCTGATCGTGGGAAGCAGCCAGAACGGAGGCCTGATCGCTTCGGATGTGCCTGCAATCCTCAAATATACAAGACAGGTATATTTTATTGAAAATGAAGAGATTGCATGCCTGAGGGCCGATGGCGTTACTTTCTATAATACGGATGAAGAAGAGATCGCAAAAGAGCAGACAACGATCGAATGGGATATCAGTGCCGCAGAAAAAGGCGGTTATGAACATTTTATGTTAAAAGAAATGTACGAACAGCCAAAGGCAGTAGCGGATACCTTAAATCCACGTATCAAAGAGAATCAGATCGTGATCGACGAGCTTGGGATGACAGACGAAGAAATTCGCGCGGTACAGAAGATTTTTATTGTAGCATGCGGCTCTGCTTACCATACGGGTGTTACCGCAAAATACGTCATCGAAGGTCTGGCACGCATCCCGGTAGAAGCAGAGCTGGCCAGTGAGTTCCGTTACCGCAACCCAATCCTGCCGGAGGGCACACTGGTAGTGATCGTCAGTCAGTCTGGTGAAACGGCAGATTCTCTGGCAGCACTTCGGGAAGCAAAAGAGAAAGGGGTGCGGACCCTTGGTATCGTCAATGTAGTGGGAAGTTCCATTGCAAGGGAAGCAGACAGTGTGATCTATACCTGGGCAGGACCGGAAATTGCCGTTGCGACTACGAAAGCATACAGTACGCAGCTGATCGCGGAATACATTCTGGCACTGAAGTTTGCACATGTCCGCGGACAGATCACAGATGAAGAACTTACATCTTGTATTAAAGACCTGAAGCGTCTGCCACAGCAGATCGAAATGCTGCTCAATAATAAGACCAAGATTCAGCGCTTTGCAAACCGGTATCTGGCTGCAAGAGATGTATTTTTTATCGGAAGAGGGCTGGATTATGCAATTTCTCTGGAAGGATCTCTGAAGTTAAAAGAAATTTCCTATATTCATTCAGAAGCATATGCAGCAGGTGAACTGAAACATGGAACGATCTCCTTGATCGAGGAAGGAACACTGGTAACTGCAGTTCTGACACAGGAAGAACTGTACAAGAAAACCATGAGCAATATGGTGGAAGTCAAAGCCAGAGGTGCCTTTTTACTGGCAGTGACCAATACCGATAATGTGGACGTGGAAAAAACAGCAGATTATGTGATCTACATTCCAAAGACAAATAAATATTTTGCCAATTCACTTGCGGTCATCCCGCTTCAGCTTTTTGCCTACTATGTATCGATCGGGCGTGGCTGTGATGTGGATAAACCGCGTAATCTGGCAAAGTCCGTTACCGTTGAATAAACTTAAAAAGGAAAACCGCTTAATGTGAAAATTAAGCGGTTTTGTCACACTTTGAACACAAACAACTGCTATACTTTCCTAACATACAGAGGAAAATAATTGTTCAGAGGAGGATTTGGTCATGTATGACGAATTTGACAATAAAGAAAACGAAGACCGGTATGATCCGGAGGGTACACCGCAGCAGGGCACTTCATCTGATCCGGAGAGGGTGGAAGCTTCCGGACAGTATGTGCAGTCTGAGGTAACAGAGAATCCGGAAGTTACAGAAGATTCCGAGGTTACAGAGCAGATTGCAGATGATCCGGTACAGCAGAAGACAGAGCCGGAACCGGAGCAGTCTTCGTCTGTTTACCATTACAGCTATGAAAAAGGAGAGCAGGCAGAACAGACCGGTCCGCAGAACCAGTATCAGAACCAGAACCAGTATCAGAACCAGTATCAGAACCAAAATCAGAATCAGAATCAGGATCGTTCCTACCGTCAGTATTATCAGAATGGTGAGTATCATCAAAGAGAGACGGGATGGCATGACGGAGTTTATCAGAATCACAGTCAGAATGACGGACGGATGCCGCAGAGCCATGGAAAGAAGCCAATGAGTGACGGCAGGAAAGTGGCGATCGGCATAGGCTGTGCCGCAGCACTGGGTGTTGCAATCGGTCTGGGGATTCTGGCAGGCGGTATGATCAGCGGAAGGAATATCTCGAACAACGATATAACGGCGGCACTTGAGCAGAGTGAACATCAGACGGAGCAGAGGGCAGAGCTTCAGACACAGGCAGCAGGTGATGACAGCAGCCAGAGTGCTGCACAGAGTGCATCAGCAGACGGAGAAGATCTGTCGGGGATCGCAGAAAATGCCATGCCTTCGATCGTAGCGATCACAAACAAAGGGGTAGAAGAAGTGCAGAGCATGTTCTTTGGAACAACACAGTATCAGCAGACGGAAAGTGCCGGTTCCGGAGTTATCATTGCCAAAACAGACAAAGAACTTCTGATCGCAACGAATAACCATGTAGTAGATGGTGCAGAAGAGCTGAGCGTATGCTTTACCGTGGATGCAGAAAACAAAGATGATGCAGTTGTCAAAGCACAGGTAAAAGGAACCGACTCTGACCATGACCTGGCAGTAGTAGCAGTCAATCTTTCTGATATTTCAGCAGATATTCAGAACAAATTGAAAGTAGCGGTTATGGGCGATTCTGATGCACTGAAGATCGGCAACCGGGTAATCGCGATCGGTAATGCACTGGGATACGGTCAGTCCCTGACAGTAGGTTATGTCAGTGCACTGAACCGTGAAGTGACCATAGACAATGTCAGCAACAACATGATCCAGACAGATGCAGCGATCAACTTCGGAAACAGTGGTGGAGCACTTCTGGATATGAATGGCAATCTGATCGGTATCAATTCTGCAAAAGCGGCAGATGCCGGAGTGGAGGGTATGGGATATGCGATTCCGATCAATACAGCCTCCCCGATTCTGGATGAACTGATGAACCGTACGACGAGAGAGAAAGTCAGTGACAGCGAAGAACTGGGCTTCCTTGGTGTCGATCCAAGAGATGTATCAGAAGAAGCGCGTCAGATCTACAATCTTCCGGCAGGTGCATTTGTATATAGCGTAGTAGAGGGTTCGCCGGCAGAGAAAGCAGGCATTAAGAAAGGAGATATCATCACGAAACTGGATGGTATTACTATTTCTTCCAGAGATGAGCTCTTCTCACGGATGGAATACTACAAAGCAGGTGAGAGTATTGATGTAGTTGTCAAGACAGCAGAAGGCGGTGAATACGTCGAAAACACCATTTCTGTTACGCTGGCAAAGAAGAGTGACTTCAGTTCTTCAACCGACAGCAGTTCTTCCGACGATACACAGAATCAGGATCAGAATAATGGACAGAACGATGGTCAGGATAACAGTCAGGATAATGGTCAGAGCCAGCCAAGACAGTATTATTACGATGGAAATGGCAGTGATGGTTCCGGATATGATTCACTGGAAGATTTCTTCCGTCAGTTCCAGCAATAAATGCAAAAACTTATCTGCCATCAAATAAATAAAGGAGTTCACATATTTGTGAACTCCTTTTCCTGTGTCCGTCAGACTTTTCCAGAAGAAAAGCTGACGCATACACAAGTGTACCACACGATTATCATAATTTTCAACACTCATAAGTACTCCTGCACTCCCCTCTGAATGAATTATTTTGCAGTTTCATTCAGAATTGCAATGATTGCGTCTGCTTCTTCTTTTGTGATGTCGCTGCTGTTTGCATAAGCGGCTACAAATTTTTCAAGAGAACTGTCATAAGCATCCTGCAAAACTTCTTTTGCGTGGAACTCACGGTAAGCATCACGGGAGATCGCCGGGATATAAGTGGTTCGGCGGCGCGTACCTTCTGTTCTGAGGAAGCCCTGCTCCATAAGGATGGTCAGATACGTATAAAGTGTCTGGCGTTTCCAGTCTCTTCCTTTTTCTTCTGTGAAATGTTTGTAAATCTCACGGAAAGAAGTTCCTTCCGGAAAATCCCACAGATAATGCATGATCTGTTTCGTTGTAGCGGTTAAATTGTAAGTTGACATACTTTGTGTTCACCTCCTAAAATTTATATCACTATACTACTATTAGAATAAGAGAAATGCAAGTATAATTTTCAAATTTTGCAAAATTTTTCCGACAGTTCAGCCATGCCAATTTTTTACAATAATTGCAAAATGCTGTACAATGTGTTATGATGCAGAAGTTAATAAGTTAGGAAATGAATGGAGTAATCAATATGAACAATCTGATGTTTTGTCTGAATGCAACGATGCCGATTTTCCTGAGTATGCTGCTTGGGTTTGTTTTTCGGAAACTGCATCTGACGGATGAAGTGTTTATGAATAAGGCAAATAGTTTTGTGTTTAAAGTGGCATTGCCGGTTCTGGTTTTTCAGGATCTGGCAACCGTGGATTTTTTTGAAGCCTGGGATGGAAAATTTGTAGTATTTTGTTTCCTTGCTACGTTAATAAGTATTGCAGCGGTTACACTGCTGTCCTTCCTGTTGAAGGACAAAATTCAAGCGTTGTCATGCTTACGACGCTGCTTAGTGCTTTCACACTGACCGGATGGCTTTATATTCTGAAGGTGAAGGGATTTATCTGAGGATACTGTTCACAGAGCATCTGTGAATTGGAACGGAGTTTAGGAAAAGTTCACTTGTTTCCTGCGAACATATGAGCTATAATGATGAGCAGTAAATACTGGAGGATGAGAACTATGTCAGATGAAAAGAACATCGATACAGATGTGATGGATAAAAAAGAAGAATTTGAGGACATCTGTTTTTTATGCAGACGACCTGAGAGCAAGGCGGGGAAGATGGTACATCTGCCAAATAATATCAACATCTGTCCGCAGTGCATGCAGAAAGTTTTTGACTCCATGGGCAGCAGCAGTATGAATCTCCAGGATCTGAATCATATGCCAAATGTCAGCATGATCAATCTTTCAGATCTGCAGAAACATATTCCTCAGGGACAAAAACTGAAAAAGAAGAAAAAGAAAGAAGAAAAGCCGGTACTGGATCTGAAGTCCATTCCGGCACCGCATAAGATCAAAGCAAAGCTGGACGAATATGTGATCGGTCAGGAGTATGCAAAGAAAGTGGTTTCGGTAGCCGTTTACAATCATTACAAACGTGTGGCTACGGGGACAATGGATGATATTGAGATTGAAAAGTCAAATATGCTGATGATCGGTCCGACCGGAAGCGGAAAGACGTATCTGGTCAAGACACTGGCAAAGCTTCTGGATGTGCCGCTGGCAATCGCGGATGCGACTTCGCTGACGGAGGCAGGTTACATAGGCGATGATATAGAGAGTGTTGTCAGCAAACTGCTTGCAGCAGCAGACAACGATGTGGAAAAAGCAGAACAGGGAATTATTTTCATAGATGAGATTGACAAGATCGCAAAGAAAAAGAACACCAATCAAAGAGATGTCAGCGGGGAATCCGTACAGCAGGGAATGTTGAAGCTTCTGGAGGGCGCAGATGTGGAAGTGCCGGTCGGAGCGAACAGCAAGAATGCCATGGTTCCCCTGGCAACGGTTAATACCAGAAATATTCTTTTTATTTGTGGCGGTGCATTTCCTGGTCTGGAGGATATCATAAAGGAACGTCTGAACAAACAGGCATCCATCGGATTCCGTGCAGATCTGAAAGACAAGTACGATAATGATCCGGATATCCTGGAAAAAGTAACTTTGGAAGATATCCGTAATTTCGGTATGATTCCGGAATTTATCGGCAGACTTCCGATTGTCTTTACCCTGAAGGGACTGACAAAAGAAATGCTGGTCAAGATCTTAAAAGAGCCGAAGAATGCGATTCTTAAGCAGTATCAGAAGCTTCTGGCCCTGGATGAAGTGCAGCTTGTTTTTGAAGAGGATGCACTGGAAGCAATCGCAGAAAAAGCACTGGAGAAAAAGACAGGTGCCAGAGCTCTGCGTGCGATCATTGAAGATTTTATGCTGGATATTATGTATGAGATTCCAAAAGATGACAGCATTGGAAGTGTGACGATCACAAGAGACTATATTGAACATAAGGGCGGACCGCTCATAGAGATGAGAGGCGTGCCGGCACTGGAGGAATAGTAGGATGTGGATGCTATTGCCGTCAGGCATTTTTGCGGCGGATTGTATGATGAAGAAAAGAGCGGAGAGCTGGAAAGAGGAGGAGCCGCCACGCAAGGTGTTTGGAGGGCATATCATTTTGCAGAAACTGCATAATCAGGGTGCCGCATTGAGTTTTATGAAAGAAAGACCCCGATTGCTTACATATGTTACCACGATGGTTACTGCAGGGATGCTGGTGTTTTATCACTGTCTGAGAGCAGAAAAAAGAAATTTGCTGCTGAAAGCAGGAACTGGCATGATACTGGGAGGAGCACTCAGTAACATCTGGGATCGGATACAAAGAGGATATGTGGTTGATTATTTCAGTTTTCATACAAAGTGCCGAAACCTTGAAAAAATAGTGTTCAATTTGTCGGATATGTTCATTTTTCTGGGAGGTATTCTTGTGATTTTCTGGAATATGCTCCGGAAAAGTTGACAGAGCATGTCAAAAATGGTATCTTACTATTTGCAGAAAACAATGAATTGTCGAATATGGCAAGACCATTAGGAGAAGTTAGTGATGGACGAATTACAGCAGGAACAGTTTACCAAAGCCTTACTTGGACTTGTAGATTTAGCAAAAACAAAAAAGAACATATTGCAGTACGGCGAGATTAACGATGCATTTAAGGGACTGGAACTGACAGAAGATAAAATGGATCTGGTACTTGAGTACCTCGAGAAGCAGAAGATCGATATCGTAAATGCAGAAATTGGTGTTGATGTAGCCGAAGATCTGATCCTGGATAATGATGATGATATTATTCTGGATGATGAAGAAGAAGTAGAGATCATTGATGATGTAGATGTACTGGAAGGTGTCAGCACGGAAGATCCGGTACGTATGTATCTGAAAGAAATCGGAAATGTACCGCTGCTTACGACAGAGCAGGAGGTAGAACTGGCAAAACGTGTGGAAGCAGGAGATGAAGAGGCGAAAAAGCAGCTTACAGAAGCAAACCTGCGTCTGGTTGTCAGCATTGCCAAAAAATATGTAGGTCGTGGAATGCCGTTTCTGGATCTGATCCAGGAAGGAAATATGGGACTGATGAAAGCCGTGGATAAGTTTGATTATACCAAAGGCTATAAGTTCAGTACCTATGCGACCTGGTGGATCCGTCAGGCAATTACCAGAGGAATCGCAGATACCGGAAGAACGATCCGTGTGCCGGTGCATATGGTAGAGACGATCAACAAGACACTTCGCATGACGAGGACACTGCTTCAGGAGCTTGGGCGTGAACCGACCCCGGAAGAAGTAGCAGAACGACTGAATGTATCCGTTTCGCGTGTGCGTGAAGTACTGAAGATTTCCAGAGATCCGGTATCTTTGGATACACCGATCGGAGAGGAAGATGACAGTCATTTAGGCGACTTTATCGAGGATGATTCTGCGCTTTCACCCGCTGATTCAGCAGCATTTTCCATGCTCCGTGCAGAGCTTGCGACAGCACTTGAGTCGCTGACTGACAGAGAACGTCAGGTCGTGAAGCTGCGCTTTGGTCTGGAGGATGGAAGAGCAAGGACACTGGAAGAAGTCGGAAAAGAATTTAATGTGACGCGTGAACGTATTCGTCAGATTGAGGCAAAAGCATTGCGAAAACTGCGTCATCCATCGAGAAGCAAGAGACTGAAAGATTTTCTGATCTGATGGAAGAAGCTGCGCAGCAGAAAAGAACATACAAAAATACAGAAAAAGAACGGCATAAGACGAAAAAGTTTTATGCCGTTCTTTTTTACAGAGAATAAACAACAATACCGAGGATGATGAGCAGATTTCCTGCAAGTTTTCCACGGCTGATCTCTTCGCCAAGAAGAAATCTGGAGAAGAGCAGTACAAATACATAAGTAAAGGTATCGATGATCGATCCGTATTTGTACGGTACTTTTGTGTAAGCATAGGTATTCAGAAGAAGAACGGAAGCAAAAATAGCATATGCCAGTATGACGCGCCAGTTCAGATATTCGTAGATACCGCTTTTGTGTTCTATATTTGCGCTCTGCTTGAGCAGGATCTGTGAGATTGCGGAAAAAAAAGTTGCCGCAAACATTAAAAACATAAAAAGATGTGTTGAACTATTCATAATGCTGCACCACCATAACGCCGGCAAGTACAATGAGCATGCCGAGAATATTGTTCCAGGAAAGAGATTCGTGGAAAATCAGGACTGCCCACACCTGCGACCAGATCAGATAGACACTCCGGTGTGCATAGGCAGTGGAGAGAGAAAATTTTTTGATGATCTTCTGCCATGCCAGTGCATAAACACCACAGTTTGCCAGCATCAGGAAGGCAAACAGATAAAGGAGCGGTGCGTGCAGGCCATTTTTGTTGTATTGGATCGAAGCCAGCTTGGAGAAAATTCCCGTCAGTGAGAAGAGCAGGATATTCAGATGAAGCTGGATATAATTTTTTAGCTGTTCCATAATGTTTCCAGATCAACTCCGTTTATTTTTAATTTGCGTCGCACATTCGACATAAGAATATTCATCTGATCAATGCTATCGGTGATGGCAATGACCTGTCCGATGCGGCTGGTTCCATTCTGAACAGCCGGAACGGTAGCGCCTGCAGAATAATCCAGTGAAATCTGTGTGCCGTCTGCGGTCAGAGCCTTCAGACCGGCGGTATCGATATCGGTCAGGATCCCTTCTTTCTTTGAAAAGAGAAGCTTGGCCATACAGGATCTGGCAGAAAGCTGCGAAGGGGAAAGGGTGATCGATTCACCGAGTGCCATACGAATCAGGGCACCATAATAATCCATACCGGTATGTAAAGAAATCAGTTCCGGTATGCAGGTTGCCCCGGCTCTGCCACCCATTTCGAGGATGTAGGCATCGTTCCCGGTGACCAGAACATCGGAATTGAAAGCACAGTTGTCAAGTCCCAGTGCTGCAATTGCTTTTGTCACTTCTTTTTGAATCCTTTTTAAAAGAGAATTACTGCATGGATATGGGAAATGATGTCCCTCCGGAAGTGTGGTGCTTCCGGTTGTATAAGTAAATTTGTCGTGTGGGAGGAGAAGCTGTATCCTGCCACCGGAGACCAGTCCGTCTACACCGATCTCATGCGCTGTGATAAACTGTTCCACCAGTACATAATCTTTGCGTGTTACATGCATGGCCGCACGGCGTGCGGCAAGTACCTCTTCCTGGGTGTCTGCACGCTGAATACCGCGGCTTCCGGAACTGTCCACTGCCTTTACGATCACCGGAGGTTTCAGCCTGGAAAACGCATCCAGTGCTTCCGCATCGGTAAAGACTTTATATGCTTTCGGTGTAGAAACACCTCCTGAAAGAAAAGCTTCCTTCATGGAAGCTTTGTTTGTGGCAAGGCGCGCAGCAGAAAACGGGATACCCTGCAGATGCAGCTTTTCGCAGAGGTAACCGACCGATATGACGGAGACATCAGTTCCGGTCGTACATACACCGGAAATCTGTGCAGCTTCTGCCTTTTCAAGAAGGGCATGATAATCGGTCGTATCGATCTCCCAGACTTCATCAGCAATGGCAAGACCGGGATAAGGTCCCGCATAACTGGTGGCGATGGTATACAGCCCCATTTCTTTGGCTTTTAAAATAAGTGGTACCTGATAAACACCGGCACCAAGTATCAGTATTTTTTTCTGCATAAGTTTACTCTTTCTGATCAATATTTACCGTTTCACGTATGATATACTGAGGCGTATTGTTGATACAGAGCATGATCTTGCCAAGATACTCTCCGATGATGCCAAGTACCAGAAGAACACAGCCAAAAAACAGCAGCATTGCACACATCAGGGATGCCCAGCCAAGTGTGGAGCTTGGTGCGATGAGCTGATGGATAAAGGTAATGACTGCCATCAGAAATCCGGCCCCGGAAAACAGAATCCCAAGCACGGCTGAGATGCGAAGCGGTATGACGGAAAAATTCCAGTAAGCAAGCCAGAGCTTGACAAGTTTGCTGAACGTATAGTTGGAAGAACCCTGTTCACGTTTATGATGCTCGATCGTCACATCAGCGATATTGCTTGTGACACGGTAAAAAATGGCATCAATATAAGGGTTGTAATTGGTGTATTTGATCACTTCGTCACGTACCCTGCGGGTGATCACCCAGTAGTTACTCGAAACAATGTCCTTCGGACGTCCAAGCAGGATACGGGAAGTTACTTTGTTGAATTTACTGGTCAGATTTTTGAAGAAAGAGTTTTTGCGTTTGGCATAATCACCATAGACCAGATCATAGCCCTCCTGGATCTTGTCCAGAAGTTTGTACATCTGGGAAGGATGTGTCTGAAGATCATCATCCATTCCAACGATCAGGTCGCCTTCTGTATAATGGAGTGCTGCCATCAGCGCATTGTGCTGACCGAAATTCTTACCGAGGTTTACCCCTTTTACACAGGGATATTTGGCGGCAAGTTCTTTGATGGAGCCGTAAGTATCATCTTTGGAGTAATCGTTGACCAGAACGAACTCGTAAGTGTACTGCGGCATTTTCCTGAATTCTGCAATCGTCAGTTCGACTGCATGTTTGATAGATTCCTGCGAATTATAGCAGGGAATAACAACAGATACCAGCATGGAAAATCCTCTCTCTGCCCCGAAACTGCCGGAGCCTGATTTCATTATCTTAGGAGTGTATATCAGCCATCAATGCGCTTTTTGAAAGCCGGAAGCTGTTCACGGCGCAGCGGAAGTGCAGTGCTGACCGGATTTAAAACATAACCTTTTGCATCTTTTACAAGGAATTTCTCCAGATCCTCAAATTTGATCACAACCGGGCGAAGTCTCTTTTTCGGGTCAAATTTCTGAAGTTCGTATCCGTCTGTAAAGATTGCCTGATACATTTCGCCTTTCTGGTTGTTGATGTAAGGGACACGGATGTTGTTCTTTTTCATTTTTGGAGTGTCTTCTCCTTTGGCATCTTCCGATGTTCCGGCAGTTTCCTCATCTTCTGCGATGATACCGCTTAAGAAGCGTCCCCGTACCAGATTGGCAACGAGCTCTTCATCCAGCTCCTGCAGGTTTGTTTTCTCTTCATCCGGGATCGGACGGCGCATCTCCTGCAGAAAATACAGGGAGGTAAGAAGAAGCTCAGGATTGGTGATCGGGCGTTTTTCCGGTGGGATATCATCCGGGTTGTGACGTCTGTGGACAATCGCCTCCAGAGGGAGAACGGTGTCTGCTTCCATATCATGCAGGACAACGGTGTTGATGCCGATGCTGTAGAGTGTTCCATAAAAATGAAGGAACTGATTGGCATCCACTTTTACGGATACGACAGGGATCTTTTTCTGTTCTGTGGATTCCTGCACAAAGGCATGTGCTTTCTGGGCATCGGTAAAAATATGTATCTGGTCGTCGAAAGTCTCTTCATCGCAGGTTACGTAAGGCTGTTTGGTAAGCTGGGAAAAGATGACGAACATTTCCGGAAGTGTCTGGATTTTACGAATCATAAAACTATGATCTATTGCCATAATGTTATACCTCATATTCTTTCAGATTTTTTGTAATGACTGCCATTTGCGGCATGATCACTCTTATTTCAACATTGTATCATATTTCAGGATAAAATAAAAGTAACAGTTCAGTAAAAATCGCAGGGGGGAGATTGACTTTTAAAAAAGAAAAAGATAAGATGGTGCAGAGTTAAAAACAACATCATGAGATGAAACAGCGAAAAGGAAGGATTTTGTAAAAATGAAAAAAGCGAATATGAAGGGTTCGGCACTTCTTTTGCTGACGGCATGCATCTGGGGCGTGGCATTTGTTGCCCAGAGTGTGGGAATGGAGTATGTCGGCCCGTTTACCTTTAATTTTGTGAGGAGTATTCTGGGCGGAGTGGTACTGATCCCGTGTATTTTCTTTCTGAACCGGGGAGAAAAGTCCGGATCTGCGGAGAAAATCAGCGAAGAAGAGAAAAAAGCACAGAGAAAAACACTGCTGACCGGCGGGATATGCTGCGGTATCGCACTGTGCCTGGCAACGAATTTCCAGCAGATCGGCATCAAATATACAACGGTAGGAAAGGCTGGTTTTATCACGGCATGTTATATTGTGATCGTACCGGTGATCGGGCTTTTCAGGAAAAAGAAATGCAGCCCTGTCATCTGGCTGTCAGTGCTTCTGGCAGTTTTAGGACTGTATCTGCTCTGCATAAACGAACAGTTTTCCATCGGTTATGGAGATATTCTGGTGTTTATCTGTGCGATTCTGTTTTCGGTACATATCCTGGTTGTGGATTATTTTTCGCCGAAAGTGGACGGCGTGAAGATGTCCTGCATCCAGTTTCTGGTATGCGGCCTTTTGTCCGGTGTTGTGATGCTCTTTACGGAACAGCCGCAGCTCTCCGGCGTGCTTCTGGCGTGGAAACCGATCGCTTATGCCGGTATTATGTCCTGCGGTGTCGGCTATACCTTACAGATCGTCGGACAGAAAGGGATGGATCCGACCGTCGCATCACTGATCCTCAGTCTTGAGTCCTGCATTTCTGTGCTGTCAGGCTGGCTGCTGCTTGGCCAGACCTTAAGCATGCGGGAAGGACTTGGCTGTGCTGCCATGTTTGCGGCAATCATTTTAGCTCAGCTTCCGGCGAAGGAGTCCTGAGTGCGTTTTTGCGGTATTCCCGCGGCGTGCATCCCATTTCAGATTTGAAAATTTTAGAAAAATAACAGGGATTTGAAAAGCCTGTCAGCAGTGAAATATCGGTAATGCTTTTATTGGTATTTTGCAGAAGCGGCAGGCTTTTCTGTATGCGGTAATGCAGAAGATAGTCAAATAAGGATTCGTTCATATGGCTTTTGAAAAAGCGGCAGCATTCACTTTTACAGATATTGATCTGGGCGGCAACGTTTTCGAGCAGGATTTTCTCCTGATAATGGTCGTGCAGGTAGGAGAGCAGCAGAAGCAGGCGTTCCCGGTCACGCTGTACCGCAGGAAGCATTTCAATCTGCGGCTCGGTATTCTGGTACAGTGTCAGCCAGATCCTGGAGAGCAGGATTTGGATCTGAAAATCCCAGCACGGAGCCTTGGAAGAAAAAATGTCCCAGATTTTTGCCAGATTTTCAAGGATTTCTGCCTGCCATGCAACATCCGGTGAAAATTTGATCGAGGAAAAACGGCCGTCCAGTGTCAGCGGTGTGACATAGGCTGTCTGAATACGGCTGGATTCGAAGCCATAAATGATACGTGGATCAAAAGTTGTGGAAATATAAACACAGTCTTCCTTATTATACATGTGTCCGGTGTGCGGCATGTTGGCATTACAGAAAATCCCTTCGCCGGCAGTGAGGTGATAAGTTTTATCATTTACCTGATAATTGATGTCTCCGGATACGATCAAAGTCAGCTCAATCTCCGGATGCCAGTGCCAGAAAAAGGAACTTCGCTCATAGGAAAACAGGTTTTCGTGGCTTACATTTACCGGAAAAGCAAACGTTCCGTGGTCTTTTAGTTCACGCTGTTTCTGATTGGTCTGGATTTGCATAGAATACCTCAATATAATTATAGTTTTTATTATGATACTTGTTGATTTTTTCTGTAAGTCTCATTATACTTATATTAGCGTGAACGTCAAGGACACAGAGCCGGACGTAACCGGGAATGTTTTTGAACTGCGATTTTTAAAGAAGAAGCAGTTCGTGACAGTATACATTTAATAAGAAAAAGGAGAAGTGACATGAAAGCAAAACTGATTGAAAAATTTGTATCCATCTATGGGGAAGGTGGAGAAATCCGTTCATTCTTTTCACCGGGACGTGTAAACCTGATCGGAGAGCATACAGACTACAACGGAGGACACGTTTTTCCATGTGCACTGAGCATCGGAACTTATATGATCGTCCGCAGACGTGAAGACCGTACGCTCCGTTTCTATTCTGAGAACTTCAGCAAACTGGGCGTGATCGAGACAAGCCTGGATGATCTGGTATATTCTGAAAAAGCAGGATGGACCAACTATCCGAAAGGAGTTATGTGGGCAATGGAAGGCAGAGGATACAAGATCCCTGCAGGTATGGATATCCTGATCTACGGTACGATCCCGAACGGTTCCGGACTTTCTTCTTCCGCATCCCTAGAAGTACTGACAGGACTTGCCGTACGTGATCTGTTTGGATTCGAAGGGATCAGCATGATCGATCTGGCACTGATCGGACAGTATTCTGAGAACAACTTCAATGGATGCAACTGCGGTATCATGGATCAGTTTGCAGTGGCAATGGGCAAAAAAGACCACGCGATCTTCCTGGATACCAGCGATCTGAGCTATGAATATGCAAGCGTAAAACTGGAAGATGCAAAGATTGTTATCACAAACAGTAAAGTAAAACACAGCCTGGTAGATTCTGCTTACAATGACAGAAGAAACGAATGCGAAACGGCATTAAAAGAGCTGCAGGCAGTCGTGGATATCAAAGGACTTGGCGATTTAAGCGAAGAAGAGTTCGAAAAATATAAAGATGCCATCAAAGATCCGGTTCGTCAGAAGAGAGCACATCATGCGGTATACGAAAACCAGAGAACTATCCAGGCCGTTGCAGCACTGAATGCAGGCGATGTGGAAAAATTCGGTAAACTGATGAATGCTTCCCATGTATCCCTTCGAGATGACTATGAAGTATCCTGCGAAGAGATCGACGTACTGGTAGACCTGGCATGGGAGACCGAAGGTGTGATCGGTTCCCGTATCACAGGCGGAGGATTCGGCGGCTGTACCGTAAGTATCGTAAAGAATGATGCGGTAGATCACTTCATTGACAAACTGGGCAAAGAATACAAAGAAAAAACAGGACACGAAGCAGAATTCTACGTAGTAGAAATCGGAGACGGAGCAAAAGAAATCTAAGCAGGAGGAAAACGTCATGACATTTGATGAGAATGTAAAACGTCTGGTACAGTATGGCATAGAGAGCGGACTGGTACCGGAAGAAGAACGTATTTATACCACCAACCAGCTTCTGGAGCTGTTTGAGGAAGAAGAATACACCGAGCCGGAGATGGAGTTCAAAGATGTTGACCTGGAAGAAGTTCTGGAAGAGCTGCTGGACTATGCAGTCGAAAAAGGTGTATTAAAAGAAAACAGTGTCGTTTACCGTGACCTGTTTGACACAAAGATCATGAACTGCCTGGTTCCGCGTCCGGCACAGGTGATCGGAACATTCAAAGAGCTGTATAAAGAGTCACCGGTAAAAGCAACCGACTATTACTATAAATTAAGCCAGGATACCAACTACATCCGCCGATACCGCATTAAAAAAGATATCCGCTGGAAAGTGCCAAGTCCATATGGTGACATTGATATTTCCATCAACTTATCCAAACCGGAAAAAGATCCGAAAGCGATCGCAGCAGCAAAACTGGCAAAACAGAGCGGTTATCCGAAATGCCTGCTCTGCCGTCAGAATGAAGGCTATGCAGGACGCGTCAACCATCCGGCAAGACAGAACCACAGGATCATCCCGATCACAGTGAACGGAACACAATGGGGATTCCAGTATTCACCATATGTATACTATAACGAACACTGTATCGTATTCAACGGAGAGCATATTCCGATGAAGATCGAAAAAGCAACGTTTGTGAAACTGTTTGACTTTATCAAACTGTTCCCACACTATTTCCTGGGCTCCAATGCAGACCTGCCGATCGTAGGTGGTTCCATCTTAAGCCATGACCACTATCAGGGCGGTAATTATCAGTTTGCAATGGCAAAAGCACCGATCGAGAAATACGTTGAGATCCCGGGATATGAAGATGTGGAAGCCGGCATCGTAAAATGGCCGCTGTCCGTACTGCGTATCCGCTGCAAAGATGAAAAACGTCTGATCGATCTGGCTGACCATGTACTTACTGCATGGAGAGGCTACACGGATGCCGATGCAAATATCTTTGCGGAAACAGACGGAGAGCCACATAACACGATCACACCGATCGCAAGAAAAGTCGGTGATATGTTCGAGCTGGATCTGGCTCTGAGAAACAATCTGACGACAGATGAGTATCCGCTTGGCGTATATCATCCGCATGCAGAAAAACATAACATCAAAAAAGAAAACATCGGTCTGATCGAAGTTATGGGTCTGGCGATCCTGCCGGCACGACTGAAAACAGAACTTCAGGATCTGGCAGATTATATCATTGAGAAGAAAGACATCCGTTCCAGCGAAGCTCTGGAAAAACATGCAGACTGGGTAGAAGCCTTCCTGCCGAAGCATCCGGAACTGAACAAAGACAACGTGATGGATATCCTGAAAGAAGAAGTTGGACATGTATTCGTAGGCGTTCTGGAAGATGCCGGTGTATACAAATGCACACCGGAAGGAAGAGAAGCCTTCATGAGATTTATCGCAGCATTGTAAAACGGTGATGACAGAATTGTGAGAGTACGAAGTACGGAACAATTCGTATGGCATCTTTCAACTTTGTTATCACGAAAATATAAATATAAAGAAACTATTTATCAAATTGATCAGGAGGTAGATACTATGAGAATTTTGGTAACCGGCGGAGCTGGATATATTGGAAGCCACACTTGTGTGGAACTGCTGAACGAAGGCTATGAAGTAGTGATCGTAGACAATCTGTACAATGCAAATAAAAAAGCAGTAGACCGCGTAGAAGAGATCACAGGAAAAAAAGTAACATTCTACGAAGCAGACATCTGCGACAAAGAAGCAATGGATGCTATCTTTGATAAAGAAGATGTACAGGCAGTCATTCATTTCGCAGGACTGAAAGCAGTTGGAGAATCTACTGTAAAACCTCTGGAATATTACCAGAACAACATTGCAGGCACACTGACACTGTGTGATGTTATGAGAAACCATGGCGTAAAGAACATCATCTTCAGTTCTTCTGCAACCGTATATGGTGATCCGGCAATGATCCCGATCACAGAAGAATGCCCGAAAGGCACCTGCACCAACCCGTACGGCTGGACAAAATGGATGCTGGAACAGATCCTGACTGACATCCAGAAAGCAGATCCGCAGTGGAACGTTATCCTGCTTCGTTACTTCAACCCGATCGGAGCACACAAAAGCGGCATGATCGGAGAAGATCCGAAGGGTATCCCAAACAACCTGCTTCCGTATGTTGCACAGGTAGCAATCGGCAAACTGGAATGCCTTGGTGTATTCGGTGATGACTATGATACACCGGACGGAACCGGCGTACGTGACTACATCCACGTTGTAGACCTGGCACGCGGTCACGTAAAAGCCATCCAGAAACTGGCTGACAAAGAAGGCGTAAGCATCTACAACTTAGGTACCGGAAACGGCTACAGCGTTCTGCAGGTCGTACATGCATTCGAAAAAGCATGCGGACATCCGATCAAATACCAGATCAAACCGAGAAGACCGGGCGATATCGCAAAATGCTACTGTGCACCGGAAAAAGCAAAGAAAGAGCTTGGCTGGGAAGCAGAATACGGCATCGAAGATATGTGTGCAGATTCCTGGAGATGGCAGAGCCAGAATCCAAACGGATACAACGACTGATCACAGATACGGAGAAAAGTACCTTTGGCATTGAACAGATAGGCATGGCAAAGAAATAGAAAAATAAAGATGATCATTAAATTCTGAACAGTAAAGATACCTGCAAAAATGTATTATATTTTTGCAGGTATCTTTATGTAATTTTAATATGAACAGAAAATTGTTAATACTATTTTTAGGCATATGGTGTTATGATAGTCCTGAAAACAGAACTGGGAGACATAAAGAATCATGAAGATAAAGAAGCAGAAAGTTTACTTCTGATGCTTCCATGGATATCCAAAAGCAGAAGATGAAGTTTGCTTTTTCAGTTTGTGACTACGAGAACTGTCGGTTTTAATACAACAGATCTTGATAAATGGAGGAAAAGAAAACATGAAATCAATTTTACTGATCGGACTGGGAAGATTTGGAAGGCATATTGCCATCAAACTGGATGAGCTGAATCATCAGGTTATGGCACTGGATAAGAATGAGAGCAGGGTGGAAGCAGTTCTGCCGTATGTCCGCAGTGCCCAGATCGGGGATGCCACAAATGAGGATTTTATCCGTTCGCTTGGAGTACGGAATTTTGATGTCTGTATCGTGGCGATCGGGGATAATTTCCAGAGCTCGCTGGAAGCGACTTCCCTTTTAAAAGAGTTGGGTGCAAAGATGGTAGTATCCAGAGCGGCGAGGGATGTGCATGCAAAATTTCTTCTGAGAAACGGAGCGGATGAAGTGGTATATCCGGAGAAACAGCTGGCATCCTGGACGGCGATCCGTTACAGTGCAGACCATATTTTTGACTATGTAGAGCTGGATGAAGAACATGGCATTTTTGAGATTTCCATACCGGACACATGGGTTGGAAAAACAGTTGGAAAGCTCGATATCCGTAAACGGTATAATGTCAACATTATGGCTCTGAGATGCCATGGTGTGCTGGATATGAACATTTCTCCTGATATCGTATTAGAAGAATATCAGACCATGCTGGTGCTGGGAAATATCAAAAATATCCAGAAACAGTTCCATATCTGAGACGAAAGAAGATGGTAATATGAAAGAAATTATTTTATTGCCTGCAGTGGTGAGTATCTTTCTGTTTATGTATAAGATGCTGGAAAAATTTGATGCATTTTGTGACGCAAACCGGCAGAACCTTTGGCTGGATGAAGATGTGGTATTGGAAGATAAGGAGGAAAGTGCAGAACAGGTTATTGGAAACTACCTTTCCGCTTCTGAAGAGCGTAACAGTCGCCTGGAAAAATTGCTTGCTGCATTTCAGAGAGAAAAGAAAGTCCTGAATTTTCGTGATCTGATTATCAGTGTTCTGATCCTGCTGGCGGCCAGTGTAATGGGATATTTTTTTAATGCTCTGGGTTTTGCAAACGCAAATATCATGACACTGTTTGTATTTGCAGTGCAGTTAATCGCAGTACTCACAAATCACAGGGTATACAGTATGATCGCTTCCGTAGTAAGCGTGCTTATTTTCAATTTTCTGTTTACAACGCCGCGTTATACATTTCATGCCTATGGAGAGGGATATCCTGTTACATTTCTGATTATGTTTGGTATTGCGTTTTTAACAGGAACGCTTGCACTGAAGTTAAAAAATCAGGCGAAACAGTCGGAAATGGTGGCTTTCCGCACGCAAATCCTGTTTGATACGAATCAGATTTTGCAGTGTGCCAGAGGAAGAGAAGAAATTATCAGCAAAACGGGACAACAACTTCGTAAACTTCTGGGAAGAAACGTCATTTTTTACAGTGTAAAGGATCATAAACTGGAAAAAAGAGAAGTGTTTATGATGGAAGGCAGGGAGTGGCCGGAGCAGGAAAAATTAAAAAAAGAAAAGTATGTGGCAGAATGGGTTTTAAAACATCAGAAACGTGCAGGAGCAGGTACAGGGAACTTTTCAGAGGCGAAATGTCTTTATATGACAGTCGGTGTGAACAAAACAGTTTATGGAGTAGTTGGCATCAGCATAGAAAAGAAACAACTGGAAAGTTTTGAAAAGAGTATTCTCCAGGCGATTATCGGTGAGTGTGCCCTGGCACTGGAGAATGAACAGATTACTATTGAAAAAGAAAAAGCGGCCATCCTGGCTAAAAATGAACAACTGCGTTCGAATCTGCTAAGAGCGATTTCACACGATCTGAGGACACCGCTCACTTCAATTTCAGGAAATGCAAGCAATCTTCTTTCAAATGCGGATTGTTTTGATAAAGAGACGAAAAAACAGTTGTATCTTGATATTTATGACGATTCTATGTGGCTGATCAATCTTGTTGAAAATATGTTATCTGTGACAAGGCTGGAAGAGGGACATATGAATCTGAATATATCCGTAGAACTGCTGGATGATGTGATTCAGGAGGCACTTCGTCATGTGAACCGAAAAAAGGAAGAACATACGATCACAGTTGAACATGAGGATGAGCTGCTTCTGGCCCGAATGGATTCCAGGCTGATCGTGCAGACAATCATCAACCTGGTGGATAATGCGATCAAGTATACACAAAAAGGTTCACATATAAATATCAGAACCAGAAAAGAAGGGGAGAATGCAGTGATTTTGGTTGCAGATGATGGTCCTGGGATTTCAGACGAAATGAAAGAGCATATTTTTGAAACTTTTTATACAGGGACAAATAAGATTGCAGACAGCAGGAGAAGTCTTGGACTTGGACTGGCACTCTGCAAATCAATTGTAAATGTACTTGGAGGCGAGATCACAGTCTCAGATGCACAGCCGCACGGAGCAGTTTTTCAGTTTACATTACCGGCAGGGGAGGTATATCTATATGAATAAACCACTGATATTAGTTGTAGAGGATGATAATTCGGTAAAAAATCTGATCACAACAACCTTGAAGGCACATGATTATCGTTTTCTGGCGGCAGCCAATGGGGAAATGGCGATTATGGAAGCGGCAAGCTATAATCCGGAAATCATGTTGCTGGATCTTGGACTTCCGGATATAGATGGAATCGAAGTAATACGAAGAGTGAGAACATGGTCACTGATGCCGATCATCGTGATCAGTGCCAGAAGTGAAGATACGGATAAGATTGAGGCACTGGATGCAGGAGCTGATGATTATTTAACCAAGCCATTTTCAGTGGAAGAATTGCTGGCGCGGCTTCGTGTTACCAGGCGCAGGCTTCAGATGATGAAAAGTGATACACTGAATCAGAGTGCAGTTTTTGTAAACGGAGATCTCCGCATTGATTATGCGGCGGGATGCGTGTACCTTGATGAGGAAGAGCTTCATCTGACTCCGATCGAGTATAAATTGCTGTGTCTTCTGGCACAGAATGTGGGAAGAGTTTTGACCCATACATTTATTATGGAAAAAATCTGGGGCAGCAACTGGGAAAAAGATATTGCTTCGCTTCGAGTATTTATGGCGACCCTCCGAAGGAAACTGGAAAAAAATTCTCAGTCATTACAGTATATCCAGACCCATGTCGGCATAGGATACCGCATGATGAAATTTGAATAATATTTCCTTTCCGGTTTCCGGGGGGATCACGATCTTACTGGGTGGCGTTTGCTTTCTGATCCTGAGGAAGAAGAGTGTCCTGTAAACGTTTCAGCAGATCGCCCTGTAAATAATAGGTGGTCTCAAAATTCAGATAACGCATGGTCTGGTCATCCCACAAAATTTTGATCTGCGGTGGAAATTCCTCATCACTTTCCCAGAACTGGAACAGTACCGGGAAGAAAGAAAATACTGGGATTTCTGCGGTGATATCGGCTCCGGCAAGCACTGGTTTTAAGGCTCCGCCGATCGAAATGCATGCTTTTTTGACGGCATCGACTTTGCCGGAAAATGCGTTGGCATATTTCTGTGAGAAAATTTCAGCGCTCGGACTTGCACCGGCAGCAGCAAAATTTGCGACGGGAGTCCATTTTCCACTGAGTGGCGGCAGAGTGCTTTCTGTACTGTGGCAGAGCATATCGTAGATTGTCATGACCGTTTCGTAGGAACGACATTCTGTCCAGCTATCCGTCGTTTTTTCAAAAAGAGTTCCGCTCAGGCGTTCAATCCTGCAGGGGGTATTAAAATAAGTCAGGTACAGATAGTTATTATCCATATTCAGGCGGAATTTGGCAGCGAGGACTTTCTGATCGTATTTCAGAAAATAAGCTTTGCCGATATCCACCTGTTTTTCATAGTTTGAAATCATAATTTTCTCCTTTTGTCGTCTGTAAGGTTTATGGAAAAATCCTTGTTGTCCTTTTGGAAACCTTGTATGCATGGTTTCTGCAGATCATTATAGCATATTGAGTATAACAAAGTGTATATCCTGGCTGATGTTATGAAAGAGTACGTCTGGATATTGACCGGCGGATAAGAAATGCTGTTGCAAAAAGTAAATATCGCCATGAAAAAGTGTGTAGCGTGTCAGCGTAAGTCCAGCTTATATGACAGGGATGCGCACTTTTTTGTGCCAAAAAAGAAAGAAGTTAATAGACAGTGCGTTTGTGGGAAATATGAGAGTAGGCAGTGAAGCAGCACTACAGCAGTCCTCTTAATTAGTGCAAATACCACATGCACGAAACCACCCTCTGCAATC
>OGGG01000995.1_pt1 | contig 26540 bp, 19 predicted proteins | sample 1571201 | NCBI WGS metagenome assembly OGGG01 (sample SAMEA2581946, study PRJEB24529) | metagenome | biome: Human gut stool | place: China | collected 2011 | reverse complement strand
CCAATGTGAGGTAGCGAGAGCGTGCCTTCGGGGAATTCGTTCATTTGCACATGCTCTGCTGTTCTTTCGCTGACAGCATCTTGATAAAACACCCGGCATTTCAACTCCTTACACCTGCCAGAAAACTTCCGTAAATTTTTAAATACTGATTGACAATGGTAAAATAGGGTGCTATATATAAAGTAATTAGAAAATTTTCTAAATAGGTTAAAGGAGGACAATGTGGGATTTGCAGAAACCTTCAAAGCTTTGTCTGATCCGGTACGGCGTGAGATTCTGATATTGCTGAAAGCAGGAAGCATGTCGGCGGGAGATATCGCAGCACAGTTTGATATGACGGCGGCAACGATCTCCTATCACCTGAAAATCCTGAAAAAATCAGGTCTGGTCTATGAGACAAAGGAGAAAAATTATATTTACTATTCGCTTAATATTTCCGTGGTTGAGGAAGTGATGCTCTGGCTTGCAGAGCTGAAAGGAGAGAGTGAAGATGACGAAGAAAAATAAAAAGCTCATTCTGATTACAAGCATTATTACGATCCTGCCGGTTTTTGTGGGACTGATCTTATGGAACAAACTTCCGGAACAGATACCGACCCACTTTGATGCCAGCGGAGAGCCAAATGGCTACAGCGGCCGGGCATTTGCGGTATTCGGACCATATCTGATCTGTCTTTTTGCACATCTGTTCTGTGCATTTGGCACACTGGCAGATCCGAGAAAAAAGGCGATCGGACAGAAAATGTATGCCCTGATTTTATGGATCTGCCCGGTAGTTTCCCTGTTCTGTGCGTTTGTGATCTATGGTTACACGTTTGGAGTCGATTTTCTGACTTCTCCCAAAGCCGTGATCATCATCATGGGACTTATGCTTCTGGTTGTCGGAAATTACCTGCCGAAATGCCGCCAGAATTATACCGTCGGCATAAAAGTTCCGTGGACACTTGCCAGCGAGGAAAACTGGGATGCAACCCATCGCCTGGCAGGAAAACTGTGGGTTGCAGGTGGCGTTGTGATTCTGTTACTTGCCATTCAGCCATGGATTCCGGCATTTCCGATGAGTCTGGTGATCATGCTTGCGGTTACATTTGTTCCGATGATTTATTCCTTTGTGTATTATATAAAAATGGAGCAGTAGAGCATTTTCAAATTAACATTTTCTTTTCTGACAGTGTTCTTGATTTTGCCGGGAAAATGGATATACTATACAGTAACAGGATTTTGAGCGTTTGATAATGGAGAAAAATATGGAACAGTTTTACTTAAAGGATATAGAACTATTTCATTTTAGAAAATTTGATCATGTTACTTATGAGTTTGGTCCGGGGATGAATATTGTTATAGGGAAAAATGCTTCTGAATATAGCAGTAACAGCGACCATCCAGCAGTTTCCGTGCAAAGTCAGCAGTCGGTTTATGTGGGACAAATCCATTAAAAATTGTATCAGAAGTCTTGAGAAAGAAGGCGGACGTACAAAATTTATCGGAAAAAACGAAATGCGTGAGACGGTTGAAGCATGGGAAAAGCAATCAAGGCGGCAGATGGATCGGATGCAGATCAAGTTTATCCGTTGGTATTGTATTTAAGTTCAGCAAGATTATGGAATGAAAACAGAACCGGGGAAATGGACAGGATACCAGGAAGGACAGATGCCTATCAGAGGTGTTTAGATCCGAAAAGAGGGAACCAGACATCGTTTGAGTATATAAAATTGCTGGGAAATCTTGCGGCAGAAGAAAACGATGGGCATCCATTACCGGCATATGAAGTGATTATGGATGCGGTTAAATATAGTTTGAAAGAAGAACTCGATCCAGGTCAGCAGGTTCTCTATTCATCAAGATACGGAGAAATTGCAGTTAAAAATCCGGATGGCACGGTGATTAACTTTTCGGCATTGAGCGATGGTTACCGTAATGTGATTAAAATTGTAACAGATATAGCAACAAAGATGTGCATTTTAAAAGACTTGTTTCCGAAAGTACAATTTATATGTGCGACACATTCTCCATTTATTATCCAGTCGTTAGAGCCAGGTGAACTTATTACATTAGATACAATTCTGGATGAAGCATATTCCGGTCAGAGTATCGAAGATATAGCAGAAGATATTATGAAAGTTCCGATGGCGCAGTACAGTGAAAAGAAAATGAGAATGTATAAGATAGCAGAAAAATATTTTTCTGCATTAAAAGAGGCAGCATCAGAAGAAGAACTGCATAATCTGAAAGAAACACTGGATATTCTGGCAGCAGAGTACAGCGATAATCCGGCTTACAATGCATGGATGCAGCAAAAATACCTCGAAAAAAAGGCGGAGTTACAAGAACAATGAGACCGGTCGATAAAGGAGAAGCACCAGAAACAGAATATAAAAAATACCAGGACGCAGAACCAGATCTGGAGGAGGCGAAATACTGAAATGGGAGAATTTATTACTGTCCTGCAAATATTGCAATACACGAAAGGGAACTCGTGTGAAAAAGGGCGACAAAGATAACTATCTTTGGCCGGATGAAGATGATACATTTCATGCATATTTGTATGATAAAGATCTGCCAAGGCTGAACGAAGAATATTTGAATACAAAAGGAAAGGCAGAAAGAGAGAAAGCAGAGAAGGATTAAAGAAAATGACAAGTGCTTCAGAGAAGGAAGCATTTTTACAACAGACAAAGTTTCTTGCACAGTCGAGCGGTTTTTTCTCTGTCTGGATGGAAGTTTTCAGAGAGAATGAGGAAGTACGGCATATGTTGATAGCTGCATTTAAGGGGACAAAAGAAGAATATTGTAAGGATTATGAATTGTGAAATACATAAAAAGGATCTGGCATTTGCCAGGTTCTTTTTTTTACAGACCGTTGACATCACTTTCTATCAAACTTATAATAAATATAAAAGATGATAGTATAGGCAAAAGATCAGAGACTACATGTACCTGCACAGAACTTTATATACGGGAGATATCAATGAAGAACAGCACGAAGAAAAAGGGATTTACATTGACAGAACTGATGGTTGTACTTGTCATTATGTCGATCATTGCGGCGATTGCAGTCCCATCTTTTATCAATTACTGGAGGAGGGCAGAGTTTCGCAAAAACGAAGAAAATGCCAAAACAATCTATCTGGCAGCGGAATCAAAACTGACTTATTACCGCTCATCCGGGCAGTGGGATCAGTTTAAGAAACGTCTTCTTCAGGAAGGGACGGAAGCAATACTGGATGATAAGGAAGAACTGAACGGAAGGATCTGTACCGTTACACTGGATGCGAATACCTATGGGGAAAAATCCGGAAGCAGCGGCCTTCTGTTACAACTGCTCGATGATTATACCTATGACAAGCAGATTCTGAGCGGAGCGATCGCACTTGAAATCGACTGTGAGACGGGTGAAGTCTACTCTGCATTTTATGGAACAAAATGTAAGGGACTGAATTATGCCAATGAAGATCAGAATGGCTATCTGACCATGCGTGACCGTTCCTATGAAAGCAGACGGAAAAGACTGCTTGGTTATTATTCTGCAGAAGATACAGCAAATGTAGTCAGCCTGAAACCGACACGCCTTCGTATTACAACGATCATTCTTCAGAACAGTGAGAAACTTTCGCTGAACTGGTCCAGCAATGTCGGAAACAGTCTTGATGTCAGCTATGAACTTACTTTCTACAATGATAAAGACAAATCCAGGCTGTTCAGTATGACCGTTTCTCCATATGATATGCGAAAGGGAGGATGGTCAGCACAGAATAACAGCAGTTCGATGGCATCTTTGGAGATACGCGATAAAAATGGAAATACGATGCAGAACTGGTCGTTTCCGATCACTTACAGCGACAGCCGTTATTCACTGGTGCTGGATGCGATGATGTCTGCAAAAGTACAGGCAGTGCTGGAGTCCAGAAGCGGAAATGAACAGATTGCCCTTAGTCGGACCAGCAGCAGCAGTATCCGTCGTCTGGCAGCGATAGCATCTGATTTTGAAAAACAACAGGATATCTATGCGACCGTAAAAGCAGTTGCGTATTCCGGCAAGAAAGATATTCCTTCTGCGCAGGAATACCGGGACAGCGAGGCAGTATCTTCTAATGTAGCAAATACATTGTATGCGGACAGCACAAAAGACGGAGATGTCTGCATCGCAGCATTTCGTCACCTGTCAAACATGCGTTATTACAGCATTACAGAAACAGCAGGATTTACCCTGACCAACCGGAACATGGACTGGGCTTCTGTCGGAACCGGAGTATATGATTTTAAGGAAAATACAGAAGGCGGCGTGCAGAAACTTTCCTGGAGAGAAAACAGCAAAGAAGAAGCAGTTGATTTTCCATCGATACCACAGTTGTCATCACTACATACTCTGACGGGAAAGAATGCACAGACACTGATATCCGGTCTGTCTCTTGGCGAAGAATCCATCATAGACGATACAGCCGCAGTACAGACGGGAATGGAACAGCCGGAGTATATGGGATTATTTTCTGAAATTTATGGAAAGGTACAGAATGTAACATTTCAGAACGCAACGCTGAAACTTGGTGTTTCTGAAAATACAGGATCAGAAGAACCAGCAGATTCAAATAATAAGAAATTCAGCAGCTTGAAAGGCGTTGGAATTCTTGCGGGACGTGCAGAAGGAACATTGTCAGGTATTTCAGTCACTGAGGAGAAAAGCAAAGGGGAGGCTCTTGTAGAGGTATCTCTGGTCAGGGACAACAGCATTTATCAGACACAGAAAATAGCAGCAGTTGGCGGAATCATCGGCATATTTGCAGGAAAAGATGAAAAAAATGCTTTAAAAGAGACGGCATCCGGAAATGTTTCTGATATTATTATGGAAGGAACTGTCCAGGCAGTGCTGCCGGACAGCAGTGCCGATGAACCACAGAATTATGCATACGGTATCGGGGGAATTGTGGGATATGCAAAAATGCAAAGTGATGCAGATGCAGCCAGATTTCTGAACTGCACCAACCATGCAGATGTAACGGGCAACCTTATGACAGGCGGTATTGTCGGAAATCTGGACAGTCATTTTACCTATCAGAGTACACTGACAGATCAGGAGCTGGAAAGTCTTGCCAATATCAAAGACGGCAGCAATGATGGTCTGATCGTCTGCAGCGCGGAGGCTTCCGAGAACACTATACGCGGCAAATATTTCGGAGGGATTGCCGGCTATGCAGAACAGTCGTTGATCTGTGGTGCAGTCAGTGCTTCCGGACGTGCCGAAGGATTTACTTTTTCAGAGGACAAAAAAGAAGAATATCTGAAAGGAAAGTATGTCGGAGGAATCGTTGGTTACGGAAACAGTACACTGGTCAACAACTGTTCAACAGAAACAGACGGTTATGTATTAGGCTCGGAGTATGTCGGGGGGATCGTCGGCGGACTTGGCAGAAATGTATCTGAAGCGATCCGTGCAGACAGTGTCGTGGCAGTTACCACAAATGGCAGTTATATTATAGGTAATCGTTATGTCGGAGGGATCGCTGGGGAAAACCAGGGCGGTGTTACACTGAAAAACTGCATCAACAATGGGGTTGCAGCAGGGTATGACCGTTATGTTGGAGGAATCGTCGGCTATAATGATTATCAGGCTACGATTTATGACTGTGCAAGTTATCTCTCGGACTATGACAATTCTATTTTCCGTATGATTGTAGATACCTGGAATGCAAAAGGTGATTATGCAGGCGGGATTGCCGGTTATAATAATGGAAATATTATTCTTACAAAAGACAGCGAAGCGATCACGGTAAAATCAGTATCCGGAATCGTTGTCGGCAGGAATTATGTCGGAGGAATTGCCGGATTTAACGATGTCAATGGAGAACTGGATGTTCATTATACACTGATCGGCGGGCGCATTTATGCATACGGAGACTGTGCAGGCGGCGGCTTTGGCTTTAATGCTTCTGAAAAACTGCTGACACAGGAACTGACGATCAAACCGCGCAGCATCAACGGACGCTGCTGCGTTGGTGGATGCATTGGTGCGAATGCGGTAGAACTGACGTCAGATATTACCATGGATCAGTTCCGGGCAGACAACGTGCTTGCAACAATCAGCGGAAAAGCATTTTGCGGTGGTATCATTGGTTATCAGAGAACCTATACAAAAGCAGACCTTCCAGGTATATCAGCAGACGGATCGATTCGTGAAGCAGTTGAGGAGATGCAGAGAAGAACAGCTAAGAGACTGCTTCCGGGAATTGAGGCGGATACGAACATTCCGCAGAGCGTGAAAGAATCTGCCAATTCCCATACACTGACAATTGAGACAGCGGGGAACAATGCGGTCAGTCTGAAAACAGAAACAAACAACGTTCCAATTCAGGCAGGCATGTATGCAGGTGGAATCGTCGGCTACTGCGAAAAAAACAGTAAGCTGATCATCCGTAACTGTAAAAATGCAGGAAATATTTCCGGCAGTCCGGATGGAGACTTAGAGGGTGTCCGTCTGGATCTCTATGCAAAGAGCGGAGAAATCGGAAAAAGCAGCATGCCGCAGACAGCAGAGAATCTCAGCCTGCATCTGGTAGGTGGTATTATCGGTGTCAATCTGGAAAACCAGGTGATCGATCACTGCAGTAATACCGGAAGTATGTCCGGTTATTCCGGAATCGGCGGTGTTGTAGGTCTGAATGCCGGACTGATCTATAAATGTACACTCAGCGAACATTTCGGAAATGCAGCGCTGGATTATCTTGGTGGAATTGCAGGTATCAACATCGGAGATAATGCAAAAAACAAGACATATTATGAAAAAGCAGATGCCGGAAGTACGAAAGTTGCCTATACAGCAGGAACCATTATGCAGTGCAGCACGCAGAACGGAAAGACTGTTTCCGGAAACAGCAACCTTGGCGGAATCGTCGGCTGGAATCTGACGGAAGGTATGTTAAAGAAAAATACAAGTTATGTAAACGTTACCGCTTCCGGGGATTATGCGGGCGGAGTTGCCGGAAGAAACAATGGAACGATCCAGATTGCACACGATAAAAATGATACTGCCAGCCGCAGTATCTCTGCGGTAAATGGTACGGCGATCGGCGGAATTGTCGGCATCAATGAAGAAAATGGAAAGATAGAAGTGACCGGAAGCGGAAATACCGGCAACGAGATTGTCGCAGTGGGCAGCGGTGTGAGCATAACCGGTCAGAAAAAAGTTGGAGGAATTGCCGGAATCAATTATGGTCAGATCGGAAAATCTGTGCAGACCACTTATCTGACCAGCCAGGCGAAACGTGTCCGTGCATCGAAAGGCATGGCAGGCGGAATTGTCGGAGAGACACATCAGAATATCAGCTATGCGGTCAACCGTGCAGCAAATGTAACGGCAGATGCCGGAACAGCCGGTGGTATTACGGCAGAAAACCGCAAAGGCCGGGTGATCGGGGACTGCAAAAATTACGGAAATGTCAGCAGCAGTGATGGCTATGCAGCCGGTATTGCAGCGATAAATGAAGGAACCATCCGTGACTGTGTTGTATCCGGCGACAATGCGACCAGCGGCGGCATTAAAATCCACAGCCTTGGCGAAAAAGAAATCGGAGCCGTCTGTGCGATAAACAGCGGAACCGTCAGCGGAAGTTATCCAAAAGGAAATGTAACGCTTCAGGGTGATGCTGGTATTTTTGGAGGAGTAGTCGGAAGAAACAGAGGAACCGTATCCAGTCTTACCCTGATAAAAATGCCGGATATTGATGCTGAAAAGAGCAAACTTACCGTCGGCGGAGCTGTTGGCGCAAACGAGGCAACGATTACGCAGGTGACAGCAGAAGATCTGAAATTTGAAAACTTCAGCGGCTATCGTTATCTTGGCGGAATCACCGGAACAAACGGAAGCAGCGGAAAAAGCGCCGCAAGAGTATCGCAGTGTGTGTATTCCGGAACCATGATTGAAAAGACCAGTGCAGCCGGCAACTGCTATGGAGGAATCGCCGGAATCAACTATGCGGCACTGTCCGGATGTGAGATCACAAAAATCACCATGGATATCAAAGGTGTTTACACTGCAACCAGTACAAGCACCGCTGTACAGAAAGAGAACCTGGCAAGCCATGCCGGGGGCATCACCGGCAAAAACGAAACCGGAGCAACAATCACATCCTGCGTGCTTGATAACGATCCGGACAGCAGGATCAGTGCCGGCTATGGAATGCTCGGCGGCGTGACCGGATTTAACAAAGGAAACATTACCCTCTCGGGAAGCAGTATCACGGCGGCAGTGATGAATATTTCAACAGATGACAGAAAAAGCAGAAAAGCAGTAGAAGTATTGAATACAAATGCGGTTCATGTCAGCAATACTTCAGATAAAGATGTTCTGAAAGCAGATACCAGTTATGTCAACTGGCCGGGAGACTGGGTAAGTTCAAATATAGAATCGCTCAGCTATAACGGAGGCGGCAAAGTTACATTTGGAAGAATGCAGATGTATATGACAGGCAACGGAAATCTGGGAGGTATTGCGGCTTATAACGGAACAACAGGTGCGATCGGCCAGTGCGTATCCGGCAACTGGTTCCTGAACAATAAATCCAGTGCGATCAGTGTCGGAACCGGCGGCATCATCGGCATGAATGAGTCTGAAAAAGATCTGAGTTATCTGGTAAACGGTGCTTTTGTCGGACGACAGCTTTCCGGCAATGACACAAACCGTTTTGCAGGCGGAATCATCGGAAACCAGAATAATACAACCAGCAACGAATGGCATATAGAAAACTGCATTAACTATGGCACCATTTACTGTTATCGGACGCATTATTCCGGCGGCATCATGGGACAGTGGACCGGAACAGGAGGTACGATTGAAAACTGCCGTAATTATGGTATGTTGCAGACAACGTATGGTTCTGCATGGGTAGGAGCATCCGCAGGTATCGTGGCTCAGCTTTACCATGCACAGGAAGGCCAGGAGTACAATGTTATCGGCTGCGGAAATTATGGAAGCGTATTTACGAAAAGTGGCCGTAACCAGGCTGATGGACAGGGTGCAAACGACAGTGCCGGTATTCTTGGAAATATAACAACTTATAAAGCACAGAGTACGCAGAATGCACAGAGTTTTACGGTACAGATTTTAGACTGCTTTAATGCACCGGGGGTAGAGATTTACTCTTCCTCGATGTCTTCTGGTATCTTTGGATTTCTTTCCAGTGATGATCCGAGCAAAGAGACAATCAGAAATTCAACACAGAATGTTGTTATCCGTATTGAACGCTGCCGCAATTTTGCCTATAAACTGCTGGGAAGTCAGTATGCAACCGGAATTTTCGGAGACAGACTGCAGGGATGGAAGAATAGTACGATTGTTAAGGATAATTATTCCATAAAGCCAACGCAGTCCTATATGCACGGAAGCCGTGACGGTAACGGAGCAGAAAATGTCTATGCGGTATATGCTTCCGGAATCGGCGAAGGAAATTCCGGCGATATGAATGCGGAAGATCGAATCCATAATTATTATATTGAGGGTATTCAGAACTGGGGATACAGTAATCTGAAGCTGGGAGAAGGAAAGGAGACACTTGGAAAAGGAAGCGGAAGTGCCGGAAATGGTTATTATGAAAGTGGTACTGGAAGATATTGTGTAAATATGTTCTTCATGTATGATATGACAGAAAAGAAATATTTCCTTGCAAGCATCAATAACAGAACAAACAGCGGAATGACGACCATTAACGGAAACAGCAGCTATATCACTGAAAACGGCTATATTGTGGATCGAAATGGAAGAAAGCAGGGACAGGTTTTATATTATATTGATAATAATAGTTACGATAATACAAGACTTTATAACTACATTATGAAAGATAATACAAATCCGGTCTTTGTGAATGCAAGGAACAGTTACAAACGTCTGGAAGGTGTGGTGGACAACAAGATCCTGAAGCCGTATTCAGCAGAAGCACAGGTGAGTAACGGTAAAGTGATGCTTAATATCACTCCGCAGAGTTTGCCTGGAAGTTATGATAATGAACGGTGTGATCCATTTGCGTATGAAGTGAAAGTGACGGATCTTGCAGCGGGCAGCTCCGAAATACGCACGGTCTATACGGAGCAGGGAAGTTTTAATATTCCATCGGGTATGAGTGGAAATTTAAAAATCCAGGTTCGCTCTGCAAGTATGTATGATGAAGTAGAACCGTCTGACTGGTATACGATCGGTGAGGAAGACATTAATAAAGTTCTGCCGGATCCGGATGTAGTGATTGAACTGGTAGAGAAAAAAAGTGTAACGAATGGATATTCGTACCGTTATCGCCTGAAAAATCTGGATGAGTACATCCAAACAGATAAAAAAGGCAATGCCGTTTATCCAAACTGGCAGGTGACTGTCAACGTACAGGGTGTAGGAAGTGTGACACTGGATGCAGACAGTCCAACGAAGACGATGGAAGTGTCAAATCTGGATAAATATATTTACCAGATGGTTGCCCAGGCATCTTCAAAACCGGGAAATACAACCCTGATGCAGTCCTCCAGGCAGATTTCAACGGCTGTGGCACTGCCATATTATCGTCCATCGATCACCTTAAGAACGTGGACACCTCAGTTGAAAAAAAACATTACGATTACCGGAAACACCCTGGATGATCTGAACGTCAATGTAGAACTGAATGCGGGAAACAATGCAATGGATACCCCGCCGATCTACCGCGTGGAGCTTGTTGGCACCTGGAATGGTCAGGTGGATACGGTCCTTGCAAAAGAAGATACGTTGATTGTATCGAAGGGCAGTGCAAATGCAACCTTCAGTGACCTTCCGGAATACATCAGCCAGGCAAAAGACATCAAAGTCCGTATCTGGTATGCATCCTCCGGTCTTGGACCTGTCTGCACCTACTGGGATGAGGATGTGACAGCGGCGAATGCAAACATCAAAGAGCTGACAGACGTAGATGAAAATGGAAAAGAGAACTGGGATTACAGTTACAGTTCGGTTCTGGCACAGAGCGGATCAGGTAAGTATTTTGAAAATTATACTTATTGGAGCGGTGTTCTGTGGCAGTTCCTTCCGGCACCGAAGCTGGATGATGCAGGCTCGATGCTTGTACCGGAAATTGATGAGAATAACGATATTTATTACAATTTCACCTGGGATACCGGTGTATCGGGAACCGGTAATGCAAACTATGAGGTATCGCTGACAGGAATCGATGCCAATGACCGTGAGATCGTGATCAGTACGGACGATTCTTACAAAGGAGGCAGATCCCTTCGGATTAATGGAAGTGACTGGAATTACAAAGAAGTCAGACTTCAGGTAACAAGAATCGGGGATGCCTCCAAACAACAGATCGGTCTTTCTGCCAGCGGCAATTATTCTGTCAAACAGAGACTTGCAAGGCCGGGACAGCTGACGGCAGAAAATCTGGATGACAGTGAGCTGAACTATCAGATCAACTGGTCTGCGCTGGCTTCCGAAAAAGGATGCAAAGGTTATCAGGTATATGTTCAGACCTCTCAGGGTGATACGCCGGGGGCAGAAAAAGAACTGGGCGAACTGGTCACAGTTGACCAGAAGAAGAACGGAAGTTATTCGATTGTGGAAAATCTGGAAGACTATGCCGGAAAAAGGATAGTGCTTTATCTGGTGGCAAAAGCAGACGAAAACAGCGATTATCTGGACAGTGTAAATGGAGTTACCTGTGAAGTACAGGTACCGAACCGGCTGCCGAAACCAAACGTAACCTGGAGTGTCAACTGGACATATGACAGGACACAGCCGGTAGAAGCAAGTGCATTTGAAACAGGAGGTCTTGGAGTCAGCCTGAGTGCAGATGCAGCAAGTATTCCGCCTGGCGGAAGTGCATACCTTCTGAAAGCTTATGTCTATGACAGCGAGAAAGAAGCGTCAGCAGCGACCGATACCGATCCGGGTGACGATTATCTGGAAGTTTATCCGCAGGAAGGTTCTCCGGTACAGATGGGTGTGACCGATTCGAGACATTATTATCATAATCTGAAGAATCTCTCTATCCAGTATGCCGGAAAATGGATTGTATTTTATGCGAGAATCTCTTCCGGTGGCGGAAATGTAAGTTCTCACTGGGCAAAAGCACCGAAGGCATTCCGGCTTCCATATGTGCGGCTGGATGCACCGACGATATCATCCGATACAAAAACTTATAAAGTAAAAGCAAAAGTGACTGAAAATCCGGATATTCCAGGAGAAGAAAAACAGTGGAACGCAGAACATACCGTTCTGGAATGGAACAGTGTGGAATGTGCAGAGCTGTACAGCATCGAGCTTTCCGGAAGCATGACCGATACTTCCGCACAGACCGGAAAGACACCGATCAGTGCCAGGATACGTATCCAGGAAATGACAGACGGAAGTGTAGAAGTACAGCAGTATGTACAGCAGAAAAAGAAAGATTCTGAAGAAATGGAATGGGTATGGAAATCCGTGGAGAAAACAAACGGGACATCCGAAACGTCTGTTTATAAACTGAGCAGCTACAGTGTTGCGATCTCGTCCAATTACAAGGCAAAGAATCAGGCGGAAATCTACTACGAACTGACGCTGGCGGCAGAACTGGAAGTGAGGAAAGGTGCAGATGGCAGCTTTGTCTATACGCTGAAACTTCCGGATGCGGCAAATGTGACAGCAGATGACGGCACAGTGATCACAAACAAAGATTTTGCAGTGACAAACAGTGCATCCTTCAAAGCGAATGTGACGGATAACTTAAATGCACAGGGAAGCAGCGCATATGCAGAATCCAAAGCTAATGAGATCAAATGGACAAATTAACGATTAACGGAGGCATCCTATGAAATGGCAGGGTTTGGAACAGTTAAAGGCAAATGAAAAAAAAGGAGTATCTATGGCACTGGTACTCTGTGTGTCTGCATTCTTTATGGCATTTGCCGTGGCGATTCTTTATGCAGCAGGTGTGATGACTGCACAGTCAACCAGAAGGCTGGAAGAAGAGCGCTGTTACCAGCTTGCCAGAAGTTATGCAGGGGTGCTGGATCAGGAGCTGATGCGTTATGGTCAGAAAGAAGATCCGGCAGCGACCGGCAGTTTCTATGCGTTTGCCAATCAGTTTCTGGATGGCGAACGTTATCTGGAATATAATGACGATTATCCGGACAGTTCCAGGTATCAGTATATGCCGGATTCCACCGATCTGAAGGATCTGACCAGGTCAGGCAGTCTGCCGGAGGGGTTCGGAAATATCCGTATCACTCTGAGCAAGGAGAAAAATGCCAGTGAAAATCTTTCTGAACTGGAAGGCGGTGAGATTCCGGTTCAGGAGGGAAACAGCTACGATACGATCATCAGTGAAAAACAGAATACGTCCATCCGGCAGTATATTTTTACAGTAGAAGCAACAGCTTATTATAATGATATAACTTACACTTACAGTACCGAATATACCAGGGAAGAAAAATACAGCGTGCAGTTCAGCCATAACGGTACGGATATCGTATGGGATATGGCAGCACAGGAGTGGAAAGTGGGAAATACCAGCGGAAGTATCTATCATTTTCCGGATTCCAGTCCGATTCAGTACAAATATCTGACCGGAAGCACAATATCCTGTAAATTTGTAGAAAACAGAGATACGGAGGGAACAACCAATGAAGAAACCTGAAAAGACAAGAGCGAATGCTGGTGAAACACTGGTGGAAGTAACGGCAGGTATTTTTCTGTTTCTGATCATGATGGGAATCCTCCAGGGGGCAATCGCCTACAGCAATGCAGCGCTTGCAAAAAACAAACAGATACGAAGTGACAATGCGATTATCCTGGAAAAACTGCAAAATACAGCAGTCACAGAAAGAGAAGTGCGCAGTCTGCAGTTTGTGGCAGTCAATTCGGAGCTGACTGCAAAAGGAAATGCTGTTTTTCGGGTTCCGACTGTTCTGGGAAAGAAGACACTTACCTATACCGGCGCAGACGGTCAGACAAAAAATACAGTATTCTATTTATATGAAAGCACACGGCAGAAGGATGCATCCGAAGACGGGAAGTCAGACGGAGGTGATGGTTCATGAGAAAACTCCGGAAACTTATCTGTGAAAAAAAAGGCACAACGATGGCAGAAATGCTGGTCACGCTGCTCCTGATTACGATTATGACGGGGATGGCGGCATCTTCGCTGGCAGCAGCTTCCCGCATCTTTATCCGCGTACAGAAAACGCAATATGCGCAGTCGATACTGGATACAGTTATGACAGAGCTGCGCACGATCACTAAAAATGCAGGTTCCTACGTAAAAATATATGAAAACGGTAAGAATATTGTAGATGCTACTGGAAATTCTTCAGGAAATGCGATAGAATTTATAAATGAGGAAGGTTATGTCGTCCTGCTATCGACAGATGGTGCTAAGGCAACGACGCTGTATCTTGGAGAAAACCAGATTGGTACCGCAGGGGCCGTGCCGGAAGGTCAGCTTCTGACCAGATACTATACAAGAAACAGTTCAACACAGACGTACCTCTATCAAAGGGAAAATGCTCCGGCAGCAAGGGCAGTGGCAGCCGTATATGGAAAAGGATTTTATATGGGGAATTATCTGAAGATTGAGTATTCCTTTCCGGACGGTACAGCAGCCGGTGACCGGACGGAGCGCATCATAGCGAACGTTGCACTGTACAGCGATGCCGCTTACCGGAATCTGGTGGCACAGGACAGTGAGAGCCTGGAATTTCGTCATCCCGTAACGTGCAGCACGGCAGTGACAGCAGTGACAGAGTAAATAAGGTACATACGCTGCGCACCGAGGCGATTGTATAGATCGATGCATCCTGCGGAGAGATCCGCCGCATCGAGGGCAGATGCCCGCAAAAGAAACTAATCATAATTTACGAAAGAAAGAGGAGAAGAAATGCTGAAGAAATTCAAAGAAAACAAGAAAAAAGGATTTACTCTGGTAGAGCTGATCGTTGTACTGGTAATCCTGGCAATCCTGGCAGCACTGCTGATTCCGGCACTGACAGGCTACATTGACAAAGCAAAGAACAAGAGTATCGTGGCTGAGACACGTCAGACCGTAATGGCTGCACAGACACTGGTAGATGAGGCATATGCAAAAGCAGGTGTTGCATCTGACACCGTTAAAGTTGAAGGTCAGGATGGAGCAGGAGCAGGAGCTATTAAAAAACAGGATATTGCAGATCTGGCAGAAGTTCCGGTAGGAAATATCACATCTGTAACAGTAACAAATGGTAAAGTTGCAGAATTAAAATATACCAAGAGTGGAAAAACTTGTACATATACAGCAGGTGCTACTAATGGAACAGATGGTGCATATGATGTAGAAAAATAAAGTTAAAGGCAATATTTATTTCCATTTTCTTCATACCAGAAAGCGAGAAAACCATGACTTCCAGAGGGCAGGATAAAAACGAAACAGTTAAGATTTCAATTAAATATCGTGTGCTGAGAATGGTTTTACTCATTCTGGTGGTGATCCTGCTTGGCATTGTGACGGTTATACCTGGGGTGCTCCGAATCTTATATCGGGCGGATGCTCAGGTAGCTCTGGGACATGCAAAATCGGTGCGGCTGGCACTTCAGATGACCGGTACAGAAAGCTGCGGCGGGAACAGGACTTTTTGCGATGCCTCCCATGAGGGAGGCGTCGCTGAGAGTATCTGGCGGGAAGTGATACAGCTCAGCAAAGCACCTGGAGATTTTCAGGTGCTGCAGGTGGAAGAAGACGGCTATACCGTCAAAAGGTTTTATTACCAGGAAGGTGATTTTATGGTATGGTATAATGCGGCTCCTGGGTATTACACCGTGTATCGCAACGATACCATCGTGTCATCGAAAATATTACAGGACAGATAACAGGAGAAAACGATGTTCATAGCGTTGGAAGCAATTTTATGGTTTGTAAGGTTTCTGTTTGGAGCCTGCATTTTTAGCTTTTTAAATGTCGTTGCTGCCCGTATGCCGCGCAAAGAAAGTGTGGTAAAAGGACGCAGTCACTGTACGGACTGCGGACGTGTACTGACTGCATGGGAACTGATCCCGTGTATCAGTTTTCTTTTACTGAAAGGACGGTGCAAAGGTTGTAAAAGCAGGATACCGGTAAGGGATTTCTGCACGGAGGTAATAGGGGGGGCAGCATTTATTGGCTGCGTGATTTGTTATGGCTGCGGTAATTCGGGGATCATATCTTCGAGAGGCGCAGTGATTTTTGCATATTTGGGAATATTACTGACAGTGTCCCTGATTGACTGGGACACACAGATGATATATGATAGATTTCATGTTTTGATATTATTGCTGGGGATTGCGGCACTGTGGCTGTTTCCGGAATATGGAATCCGGGATCGCATCATCGGAGCTTCCGTGATCTCCATTCCAATGTTGTTGCTTTCTCTTGCGATACCGGGCGCATTTGGCGGCGGAGATATGAAACTGATGGCTGCTTCCGGATTTTTCCTGGGAACGGCAGGCATCGTATGTGCGATGTTTTTTGGTCTTCTGACCGGAGGTGGATATGGAGCGGTGATGCTTGCAAAGAAAAGATTAAAAGGCAACGATCATTTTGCATTTGGCCCGTTTCTGGCATTTGGACTGGCACTCTCTGTTTTCTTCGGAGAACGGATCGTAAGCTGGTATGTAAGCTTATTATAAGAAAGGAGATGTGATATGGCGCGCTTTCGATATACTGCAAAAAGCATGAGCGGTAAAACGAAAAGAGGTACTGTGGAAGCGTTGACGGAAAATGCACTGATACAGGAATTAAAAAAGCAGGATTTATATCTGGTAGAAGCGAAAAACCTGACAGAGGCAAAGGGCTATCAGAAGCTTAAAGCCAAACAGCTTGCGTCTTTTTGCAAAGAGCTTTCCACACTGCTTGCATCCGGTGTCAGCCTGGTGCGTGCGCTGGATATCATTTCAGAGCAGGAGGGTATCAATTCCAAAGAGCGGGAAGTGTATCAGGCAGTACTGCTGGATCTGCGGAAAGGTATTGGTCTGGCCGATGCCATGGAGAGCAAAAAATGTTTTCCGGATCTGATGATCGGTATGCTGCGTGCCGGTGAGGGAAGCGGTAATCTCGATCAGGTTACAGAACGTCTGGCACTTCAGTATGAAAAAGACTATAAGCTGACGCAGCAGGTACGGTCTGCCATGACGTATCCGGCAATTTTGCTGGTGATGTGTGTGACGATCGTGATCCTGATCGTAACCTTTATCCTGCCGCAGTTTCAGTCTTTGTTTGACCAGATGGAGAGCCTTCCGGCCGTGACGAATATTCTGATCGCGATATCTCATTTTCTGGTGGAGAAATGGTATGCAGCGCTTCTGATCGTATTTGTGGCTGTGATGACTGTGCGTATCATCATGGCGATACCGGCGGTAAGAAGGCAGAACGATTACCGGAAAGTACATATGCCGGTATTTGGAAAATTATTTAAAACGATCTATACGGCGCGTTTTGCGCGGACCTTAAGCAGTCTGTATTCGAGTGCTATGCCGATTGCAACGGCACTTGTCATTGCCGGGAAGACGATCGGAAACAGTTATGTGGAAGAGCAGTTTGAGCAGGCAGTGACGCTGGTGCGAAGCGGTATTCCGATGTCACAGGCATTGCGGGGCGTGGATGGTCTGCAGAAAAAACTTGCCAGTACGGTCCTGGTAGGGGAAGAGAGCGGCCGTCTGGATGTTATGCTGGATTCAATTGCCCTTTCCATGGAGGCAGATGCAGAAGAGGCGACAAAGCGTATGGTTACGTTGATGGAGCCGCTGCTGATTGTCTTTATGGCATTGATTGTCGGATTTATCATGATCGCAGTTATGCTGCCGATCTATCAGTCGTACAGTGCGATTGAAAACTCATAATTGTGAGAAATACTCACGATTATGATGCAAAAATCTATTAAAAATTGCTGCGTAATGGGATTTTTGCACACCTGAATCATGTTCTTACGGTCTCAGCAGCGAGTGCTTCGGCCTGAATGGAATATATATTACAGAGGAGGAATATGATGAGTGATACGGTCATAGTTTTGCAGGATGAATGTATCCTTACCGCTTCCGGAAAATCCGGACGCACGCCCAAAATCGAAAAGGTTGGCAGAATTTCTATCGAACCATTTGGAGATATGTTCGAACAGTGGAAAACTGCACTGAAAGAATACAGGGAACAGTACGATCCGAAGTCGGTCAGACTGGTGCTTCCGGCATCGTATTCTTCAGCACGTATGACACAGATCCCTTATGCGGCCGGGCGGCAGTTGGCGAAGATGGCAGGGAATGTCATAAACGATCATGCCGGAGATGCGATAGCGGACTACGGCGTGGTGCAGAGTGATAAGAAGCAGGGCGTGTGCCTGTGCTGCGGAAGCGCAGAGCAGGAAATTCTGCAAAAAGTGATCGATCTGTGCAGTGAGATCCAGCTTCCGGTTAAAGAGATTTCTGTTCCGATGGAAGGTTACCTGAAGCTTCTTTCACAGACCCGGCTTTATAAAAACAAGACTGCGATTTTTCTGCTGTTTGAGGAAAACAGTGTTACCAGTGTGCTGTATAAAGAAGGTGTATGCCATTATGTTACACGAAGCCGTATTTTCAGTGAGCGGGGAACGCTGAATTTCGGAACGGAGATCGTAAGAAACATTTCCGGTATGCTGCAGTTCTATGCGACGACAAAAGCAGCAGCACCGATCACTGATGTGTATTATACAGGCTGTATGCCGGATGACTTCGAGGTCAGTCTGGAGGGTATCCGGAATATGAACCTGCAGGTACAGCAGATGAAGATTGATGTGCCATTTGAAGCAAAAGGGGATCCGCAGTTCTGGCTTTCCTGCATCGGTGCGATGATGGAGGATAAAACGAAAGCCATCAATCTCTTACGGGTATTTCGGGAAGTGCACAAAGAACAGCAGAGGATCCAGGATATTGATATTATGAAACAACTGATATTTCCGGCAGCTTCTCTGGCAATCTGTCTGCTTCTGTTTGGCTCTGTTATGCTGTGGAATGCACATACATCCGGACAGATCCGTGATATCAACGGCTGGATCAACGATGAACAGGTGCAGTCGGAATATCAGGAGGCCAGTGCGCTGAAAGAAGAGAGTGACCGGCTGGCAGAAGCAAAGAGTCAGGTAGAGGAAATGACAGCAAATCTGGATACATACCCGGACTTAACGAAAAAGATGATTTCCAGGATTATTGATGCCAGCGGAAAGGATATGGAAGTGCATATCAAAACGATGGATGCCGGTACCGGAACACTGACCTTCGACGCTGTGAGCAAAAAGGTTATTGATATTCCGGGATATGTGCAAAAACTGCAAAAAACAGGATTGTTTGCCACAGTTGATTATGCCGGTTATACCTATGAACAGCAGTACAAAGAATATTCGCTTGCACTGTCCTGTGTTTTAAAACAGGCAGAAACGGGAGGTGATGAAAATTGAAACTGGATCTTGAATTAAAGCAGGGAGATATTGTCTTATTGAAAGTACTTGCATGTGTTCTGATCATATTTTTTTCGTTTCGTTTTCTGATTCTGCCGGGATTTGAAAAGCATCAGGATCTGGAACTGGAAAAGGAAAATGCAGAAGCACAGCAGCTCAATATGCGGCAGACGATTGATTCTGCACCATTTATGCAAGAAAAAATTGTCAAACAGAAAGCAGCCCTGAAAGAAGTATCCAAAGGTTATTATGATCTGATGGAAAATCAGGAGGTTGATGAGCTGATCACCGGACTGATTCTTAAACATAATCTGTTTCCGGTGTATCTGAGCATTGCAGAACCAGCTCCTGGGATCCCTCTCTCTTACTATCTGACATCGGCGGAAGCGTCGAAGACACACACACTGACTGCTTATGAGGAACTGGATGGCGAGACAGAGTCCGAGACCGAAACTTCCGCAGATGGAAGCGATCCGGCAGAAAGCCGGCCGGTACTGCAGTATACGAATACGACTTCGGTATCCGTTACGATCCAGGGAAAAGAAAGCGATATCAAGTCTCTTCTGGATGATATCGCAAGAAACTATCCGGGAATACAGACGCGCTCTTTTGATATGAGCAGCAGTACATATGTAGATGAAAGACTTAAAAATGTAGAACAGATAAACTGTAATTGTGTGTTTTCGGTCTATACTTGCGGAGAAATCGGAGGTGGCACTGCAGGTGAAAAGGAATCTTAGAATAGGTGAAGTGCTGACTGAGAAAGGTTATGTAACGGAAGGACAGATCAGTCAGGCACTTACATATCAGAAAGAACATAGAGATATGCGTGTGGGACAGATTCTGATGAAACTTGGATTTGTCACAGAAACGCAGGTACTGGAGGCACTGGCAAGCAGACTGCAGATCAGGATCGTAGACGTAGCGCAGCTTGTGGTAAATGTGGAAGCTGTTGCCATGGTGGATAAAGCACTGGCAGAAAAGAACCTGATCCTGCCGGTCAATATCAAAGAACACAATATGCAGATCGTGACGAATGATCCGCTGAACTATTTTGCACTGGAGGAGGTAAGACAGCAGACGGGCTGTCAGCTTGAGATCTTACTGAGTGAAGAAGCACCGCTGAAACAGGCGATTTCGTATTATTTTGCAGAAGTCAGTGCCAGAAAAGCAGCAAAACAGGCAAATGTCGGTTTCTCCACGGCTGGTGCGATGGATGAACTGGAAATCGAAAATCTGGACAACAACGATGATGAAGCGCCGATCATCCGCCTTTTGAACAGCCTGATCGAGCGTGCGATCAAAACAGGGGCAAGTGATGTTCACATCGAACCGTTTGAAAAAGAAACCAGAGTGCGTATGCGTATTGACGGTGTCATTATGGAATATGTAAATATTCAGAGAAATATCCATGCGCCGCTGATTGCCCGTATCAAGATTCTGGCAAATCTGGATATTGCCGAGAAACGGCTTCCACAGGATGGACATTTTCGTGTGGCTCTTGATGATGGTCAGGTCAATATCCGAGTGTCCATTCTGCCAACGGTTTTCGGGGAAAAGGCAGTTATGCGTATCATGGCTTCCAACGGAAAACTGGATCATGCCGATCATTTCGGTATGGATGAATACAGCTACAAACAGTTTGCGCCACTTCTGAACTATCCAAACGGTATTATTTATATCACAGGGCCGACCGGAAGCGGAAAATCAACCACTTTATATATGATTCTGGAATACTTAACCGGAAGAAATATCAATATTTCCACGATTGAAGATCCGGTGGAGAAAAATCTTCCGGGTATCAACCAGACACAGGTAAATCCAGTTGCAGGGCTGACCTTTGATGTGGGTCTGCGTGCACTGATGCGGCAGGATCCGGATGTGATCATGGTAGGAGAGACGCGAGACGGAGAGACAGCAGGAACTTCTGTCCGTGCGGCGATCACCGGACATGTGGTTTTAAGTACTTTGCATACAAACGATGCCGTATCCAGTATTGTCCGCCTGGAGGATATGGGTGTGGAAACCTATCTGGTGGCAAACTCTCTGGTCGGACTGGTGGCGCAGCGTCTTCTGCGTAAAGTATGTCCAAACTGTGCAAAAGAAGTAGAGACAACCGAACAGGAGAGGCTGTTTCTCGGAGAGGATGTGAAAACGGTGCGAAAAGGCATAGGATGTTCACACTGCAGCAATACTGGTTACAAAGGAAGAATTGCAGTACATGAAATCCTGGCGATGGACAATACAATACGCCGTATGATTGTCAACCATGATTCTGTCGAAGCGATCACTGCCTATGCGAGAGAACATCAGCATATGCGGACTCTGAAAGAGAGCGGGCTGATGCTTGTAAAGCAAGGTGTGACAACACCGGAAGAACTGATGAAGATAAGTTATGAATAAAAGAATGCCAGGGGCAAAAGGCTGCACCTGGCATTTTGAGCATAGAAAGGAAGGATAACATATGGCAGCGACAGAATTCAGCAATCAGAAAATGGATGCGATCATCCGTGAAGCGAGAAAAATGGGAGCATCGGACATACATATTTCAGAGGGGATGCCGACCAGATACCGTGTGCATGGTAAGCTGGTGCAGGCGGGAACTCAGATGGAAGCGGCTGAAACAGCAGAGCTGCTAAAAGCAATGATGACGGAAAAACAGGCACAGCATTTCGCCCAGGGCAACGATGCCGACTTTGCGATCCGCACATCCGACGGATATTGCCAGCGTGTCAATGTATTTCGTCAGCAAAAAAGAATGGCAGCCACGATCCGACTGTTAAATTCCAGAATCCCGACACTGGAAGAACTGCATATGCCGACTGTTTTATATAAAATGGCAGAAGAGCGGAGAGGACTGATTCTCGTTACCGGGCCAACCGGAAGCGGAAAATCAACCACACTGGCGGCTATGCTTGAACATATGAACCAAAACACTAACCGCCATATTATCACGATTGAAGATCCGATCGAGTACGTATATGAGAGTAAACAGTCCCTGATCCATCAAAGAGAAGTCGGAGAAGACGTGGCAGATTTTGCATCTGCAATCCGCAGTGCCCTGCGAGAAGATCCGGATGTAATCTTGGTAGGCGAGATGCGGGATTACGAAACAATTTCCACTGCACTGCTCGCAGCCGAGACGGGACATCTCGTACTTTCCACACTTCATACCACCGGAGCGGCACAGACGGTAGAACGTATCGTAGATGCCTGCCCGACCGGAGGTCAGAATCAGGTGCGCGCCCAGCTTGCCGGCAGCTTAAAAGGAATTGTCAGTCAGTGTCTGCTCCCGTGCGGCGGCGGAACAGCACGCGTGGCAGCGACCGAACTGCTGGTCGGCACCGATGCCATCCTGAACCTGATCCGCGAAGGAAAGACGCACCAGATTCCGGCAATGATGCAGACCGGAAGCAGCAGCGATATGCACACGCTGAATATGGATCTGTCAAGACTTGTGCGACAGGGATTTATCACAAGAGACGATGCGATCGCCTATACCAACAATAAGGCGGAAGCAGGACAGTATTTTTGAAAAATATAGGCATCATAGTTGGGGACTTTTGACACCCACATCATGTAATGAATTCTCCATAAAATCAAAAGTCAATGAGAAAAATTCTTGTTAAGTGATTTTTTTCTTGAGAAAAACAGCAATGTATGTTAATTTGAACAAACAAAAGTTTATGCAAACTAACAAAAGATAGATATGGAGGAAAAAAGAAATGAAGCAATGGAAAAAGAATTTGCTGGTATTGACCCTGCTGAGTTTTGCTGTAATCTTTGCTAACGTTACACCAAAGTATCATACCGTTTCAGCAGCGTCCAAAACCGCACTCAATTACAAAAAGAAAACCCTGACGAAGGGGCGGACTTTAAAACTGAAAGTAAAAGGTACAAAGAAAAAAGTAAAATGGAGCAGTTCAAAAAAGAAAGTTGCTTCTGTAAATGCAAAAGGAAAAGTTACGGCAAAAAGCAAAGGAAAAGCCGTAATCACCGCAAAGGTTGGTGCTAAGGAGTACCGCTGCAAGATTACAGTAGTTCTGCCGAAAAAAGAAACGGAAGCAGCAGGACAGAAAACACCGGAAACAACGGTTACTCCTGCAAAATCGGAAACTCAGATAACGGAGACTCCGGCAACAGAAACCCCTGCAACAGAGATCCCTGCAACAGAGACTCCTGCAACAGAAACCCCTGCAACAGAGACTCCGGCAACAGAGACCCCGGCAACGGAGACCCCGGCAACAGAAGTTCCGGAAGAGCCGAAAGCAGTTCTGGTAAAGGAGGCTCAGACAAAAGTTGTTGATCTCGGATACGCACAGTATCTGGTGGCAGCTTTTGAAGAAGGTTACGATGTGGAAAACTGCAGCGTTGCGGTAGATGGTGTGGATATCACAAGGGCTTTGACCAAAGTTACCGATGACGGAAGCATCGTGAAATGGGAGCTGACAGGCTTAAATCCTGCAAAACTGGTTGTTACCAAAAAAGATGACCAGAAAACACAGGATGTTGTGCTCAGTGACAATAAAAATCCGGGCAAACCGGTTGTAAAATCACAGAAACCGATGTATTTCCTGACACATGCAGCCATCCCGACCTGGGATTATCATCTGGGCAACTACGATGAAGAAGGAAATGCAAGAGTTACTCCGAAAAAGACAACGTTTGATCTGAAGGAAACTGCAAAAGAAAATGTGAAATATCATGCACCGGATGCAGAACTGAGCAAAGACGAAGATGCGGACAACCTGTATGATGTGAGCGGAAGCGCAGAAATCCTGTTTAATTACAAAACGCAGGCAGAAAAAGACTGGTTCGATGCGATCGCAGACGAAGGTGCACTGGCACTGCTGTCAGGCGATGAGAGAATGAGTACGCTGAACAATCAGCTCACGTATACAAAAGATACCACCGAACATGGCGGGAATGTAGTCGGAAGAATTACCATTCCGCTGGGACAGAGCAATTTCTATTCTAACGGACGCTACAAAGTACGCATCCGTTCCAATGGAAACAAGACGCTGATCGCATCCATTCATGTGGTAAATGCACAGGCTCCATCCATGAAGATTTCTGAGACAGGTGTGATCAGATCCGGAATGAATGTTCATTTCCAGGTAGAAAACATGGTATACGGCATCACTGTTCCGATCGAGATGGTGACACTGAAAACTCCTTCAGGAGAAGTGAAAACACTGGAAAAAATCACAGACTGGTATCTGATCGGAGATACATTTGTGCTGTATAACGATGTAAATGCAGAAAGTGGAAGAAACAATATCGAACAGCCGGGCGTCTATACACTGACTGTTTATGCAAACGGTTTTAAAAGCATGAGCAAATCGTTCACCGTTGCAGGTGAGGCAACAAAAGCTGAAAAAACGGCAAAGACTTATGACGTTGTGACAAGAGCAACTTCATCAGGAAACACAGGAAGCAGCAGTGAAGGTGAGAGCGGAAGCTCTGTTATGCCGGCAAATCTGGTATTTTCCGGGGATCTGCTTTCCAATGCAAAGATTCTGATTGCTCTTGGTGTGAAGAATGCTTCCGCAGAAGCAGTTGCAGGGCGCTGGGATGATCAGATCACAGCATGTGATGCCATTTACGGTGAAGATGGTGTTGTATTCTATGATTACACAAGTTATTATGATGCCGTTCAGGAAGCAAAATTAAACGGACAGTATCTCTCCTTTGCAGATTATATTGCAGATGAAAATGCAGTAACCACAGAAAACCGCCCATACGCAGTCAAAGTAGTTCTGGAAGATGGTCTGTTTGGAGAAACACAGTACAATGGCACTTACAAAGGAAAAGAAGCACCGGTGCTGATATTGGATGCGGATGCAGAATTTGCTGCAGAGGGTAAGGATCTTGTGCTGATCAGCCAGGATGCAAGAGCAGCAGAATACTTTGAGAAGATTACCGGGATTTATGTAAACCAGAACTGGAAAGAACTGACAAAAGATCAGTACAGTACAGAAGACGGCAAACTGGTGATCAAAGCATCTGCCCTGACACTTGGAACAAACACGGTAGAAATCAAAGCAGAAGGATTCAAAAACAATACACTTTCCGTTGAGTATAAGAAAGTTCTGGAAGAAAATTTAAGTCTTGTTTCTGACAAAGAACAGTACAACAGAGGCGAGAATGTGATTCTGACCGTAAATGGTTCCGAAGGCGATTTCCTGAAGAATTTAAATGCAGTCAAAGTAGATGGAAGAAACATTTATGCAAAAGGTGTTGCAGGATCTGACTATTACTATGAAGCAGCAGAAGATCTGAAATCCATCACCATTTACGATAACGGAAACCTGTTTGGCCAGAACAAAGCATATACCCTGACTCTGGAAGCAGAATATTATGAAGATCTGAAGACAGAGATCACTGTACAGGGTGAAGAAAAAGATGTTCCGACAAAGGATCTTGCGATCAGCAAAGATACCGATGGACAGACTTATCTGCTGTCCTTTGGAACACCGGCAGATTTCATCGGATGGAAAAACAAAGTAACTGCTATTATAGTAAATGGAACAAACTATACAGAAGCAGGCTTGTTTAGTATGTCAGAAAATCAGTTCAAATGGGAAACAGACGGATATGGAAACCAGGTCCTGAAACTGAAGGTGGATGGTGAATTTGATGAAAATGCCGAAAATACCTTTACGATCAAAGCAGAAGGCTATAAAGATCTGGCACTGCCGCTGGTTGTAAATGTGATCAAAAAACTGACAGCGCCACAGGCGGTTTCCTGCAAGAAAACTATGTTCTCAGATTACTATACCGTTTCCTTTGGATATGGTTCTGAAATCGAACAATGGCAGAATCAGATCACAGGCATAAAAGTAAACGGAACAGAGTATAGCCTGGTAACTTCTTCCTTCAGCGTAGGTGATACGACAACCTACTGTCTGCTGAAAAACGATGGTCAGATTTATGTTGGAACAAATGCAGTTGCAGATGGAGAAAATACCATTGAGATTTCCGCAGAAGGATATGAAGACTGTACCGTCACCTTTACCAAATAAAAATTTACGGTGATTTCCTGACAGGTGTAAGGAGTTGAAATACTGAACATTTTATCAGGATGCTGTCTGCAAAAAGCCAGAACCCGTGACCCACTGCGTTTC
>OGGG01000994.1_pt1 | contig 26546 bp, 22 predicted proteins | sample 1571201 | NCBI WGS metagenome assembly OGGG01 (sample SAMEA2581946, study PRJEB24529) | metagenome | biome: Human gut stool | place: China | collected 2011 | reverse complement strand
GGACACGATACGCACCGGCATCGCTTCCAAGCGCCAGATATACCTTCTGTTCCCAGGCATACTTCAGATTCTCCGTGGCAGACCTGAAAATCTTCTCCAGTTCTTCCCTGGGATATCTTTCACATCCGAAAAGATTCCCTGTCGTTGCGATGGTCGGAACCCATACGGTTCCGTACGCTTTCATGGCATCTATGGCATCTTTGTCTATGTAGTTTCCATGTTCAATGCTGTCAGCACCGGCAATGGCTGCGCTTCGCACAGTGTCTGCTCCATTGGCATGTGCCATGACAGCCATGCCTTCTTCATGTGCAATGTGGATCAGTTCTTTGATTTCTTCCGGTGCAAGCGGTTCTTCGGACATCTGCCTGTACTTTTCATATACCATGATCCCGGAGAGCATGATTTTGATAAAATCCCCACCCTGTGCCTTTACCAGCTTTACAAGGCTGTGATATTCTTTCTTATCTTCGCAGGCACGGCCGACGATTCTGCCATAATGCCCCTGTCTGTAAATGGCAAACATCGGAGTCCGGTAATCGATGTCATATTCCGGTGCGATCTTTGCCGCATATTCGGACACATGCAGCGCATCACCGCCATCTCTTACAAAATGAATCCCACGCTTCTGATACTCCAGAAATGCCTTACGGACCGCCTCTTCGCTGACATGACCTTTGTGCAGCGACACTGCCTCTCTGTAATTTCTTCCATTCATAAAAATGTGTGCATGACATTCTCCAAACATCCGCTCACCTCATATACCTTCGCCCTGCTGCTCTATTTTTTCCTTTTCATACCCCATACCGACGGCACAAAGATCATCAGCATCGGGATCAGTTCCAGTCTGCCTGCCAGCATATCAAAACTTAAAACCAGTTTGGACAGATTTGAAAATCCGGAAAAGTTACCTGCCGGTCCTGCAAGTCCAAGTCCCGGACCGATGTTGTTCAGAGTCGCTGCAACCGCTGTAAAATTTGTTACCAGATCTTTTTCATCCAGCGAAACAATCAGAATGGACGTCACAAAAATAATCATATAAAGTGCAAGATAGGCATTTACCGAACGGATTACTTCCGTCTCTACCGTTCTTCCTTCCATCCGCACACGTTTTACACTTCTTGGATGCAGAGCCAGAGAAATCTCACGGCCGACACCTTTTAACAGCAGCAGAATACGTGACACTTTGATGCCTCCCCCTGTACTTCCCGCACAGGCTCCGACAAACATCAGCGTTACCAGAATCGTCTTGGAAAAGCCCGGCCACTGGTTGAAGTCCACGGTACTGAAACCGGTTGTCGTAATGATCGAGCCAACCTGAAATGCGGCATGGTGAAATGCCTGGAACAGGTTTGGAAATCCACCGGAAATATTAAGCGTGATCGCTGCGATCGAAACTGCAATGATCGCCAGATAGAGCCAGACTTCCGTCATACAGGAAGCCTGTTTGATCTTTTTCTTTAAAATGCAGAAATAAAATGTAAAGTTGACACCAAACAGGATCATAAACGTGGTAATGATGCCCTGCTGCAGCATCGTATAACCTGCACATCCGTCATTTCTTATCGAAAATCCACCGGTTCCTGCCGTACCGAATACAATACAGAGGGTATCAAACAGCGGCATTCTGCTCAGAAGCAGCAAAATGATCTGAATCAGTGTCATTCCAAAATAAATACCGTAAAGAATCGCTGCTGTATAACGGATTTTCGGAACCAGTTTGCTCACGCTCGGCCCCGGACTTTCTGCTTTCATCAAATGTACAATCGTTCCGTTTCCCTTGTTTGGAATAAAAGCAAGAATAAACACCAGGATTCCCATACCGCCTACCCAGTGGGTAAAGCTTCTCCAGAACAGACTGGCATGTGAAAGTGCCTCCACATTGGTCAGAATACTGGCGCCTGTTGTCGTAAAACCGGAGCTTACCTCAAAAAATGCATCGAAAAAGCTCGGAATCTCCCCGGTCAGCATAAACGGAACTGCCCCAAATGCGGAAAACCAGATCCATACCAGTGCTACTGCCACCAGACCTTCCTTTGTATACATGGTAATCTTTTTCGGCTTGCGAATTGTGCTGATCCCGCAGAATACGGCACAGATCACGCAGGAGATCAGCTAAGAGGACAGTACGTCTTCCCCGTAAATCACGGATACCAGAACCGGAAGCAGAAGAAACAGCGCTTCAAATCCGCTCGCCATACCAAGTATGTATAAAATCATTCCATAATTCATGTTTTCACCTTTATCGCTCTTTCACAATATCCGAAATATCATCCAGCCCCTGATTCGTTGTAACAACGATTACCTTATCTCCGATACTCATTACATCCTGTCCTTTCGGCATGATCAGTACCCCGTCACGATAGATTGCTGCGATCAGAAGATTCTTTTTCAGTGCCAGCTTCTCAAGCGGGATATCCAGGATCGGAGACTTCTGCCGGATCACAAACTCCAGAGCCTCTACACGGTTGTTGACCAGACGGTAAAGTGTCTCTACATTACTGCCGATGCTGTTTTTCATGGCACGCACATAACGCACAATATATTCTGCCGTCACATACTTCGGATAGATGATGCTGTCAAGATCCAGTTTGTTGATGACTTCATCGAACGTGGTATTGTTTACTTTTGTGATGCTCTTGATCTTTGGTGCATGCTCTTTTGCAAAAAGGGAAAGCAGGATGTTCTCTTCATCCAGATCCGTCAGCGTCACAAAGGAATCCATCCAGTTCACGCCTTCTTCCATCAGCACATCCTGATCCGTTCCCTCTCCGCAGATGATCGTTGCTTTTGGCAGCAGATCGCTGAGTTCCTCACAGCGTTCCCTGTCTTTGTCTATGATCTTGACATCAATTCCCATCGTAAGGAGCTGCTTTGCCAGATAATAAGCAGTCGTACTTCCGCCGATGATAAGCGTATCACGTACCTGATCCGTCTGAACTTTGATCTTCTTGAAAAACTGACTTGCCATTTTGGGCGGTGCTACAATAGAGACAATATCGCGGCTCTGCAGTACAACGTCGCCATCCGGAATGATCACCTGGTCTCCACGTACAACGGTGCATACCAGTACTTCACAGCGAAGTTTTGATCCCATATCTGCGATCCGTACGTTATCCAGAACAGAATTGGTTCCGATACGGAACTGCAGAAGCTCAATATGTCCGTTTGCAAATGTCTCGATCTTGATTGCAGATGGGAAACGTAAGATCCTTGCCATCTCTGCGGCTGCTGCCTGCTCCGGATTGATGACCATTGCCATTCCTAATTCTTCCCTTATAAACCGAACCTCCTGGCTGTATTCCGGATTGCGCACACGTGCAATCGTCTGACAGCCATTTCCTGCCTTCTTGGCGATCAGGCAGCACAGAAGATTCAGTTCGTCTGAACCGGTAACTGCAATCAGCAGATCTGCTTCCCGTATGCCTGCTTCCAGTTGAACATTGTGGCTGCTTCCGCTTCCCACCACGCCCATAATGTCACACGCATTGGATATATCCTGCACTTTTTCTGCATCTTCGTCCACAATAACAATATCATTTCCTTCATTGCTAAGCTGTTCTGCCAGAGTTGCCCCTACTTTTCCACAGCCGACGATTATGATCTTCATTTGTTTTTCCTCACCTTAATTTCTTTCCTACAGACTCCTGTCCTTTCCGGCTTCCGGCACAGCTTTGCAGATACAGTCAACCCGAAAACGGCCACTGAGCTTTGTAACTGCTCTATGGCCGCATCTTTCATCGGAAATCTCATTTATTCTGTTGTCTTTTGCAGACCCATAACCTGTTCCAGTATCTTTGCCGCATCTTCAATACAGCCGTCACAGGACCGCAGAACCTTTTTCGTTTCTATTCCTTTTAAATCTTTACAGATCACAGAACCGTTCTTTTCTTTAAATGCCTGTGCGATCTCTTTTGTAATGCGGTATGTCCCGCCCTTTGTAACCGGTTCTTCGGTGTTGCGGCTGCTTTTTAACAGTCCTGCCACCATACACGCTCCCGATACAGCACCGCAGGTACACTGCATGCCTCCCATGCCTGCACCAAATCCTTCGCCTGCCGCAAAAATAAGATTTTCATCTACACCCGCCAAGTCTGCATAAGCACACGCTACTGCCTGACAGCAGTTGTAACCTTTTCCATGATTCTCCAGCGCATTTTCCACTCTGCTGCTCATCCTTAATTCCTCCATTGTAAAGCCTACGCTCTCATGCCCGATAATGCTACAATTTTACACTACTTTTGTTTAAATTACAAGAGCTATCAGGATTTTCACATAGAAATTGTTCTCATGCTGACCGTACTCAAACTGTCCGCCCTGATTTCTGACGGTCTGCCGGATGCTGTGCAGGCCATATCCGTGAAAGGCTTTATCTGGTTTGCCAGTCCGAAATATACCGGATTTTGCCAGAGCATATTTTTCGCAGCTATTTTCAACAACCAACATGAACATTGCATTGTGCTTTCTTATTTGGATATGTACCTTCCGTTCTTCCTGTTCCAGCTTTTCACAGGCTTCTATTGCATTATCCAGAAGGTTGGCAAAGAGGCTGCACAATTCCTTATCTGATATGGAGATCTCTCCTATGATATCAGAATCTACCCGGTATGTAATCTGTTTTTTCTCCATGGCAAGTGTTTTGTATTCCAGGATCATATCTATAATGGGATTCTGGGTCCATTGCCGATGTTCTGTCTTTTCTTCCGGCCTTAATTTTTCCAGATACTCATGAAGCCGTTCATACTCCCCTTTCTCTGCCAGCTTCCACATAACCAGATTATGATGGTTCATATCATGGTATAAGATACGGTTTTTTTCGTATTCCATTGCCAGTTCCTCGTATTGCTGTTCTGCCATATCGATCCTCAGCTTTAAAATCTGTTCTTTATTTTTTATATCATTACAGAGCAGATAGATCATACAGAAAATACCAGGAAAAACCACAGATGCCCACAGACTGCTTCTTACGGTCATCGTATCGATCCTTCCAGACAGCACACTCTGAAAATAGAACATGGCTGCACATCCGATCAGCAAAAGCAGCAAGACCAGCCTCCAGTTTACCTCAGCCTCATATTTTCTCTGCCATGTCTGCAGCTTCAAAACAGCGATGCAGAGTACAAACCGGCTGATTCCCATGGCCAGTCTGCTGATAAAGGAAATCTCCATACTTTTGCAGCCGATACACAACAAAATAACGATCCATGTGCAGATCAGTTCTTCCAGGACATGAAAACTTCCAAATACCAGCAGAGTTTTCCGAAAAGAAGTGTGGCTGCCGAGGCTTACACAAAATGCAAGGATAAACGTTCGAATCAGAAGCACCAGATAAACACTGAGCTCCCTTTGCCTTCCATAAAACAGCAGAATATCCAGAATAACAGAAAGGCCTGCGTAGCCAATGATTTCTTTTAGGGTCATATCTTCCCGGCGCAGACCATAGATTGTCACGCAGCAAAACTGAAACGTTTCCAGAAATGTGATCAGATACCCCAGAATCTCCATCTCGGTCATACAGTCCCCCGCTCCATATAACTGCACATTTTCTGCATAATCTCTCTGCTGTGCCCTCTGCCAATTTTAATCTGCTCTCCATTCTCCATGGTAAGCATCCCCTTTTCCATCTTATCTACATGCAGCAAATTCACAATATATCCCCTCTCAGCGATCACAAACTGCTCTTTGGGAAGTTTGGAAAACACTTCTTTTAAGGATTCCCGGTTGGTCTTTTTCCCGCTTCTGGTAACAAAAATTGAATTCTTCTGCTCTTTATAAATATAATAAATCTCACGCAAAGCTACTTTTTCAAATGCTCCCGCACTTTTTACAAGATACTGCCCTTTCACATCTGCCCCCAGTTCACGGCAGATCTGTTTTAACGTCTGCACCAGTTTCTCCTGCATGTTTTCTTTTATAATGTAATGATAAGGACGGATTTTATATCCATGAAGTGCATATTGCTCATAGGCTGTAAGAAAAAGAATGTAGGGCTTATCCTGCTTCTTTCTTATCTGTTCTGCCAGTTCGATTCCATTTCCATCCGGTATCTCGATATCCAGAATGTAAATTGTAAAACGCTCCTCCTCCATTTCACTCAAAAGCTGACCGGCCGTTGAAAAGTATTCTGTCTGAAATAACTCCCCACCCATACTTTCTTCTATGATGTCTTTTACATGTCCGCCAATGAAAAGATCATCATCTACAATAGCTATACGATACATAACTGTTCTCCCTTGTACATTTTCGGTTGTCGGCGTACAAAATACGAAACAGACCGCATGATATCTGCACCCAACATCTTAACTATATAAGAAATAATAAAAAAATTCAACTTTTTTGTAGTATAACAGGACTTTTTATACGAAAAAACAGAGAGTTTTCAAAAAACCCTCTGTGCATACTATAGGCGGAACACAACTCACACACAACTTGTACACAATGACTCACACTTCTATCCCTATACCATGCCCGCCTATTTGTGTTTTATTATAGCAATTCCTTTTCTTCTTGTGTGTAATTGTCCGTAAATTGTCTTTTTTTGTCCGTAAAGTGCAAAGATGCCAGGGTCATAAGCCTGATCCTGTAAATCTGTATTATGCCTGATCCAGGATTTCTTTCAGGATCTTATTGACGCCTGCCGGATCTGCTTTTCCTTTCATGGCTTTCATGGTCTGACCTACCAGAAATCCGATCGCTTTTTTCTTGCCGCCTTTGTAATCGGCTACCGACTGTGGATTCTCAGAAATAATCTGCTCGATAGTGACCTTAAGTGCACCTTCATCGTTCACCGTTTTCAGTCCATGTTCTTCGATATAGGCTTCCGGATCAACATTCTCTTTGAAAATCTGCTCAAAGACTTCTTTCGCCACCGAACTGTTGACCGTTCCGGCATCTGCAAGATCTACCAGTTTTGCCAGATTCTCCGGTGCAAAAGAAAGATCTTCCGGATCCATGCTGTTTTCTTTTAACAGTCGCAGGGTCTCACCCATCAGCCAGTTGGATACTTTTTTCGGCTTTTTGCAGATTGCTGTTGCCGCTTCAAACAGATCCGCCATATGTTTGGAGTTTGTGATGATCTGTGCATCGTAATCAGGTATATCAAATTCTTTTTTATAACGTTCCAGTTTCTCGCTGCGAAGTTCCGGTTGGCGTGCCTTCACCTCTGCGATCCATTCGTCGCTGATCACAACCGGTGTCAGATCCGGATCCGGAAAATAACGGTAGTCCTGGGCATCTTCCTTGGAACGCATGGTAAAGGAACTTTCTTTGTTGTCATCCCATCTTCTTGTCTCCTGAATGACCTTTCTGCCCGCCTCGATCAGCTCGATCTGACGCTCTCTTTCGCCTTCGATCGCATGGGCAATGGCTTTGAAAGAATTCAGGTTTTTCATTTCGGTTCTGGTGCCAAACTTTTCGGTTCCGGCTTCACGCACGGATAAGTTGACATCGGCACGCATCGAGCCTTCCTGCAGTTTGCAGTCCGATGCTCCGAGATACTGGATGATCTGACGCAGCTTTTCCAGATAGGCAATCACTTCTTCGGCACTTCTCATATCCGGCTCGGATACGATCTCGATCAGCGGCACACCGCTTCGGTTATAGTCCACTAAAGAACAGTCCTCCCACTCATCGTGCACCAGTTTTCCGGCATCCTCTTCCATATGGATCTCGTGGATCCCGATGATCTTTTTGCCGCCGGCTGTCTCGATCTCCACACCGCCGTCATGGCAGATCGGCAGATACAGCTGTGAGATCTGATAGTTCTGCGGGTTATCCGGGTAAAAATAATTCTTTCGGTCGAACTTGCAGTACTGATGGATCTGACAGTTTGTTGCAAGCCCTACTGCCAGTGCATATTCTACTACCTGCCTGTTCAGTACTGGAAGGGAACCCGGCATGCCGGTGCAGACCGGGCAGGTATGGGTATTTGGTGCACCTCCAAATGCAGTGGAGCAGGCACAGAATATTTTTGTTTTGGTCGCAAGCTCTACATGGACTTCCAGGCCGATCACGGTTTCATACTGTTTACTCATCTTATTTTGCCTCCCCTTCTGCTGTTTTTGCAAGCTTTGGTGCTTCGTATTTCCTCGTCTGTTCATAAGCATACGCCGCACGGATGATATTCTTTTCTTTGAAGCAGTCCCCGATCAGCTGCAGACCGATCGGCAGCCCTTTTGCATCTCTTCCGCACGGAACACTCATGCCCGGAAGTCCTGCCAGATTGACGGAGATCGTATAAATATCGCCAAGGTACATCTTCAGCGGATCACTTAAAGAATCCCCGATCTTCGGTGCGGTATTCGGTGCCGCCGGACCTAAGATCACATCGTATTTTTCAAATGCTTTGTCAAATGCTTTTTTGATCAAAGCTTTTGTGCGAAGTGCCTTCAGATAATATGCATCGTAATATCCAGAACTCAGTACAAAGGAGCCAAGCATGATACGACGTTTTACTTCCGCTCCGAAGCCCTCAGAACGTGTCTTTTTGTACATGTTGTGCAGTCCTTCGTAATCTTTTGCACGGTAGCCATATTTCACGCCGTCAAATCTTGCCAGATTGGAGCTGGCCTCCGCACAGGCGATGACATAATAAGCCGGGATTGCATATTCTACGAGACTTAGATCAAACTCTTCTACGATTGCTCCTTTTTCTTCCAGCACTTTTGCCGCAGCCAGAATCGCCTCTTTGACTTCCGGATCCAGTCCTTCTCCGAAATAATCTCTCGGAATACCGATCCGCATGCCTTTTACATCGTCCACAAGAGCAGAAGTGAAATCATAATCTTCCCGTTTTACGGAAGTGCTGTCTTTTTTATCGTAAGATGCAATCACTTCCAGGATTGCCGCACAGTCTGTCACATCTTTTGCCACCGGTCCGATCTGATCCAGAGAAGAACCGTAAGCAATCAGGCCATAACGGGAAACGGTTCCGTACGTCGGCTTTAATCCTGTCACACCGCAGAAAGAACTCGGCTGACGGATCGATCCTCCGGTATCGCTTCCAAGTGCAAAGAGACATTCGCCTGCTGCCACGGCTGCACAGGAACCGCCGGAAGAGCCGCCCGGTACATGTTCCAGATTCCATGGGTTTCTGGTCACACCATAGGCTGATGTCTCAGTCGTACTTCCCATCGCAAATTCGTCCATGTTGGTCTTGCCGATGATCACCGCTCCGGCTTTTTCCAGATTTCTGACTGCTTCCGCCGTGTAAATCGGTTTGAAGTTTGCAAGGATTTTCGAACTGCAGGTCGTCAGTACTCCTTCTGTACACATATTGTCTTTGATGGCTACCGGAACGCCTGCCAGCGGACCTCGCAGCTCTCCTGCATCGATCTTTACCTGGATCTCTTCTGCCTTTTTCAGTACTTTTTCTTTCTCTTCCAGTGTCACATATGCGTGAACCCCTCCTTCCACTGCTTCGATCTGTTCCAGTACGGCACTTACAGCTTCTGCAACTGTAATCTCTTTCGCTTTGATCTTTTTGCCAAGCGTCACTGCTGTCAATTCTGTTATCTTCACTGTGTGCCTCCTATTCTACCGTTCGCGGTACTTTATATGTTCCGTCTTTTTCTGCCGGTGCATTCTTCAGCATATTGTCCCTGTCGTCGCCATTTGTGACCACATCTTCACGAAATACATTGTAAACCGGGAAAATATGGGACATCGGTTCTGCCCCTGTGGTATCCAGTTCATTTAATTTATCAATATAATCCAGCATGCGTTCCATATCTTTTTTGGCTGCTTCCCGCTCTTCTTTTGAAAGCTCCAGCTTCGCCAGAATGCCCACATACTCCATTGTCTCATCTGAGATCACATTTGCCATGTTCTTTCTCCTCTCTTTTACCGCCGCATGCGTTCAGGAAGTCTCTGCTTTGCGGCTGTATCCTGCTCTATTTCCTATGGTTCCAGTCTGCTTAAGTCTCTCGGGAAGAGCGTTGTCTCTCTGACATTGTCCTCGCCGATCAGCTGCATCGTCAGCCGCTCCAGACCGATGCCGAGTCCTCCGTGAGGCGGCATGCCATGGCGGAAGGTATCAAGATACTGCTCCAGACCTTCGGTTGTCATTTTTTTGGCTTCCATCTTTTGAAGCAGCTGCGAATAACTGTGGATACGCTGTCCTCCGGTCGTAATCTCCAGTCCGCGGAACAGAAGGTCAAAACTTAAAGTAAATCTTGCATCCTGCGGATCATCCATCGCATAGAACGGACGTTTTTTGCTCGGATAATGTGTGATAAACACAAAATCTGCACCATAATCTTCTTTGAACAGCTCACCGATCAGATGCTCTTCTTCCGGCTCCAGGTCGTATGGATTGCGGATTGTGCGGTTGTATTTTTCTGCGACCATCTCTTTTGCTTTGTCAAAACGCACTGCCGGGATCTTCGATACATCCGGAAGCGTGATGCCAAGCATATCCAGTTCTTTCTGATAATCTTTTGCCAGCAGTTTCATCGTATGCTGCAAAAATCCGGTCTCCATTGCCATGATATCTTCAAATCCATTGATATAGCCCATTTCAAAATCAAGAGAAGTATATTCATTCAGGTGGCGTTTTGTGTTGTGTTTTTCTGCACGGAACACAGGTCCTGTCTCAAATACACGGTCAAACACGCCAACCAGCATCTGTTTGTAAAGCTGCGGGCTCTGCTGCAGGATCGCCGGTCTGTGGAAATATTCCAGTTTAAAGAGGTTCGCACCGCCCTCTGCGCTTTTTGCTCCGAGCTTCGGTGTGTGGATTTCCGTAAATCCCTGTTCATACAGGAAATCGCGGAAGCCGCGGACCAGACCTTCCTGGATCTTGAATTTTGCACGTTCTCTGACATTTCGAAGAGAGATCGGGCGCATGTTCAGTTTCGCTTCCAGTGAAGTATTCAGCTTCCATTTAGAAATCGGCAGCGGCAGCGGTTCATCCGGTTCGCTGAGCACTCTGATCTCTTTTAAACGAAGTTCAATGCCGTGTGCGGCACGCTCTTCTTTGCGGACCGTACCGACTACTTCCACGGCAGATGCCTCTTTAAGTTCTTTTAAGTCAAAGGCTGTCACACCTTCTTCAAAGACACACTGCACCAGACCGTCACGCTTACGCAGGATCACAAATGCCACATTTCCCATATCACGGATCGTATGCACAGCTCCGTTTACTTTTACCTCTGTGCCTTCTGCCTGCTCCAGCAACTCACCAATCTCCAATGTTTTTGCTTTTTTTACGCCTTCTAAATACTCCATCATAGTCTTTCGTCTCCTTTCAACTTTTCGCTGTCCGGGAGAAGAATGAAATAAAAAAGTCCCGAAACAGCACTGAACTGTTTCGGGACGGATAAACTTTATCCGCGGTACCACCCGCCTTGCAGACGAATCATCTGCCTCTCTTGACGTTTAACGCACGCTCACGTACCGCCCTACCTGAATCTCCTTCGAACGGTCTGCTCCGAAGTGTTCCCATCTTGCCGCTTCCACCAAAAAGTGCTCTCAGTCGGTGACACTTTATTCCTGTCGGCTTTCACGATCATGAGTCTTCATCTCAGCATTTACATGATGCCAGGGGCAAAAGCCTGAAACCACGATGTGCTTGCACAAGAGTGGTTTTATGGCATCTCTTAATAATTTTATCATTATTTTTATGATTTCAAATCATAACACAAGCTTTTTCTGTTTGCAAGTACTTTCTATAAAAAAAATATCATGTATTTTTTAATAAACACACTACTTTTTAAAGTTTCTTAATCCGGTTGATCGCCTTTACGGTATTCTCGTAAGTACCGAATGCAGTTAGACGGAAATAGCCTTCTCCGCTCGGTCCGAATCCGGAACCCGGTGTTCCGACCACGTTTGCTTTTTCCAGCAGATAATCAAAGAATTCCCAGGAATTCATCTGATCCGGTGTCTTCAGCCATACATACGGGGAGTTCACGCCGCCCGCAACGGTATAGCCGGCTTCTTTGAGTCCGTTGAAGATATAAGATGCATTCTTGTGATAATATGCGATCTGTTCTGCGATCTGAGCCTTTCCGTCCTTAGAATATACCGCTTCTCCGGCTCTCTGGATGATGTAAGGTGCACCATTGTATTTTGTGCCATGTCTTCTTGCCCAGAGTGCATGAAGCTGCACATCACCGCATTTGAGCTCTTTCGGGATGACCGTGTATGCAAGACGCAGTCCGGTAAATCCGGCTGTCTTGGAAAAGCTGCAAAGCTCGATGGCACAGGTTTTTGCACCTTCACACTGATAGATGGATACCGGAATATCTTTTTCTGTAATATAAGCTTTGTAAGCGGCATCGTAGATGATGACTGCACCTGTTTTGTTGGCATAATCTACCCAAACCTGAAGCTGTTCTTTTGTGATTGCCTCGCCGGTCGGGTTGTTCGGGAAGCACAGATAGATGATATCCGGAGTTTCTTTTGGCAGTTCCGGACAGAAATTGTTTTCTGCGGTACAAGGCATGTAGATCACATCACTCCAGGTCTCACTTTTCGGATCATAAGTGCCGGTTCTTCCTGCCATAACGTTGGAATCCACATAAACCGGGTAAACCGGATCACATACCGCAATTTTATTATCCAGAGAGAATATTTCCTGAATATTTGCAGAATCGCTCTTTGCACCATCAGATACAAAAATCTCATCTGCTGCGATGTCACATCCGTAAGCTTCGTAATCATTCTTTGCGATCGTCTCACGCAGAAATGCATAGCCAAGATCCGGTGCATAACCTTTGAATCCCTCTGTTGTGGTCTGCTCATCAACTGCTTTGTGCAGTGCTTCGATCACGGCCGGTGCGATCGGCTGTGTCACATCACCGATACCCAGACGAATGATCTCTGCCTGTGGATTAGCCGCTGTAAATGCACTGACTTTTTTCGCGATCGTAGAAAAAAGATAGCTTCCCGGTAACTTCAGATAATTATCATTTACTTTAAACATATGTGCCTCCTGTGATTCTCATTTCTGCCGGCAGTTCCGGCATTTTTATAAAGTGGATCTTCATTGCCCGCTTTTGCTTTTACTCATGGCAGCCTTTTGCACCTGCCCTGTATCGTTACACTTTAATTTCGCCATCAAACACGACTTCCGCAGGGCCCGTCATAAAGACGGTATTCTTCTGCTGATCCCAGAAAATCTCCAGATCTCCGCCGAGCAGTTTGATGGTCACCGGCTGATCTTTTGCCACATAGCCATTTAAAATGGATGCCACCGCCACTGCACAGGCACCAGTTCCGCAGGCAAGTGTCTCACCGGCCCCGCGTTCCCATACGCGCATCTCAACGGTATGATCGTCCAGCACTCTGGAAAATTCTGTGTTGACACGATCCGGAAAACATGGATGTGTCTCAAACAGCGGTCCGATCTTCTCGATATCCAGACCTTTTACATCGTCTATATAAACAACGGCATGCGGATTTCCCATAGAAACACCGGTCATGCGATATTCCCTGCCGCCTGCCGTGATCGCTTCATTGATGACCTGCGGATTCTTTGATACGATCGGAATCAGGCCTGCATTTAAGATCGGTGCACCCATATCTACGCATACGCTCTTCGCCTTTCCGTTTTCCACCTGCAGTTTCACGTATTTGATGCCGCTTTTTGTCGCAATGCTGACTTCATCTTTATCTGTAAGTCCATAGTCATAGACATATTTTGCCACGCAGCGGATCCCATTTCCGCACATCGCTCCCTGAGAACCGTCGGAATTATACATATCCATCTCAAAGTCTGCTTCCAGCGAAGGTTTGATCAGGATCAGTCCATCCGATCCGATCCCGAAGTGGCGGTCGCTGACTTTTCTGGCAACTTCTCCCGGATTTTCAACCGTCTCTTCCAGACAGTTGACATAGACATAGTCATTTCCTATGCCCTGCATTTTTGTAAATTTCATTTATTTGTCATCCTTTCCTGGTTCGCCTGATGCTTTAATACTTCATCAGTGCAAAGATCATTTTCGCTGTCTCTACCATATTGTTTCCACTATCCATACTACATTTTTGCATATAACGATGTGCGTCTTCTTCTGACATATGATTTCGTTCCATCAAAAGCTTTTTCGCATCCAGGATCACCTTTTTCTCCGCCTCGGAACGTTCTTTCGGCTTTGGCTTCTGTCTCCGCCTGCGGCGGTACATCCCCTCCGCCATCATTTCCAGCGTATTGGCAAGATCTCCGATACGCAGTGGCAACGGAAGAGAAACTACATCTCTGCGGTCACAGGACTCCAGAATATGTGTGGATGCCACTAAAAGCATTTGAAACGAAGATGCCAGACTTTCCCTCAAATCTGCATACATCATATCATTAAAACGGTAACCGCAGATTACAATGCCGTTTTCCAGATTGTCTGCAATCTGCAGTACCTGTGCACCGGTGCAGCATACACCGGTCACGCTGTATCCGTTTCTTGCCAGAAGGTTACGGATATTTTTCGCATCCTCCAGCTTTGGAAATACAACTATTATGTTTACCACTGTAACCCTCCCCCTCTTGTATAATCTTAAAAATCAAGATCCATCTCAGGAGGAAAATTTATATGCGGTAAAGATACTGATCCAGTTCCCATCCGGAAACCTGGCGGGAATATTCTGCCCATTCTTTCTTTTTCGCCTTGATATAACGCCGACTGGTGTGTGTTCCAAGCACCTCTTTTACCAGCTCGTCCTTTTCCATTTCATAGACTGCTTCCAGAAGATTGTTCGGCAGGACATCAATGCCCTCTTCCTGGATCTCTTCTTCCGTCATATTGAAGATATTTTTATCAACGGCGGCCGGAGGCATGATCTGATTCTGGATGCCGTCAAGTCCGGCTGCCAGGCAGACTGCCAGCACCAGATACGGATTTGCCGACGGATCCGGGCAACGCAGCTCGATCCTTGTGCCTTCTCCGCGTTCTGCCGGAATACGGATCAGCGGGCTGCGGTTTGTCCCTGACCAGGCAATGTAAACCGGTGCCTCAAATCCCGGAACCAGACGCTTGTAAGAATTGACCAGCGGATTGGTGATCGCACACATACCTTTTATATGCTTCATCAGACCGCCGATAAAATAGTAAGCTTCCTGACTTAAGCCATTTGGATCACCGGCATCCGCAAAAATATTTTTGCCATCCCTGGACAGCGACATATTAATATGCATGCCCGAACCATTGATGCCCGTCTTTGGTTTTGGCATAAAACTTGCATGCAGTCCGTGACGTTTGGCGATCGTCTTGACCGCCAGTTTGAACGTCATGATATTGTCCGCCGTTGTCAGAGCCTCATCATAACGGAAATCGATCTCATGCTGTGCCGGTGCCATCTCATGGTGCGATGCCTCGATCTCAAAGCCCATGTCTTCGAGTGTCAGCACCATATCACGCCTTGCATTTTCACCAAGATCCATCGGACCTAAATCAAAATAACCTGCACGCTCATGCGTGATCGTCGTCGGCTGTCCGTTATCGTCCGTATGATATAAGAAAAACTCACATTCCGGTCCGACATCAAACTGATAGCCAAGAGCCGCCGCCTGATTTACCACTTTTTTCAAAATGTATCGCGGATCACCCTCAAACGGCTCCCTGCTCGGACGGTACACATCACAGATCAGTCGTGCCACCTTTCCCTGCTGCGGCCGCCACGGAAAAACATTTAAAGTATCCAGATCCGGATAAAGATACATGTCTGATTCCTCGATCCGCACAAAACCTTCAATCGAAGATCCGTCAAACATACAGTTGTTATCCAGAGCCTTTTCCAGCTGGCTCGAAGTGATCGCCACATTCTTCATCGTTCCGAAAATATCCGTAAACTGAAGGCGTATAAATTCTACATCTTCCTCCTGCACAAGACGCAGGACATCCTGTTTTGTATACTTCATAGGTCCTCCTTTTATGATTCCTGTTCGAATCCCTGCACTATTTTTTTCAGAGCCATTCGCAAAATCGCCTCTGCGAAGCTCTCCTGATCAATTTATAATAAATCTGCATGACTCTGATAAAAATACAAAAAGGGTATACTGAATAAATCAGAACACCCTTGTCCTAGTTAAATTAGTTTGCATTTTGGCATCCGCTCATGATAAAGTCATAAGTGCTCTGCTTTTTTCATAAAAGCCTTTCTTTATCATGATAACAGTGCTGCCTTTATTTGTCAACTGTGCTACTTTCGATTTTTGCAGACAGGTTTCCTATTCCAGGTTCAGCGGACTTCTCACATACTGGAACCCGGAGGACCATGCTTCCCCTGTCACGACTCCATTCTGTCCTGAGGAACAATGTACCACCAGCAGGCTGCCATTGTCATTGACTCCCACCACAATACCTACGTGATTGTCGTCTCCCGCACTTCCCGGACGGTAGAAGACCAGATCACCCGGCTGTGCATCCTGGCTGTCTACCATCTCACTTGCATTCCACTGCGTCGTCGTATGGCTGCCAATGCCGGCATCCTCTCCATCCAGTCCGTTACAGTAAGCCCATGCAACAAATCCGCTGCAGTCCAGTCCATAAGACCGTACTGTTCCACTGCTTTTACTTCCGGAAACTGAAACTGTCTGCTGTTCACCCCAGCGGCCATCCCAGCCGATGGCATAAGATTTTCCGCCCCAGAAATAGCCTACTTTTCCGATCAGACTGCACGCTGCTGCTACAATTGCCACACGTTCTTCGCTGACACCATTTCCGGCTTCGGAACGTACAAATCCTTTGGATGCCGTAACGATCGCACAGAGCTGTCTGCATTTTGTGGAAGCATATTTGTCCAGAACAGCCTTCTGCTGTTCATCCACATCATACAAGATAGCATACTCTTCTGCTGTGAGTGCATAGTATTCTTTTTCCTGCTTCTCTTTTGCATCTGCCGTTTCTTTTGCATCTGCTGCTTTTTTTATATTTGCCGTATGCTGTACCGTGCCTTGCTGTGCTGTATCAGAAACCGCTTTCCGGTTGCTTCTGCCCCCTGCGGCTGCATCTGCCGCTGTACTTTCACTTTTTTGTGTTGTTTCCGTTTCTGCTGTATCTTTCTCTGTTTTTTCTGTGCTGTCTGAAGTTTCTTCCTGTACCGTTTCCAGCTTTCGCAGAATTGCAGAATTACTCCTTACATTCATCAGGAAAAAGAGCTGTTCCAGTTCATCCTGACAGGATTTATCCAGTATGACTGTCTTTTCTCCTGACGCATACTTCATCACATAAACTGCCAGCACATCCTGCCAGTTTTCAGCGGTAAAAGCATCCGGATCATCCAGAAATGCCCGGTAATCTTCCTCAATCCTGTCCATGACTTTCTCGAAATCATCCGAAAAAGAAATCCCATATTCCGATGAAAGTTCACTTAAATACACAGTATTTCCGGCAATGATATTAGAAGTATAATCTGCTGCCGCGTCCGAATGATCGATCTGTACCGTCTCATCATCCGGCCTCTGAATCTCTTTTCCGGCATCGTCAATATCCACTACTTTCTTATTATCTGATGTACCGGCATCTTCGATTCCCGGAATGTTCTCTTTGCTGTCATTCCTTGAAGCATCGCTTTCCACCGTCTGACTGCTGTCCGCAGTCTCCGGCTCATTGAGCACCGGTGTTTCTGTTTCTGCAGGAGTGCCTGGTTCTTTTGTCTGCGGCTGATCACTTTCCGATGTATCAGTCTCAGTCTGATCTGTCTCCGGTGCTGATGTCTCGGTCTGCGTCGTCTCTGCCTGACTGCTGTCTTCCGCAGACACTTCTGTCAGTTCCTCTGTCACCTTCTGTACTCCCATATCAGCCGCATAAGTAACTGGTGCCGCTGAGAGCATCATACTTCCTGCAAGTACAAAACAGCCTAATTTATGTAAATACTTATTTTTCATTTACCTTGCCTTTCCCTGGACTTATCCATAATATTCCTCTGTCTCCTGTAATGATCCTGCAACATTTGATTACATTTTCCATAAACTGGATCATGATTGTTCCCTATTATAAAAGTTTCCCTTTCGTTTTTCAAGAGCTGTCACAAAATTTTCATAAAATAACAGTTCAGCCACAGGTAAGCTCCTTTGTGACTGAACTGTTGTTTTATTACCAGAATATTTTTCTTACATCATTAAACATGACCACAACCATCAAAAGCATCAGCAGCAACAGTCCGGCAAAGTGGACCATGCCTTCTTTTTCCGGATCGATCCTCTTACCACGGATCAGCTCAATGACCAGAAAGACCAGTCTGCCGCCGTCCAGTGCCGGGATTGGAAGAAGGTTCATCACACCTAAGTTCGCTGTCAGCAAAATAGAAATGTTCAGCATATTCAGCCATACATAGAAACCGCCGGATGACTGTGACTCCTGATACGTCTCTCCGATGTAACTCACAACACCGACCGGACCGGACATATCATTGATGCTCGCCTGACCGGTAAAGAGCATTTTAATACTCTCGATTGTCAGCTGAATCCAATATTTTACTTCATAGGCACTGTATTTCAGGGTGCCGAGGATGCCGCATTTTTCGCGGTAATTGGAACTGCAGCTGATACCGAAAATGTAGCGACCGCTTTCATTTGCAACTGGATCCATCTCAACGGTGATATCCTTGCCGTCACGCTCCACGGTCATCGTCACCGGCTGTTTTTGATGAAAGGTCACATAGTTGGTTACTTCTCTTGCCACATGGATATTGCTGTGATTGATCTTTTTAACAATATCGCCTTCTTTCAGACCGGCTTCTGCTGCCGGATATCCATCGCTTACCTGCAGGATCACAGGCTTATCATAACCAATGCTTCCTATAATAAATAAGGACAGCACAAATGCCAGGATAAAGTTAAATACCGGGCCGGCGGCAATGACTGCGATTCTCGCCCATACGGATGCCGCTGCAAATGCACCCGCCTCCATCGTTCCTTCATCTTCGCCAAGCATCATACAGGAGCCGCCAAACGGCAGAAGTTTCCAGGAATATTTTGTTCCGCCCTTATCAAAGCTTAACAGTCTCGGTCCCATTCCCAGAGAGAATTCCACAACCGTAATGCCATTCTTCTTTGCCAGCAGGAAATGTCCGAACTCGTGAAAAAGAACGATCAGACTAAAGATCAACAACGCTATAATTATGCTCAATTTACCACCTGCTTTCAATCATTTCATAAGTTTCCTGTTCACACTGCAAAATCTGTTCCACCGTTGGATTTTCGATCACTTTGTGTGCATCCATACAGGTGCGGATGATCTCGTAAATATCCAGAAAACCAATCTTGCGGTTCAAAAATTTGCTGACGGCACGCTCATTTGCCGCATTGAATACGGTCGGCATGGAGCCGCCTGCTTTTGCTGCTGCAAATGCCAGAGGCAGTCCTTCAAAATTCTCCATATCCGGTTTTTCGAAGGTGATCTGTGACAGGCTCCAGAAATCCAGACGTTCCCCTGCCAGGTACTCTCTGTCCGGATAGAACAGTGCATACTGGATCGGAAGTTTCATATCCGGAGTGCCAAGCTGGGCGATCACCGCACCGTCTTTGTACTGCACCATGGAATGGATAATGCTCTGCGGCTGGATCACAACCTGGATCTGATCCAGTTCTGCATCAAACAGCCATTTTGCCTCCATCACTTCCAGACCTTTGTTGACCATGCTCGCAGAATCAATCGTGATCTTATGTCCCATCGACCAGTTCGGATGTTTCAAGGCATCCTCAAGCTGCACATTTTTTAAAAATGCTTTATCTTTTCCGCGGAACGGACCGCCGGATGCCGTCAGAAGGATTTTATCGATCTGTGTTTTCTTTTCTCCGTTTAAGGACTGGAAAATCGCACTGTGTTCGCTGTCCACCGGAAGGATCTTTACGTTGTATTCTTTTGCCAGAGGCATGATGATATGACCGGCAGTTACAAGTGTCTCTTTGTTTGCAAGTGCAATGTCCTTGCCTGCTTTGATGGCTGCAATGGTCGGGCGTATCCCGATCATACCGACGATTGCCGTCACCAGAACTTCTGTTCCTTCCATCTGTGCAATTTCCAGAAGTCCATCCATGCCGGAAACAATCTTCACCTGCAGATCTGCGGTAAGGACTCTGAGTTCCTGTGCTTTTTCTTCATCCCATACTGCTGCGATCTGCGGATGAAACTCACGGATCTGGCTCTCCAGTTGTGTAATATTATGACCTGCTGCCAGTGCTTTTACACAGAGCCTTTCCGGATTCGCACGCACAACATCAAGTGTCTGCGTTCCGATCGAACCGGTTGAACCCAAAACTGCTATATTTTTCATACGTTCCTCCTTATTTCATCATAAACATAGAAAGATAATAAATAACCGGTGCTGTAAAGATCACGCTGTCAAAACGATCCATGATCCCGCCGTGTCCCGGTATCAGTGTGCCGTAGTCTTTGATGTTGTGGTTACGCTTGATTGCCGATGCCGCCAGGTCTCCGACCATAGAGATCAGTGCTCCGACTGCACAGATGAGTGCATACGTGACCACCGGACTTTCTGCTTCCAGATGGCTGCCTACGACTGCCGCATAGACAGCTCCCAGAAGTGCTGCACCGACAACACCGCCGACTGCCCCTTCTACGGACTTCTTCGGACTTAATACCGGAGACATTTTGTGTTTGCCGATCAGCATGCCGACACAGTAAGCACAGGTATCACATCCCCAGGAGCACAGAAAGATCAGCCATACAAGAAATGCTCCGTCGCGTATCATTCTGGTCTGATAAATATAAGAAAGCATTATGCCTACATAGGCTACGCCGAAAAAGGCTGCCATCACCTGTTCTGCATGGTACTTTGGATAAGAAAACACATAGACAAACATCATGGCGATCAGCACAATGATCAGATTCATCATAACATACTCGGAATATCCGAGACTCAGCAGAATATAATGCGAGATCACACCCAGATATCCCACCACTGCCAGCAGATTTTCACCCTTTTTCTGTACCTTCACTGCACGGTACAGTTCAAACATACCGATCAGCGATACGATGGTCAGTGTTCCATACAAAATCCAGCCTCCGCTGCAGATTGTCAGAAGTGCCACTGCCACCAGAACGATACCGCTGATAAGTCTTGTCACAAACATATCTTATTCTCCTTTCACACCGCCATATCTGCGTTCTCTTCCATTATATTTCTCAATGGCCTTTAACAGTTCTTCTTTATTGAATGCCGGCCATGGAACTTCCGTGAAATAGAACTCCGAATAAGCCAGCTGCCACAGCAGATAGTTGGACAGACGCAGCTCACCGCTGGTGCGGATCAACAGGTCCGGATCCGGGATCTCCCTTGTATCCAGGTACGCCGAAAAGAGATCTTCCGTGATGTCTTCCGGCTTTACAGCCCCATCCACGCAGTCCTGACTGAGCTGGCGGATTGCACGCACGATCTCGTCACGGCTTCCGTAGTTGATCGCAAGGTTGAAATTCAGCCCGGTATTGTCTTTGGAAGACTCAACCAGTTCTTTTAAACTCTCCTGCAGATCATCTGCCAGAGCCGCCGGATCTCCGAGAACGCGTACTTTCATGTTGTTGTCTCTTGCTGTCTTGATACAGGTCTTCGTATAGCTCCGGAAAAGCTTCATCAGACCATCAACTTCTTCTCTGGAACGTTTCCAGTTCTCCGTGGAGAACAGATAGACCGTCAGATATTTAATGCCGATATCATAAGCATCACGGCAGATCTTTTCCAGATTCTTGGCACCGCGGGCATGGCCGTAGTTACGCGGCATTCCTTTGCTCTTCGCCCAGCGTCCGTTGCCGTCCAGAATGATCGCTACATGTTGTGGAATATTCATACACAAAACCTCCTGTGTGCAAAAAAGCAGGGATGCCACACTGCAACATCCCTGTATTTACCCAATATTTACCTTCTGAGACTATACGGTCATGATCTCTTTTGATTTTTCCTCGATAGCCTTGTCGATATCCTTGATGTACTTGTCTGTCAGCTTCTGGACATTTTCTTCCAGCTCTTTGACTTCGTCCTCAGATACCTCTTTTCCCTTTCCAAGTTTCTTGAATGCATCGTTTGCGTCACGTCTGATATTGCGGACAGCAACTTTTGCACCCTCGCCTTTTTTCTTTACTTCTTTTACCAGATCTTTTCTGCGTTCCTCTGTCAGTTCCGGGAATACCAGACGGATCACTTTTCCATCGGTACTCGGATTAATGCCAAGGTCGGATACCTGGATCGCTTTGCAGATCTCTTTGACCAGGGATGCATCCCATGGCTGAATCTGGAGCATACGCGGCTCCGGAACGGTAACATTTCCTACCTGCTGAAGCGGTGTCGGTGTTCCGTAATACTCTACTGTGATGCGGTCCAGTACATGCGGATTGGCACGTCCTGCACGGATCGCCCCAAACTCTTCGAGCAGGTTATTATATGATTTTGTCATTTTGACATCGTATGCTTTGATTCTTTCATCCATTTCTGATTCCTCCTGTATTCTGGTATTATACGGTCACTTTTGTTCCGTTGAATTTGCCGTTTACGGTGTTGACAATACTGTTCTCTTCGTTCAGCCCGAAAACAAGCATCGGCATCTTGTTTTCCATGCAGAGAATGGACGCTGCCATATCTACTACACCCAGTTTGCGGTCGATAACTTCCTGAATAGAAATCTCATCGTATTTTTTCGCATCCGGATTCGTCTTCGGATCGCTGTCATATACACCATCAATGGATTTTGCGAGCAGGATCACATCTGCCTCAATCTCAATGGCACGAAGCACGGTCGCTGTATCGGTAGAAAAATACGGATGTCCGGTGCCGCCTGCAAAGAAGGATACCATCCCTTTTTCAAAATATTTATTGACACGGTCTTTTGAGAAAAGTTTTGTAAAAGATCCGCATGCAAACGGTGTCAGGATCTGTGTTTTCATTCCGACAGAACGGAAGATCTCCGATACATAAATGCAGTTCATGACAGTTGCCAGCATTCCGATCTGATCTGCTTTGGTGCGGTCGATATTCTCACTGGAGCGGCCTCTCCAGAAGTTTCCGCCGCCGATCACGATACTGACTTCCAGGCCTGCGTCCACGATTTCTTTTACCTGTTTTGCTACTTTTGTAACGGTCGGCTCATCAAAGCCCATATGTTTATCACCTGCAAGTGCTTCGCCGCTTAATTTCAATAATACTCTTTTCATTCTGCACCTCAATCTGTTTTTTTGTTTCGAGACAGTTTCTATGTCTGTTTACCTGAAACTTTCTGCTGAGAGTATATCATATTTCCTTTGAAACTACAACTAAGAATTCTGAGAGTACTTCTGCCAGTTTTTCTCCCTGTGCTTTATTGTCCTGCAATTCTCTGAATATACCCTGTATACTGTTCTTACAATATTCCCTCCGCAATTTTTGCTATACTTTTTCCCATGTTTTTGCTATAATCACGCTTGACACTTTGAACTTTGCCTGAATATAGGAGATATCATATGAACTTAACTTTATTTTCGGATGCTGCACTGGACGCACTGCTTGACAGTCTTCGCATGCTTCCCTTTTTATTTGTGGCTTTTCTGATCCTGGAAGCCCTCGAACACTATTCCAGTGACCGGCTGACGCATTTCTTCCAGCACAAAAAAGGCGGACCGGCCGTCGCATCCCTGCTTGGCTGCATTCCTCAGTGCGGCTTCTCTGCCCTGATCTCCAGCCTTTACTGCGGAGGCATTGTCACGGTCGGAACATTGATCGCCGTATATTTATCCACTTCAGATGAGGCGGTCCTGATCCTTCTTGCACACCCGGAACAGGCCGGTGTTGTCGGAAAGCTTCTGCTCACCAAACTGATCATCGCCATTCCTGCCGGATATCTGGTTGATTTTATCTGGAGCAGATGGAAACACCCACAGAAACATGTCGAAGATCTCTGCGAACACTGCGGATGTCACGACCACCACGGTATTATAAAACCGGCACTGAACCACACGTTAAAGCTTTTCGCTTTTATCCTTGTCTTCAATGCCGTTCTGAATGTCCTGATCGAAGGAATCGGACTGGAATCCCTCTCAAAAGTCCTGCTTGGCGGAACGATCTTCCAGCCGTTTCTGACTGCACTGCTTGGACTGATCCCGAACTGTGCAGCTTCTATCCTGATCACACAGCTCTTTGTGGAGGGTGCGATCAGTTTCGGGGCTGCTGTTGCCGGTCTGTGTACCGGAGCCGGCGTCGGACTTGTGATCCTGTTTAAGACCAGCAGAAATAAAAAAGAATGTTTTGCTATTACCGGCATCCTCTATCTGATTGCCGTGGTCGCCGGAATGATCCTGCAGCTGATCGGATAAACCATCCGCATCAGCCTGCAGACGCTCCGGTTTTTATTTGATGTCCAGTTTGGCAAAGGCCGCCGCAAATGCGTTATTTAACGGTTCGGCGGCTTCTTTTTTCTGTTTTTTCAGATAACTCTGCACATCCCGTTTGCTGACACCTGCTCCTTCTTTTTCTCTTCGATTCTTAAATGCAGACAGTTTCTCTTTATATCCACATTTGCAGATAAAGGTCTGATCTTCCCCTTTTCCGTACAGTTCCATTTTTTTATGGCATTTTGGACATCTCGCATTGGATGTCCTGGAGAGTGTTTCCCGGTATCCACACTCTCTGTCCTGACATACCAGCATTTTACTGTTTTTTCCATTGACAGAAAGCAGTCTTTTGCCACACTGCGGACATTTCTTGTTTGTCAGATTATCGTGGCGGAAAGTCTGTGTGCCTGCTTTGATCTCACGGATCAGTTCTTCCGTATAATCATCAATTTCTTCGATAAATGCCTTTTCCTGCAGCTTTCCCTTTGCAATCCCGGAAAGTTTCATTTCCCAGGCTGCTGTCAGCTCCGGCTTTTTCAGCTCGGACGGAACCAGTTCCAGCAGTTGTTTTCCTTTACCTGTCACATGGATCTCATTTCCCTTTTTCTCCATAAGAAAAGAATTGAATAGTTTATCAATGATATCTGCTCTTGTCGCTACCGTGCCAAGTCCGCCTGTTTCTCCCAGTGTTTTTGCCGCCTTTGCATCTTTGCTTTCCATGTAGCGGACCGGATTTTCCATGGCGGAGAGCAGGGACGCTTCCGTAAAATAAGCAGGGGGTGTTGTTTTTCCGGTTGTAACTGTCACTTTGGCAACCGGCATGACATCGCCCTTTTTCACAGACGGCAGCGTCTGTTCTTTTGGTGCCGCCGCCAAATTCTCCGCTTCTTCCCATTCTTCATCCGTGCCAAGATTTTCATAGGCTTCTTTCCAGCCCTGACTCTTTACAATCTTTCCTTTTGCCGTAAATCTCTCTCCTGCCAGCTCGCCGGTGAACACAGTCTGATCATACTCAAATGCCGGAAGCAGCACCGCAAGGAATCTGCGTACCACCAGATCATAAATTTTACGCTCTTCATTCGTCATCGCCTGCAGATCTACAAACTGTTCTGTCGGAATGACCGCATGATGGTCTGTCACTTTTTTGTTGTCCACAAAAGAAGCATTTTTGCGGACCGGACGCATGGAAAGGCTTCCTGCCAGTTTGCGGTAAGGTCCGACGCTGCATGCCTTTAAACGTTCTTTTAAGGTATCCGCCACATCAGTTGTGATGTATCTGGAATCGGTTCGCGGATAAGTCAGTACTTTGTGGCTTTCATAGAGCCGCTGCATGATATTTAAAGTCTCTTTTGCCGAATATCCAAAGCGTTTGTTGGCATCTCTTTGCAGCTCCGTCAGATCATAAAGACCCGGTGCAAAGGTTTTCTTTGCTGTTGTTTTCACCTCTTTGATGGTCATTTTTCTGCCGCTTTTGATCTCTGCTTTTACTTTTTTTTCAACCTCATCCATTCTCTGTTTCTGGAATGTGCAGTAACCGGAACTTTTTTCATCTTTCCAGGTGAAACGCACACTGCCGGACAAAAGCTGCATGCCATAATATTCTTTCGGTACAAAACCGCGGATCTCTTTTTCACGGTGTGCCACCATCGCAAGCGTCGGTGTCTGGACACGTCCGCATGACAACTGTGCATTATACTTGCAGGTCATCGCCCTGGTAGCATTGATGCCGACCAGCCAGTCTGCCTCCGCTCTGGCTCTCGCTGCGTGATAAAGATTGTTGTATTCTCTTCCGTCACGCAGGTTTGCAAATCCTTCTCGGATGGCTTTGTCGGTGACAGATGAGATCCACAGACGTTTGATCGGCTTTCTGCATTCTGATTTTTCCAGAATCCAGCGTGCCACCAGCTCTCCTTCTCTTCCGGCATCCGTCGCAATGATGATACTGTTTACATCCTTACGGAACAGCTGCTTTTTCACCAGTCCATACTGTTTTGCCGTCTGTCCGATAACGACAAGCTGCATTTTCTTTGGCATCATCGGCAGTGTTTCCATGTCCCATTTGCTGTATTTTTTATCGTATTCTTCCGGATCTGCCAGCGTTACCAGATGTCCCAGTGCCCAGGTGACGATGTACTTGTCCCCCTCAAGAGCTCCCGGAATACTTTTGCTGCAGTGTAAAACTCTTGCAATATCTCTTCCCACAGAAGGTTTTTCTGCGATAACTAATGATTTCATATGGATTTCCCCTCGTATAATATCTTTTAGATACATAATTACCTGTATCTCAGTTAACAAGTTACC
>OGGG01000988.1_pt1 | contig 26640 bp, 32 predicted proteins | sample 1571201 | NCBI WGS metagenome assembly OGGG01 (sample SAMEA2581946, study PRJEB24529) | metagenome | biome: Human gut stool | place: China | collected 2011 | reverse complement strand
TATTGTAATTTACTTTGGAGAATGGATTAAAAACGCTATTCCGATAAATCTCATGGTATTCCTATTACTATCACATGTTATTTATATTGGAATTCGATGTTATGTGAAAGGCTGGATGGTAGAACGGGGATATTATTAAGAAAAGAAACACAGGGAGATTTCATGGTACAATCATTTAAGGCAGAGTAGCGATAATTACTCTGCCTTAAATAGTATCTCAGATATTTTATATTCTTAAAATATTTTTTTCAACATTTCAGCAAAATCTTCAATATAATACCCGGAATTATCTTTTCGCCAGAAAGCACAGTATGTTTTTCGCACAGGCTCACCATTTCTAACGAGAGGAATACGATCAATCGTTGAATCAAACCATGTCTGATTTCCAATTACGTCAACCGGCATATATCCCTGTCCGGTAATGATTTTGAGCCGTGCTTCCTGAATGGAATCGGCGAAAAGATAGTCACCTTTTATTCCAACAATATCTTCATAATAGGATTGTTCTTCCCGCTGTCCGGCGGAATTGATGACAAGGATGCAGGGGGTATTTTTCAGTTCTGCGATTTCTACCATTTCCAGCCGACTCAGAGGATTATGATTGAAAATTTCTATATACATACGGCTTTCTGAGAGGATTTCATTGTTGTATAAATCTGAGAATGCCCGTCTCTGATCACTTAGAACCAGATCAACCTTGTCATTTTCCAATGCTTTATATAACTCTTCATGGCTTCCGACTATGATACTTACCTCAACAGTCGGGTACTTGGAAGAAAACTCTGCTACTGCTTCTGAAAGTTCATTGCCATGATAGCCTTTATAATAACCAATACGAAGAGTCGCATGATCGTTATCTGCGATTCTTTTTGTTTCCCGTTTTATCTGTTCAATATCGCTGACAAGAATGAGACTTTTTCTGTAAAAGTGTTCTCCTGCCGGTGTCAGTGAAAAGGTCCGGTTATGTCTGTCAAGAAGTTTTACTCCAAGCTCCTGTTCCAGTTTTTTTATCTGTTGGGAAATCGCTGACTGGGAAACATTACATTTTTCAGCAGCCTGATAAAAGTTCCCTGTTTCGATGATAGCCTGAAAATATTCAATCTGTCTAAACAGCATAGTATTTGTGCCTCCCTTTAAGTAGCAACATTATGTTGTATACCTGTTAAATTGAAGTATATATCAATTAGCGGAACTAATCAATATGATAAGTATAAAGATTTGATTGAGTATCGGACGTAAATTATACTAAAGGCAACTTAAGACAAGGAGACAAAGAAAATGGCAAAGAACCTGATTATTTATTACTCCCGCAAAGGAGAAAACTATGTAAATGGACGTATCGAAAACCTGAAGAAGGGCAATACCGAAGTCTGTGCGGAGTACATCCAGAAAGCGGTCGGAGGGGATCTTTTTGAAATTCAGACAGTGGAGGATTATTCCAAAGATTATCACACATGCACAGAAGAAGCTGCACAGGAAGTAAAAGTCAATGCAAGACCAGAGCTTACACAGTACCTGGATAATATAGACTCCTATGACAATGTGTTTGTCTGCGGACCTTGCTGGTGGGGAACTTTCCCGATGCCTGTCTTCTCCCAAATTGAAAGACTTGATTTTACCAGTAAAAAGGTGATGGTGCTTATGACACACGAAGGAAGCGGACTGGGAAGCAGTGAACGTGACTTAAGAAAAATGTGCAAGGGTGCGACATTTGGAAACGGAATGGCAGTACACGGTGCAGATTCTGCAAAAGCGGAAAAAGCTGTTGCAGCATGGGCAAAGAAAAATGTAGAAGAATAAAAAGGAGATTTGAGATTATGAGTAAAGAAGTAATGATCGTAACCGGTGCAGGACAGATTTCAATGGCGATCGCAAGACGTGTCGGTTATGGAAAGAAAATCGTGATGGGCGATAAAAATATGGAAAATGCAAAAGCGATTGCAAAAATTATGAATGAAGCAGGATTTGATGTGGAGCCGGTAGAAATGGATCTGTCTTCCAGAGAATCTATTTTAAATCTGATTGCAAAAGCGAAAGAATATGGCGAGATTAAGATGCTGGTAAATGGAGCCGGTGTATCACCATCTCAGGCTCCGGTTGAAGCAATCTTAAAGGTAGACCTCTATGGAACAGCGGTACTTCTGGAAGAGGTAGGCAAGGTCATTGCAAAAGGAGGCGTAGGTGTTACAATTTCAAGTCAGTCCGGCTGGAGAATGCCACAGCTGACAGCCGAGCAGGATGCACAGCTTGCAACGACACCGACAGAGGAACTTTTAGGTCTTGAGATTTTACAGCCGGATAATATCAGAGATACACTTCACGCATATCAGATGGCAAAACGCTGCAATGAAAAGCGTGTCATGGCACAGTCGGTAGAATGGGGAAAGAGAGGAGCAAGAATTAACGACATTGCACCTGGAATTATTGTAACACCACTTGCGATTGATGAATTTAACGGACCTCGTGGTGATTTTTACAAAAATATGTTTGCAAAATGCCCGGCAGGAAGACCAGGAACAGCAGATGAAATCGCAAATGTAGCAGAACTTCTGATGAGCGACAGAGGGGCATTTATTACGGGTTCTACTTTCCTTGTAGATGGCGGAGCGACCGCAAGCTACTACTATGGTCCGTTAAAGCCGGAAGTATAAGCGTATGAAGTGGTATAGGAAAATGAAAATCGTTATTGCTGCCATGTGTATGACAGTTCTTCTGCTGTCCGGATGTGGGAATGAATCCGCTTTAGAAACAAAAAATGAGGCAGCAACGGAGGCTGTAAACACAAATGAGCAGAATACGGAACCAGAGAGCGAGGAAGAAAGCATGACTATTAAAGTGAATGAAACGGAATATGAGGTAGTCTTAGATCAGAATGAGACTGTCAAAAATATTGTAGAAAACATGCCGTTAACTCTGGATATGCCACGATCACAAGATTAAAAGAGCGTGTGGCAGATTATGAAATACAGACGGAGCTTGCTGCTTCCACAGATATTGTTGAGTAAACTATTTTATTGATGAAAACGCTGATTTTTAATAAGGAGGTGCAAGATCGTGAGCAAAAAGATTACAGGTGTTTTACTGTGTATGCTGATGGGGGTCACTCTTGCTGCCTGTGGTAACAGTTCGGGAACAGACAATCCTAAAGGGCAGACAACAGATCAGTCAGAAGTGTCTTCTCAGGAGAAAGAGTCATCATCGGATACACAAACAGGAATAACAGCAGATACAGAAGAAAATTACAGCGAAGCAGAACAGACTTCGGAGACGAATAATACCCGTATCCTTGTAGCATATTTTTCAAGAGCTGATGATAACTATGGTGTTGGCGTTGTCGAAAAAGGAAATACCGAGATTATCGCTGAAATGATCGCTGAAGAAACCGGGGCAGACACTTTTAAAATTGAGAGAGCTACGCCTTATCCGGCAGATTATGACGCATGTACCGAAGAAGCACAGCAGGAACAAAGGAAAAATGCAAGACCGGAATTAAAAAATACATTGGATAATCTGGATGATTATGATGTGGTTTATCTTGGAATGCCGGTTTGGTGGGGCGATATGCCGATGCCTGTTTATACCTTTGTAGAAGGACTTGACTGGAATGGAAAGACAGTATATCCATTTACAACTCATGCAGGAAGCGGATTGTCTTCGATACCCCGGACACTTGGGAATATCTGTGATGGTGCGACAATCGGAGACGGATTTACGATTGCAGGCACGGATGCACAGAATGCTCAGGATAAGGCAAAAGAAGCTGTGACTGAATGGCTTCGCAGTAACGAATAATAAATGAAGGAAAGGAAGTAGAATAATGCAGAATTTTGATTATATGACACCTACAAGATTGATTTTTGGTGAGGGTGTGATTGCTAAGCTGACAGAGGTGTTAAAGCCTTTAGGAAATAAGGTGCTTTTAACATATGGCGGCGGAAGCATTAAGAAAATGGGACTCTATGATAAAGTAATGGAGCTGTTAAAAGATTTCGAGGTGGTAGAGCTTTCTGGTATCCAGCCGAATCCGAAATATGATCCGAGTGTACTGGATGGAGTCAGGCTTTGTAAAGAAAACCAGGTGGATGTGATTTTAGCAGTTGGTGGCGGAAGTGTGCTTGACTGTTCAAAAGCAATCGCAGCTGGTGCAAAATATGATGGTGATCCATGGGATCTGATTACATATAAGGTTCCTACCACAGCAGCACTTCCGATCGTAGATATCATGACACTTGCCGCAACAGGAAGTGAGTACGATGCAGGTGGTGTTATTTCAAGAACAGAGACAAATGATAAGGTTGGATATGTAAGTCCATATCTGTTCCCGGTAGCATCTTTTCTTGATCCAACTTATACATTTTCTGTATCGAAAAAGCAGACAGCAGCCGGTTGTGCGGATGCAATGAACCATACAATGGAACAGTATTTTGCAGCAGATACCACCTTGTTAAATGATGGAATTTGTGAAGCGAATCTCCGCAGTCTGATGGAAAATACAAAGGCAATCCTTAAAAACCCGGAAGATTACAGGGCAAGAGCTGAGTTTATGCTTGACTGTACCTATGGCTGTAACGGAATTCTTGCACTTGGAAACAGTGGTTCCGGATGGCCATGCCATGGCATGGAACATGCGTTAAGTGCATATTACGATATTACGCATGGAGAAGGACTGGCTATTATTACACCGAGATGGATGAAACATATCTTGAATGATAAGACAGTAGACCGCTTTGTAAAATATGGTGTGAATGTATTCGGCATTGATAAGAATCAGGATAAGTATGAGATTGCAAATCAGGCAATCGAGGCAACCTATAAGTTCTTTGAAAGCATTGGCATTCCGATGAATTTACAGGCAGTTGGAATTGATGAGAGCAGAATTGATGAAATGGCTCATCATGTTGCAGAAAACGAAGGACTTGAAAATGCCTATGCACCTCTGAAAGAGGAAGACATTGCAGCAATTTTCAGAGCTTCCTTATAAAGTAAGGTAAGAAAAGGCAGGCATTGGTGTGTCTGCCTTTTTTCAACAGGTCTGTCGGATAAGAGTTATTTTACACCACCGTTTCAGGTTGATTATGCAAATCAGGTAGAAGTAGGTAATGGTGTATTTGCGAATCATGATCTGACCTTAATGAGTGCAGTTGGAATTATATTAGAAGATGGTGTAATGATAGGACCACATGTGACACTTCTTACTGTAAATCATGATCTAAAGGATTTGCAGATTATTAAGTGCAAACCGGTTACGATCAAAAAAGAGGCATGGATTGGAGCGAATGTTACGATTCTGCCGGGAGTTACAGTTGGGGAAGGTGCTGTTGTTGGAAGTGCCAGTGTAGTAACAAAAGATGTGGCGGCTCATACTGTCGTTGCCGGAAATCCGGCAAAAGTAATTAAAATGATAGTGTAATAACGTGAAAAAACAGAACAATGATAGAAAGAATGGAAAAATTATGGATAAAATTGCAGTGATTTATTATTCGCTCAAAGGTGAGACGATTGCTCCGGGGATGAAAATTGTGAATCTGGAAAAGGGACATACTGCTGTTGCGGCAGAATTTGTCCAGAAAGCGGTAGGCGGCGAACTAATTGAGCTGGATACGATAAAGACATATCTGAAAGATCACATGAAAATGATCTACGAAGCAAAGGAAGAACTGGAAAATGGAATCAGACCTGAGTTGAAAAAGTATCCGGATATCAGAGAGTATCATATTATTTTCCTGGGATTTCCTAATTGGTGGAATACGCTGCCTATGTCTGTTGTTGAATTTCTGGAACACTGCCAGTGGCAGGGAAAGAAAATTATTCCGTTTGTTACCAGCGGAGGAAGTGGCTTTGGAAGAAGTCTTGAAGATATAAAGAAATATTGTCCAGGAGCGGAAGTCTCAGAAGGCAGAGCTTTTCTCGGACATTTAGTAGAAACCTCCGAAGCTGAAATTGAAGAATGGGCAAAACAGTGTTTAAAATAGACGGTCAATAAAAATGTTACATGTACATAATTAGTCTGAGAGCAGGTGAATTATATTATGGAAAAACGGAAAATAGGAAAATCAATGGTGTCCGCAATCGGGCTTGGCTGCATGGGAATTACCCATGCAAGCGGGGCACCTATGGATATAGAGGATGGTGTCAATGTAGTAAAGCAGGCATATGATATGGGATATACATTATTCGATACGGCAGAGTGTTATACGGGAATATATAAAGATGGCACCATTGCATACAATGAAGAAGTTGTAGGAAAAGCTTTACAGCCTGTCCGTGAAAAGGTAATGATCGCCACAAAATTCGGAGTAAAACATGGCAATGGAACGCTGCTTTTGGACAGCAGACCGGAAACAATTCGAAGGGCTGTGGAAGGAAGCCTGAAACGGTTGCATACGGATTACATTGATTTATATTATCAACATAGAATGGACCCGGCAGTTGAACCAGAGGAAGTAGCTGAAACAATGGCAGAATTGATAAAGGAAGGAAAAATCCGTTCCTGGGGAATTTCAGAAAGTAATGAAGAATATCTTCGACGGGCACATGCGGTTTGCCCGGTTGCAGCGATTCAAAATCGTTATTCCATGATGGCACGCTGGCATGAAAAACTGTTTCCTGTTGTGGAAGAATTGGGGATTGCATATGTGGCATTTTCTCCGATGGCAAATGGGTTCCTGACAGGAAGATATCATCGAGATTCTGTTTTTGAAAATGGAACAGATTACAGAAGTGATATGCCTCAGTATACAGAAGAAGGATTTACCAAAGGACAGGAGCTGTTAGAATTGTTGCATAATCTGGCAGAGAAAAAAGGGATAACTCCGGCACAGATTTCTCTGGCATGGATGCTGTGTAAAAAGCCATTTATCATTCCGATTCCGGGAAGCAGGAAAACGGAGCGTTTGAAAGAAAATTTTGACGCAATGTATGTATCACTCACCGAAAAAGAAATTGCAGATATTGACAAAAAGCTGGATGCAATGAAGATTCCGGTATTTGGAGGACATTGATTTTTATGAAAAGACCAACAATCTCAGTGTGAGCAAGTGAGATTGTTGGTCTTCAAAACTTTATAATTCTAATGAATCTTCTGCATCTACCCACATCTGCATATTCCCGTCCAAATATAATCGTACATATTCAAGTGGTTTATCAATAGCAAGTGCGTTTAATGCACAGTCTGATCCGGGTGTAGTTTTTAAATTCTTTTCAGCTTCCCAGCAATCAATGCGGAGCATATAGCCAGCAGAGGTGTAAACATCAATACTATTGCGCTGTGGATTGTATTCTGCAAATATTGTTCTCATCGTATCTTATCTCTCCTTATCATTCAATCAATTATCAGTTACAAAAATCAGAAGCATTTCAATCAGTTCACCATGTCACTTTTATTTTGTGTTATACTGTTTTGTAGATTTTTCTTGCCCTTGTATTTGCCCTTATCAGAGTTCGTAAACACTGATGGGACGATATAACACAAGGGAAAGAATAAGGGAAAGCTCATCTGCGATAAATCCAGTGTTTTCAAGGGTTGGCAGAGAATTTAATAACAAGATATAACAGTTATCAAATCTCTTAAAACAGGTGAAATCTCAATCGGAAGGTGTGGAGGAGAAAAAGTGAAAGAAAACAATAAAGCTATCAGACTATATCTACTTCTATTATTTACTGTATGCTATGGGCTTGGTATCATTGAATTATTAACAAATACAGGAAAAGCATATGAATTTTTGAGAATAGGATTTACCTTTTTTCCAGTTTTAAGTGCATTAATTACAAAGCGGGTTACAAATGTGAAAAGTCATTATATATTCGCTATAGATATTTACTTGTACAACTGTTAAAAATTAAGAAGAAAGTTACAAATATAAGGAATAAAATATTGAAGAAAAGTACAAAATACAGATGCAAAATATTGAAGAAAAGCATATTTTATAGTATAACATACTCATACAGGTGACTACGGAGGGAAATAATGTATTTTGAACGAAAAGCATACAAAAAACTGATGGAATGGAAGGCAGAATACGCAGATAAATATGCGGTTTTGCTTGAAGGAGCCAGACGAGTTGGAAAATCGACAATTGCAGAGTATTTTGCACAAAATGAATATAAGTCCTATATTTTGATTGACTTCTCAAAAACGACGGATACGATACGAGCCTGTTTTGAAGACATCGGAAATTTGAATATATTCTTTTTGAGATTGCAGGCAGAAACAGGAGTAACCTTATATGAGCGTGAATCATTGATTATTTTTGATGAGGTACAACTTTTTCCTAAAGCAAGACAGGCTATAAAGCATTTTGTGTCAGATGGCAGATACCATTACCTGGAAACAGGCTCTTTGATATCAATAAAGAAAAATGTAAAGGATATTTTAATTCCTTCTGAGGAAATGAAAATACAGGTTTATCCAATGGATTATGAAGAATTCTGCAAGGCTACGGGCAATAATTATGAGCTTTTGCAGCAAATTTATCATATGAATTCGGCGATTGGACAGGCAACAAATCGGAAACTAATGAGAGATTTGAGAATTTATATGGCGGTGGGCGGAATGCCGCAGGCGGTGGAAGCGTATATAGAGGGAAAAAACTTTTCACAAATTGATATGGTAAAAAGACAGATCATCTCTCTTTATGAAGAAGATTTTAAAAAGATTGATGCGTCAGGAAGAATATCGGCATTATATCATTCAATTCCGGCTCAGTTGTCAAAAGATTTGAGAAAATATAGAATTACAACGGCTATAGGAAAGAAAAACAATACCAGGGCAGATGAATTGTTATATGAGTTGATGGATTCAAAAACAGTTTTACCATGTTATAATTCAACAGATCCAAGGATCAGCCTGGCGGATACAAAGGATTTCAGCAGTTATAAATTATATTTGTCAGATACGGGATTATTTGTGACCTTGATGTTTATAGATCGGCCAGTAACGGAAAATGATGTATATGCAAAATTACTTTCTGATAAATTACCGGCAAATTTAGGCTATCTTTATGAAAACCTTATTGCTCAAATGATTGCGGCATCAGGAAGAGAACTTTATTATCACACCTGGGAGAAAGTTGGAAGTACACATTATTATGAGATTGATTTTCTGATTTCAGAAGGAAGCAAAATAAATGCTTTTGAGATAAAGTCATCAGGAACAGGAAAGCATGAGTCAATTAAAGAGTTTTACAGAAAGTTTTCAAAAAATGTGCATAATATATACTTGCTGTCACAGAAAGATGTTGGCAAAGAGGAAAATCTATTATTAAAACCGTTTTATCTGATGCCATTTTTAACTTAACGAATATGAATTTATCAGGAAAGTCTGCAAAATGACAAAGAACAAAGCGGTTGCTGTTGGGGGATCTGGATGAAGGACAATATATTCTTTTTTGCCATATTGTGTATTTGGGGCATTATATATATGGGGCTGGCTCTCTATATATGGTTTTCAAAAAAGGAAATTGGTTTCTGGGGAAGTAAGAAAATGTTCAAGGTAACGGATATAAGAAAATATAATCATGCAACATCGAAGCTCTATCTTGTGCATGGTTTAGCATATATTTTTCTTGGACTTCCTTTACTTACAGGACACCGCAAATGGATAATTTTCTCCGTTGCAGGTGTTGTAGTAGAAACCATTATTTTCATGGCAGTTTATTCGTTGGTAATTAAGAAAAAATATAAAAAATGATTTTGACAAATTCCTTGAAGATACGTATTTCAAAGTTTACCATGTCACGTTCATTTCGTGTTATGATGTGTTATCGGATTTACAGGAGAGTCACTGTTATGATCAGAGAATTACGAAAAGCAGATATAAATAAAGTTGCAGATATATGGTTGGATACAAATAGAAAGGCGCATTATTTTATCACGGCTCAATATTGGAAAGATAATTTTGAGTTAGTAAAGGAGCTGCTGTTACAGGCAACAGTCTATGTCTATGAAGAGAATCGGGAAATACAAGGTTTTATAGGGCTGAACGACGAGTATATTGAAGGCATTTTTGTTTCTGATGAAATGCAGTCGCAGGGTATAGGCAAAATTCTGTTAAATTATGCAAAGAATACAAGGAACAAATTGTTTTTGAATGTATATCAGAAAAACACATCGGCAATATCTTTTTATCAAAGAGAAGGGTTTGAGATTCAGTATAGTGGTTTAGATGAAGTTACTGGGGAAAAAGACTATGTAATGGCATGGGAGCGGACATCCTCGTCTGTCGAATCTAAATAAAGTCTGTAAGTAATATTCAAAGTAAAGCATTTTGGGAGGAAATTATGAACATTACAGTATATCTTGGAGCAAATGAAGGCAATGATCCGGCTTTACATAAGGCAGTTACAGAACTTGGAGCCTGGATCGGGCAAAGCGGAAACACACTGGTTTACGGTGGTTCAAAAAGCGGATTGATGGGGGCATTAGCGGACAGTGTTCTGAATGCAGGCGGCAGAGCAATCGGCGTTGAACCGCAGTTTTTTGTTGAAAAAGAGCTGCAGCACGACGGACTGACACAGCTGATCGTGACGAAAAATATGTCAGAACGCAAAAACAAAATGATCGAACTTGGCGATGCATTTATTGCATTTCCCGGTGGAACAGGTACTCTTGAGGAAATCACAGAAGTGGTGTCAAAAGTATCGCTGAAGCAGCTGGATGCTCCCTGTATTCTCTATAACCTGAACGGCTACTATAACAGTTTAAAAGAATTATTAAATCATATGATTGAGAAGGGACTGTCCGATCAAGAACGACAGAAAGGTATTTTCTTTGCGGATGATCTTATGCAGATTCAGGAGATGCTTTCTTTTGTCAAAGCTGATGGTGAGAAATAAGTGAAAAAATGGGAAAGGAATAGTAGAAAGAGGAAAAGATGATATTTCAATTAATCGCAGTGATTCTTTTAGGTATATTTTACAGCTGCTATTTTGGCAAAATGATCGTCCAGAGGCGAAAAGGAATACAGACAGATCAGATTGGAAAAGGAAAGACAGCTGGCGTGCCGGAGTTTCGAAAACGGATCAGACAGAACTTGTCACGGATGGAATTTATCAGATCAGTAGGAATCCGGCGTTTCTTGGATTTGATCTGGTGTATGTGGGGATTTTGCTGATGTTCTTCAATTTGCTGCTCTTTGCGGTTTCTGTCTTTGCCATGTTCATGTTTCATTTGCAGATTGTAAAAGTAGAAGAAGTATTTTTATCGACCGTTTTTGGCAGTGATTATGAGAATTACAAGAAAAAAGTGAACAGATATTTTGGAAGAAAGTAAATAGGGATACTCTTTCTTTCATACTTAATCAAAAGGTTGTCGTAAGACTATTAAAACAGATGATTGAGCGGCAGCCTCGTTTTTTAGATACGCATTGCAATTCCTTCACCATGTCAGTTTCATTTCGTGTTATAATGTTTTGGAAATGTCGGCTTGGTGAGATAATAGAAATGGAGAAAAGATATGGCAAATAAAAATCCTCTTAAAATCATAAAACGTCCGGTTGCTTATGCAAGTGGATATGAAAATATCCCAACAAAGACACAGGATCGAGCAAAACAGCTTTGTTGGGAATATAATCGTACAGCTCCAAATGAGAAAAACAGACGCAGAGCCATATTACAGGAACTGCTTGGCACCTCCGCACCTATTACATTAAAAGAAAATGTCTGGGTCGGAGCAAATGCTACCATCTGCGGAGGAGTGACTGTCGGTTCAGGTGAACATACTGATTTTGTGTTTGTGTCGATGAATTAAGTAAGAAACTATCGATTGAGAAATGTCCGAAGAGAAAGAAAGCGAGCGAGAGAGTAGAACATATCAGAATATTTGAGGAGGTGAAAGAATGGATTTCACAGATGAAAAGGATTATATTATGCGAATAATAAAAGAAATGGTAAGAGTATTATTCTCTCTAGTGTTTGGAAAAAAGTATGTTTCTGTTGAAATTGAAAAAGAAAACAAATATGAAGTATCTGGTAAAAAACTGCAAAGTTTTCTTGACATGATTGATTCAGGCCAGATTAACGAAGCAGAGAATATTCTTTTAAATAGCATTGACTATACAAACAAGGATGAGGTCATGGCGGCAGCTCTTTTTTATCAACATCTTAGTGAAAAAGACAGTGAGTTTTTGGAGAACAATAATTACACAAAAGAAGAAGTGCTTTCTGGGTTCAAACAATTACTTGTGCAGTCAGGATATCAAGAGTTGTTTTATATGCTTAAAGATGATGAATAATTTTATATAGAGAAATGATTTTTTGATGTGAAATGAAATTTACAGATCAGGGATAAGAAAAATAGTAAAGGAGATCAACCTATGAAAGTAGGAGCAAGCGTTGTCTGTGCAAGGCGAGGCGGATGTTCTGCGACCTTTGATGAATTGAATAAATATTTTACTATCTCAAATATGCCGATTGCTTCCAGCCAGTATTGGAATTCAATCCATGGACGGGCACAGGGCGAGGCAGAGATGGACGAAGAAGGAAAACAGACCATGCGTGTACTTGCAAGAAATATGGTATTTCTGATGAAGAGTATCGCCTTGGGAAAAGAGAAGTTTGGCTTGCCGGAAACCGAAGAAAGAGTAGCAACACACTTTATCCGATAGAGAAGAAGATTATTAAAATGACAGGTGTATAAAGTTTGCAAATAAAAGTTGGGGAGGAAAGCAAGATGGCGAAAGATCAGAGATTTGAAAAGGTTTATTCACAGGGAATGCTGGAAACAACAGAAATTTGGGTAGATAAAAAGACTGGTGTAAACTATATATTTCACACCAGTGGAAATGCAGCAGGATTTACACCATTGCTGGACAGCGAAGGGAAACCGGTAGTTTCCTCTGTATGGGATAAATAATTTTCGATATTATATGGGAGATGCCACATGGAAAAGAAAAACATTGCTAATCTAAATGAATTAGAGTTTGTTATATTTTGCATTGAAAATATTGCATTAAAACTAAAGGTGAATGCAGAAGAGGTTTATATTGCATTGACAGAAAAGAGCAGTATTTTGAACGATTATATCGTCCCGGAATACGAAACGCTTCATACACAGAGTAAAGAATATATAGTGGATGATATTATTGAGGTTATGGAAGAACGAGGGGTTAAGATATGAAGGTATACCATGGTTCATGGATGGAGATTGCAGAACCAGATTTAAAACATTCCAGAACAGATGTAGATTTTGGAAAAGGATTTTATACAACTCCGCTTCGCGAGCAGGCCGTTAAATGGTGTGGAAAATTTAAAAGACGTGGTAAGCAAGGAATCGTTACAACATATGAATTTGATGAAAGCACGAGCAGTAGCTTAAAAATTTTAAGTTTTGATTCTTATTCAGAGGGATGGCTGGATTTTATTCTAAAATGCAGAAGAAAACAGGATAGCTCTGATTATGATATTGTAATGGGTGGTGTGGCTAATGATAAAGTATTTAACACGGTCGAATTATATTTTGATCATTTGATTGATAAACAAGAAGCAATCAAAAGGCTTCGTTATGAAAAACCTAATATGCAAATTTGTTTCCGAAGTGAGCGTGTACTGAAACAACTACATTTTGAAGGGAGTTTTGAAGTATGAATGCAAATCCGATTTTACTCCAAAAAAAATATGCAAGAATCGTTGAATTATTTGCCAGCAAAAAGAAAATTTCTATAGATAAGGCATTAGGGATTTTCTATCACTCAGAAGTATATCAGTTAATGCGGGATGGTATTTCGGATATGCATTGTATGAGTGACAGTTATCTTGAAAAAGAACTTGAAATGGAATGCGATAAAAATTAGAATAAACAGAAGTTTGATGGAAAACACCAGAAAGGAAAGCAAAATGGCGGAAAATCAGGATTTTGAAAAAGATTTTGTCAGACTGAAAAATGTTTCGAAAATCTACCGGATGGGTGAAGTTGAGATCCGTGCGGTTGACAAAATAGAATTTGCGATCGACAAAGGAGAGTTTGTGGTTGTGGTAGGGCCAAGCGGTGCCGGAAAAACAACGGTGCTGAACATTCTTGGCGGAATGGATACGGTGACTTCAGGGGATGTGCTGGTCGATGGAGAGAATATTGCAAAATATTCCCAGCGGAAGCTGACAGGATATCGCAGGGATGACATTGGATTTGTTTTCCAGTTTTACAATCTGGTGCCGAACCTGACAGCGAAGGAAAATGTAGAGCTGGCACTTCAAATCTGCAAGGAGCCGCTTGATGCGGTGCAGGTATTAAAAGAGGTCGGACTTGGAAAGCGTCTCGACAATTTCCCGGCACAGTTGTCCGGTGGTGAGCAGCAGAGAGTTTCCATTGCAAGGGCACTTGCAAAAAATCCAAAGCTTCTGCTCTGCGATGAGCCGACCGGAGCACTGGATTATCAGACCGGCAAAGCGATCCTCAAGCTTTTGCAGGATACCTGCCGGCAGAAAAAAATGACCGTGATCGTCATCACGCACAATTCGGCACTGACGCCGATGGCGGATCGTGTGATCAAGATCAAAAACGGAAAAGTATCCAAAATGTATCTGAATGAAAAACCAGAACCGGTAGAAAACATAGAATGGTGATAAAATGAAAAAACATGCACTTCATAAAGAATTTTTTATGGAAATAAGAAAAAGTCTGCCAAGGTTTCTGTCCATCTTTTTTATTGTGGCACTGGGAACGGCATTTTATTCCGGAATCCAGGCATCCTCACCGGATATCCGGTATTCCGGAGATGCGTATTTTGATGAAAACAAACTGCTGGATCTTCAGGTTAGCGGAACCATGGGACTGACAGAGAAAGATGTGGAAGCTCTGCAAAGTCTTCCGGAGATTGAAAAAGCAGAGCCATCTTATCTGAAAGATGTACTGACAGAACGGAATGGACAGAGAAAAGTACTGCGTATTTTGTCCATGCCGCAAAAGCTGAATCTGGTGACAGTGGAGAAAGGACAGCTTCCGAATCAAGAGGGTGAGTGTCTGTTGGATATCCAGTATGCGAACCAGAATGGGTACAGGCTCGGTGATACCTTTCAGATCAGTGAAGAACTGAAAAAAGACGAAGATGCGGCTTTAAAGACGGATACATTTACCATTAGCGGATTCTGCAGCAGTCCGCTCTATATTTCTTTCAGCCGCGGCAGCACCAATGTTGGAAATGGTGAGATTGCCGGATTTGTGTATGTACCGGAAGAAACATTTGCTGCCGATTGTTACATGCAGATTTATCTGGAGGTGAAGGGGGCAGAAGCACTTACTGCATATACGGATGATTATGAAAATATCATAGAGAAAGCAAAAACACAGGTAGAAAGCATCGAGCAGGAACGCTGCGATGCACGTTATGATGAGATAAAGGAAGAAGCACAGGAAAAAGTGACGGATGCCAGAGCAGAGCTTTCGGATAAAAAGAAAGAAGCGGAGCAGAAGCTTGCCGATGCCAGAAAAGAACTGGACGATGCCAGAAAAAAACTGGGGGATGGAAGGCAGGAGCTGGCAGATAAAGAAAAAGAACTGGCAGACGGAAAGAAAGCGCTGGCGGATAAAGAAAAAGAACTGGCAGATGCAAAGAGTCAGATCCAGGATGGTGAAAAAAAGCTGAAAGAAGCGGAAGAAACGCTTTCAAAGAAAGAATCAGAATTTCAGAAACAGAAAAAAGCAGCACAGAAAAAGATTGCGCAGGGAGAAAAAGAACTGGCAGAAGGTCAGAAAACCCTGAAAAAGAATAAAAAAGCCTTTGAACAGCAAAGAGCAGAATTTGAGCAGCAAAAGCAGAGTTATCTGAGCAGTCTTGCACAGTATGAGCAAAATCTTGCGGAATATGAGCAGAATAAAAAACAGGGGATTCCGGAGAGTGTGCTTGCACCGGCAAAGGCACAACTGGATGCAGCAAAAGTGCAGTTAGATGCAGCCGGAGCACAGATCAGTGCAGGAGAACAGCAGATTTTCCAGGCAGAAGCACAGTTAAGCAGTGCAGAGGATAAGCTGAATGAAAATCTGGATAAGCTTGCACAGTCAAAACAGAAGCTTGAGTCGGGAGAAGCAAAGTTAAAGAAAGCGAGAAAAGAACTGACAGCTCAGAAGAAAAAACTGAATGATTCCAAAGCACAGATCACAGATGGAGAGCGTCAGATATCCGATGCAAAGAAAGAGCTGGCAGATGGTGAAGTAAAAATCGCCGATGCCAAAAAGACCATCGAAAAGAATGAGAAAAAGCTTGCAAAAGGCGAACGCAAGTATGAAAAAGCTAAAACAAAGGCAGATAAAAAGATTGCAAAAGCAGAGAAAAAAATTGACGATGCACAGAAAACGGTGGATGATCTCAAAAAGCCGGAATGGACGGTCGGAGATCGCAGTGATGTGCTGGAGTACACCAATTATGGGGATAATGCCATACGCATGAAAAATATAGGAGAAGTCTTTCCGGTCATTTTCTTTCTGGTGGCAGCACTGATCAGTCTTACTACGATGACGCGAATGGTCGAAGAAGAACGTACTCAGATCGGAACGATGAAAGCACTGGGCTACAGCAAAGCGGATATTGCGGCAAAATATCTGCTCTATGCACTGTTTGCGACGATGGGCGGAAGTATCTTTGGTATCCTGATCGGTGAAAAAATCCTGCCGTATATCATCATCCGGGCATATGGGATCATGTATTTACATATGAATACGATTCGTATTCCATATAATATGAAATTTGCACTGATCGCGTCAGGAGCAGCCGTTTTCTGTACGATGATTGCTACCCTGGAGGCATGTATCCGGGAACTGCGCGCATGGCCGGCGGTTCTGATGCGTCCGCCTGCACCGAAGCAGGGAAAACGTGTCTGGATTGAAAAGATTCCATTTTTATGGAAACATTTAAGTTTTACCTGGAAATCTACGGTACGGAATCTGTTTCGTTATAAGAAACGTTTCTTTATGACGATTATCGGAATCGGCGGCTGTATGGGACTTCTGCTTGTCGGCTTCGGACTGCGTGATTCCATCATGGATGTGGCGATTCTGCAATATCAGGATATACAGATATACGATGGCATGGTGATTCTGGATGAGGATGCAGATCAGGAAGAACAGGACAAATTGCAGCAGGAACTGGCAGATGATGACAGTGTGGAAGCATTTGCAGAAGTTTCCATGAAAAAAGTAGAATTTGCATCCGGAAACTCCAGACTGGATGTGTATCTGATGGTGGTTCCGGATGATGTGCCGATCGATGAATTTGTGAAATTCCGCAGCAGAACCACAAAAGAAGCTTATGAACTGGATGAGCAGGGTATCTTCCTGACTGAAAAAGCCGGAAAACTGCTTGGAGTCTCCGCCGGGGATTCGCTGGAGATGACCGGAGAAAACCGTGGTGTGGCAATCCCGGTCAGCCACATATGTGAAAATTATATGTCGCATTTTGCATATATGACAGATGGCATGTACCGCAGGCTTTATGGAACTGCACCGGAGTATAACAGTATTCTTTACCGTGTGGCGGAGCGCGACGAGAAAGTGGCAGAGAAAGCAGGAGAACGTGCCATGCAGATGGATGCGGCACTGAGTGTTACCTATACTGGCAATACAAAGAACCAGCTTGACAATATGCTGACTGCACTTGATTCTGTTATTATTGTGCTGATCCTTTCTGCCGGTATGCTGGCATTTGTGGTGCTGTATAACTTAAACAACATCAATATCAACGAACGGAAGCGAGAGCTTGCAACCATCAAGGTGCTTGGATTTTATGACAGGGAAGTAGCGGCTTATGTTTACCGGGAAAATATTCTGCTGACCATACTTGGAAGTATTTTCGGAGCATTTCTTGGTATGCTGCTGCACCGTTTTATCATTGTGACGGTGGAAGTGGATCTTTGTATGTTCGGACGAAATATCAGCCTGCTTAGTTATGCGGTATCAGCACTGATAACCTGTGGATTTTCCATCCTGGTAAATGGTGTGATGTATTTCAAACTGAAAAAGATCGATATGGTAGAATCACTGAAAAGTGTGGAGTAAAAACGGATAAAATATAAAGCATAAGGAGAATGGAACTATGTATTTGCCGGAGGCATTTCAGAAAAAAATGAAAGCAATTTTGGGTGAAGAGTATGATGATTTTCTGGCTGGATTTGAGAAACCGCGTCATTATGGCCTGCGTGTAAATACAGCAAAGATCACCGTTGGGGAATTTAAAAAACTGGCGCCCTTTCATCTGACACAGATTCCTTGGGTAGAAAATGGATTTTATTATGAAGAGGAAGATGCACCGACCAGACACCCGTATTATTATGCAGGACTTTATTATATTCAGGAGCCGAGTGCGATGACGACGGCTTCGAGACTTCCGGTAGATCCAGGGGAGCGTGTGCTGGATCTGTGTGCCGCCCCGGGCGGCAAAGCTACGGAGCTTGGTGCAAAACTCTCCGGTGAAGGACTTCTTGTGGCGAACGACATCAGTTCTTCGAGGGTAAAAGCTCTTCTGAAAAACATCGAAGTGATGGGGATTCCGAATTCCTTTCTTTTAAATGAAGTGCCGGCGAAGATCGCCGAACAGTTCCCGGCATATTTTGACAAAATTCTGGTGGATGCTCCCTGCTCCGGAGAGGGCATGTTCCGCAAAAATCCGGAGGCGGCACGCGTCTGGACGGAGGATAAGCCGCTGGAATGTGCAAAAATGCAAAGGGAGATCGTAAAACAGGCGATTTCCATGTTAAAACCGGGCGGCATGATGATTTATTCGACCTGTACCTTTTCACCGGAAGAAAATGAGCAGATCATCGCATGGATTTTGCAGGAATTTCCAGAAATGAACCTGATCCCGATGAAAGGATATGAAGGATTTTCCAAAGGCAGACCGGATCTTGCGAACGGCAATCCGGAGCTTAGGAAATGTGTGCGTATCTGGCCGCACCATATGGACGGGGAAGGCCATTTTGTGGCATTGATGCAGAAGAAAAGAGTGCCGGAAATGGATGATATATTATCAGGAAAAGCAGAGTATATTCCGGAAGCAGACGAAGAACAGGCAGATCGTGATAACGCAAAAAGGAAAAAGAAAAAAGCAAAAAGAGGACGAAAAAATCAGCGGGAGGGCAATAAAGCGGAAGGATGCACCAGACAGGAGAGGATCGTTCTGGAGAGCTTTTTTGCGGATGTAAAGTCTGAGGTTGACTGGAAACGCATCGAGGTGCGAAAAGGATTTGCCTATTACCTGCCAAAAGGTGTGGAGGGCAAAAAAAATCTGCTCTTTGTGCGAAACGGACTGTATCTCGGGGAAATACGCAAAGAGCGTTTTGAGCCGTCGCAGGCATTTGCAATGGTATTGCAGAAAAAGGAATTTGCCTCCAGTATTGATTTTCCGTCAGACGATGAGAGAGTGATCCGCTATCTGAAAGGGGAAACAGTGGATGTCTCAGATCTCGAATGTGGAAAAAACAAAGGCTGGCAGCTTGTCTGTGTGGATGGTTATCCGCTCGGATGGGGAAAACTGGTAAATGGAACATTGAAGAACAAATATCTTTCTGGATGGAGAATGAACGCAAACATATAGAAGGATACAAGAGGTGGAAAAGGAAAGTACTATGTACGCATCCGATGCTATAAGATCATAGACGGACAGAAGCATTTTGGATCTTACAGAACAAGAAAAGCAGTCCGTGTAAAATAAAGCAGATTTAGGGAGGAACATGGCGATGAAAAAAGTATTATGTGCAATATTCCTGTTTGTGGCAGGTATGTTGTGTTTCCGGCAGAATGTGATGGCGGCCGGAGCAGCAACCGTTACGGTAAAAGGCGATACCTTAAATGAAAACAGTACAGACTGGAAAGTAACCTGTGCGATAAGCGGTGATGCAAAGATTACAAACGGCAAGATACGTGTGACTTACGACGGAAGCAAATTGAAGCTGGTTTCAGCAGCTGCCGGTTCTCTGATCAGCAATGCACTGCCAAGCATCAATGATCCGTTAACAGGAAACAAGCAGGAAGGCGAAGTGGTTCTGGTATTTGCTTCCGCTTCGGAGATGGATGCAAATGGCGAACTGTTACAGCTTACGTTTCAGGCAGCCTCCGGACAATTGAAAAGCGGTGATGCCATTACTGTATCAGCAGCAACAGAAGAACTGGCAGATAATACAGAAAACATCAGCGTGACAGATGTGCCTCTGAATGTAACGGTCGGAAGCAGTACAGACAATATCTCCGGAAATGGAACGGATCATGGAAGCGGCACAGTTTCCACAGAGGAGCAGACAAGAGGTTCGGGCAGCAGCACTGTGCAGAGTCAGACGAATGCCGGAATCGAGACACCGGAGACTTCTGCAAATGCAGGCACCGGAAATGTATCTCAGGGCAGCAGTACATCCGGCACAGCTTCCGGATCCCAGACAACTGGAAACAGCAGCAATTCTGCCTCTTCCACGCAGAGTGAGACGGCACAGACAGTCCGGTCTGCAAAGACAGGGGATAACACGAACGTCCTGCGTCCGCTTATTATAGCAGTGATCGCACTGCTGGTGCTGGCAGGTGGATTTATATGGTCAAAGAAAAAGAAATAAGAACAAAAAAGGAGGCACGCGGATCATCTGCGTGCCGTCTTGCGGAAAAAATCTGAAAAAGAAAAAACAGGATACCAGAAAAACATTATGGAAGCAGATTTCCGAGGCGGATATGTTTCTGAAGAATCTCATCGATTACTTCAAATAATTTCACAGAGCCATCTTTGGTCTTGCTCTGCCGCCCGTATACCTGCGCTGCTGTTACCTGATGTTCCCGCCAGTCACCGCCGCCATTGCTGTTGTTGAGCATGAGAGGCTGTAAGTTGTCCATAGCATGGGCAAAGCGGGATTCCGGTGTTTCATTTGCTTCAAACTCATCAAACAGGGCAGACAGTTCTTTTTTCTGGTCTTCCGGAAGCAGCGAGAAAATCCGTTCTTTTGCAGCTTCTTCTCTTTCTTTCTGGGTTTTCAGCCCTTCGGCATCATAGGCATAGGTATCGCCTGCATCGATCTCCACAATGTCATGGATCAGGCACAGGATCATTACGCGTCCGATATTGACTTTTTCGTTAGCGTATTCTTTCAGAAGATATGCCATGATCGCCATGTGCCATGCATGTTCAGCATCATTTTCCCTGCGTCCGTGTCCGGATAAATGTGTCTGGCGCAGAATGTTTTTTTCTTTGTCGATTTCCAGTGCAAAGTCCAGTTGTTTCTGTAAGCGTTCGTTCATATGAAATCCTCCCATGGTTGAAGTAAAAGCTATTGTGGATATTATACACCTGTTTCGGGTATTGGGATAGAGTGATGCAAAACAAAAACAACAGGATACGGTTTCTCTTCTTCGTGCAGCAGCAGAAATGGAAAGTTTTTCAGAAGAAGATGCAACAAGTGCAGATGTGAATGATGATGGCATGGTGGACACCACGGATGCAGTTTTGCTCCTTCGTTATACATCGGAACAGATCAGTGGATTCTGAATTGGAAAATGAAAAAATAAGGAAAAAACGGACAGCGGGAGAAAAACTTCCGCTGTTTGTTTGTGAAGAACAAAAATGTTTGACTATTCAAAATCCAACGTTTATAATAAAACAGAAACAAAGCAAAAGAAACGAAAAAGGTTTCGCATTATCCATTATCAAAGGAGAAAAAGAAGGATCATGAAAAGTGAAACAAAAGACAAAAGTGTTTTTTGGATGACAGTCTGCGCACTGTTCTTTTTCTGTTTTATGCCGATCCGTGCATATGCAGCAGAACAGCAGCTCTCTTACATCGAAAAACTGTATGTAACGGTGAGTTACGGAAGTGGTGACACACAGACAGAACAGAAAGTAAACTGGCAGTATGCTGATAAAGATGGTTATTATCTGTGTATGCCGGCCGGAGCAGATTTGAGCAATGTAAAGCTGCATTTTACAGAAGGAAACAGCACTGGAGCAGAAGTTACGGAAGATACCGAAAGTTATGTGATGGCAGGAGGTCAGAAAGTCCATTGCGGAGAGACACTGGATCTTTCCGGAAAGAGCACACTGCAGATTTCCCTTTCAGGAGGCAGAAGTAAGACAGTCAATATCATACAGTCTGCAGAGATTCCGGCGATGTTTATCCAGACGGCATCAGGTACACTTGATAAGATCCATGCGAATAAAGCCAACAAGGAAGCAGGTACGATGGCTTTGGTAAAAGCAGATGGCAGCGTAGATTTTAACGGCGATCTGAAACAGATCAAAGGCCGCGGAAATTCAACATGGGATTTTGCTAAAAAACCTTACAATATCAAACTGAAAACTTCTTCCGATCTGCTGGGCATGGGAAAAGGAAAAGGCTGGTGTCTGCTTGCCAATTATACCGATCGTTCCCTGCTTCGAAACCGTATCGTTTATAATCTGGCAGAAGAAGTGGGTATTCCATTTACCATGGACAGCCGCAACATTGATCTTTATGTCAATGGAGATTATATGGGATCTTATCTTATCACAGAAAAGATAGAGATCGGAAAAACCAGAGTCAATATCACAGATCTGGAAGCCGCTACAAGTGAAGCGAATGGTGGTGCAGATCTTGCGGATTACGAGCAGAAGAGTAAGAACGACAGCAACGAATATCAGGAAGGTCATAGAAAATGGGTGGATGTTCCGAATGATCCGGAAGATATCACAGGGGGGTATCTGCTGGAAATGGAACTGCCGGAGCGATACAAAGATGAGATCAGCGGTTTTGTGACCACGGGCGGCCAGGCGGTTACTATGAAATGCCCGGAATGTGTATCGAAAGCCCAGATTGACTATATTGCTGATTTTTACCAGAAAGTGGAAGATGCCCTGTATGCAAAGGATGGATATTATACAGATGGCGATGGAAACAGACATCCGCTTTCTGAGTATGTAGATATCGAGTCTTTGGCACGGATGTATCTGATTCAGGAATTTTCCATGAACCTGGATTCCGGAATCACCAGTTTTTATTTCTATAAGGATTCTGATATAACCGGAGATGGAAAACTTCATGCTGCACCGGTATGGGATTTTGATGTAGCACTTGGAAATTATCCGTCGCGTAACGGCACAAACCTGACAGATCCGACACAGTGGTGGGCAAGATATTCTACTATGTATGATAACCAAAACAAATATAACGTGATGGCACAGGCAGCACAGAATACAGAAGTATGGGCAAAAGTAAAAGAACTGTGGCAGAGCGAATTTATGCCGGCAATCAAAGTACTGCTGGGAGAATCAACGGATTATGAAGCAACGAAGATCAAATCCCTGGATGCCTATAAGGCAGAAGTTTCCGCATCTGCGGCAATGAACTTTATCCAGTGGCGTGATCTGCTGGAGAATCCATGGAACCACAGTGCAGAAAGCTTTGTAGATACCGGAATAACATATGAAGCAAACATTGAGTATCTGAGAAAATTTATGACACAGAGACGCAATTTTATGAACAGCAATTTATCGGAAAATGGTGGAACCAATCCTGATCCGGCTCCTTTTGCAAAAACGGTGGAGATCGGAGACGATACTATTTTCCGTGCTGCAGAAAACATCAGCAGTTCCTATGGAGATGTAAAAGCGGAAGAAACAAGCGATGAAGGCGGCGGAGAAAGTCTTGGATACTGTAACCAGGGAAGTTATACGGTTTACAAAATAAAAGTAAACAAAACAGGCACTTATAAAGTAACAGCACGTGTGGCATCTTCTGATGGAACCGGAGGATTTGCTGTTTATGTGGACAGTGATAAGCAAGCGGCACATTTCCGTGCAGTCAATACCGGAGCATGGCAGACATGGGCAACAACAGAAGAGCAGACCGTTTCGCTGGAAGAAGGCGAACATGAGATGCGTATCTACTTTACCGAGAGCGGCATGAATCTGAACTGGCTGCGTTTTGTGAGAGATACCAGTAAGGATCCGGTCGATCCGACACCGACTCCGGATCCATCCAAACCATCACAGGATCAGAATAACAACAGCAATACCAACCAGGGCAGCACTCAGAATACTACACAGAATACTACACAGAATACTACACAGAATACTACACAGGATAATACACTGCCTGCAAAGGGAACAATCCTTCAGGATGCAGCCGGTATTCTGAAATATCGTGTGACGAAAGCAGATGCAAAAAATGGTACGGTGGAAGTTGCCGGAGTTTTAAAGAAAAAAGCGGCCGTTACGATTCCGTCAACAGTAACGATAGGCGGCATCACTTACAAAGTAACCGGAATTGCAGAAAAAGCATTTCGGAATAACAAAACGATCAGGAGCGTTGTGATTGGTGCAAATGTGAAATCTATCGGCAAGCAGGCTTTTGAAAAATGTAAAAAACTTTCTTCCATTACATTCAAAGGTAAGAAAGCACCTGGCATTGGCAAAGCAGCTTTTAAAGGCATCAAGAAGAAAGCGAGTGTTCAGGTGGCGGACAGTATAAAAAAAGGCCAGGTCAAAAAATTGCAGAAACGCATGAAAACCGCAGCACCTTCTGTAAAGATTACCTATAAGAAAAAATGACCGTTCGTTTTTAGATAAAGAATAGTAAGAAACATGCCATAGCATACAGAAAATGATTTTCTGTATGTTATGGTTGTTTTTCTTTTACGGAAAGTGTGGTAGTATAGTGGTGAAATGAGAGGAAAAACAGGCGGTGGAACAGTTTATGGCGGTTGAAGAATGAAATTTCAGGAGACAATGAAAGGATGGAGTATACGGAGAAAAAGTATAACAGAATATGTAAAAGGAGGCATCTTATGAAGAACATAAACTGGGCGGTACTTGGTACAGGTGTGATTGCAAATGAAATGGCAGTTGCCCTGAAAAAGAATGGAAAAAATATCTATGCAGTTGGCAATCGAACCCATGAAAAAGCGGTCGCTTTTGCTGAAAAATATGGCATCGGCAAAGTCTATGCAGATTATAATGAAATGTTTACCGATCCTGACGTTGATGTGATCTATATTACGACACCGCACAATACCCATCTGAGTTTTATGAAAAAGGCCATTGAAAATGGCAAGCATATACTGGTAGAAAAATCAATTACACTCAACAGTGACGAACTGAAGGAAGCATTGGCGCTTGCAGAAGAAAAGGACGTTATTGTCGGAGAGGCAATGACAATTTTTCATATGCCGATTTATAAAAAACTGAATGAACTTCTGGAGAGCGGTGTACTTGGAAAAGTAAATCTGATCACGATGAATTTCGGAAGCTTCAAAGAGTACAATATGAGCAGCCGCTTCTTTAACCGCAAGCTTGCCGGCGGTGCGATGCTTGATATTGGTGTTTATGCACTTTCTTTTATTCGCTGGTTTATGGATTCGAAACCGGATCAGTTGTTGTCACAGGTCAAGCCGGCATCGACGAAAGTGGACGAGCAGGCAGGATTATTGCTGATGAATAAGCAAGGTCAGATGGCATCGGTTATGCTTTCCCTCCATTCCAAACAGCCAAAACGCGGCATGGTTTCCTGTGAAAAGGGTTACATAGAAATCATGGAATATCCAAGAGCCTGGGAAGCAAAAATTACTTATACAGAAAGCGGGAAAACAGAGATTATCAAAGCCGGTGAAAATGCAGATGCACTTGCATACGAACTGGCAGATATGGAAAAAGCAATAAACGGCGACGTATCCTGTATGCATCTGGATTATACAAAAGATGTCATGGATATGATGACAGAATTTCGGAGATCCTGGGGATTTACCTATCCGGAAGAGGAAAAATATATTCCGAGCCAGCGGAAAAAAAGTCAGGAACGATAGTTAAAAAATATTTGAGGAGAGAGCATGAAAGAACAGATAAAAAATTCAGGAAGTTTTGCAGGGTTTTCCGGAAATCAGTTGAAAATGTTTGCAATCATTGCCATGGCAGCAGATCATCTGGCATGGACACTCTGTCCAGGTTATGCACATAAAGAAGGGTGGATTCTGCTGATCCATTTTTGTGGCAGGCTGGCGGCACCTGTGATGTGGTTTATGATTTCGGAAGGTTATGAACATACCAGAAATTTCAGAAAATATCTGCAGAGATTATTTGTGTTTGCCGTCATTTCGCATTTTGCATACAATTTTTGTTTTGGAATTTCGGTCATACCGTTTCAAGATTCTATATTAAATCAGACCAGTGTAATCTGGGCACTATTTTGTGCGGCATTGGCTTTGTATGTAGATGACGATGAAAAAAGGACATTTCCGCTTCAGAACTGGCAGAAGACAGTGCTGATTATTTTGCTGTGCGTTCTGGCCTTTCCATCTGACTGGTCCTGTTTTCCGGTTCTTTGTACATTACATATCCATAAAAATCGTGGAAATCTCAAAAAACAGGTTCTTGGCATGATGGCATATATTACAATGTATGTGGCAGTATGGTGTCTGGCAATTGATGCTGTCTATGGGCTGATCCAGTACGGAATTATTATTGTCTGGCCATTTATGCATTTTTATAATGGTACAAGAGGAAAATGGAAAGGCATGAAATGGTTTTTTTATTTCTTCTATGCAGGACATTTGATTCTGTTGGGAGTGGTGAGGATTTTGTTGTATGGGAATATAGCAACGATTACGGGATAAATAAGAATTTACGGTGATTTCCTGGCAGGTGTAAGGAATTGAAATGCCGGGTGTTTTATCAGGATGCTGTCTGCAAAAAGCCAGAACCCGTGACCCACTGCGTTTCCT
>OGGG01000981.1_pt1 | contig 26789 bp, 17 predicted proteins | sample 1571201 | NCBI WGS metagenome assembly OGGG01 (sample SAMEA2581946, study PRJEB24529) | metagenome | biome: Human gut stool | place: China | collected 2011 | reverse complement strand
CTATATTTCAATAATTTCAAAGAACTATTTATCCACTTTTACGGGACAGTAGTGAAAATAAGCTAAAAGAAGAGTGAAGATGATAAACAAATTTACAGTTGCGCTATTTATTTTAACCTGTATACATTGTGTATATGCGCAGCCTTTAAAATATAAAGGCTATCCTTCACGTGAAGGAAAAATTGATATTAGAAGTAATTTTAAATCACCAATAAAAGGGTACGGAAACGTACCCTTTTATTGGTGGAATGGAGATTCCTTGAAATATGAACGTTTGATGAATCAGCTTTCTATTTTGGAAGATGCCTCTACGGATGGAATGTCTGTCAGTTATATTCATACTCACCCAGCTGTAGATGTTAAAATAAACTCAAAGGGGTATGGTAGTTTTGGTCGTGCGGATGGAGGTATTCCTGAGTTTTATACAGATGAATGGTGGAGCTTGTGGAATAAGTTCTCAGGTGAATGTGCTAAAAGGAATATTGGACTTGGCTTGGATGACTATGTGGTAGGTTGGGCTAAAAATGGATATTATGTAGATGAAGTGTTGAGAATGTCGGATATTCGTAGTTATCAAGGACGTCTACACTGTCAAAGTTATACTGTTAATCCTGGCCAGAGTTTAAGTTTGAAACTTCCTGAGCATACTTTGACGGTAACAACTTATCCAGGAATGATTGATTTGACTTCATTGGCTATAAATGGGTGTCTGGAATGGAATTGCGATGCAAAAGAAGAACAAAAAGTTTATGTTATTTCTACGACCTCTGCTCCTGAGCTGCATCCGCAATATGGTAAGCGTTTAGTTGAAGCTTATTTTAATCGTTTTGAAGAAAGACTGGATAAACAGGGGAAAAAAGGTTTAAATTATTTTTTTCAAGATGAATTGCATTATGAATTGAATATTCATTCGTGGAGTGAAGATATGCGCGAAGAATTTAAGAGAAGAAAGGGGTATGATATATTCCCATTTTTACCTGCCTTGTGGGAGTATATAGGATCAGTGACTCCTAAAATCCGGTTGGACTATGCGCAAGTTGTTACAGAACTGGCTGAAGAACGTTATTTTAAACCAATATTTAATTGGCATAATGAGCGTGGTTTGATATATGGTTGTGATAATGCAGGACGTGGCTTGGAACCATTACAATATATGGATTATTTTAGGGCTATTAGCTGGTTTACCGCTCCTGGAAATGACGCTCCGGCAAGAGGCTCTAGTTTCCGGCAAACCAAGGTTTCAAGTTCAGTAACTCATTTGTATAAACGTCCTCGTACGTGGCTTGAGGCTTTTCATAGTATGGGATGGGATAGTAATGGAGAGTGGTTGACTTCTCAATTAGATCATCATTTAATAGCTGGAGGTAATTTGGTGTGTCTTCATGGATTATATTATTCAACTCATGGAGGCTGGTGGGAATGGGCTCCTCCCTGTTTTCATTTTCGTATGCCTTATTGGCCTCATATGAAACGTTGGTTGAAGTATGCGGAGAGAATGAGTTTTGTTTTGAGTCAAGGGATACATGCTTGTGATGTAGCAGTTATGTATCCCACGGAGACTTTGCAAGCGTATCCTGATACCAATATTGATTTGATGTGGAAAGTGACAGATAAATTAAGTGCTTGTGGACTAGATTATGATTTTATAGATTATCAATCTATACAGCAAGCAGACATAGAATCAGGTGAGTTGTGTGTGGCAGATGAAAAGTATAAAGTACTTATTTTAGCGAATATAAAGGCTTTACATTATGAAACACTGCTTAAAGTATATGAGTTTTATAAAAAAGGTGGTTTGGTCTTGGCTATAGGTGATTCATTAAAAGCGACAAGTCGTGTTGGTGAATTTGATTCTCGGGCAAAGGTTATGTGGAATGAGATATTTGAAGGAAAAGGTACTTATGAGCCTGATGCAGATGCCGTAGTAAAGCATATCAGGACATTTATGACTCCTGATTTTTACACAGAGAGTGGAGAAGGTAAGGTGCTTCATCGTCAAATAGGTCAGCAGGATGTTTATATGGTAATGAATATTTATGAAGGGGATAAAGTGTTCTTTCGAAGCCGTGGAAAATTGGAATGTTGGGATGCTTGGAATGGAGAAATCAGTGAGATGCCGGTTCTTGAACAGACAGATGAAGGTACATGGATTAAGTATATGGGAACTTATAATGAATCTAAGTTGCTGGTATTTTCCCCAGGAGAACCTTTGAAAGGTGTAGATAAACGTACGACCTATAAGTTTTTGGCAGAAAAACCTGTTTATGGAGAATGGGATATTGAGATTGTTCCTACAATGAATAATAAATGGGGCGATTTTCGTTTACCTGCTACGAATGAACTGATTGGCCCTGAAGCACGTGATTTTTCCTATCAATTTCTTCCTGTTGAACAAAAGGATAAAAAATGTGTTGATTCGTGGAATGGAACTTGTGGCGTATATGGATATGCTCCTTATATGGAAACTTTAACTTTGCCTGCGTCATCGAATTTAATTGATTGTTTATCAAAAGATTTAAGTAATGAAAAATGGATCCCTTATTGTTATTCTTGGCAGTATGGGGTTTTTGATAATCCCGGTAGCCAAGGTTATCATGGCTTAAAAGGAAAGGTGGACAATCGTTTTATTATACTGGATCAAGGAGGCCATCAGATTTTTAGAACGTATGTGTATGCACCCTCTGATGGAGAATATAGGATAGAGCGGGAAGGAAAATCTCCTGATTATTTATATTTGGATGCAAGTTTGATTAGCCAATCTGTTGTGAGAATGAAGAAAGGGTGGCATCATTTGATTTTGGCGTATGCGAATACCTTAAAAGGTGGCTATGTGTTGGAGGAAAAAAAGAGTTATAGTGTGGATGATCGTGAGCGTAGTGCTGTGGTATTTTATCCAGTGTCTGTGCCGCCAGTGGTTGAAAATTATTCTTATGATACAATTGTTGCAATGAAATGGTATCAGACAAAGCATTTGGAATATAGTACAAAAGGTAATGTGAAAGGTATGTGGGCTTATCGATTCCAGACGGCTCCAGGAACACGTGAAATGTCTATGAATTTGAATGGGAAGATTAAAGATATGTGGATTAATGGAATCTTAATTGATAAAAAGGCATTGAAACGTGTTGGAAAGAAAAACTGGGTTATTGATCTGCATAAGTGCTATGTATCTGGCGTAGCGGATGTAATAATAACTGCATTTCCTGATTGTGGAGCTGATGGACCTGCTTTTTTTGCTGAACCAGTAAAAATGAAGTGTTCGGGAGGAAAAGTTTTGCCGGGTAATTGGACTAAATATGGAGCCATGAAATTTTATTCAGGAGGTGTCCGATATATGAAGCAGGTAGCAGTTAATAAAGAGGACCTTGATAATAAAATAATGTTAGATTTAGGAGAAGTGAATGCTACTTGTGAAGTGAGTGTAAACGGGAAAAGTGTAGATGTACTTATGCATTCTCCTTATGTATTAGATATTAGTGAATTTTTGAAAAATGGAAATAACAGAATAGAAGTGTTGGTATATAGTACATTGTCTAATCATTATCAAACTATTCCGTCAGCTTATCGTGGAAAACCAATATCTGGATTGATGGGACCTATTCGGCTACTTATTTATGAATGTAATGAAAATTAGAATTTTAAAGAAGATGAATATTATTGATTTGATAATGTGGATTAATGTAAAAGGATTGCATAGGGCTTTAGATGAATATTTAGCTTGTATATATTAGTTGTATGTCATGAAGAGGCTTTCTTAAAACTTTCCTTAGGGTTTACATTCTGCCTGAGGAAAGTTATATTGGGAAATGATTACGACCTCATTATTAACTAAGACTCAGGTTGAGATAATAAGGAACGGCAGAAGGTGGATATGCTTTCTGCCGTTTTTTATTTGGTTGGTTGACAAGGATTCAGAAGCCGTAAAGATTTTTTAGCTTGTCAGTTTGGTTATTGAAAGATTAAACATTATTTTTGCAACCTCTTTTGGTAAATACGAGAAATAATTAATAATTAAATAAATAAGTCGAAAATGAATATTTCATTGCAAAATGTAGACAACGTAAGCGCTGTGCTTACTGTTCAGATTGAAAAAGCTGATTATCAGGAAAAAGTTGAAAAAGCACTGAAAACTCTTCGTCAGAGAGTAAATATGCCTGGATTCCGTAAGGGAATGGTTCCTATGGGATTGATTAAAAAACAGTACGGAACTTCTGTATTGCTGGAAGAAGTTGACAAGCTGTTGCAGGAAAAAGTAGGTGAGTATATCCGTGAAAACAAAGTAAACATGTTGGGTACTCCTCTGCCGAAAGAAAATAACGCGAACTTTGAAACTGATGAGAATTTTGAATTCTCTTTCGATATTGCATTGGCTCCTGAATTTAATGTAGAATTGTCTAATAATGATACTGTTGACTACTATGATATTAACGTAACTGACGAAATGGTAGATCAGCAGGTAAATATGTACAGACAGCGTACTGCTAAGTATGACAAGGTTGAAGACTATCAGGATAAGGATATGCTGAAAGGTCTGTTGGCTGAGCTGGATGAAAACGGCAATACAAAAGAAGGTGGTGTGCAGGTAGAAGGTGCAGTAATGATGCCTTCATACATGAAGAACGATGACCAGAAAGCTATCTTCAACGGTGCAAAGGTAAATACTGTATTGGTATTCAACCCGTCAGTTGCTTTCGATAACAATGAAGCTGAGTTGGCTTCTCTGTTGAAAGTGAAGAAAGAAGAAGTGGCTAACTACAAAGGTAACTTCAGCTTCCAGATTGAAGAAATCACTCGTATGATTCCGGGTGATTTGACTCAGGAACTGTTTGATCAGGTATTGGGTGAAGGAAAGGCTCACAGCGAAGAAGAATTCCGTGCTCAGATTAAGGAAACAATTGCAAAACAGTTTGAAGCTGACAGCGACTATAAGTTCTTGTTGGATGTACGTACTTATTTGTCAGAAAAAGTTGGTAAACTGCAGTTTGCAGATGAACTGATGAAACGTATCATGTTGGAAAACAACAAGGAAAAAGGTGAAGAATTCGTTTCTAAAAACTACGAGAAGAGTTTGGAAGAACTGACTTGGCACCTGATTAAAGAAAAACTGGTAGCTGCTAACGATATTAAGGTAGAGCAGGCTGACATCACTAACATGGCTAAGGAAGCTACTCGTGCACAGTTTGCTCAGTATGGTATGATTAACGTTCCTGATGAATTGTTGGAAAACTATTCAAAAGAAATGTTGAAGAAACGTGAAAGTGTAGAAGCTCTGGTGAACCGCGTGGTTGAATCTAAGTTGTCTGAAATCTTGAAAGGTCAGGTAACATTGAATCACAAAGCAGTTTCTGCAGAAGAATTCAACAAAATGTTTCAATAAGCAATTCGGCTCTCAAAATTGATTGCTAAAATATTCTAAAAAAGGAGGCTTTTAACTTGACTTCTTCTGTAAGATAGAAGTGTTTTGTACTTTTGTTTTTTCAGAAGAAAGGGGGTTAAAAGCCTCTTTTATATTGTAGAATTAATATAAGGATTATGATGGACGATTTTAGAAAATATGCTACCAAGCATCTCGGAATGAACAGTATGGTACTTGATGATGTCATCAAGTCGCAAGCAGGATACTTGAATCCGTATATTTTGGAAGAACGTCAATTGAATGTGACGCAGTTGGATGTCTTTTCTCGTTTGATGATGGATCGTATCATTTTCCTCGGAACCCAGATTGACGATTATACAGCCAATACTTTGCAGGCTCAGCTTTTGTATCTGGATTCAGTGGATTCTGGTAAGGATATTTCTATTTATATCAACTCCCCAGGCGGTTCAGTGTATGCAGGTTTAGGTATTTATGATACTATGCAGTTTATCAGTAGCGATGTGGCTACAATTTGTACAGGTATGGCAGCTTCTATGGCAGCCGTATTGTTGGTAGCTGGAAAAGAAGGAAAACGTTCAGCTCTGACCCATTCACGCGTGATGATTCATCAGCCGATGGGAGGAGCGCAAGGTCAGGCTTCGGATATTGAAATTACAGCTCGTGAAATTCAGAAACTGAAGAAAGAATTGTATACAATCATTGCCGATCACTCTCATACGGATTTTGATAAGGTTTGGGCAGATTCTGACCGTGATTATTGGATGACAGCATCCGAGGCTAAAGAGTATGGTATGATTGATGAAGTGCTATCTCGTAAACCTTCATTGTAACACTGTGATTTACTTAAAAACTAGATAGGCTTTGGAAGAAAAAAGGACTTCAAGAAACTCGAAAAGAAGATGTAGCTTTTGCGGTCGCACAGAAGACGAAGTGGGCTTCCTGATTACAGGAGTGAATGGATGTATCTGTGACAGTTGTGCAGAACAGGCACATGAAATCGTAAAAGAAGCGATGCATCATCAAGGGCAGGGACCTACAGACCTGAATTTGTCTGAGCTCCCTAAGCCGAAGGATATCAAAGAATTCCTGGACCAGTATGTGATTGGTCAGGATGATGCAAAACGCTATTTGGCTGTAGCGGTGTATAATCATTACAAACGTTTGCTTCAGCCTAAGGATAAGAATGATGTGGAGATTGAAAAGTCGAACATCATTATGGTGGGAAGCACCGGAACCGGAAAGACTTTGCTGGCTCGTACCATTGCTAAGTTGCTTCATGTACCTTTTACCATTGTAGATGCCACTGTACTGACCGAAGCAGGATATGTGGGAGAAGATATTGAAAGTATTCTGACCCGCTTGCTTCAGGTGGCTGACTATAACGTGGAGGAGGCGGAACGGGGTATCGTTTTTATTGACGAAATTGATAAAATTGCCCGGAAAGGAGATAACCCTTCCATTACGCGTGATGTAAGTGGAGAAGGTGTGCAGCAAGGCTTGTTGAAGCTGCTGGAAGGTTCTGTGGTGAATGTTCCTCCTCAGGGAGGGCGTAAGCATCCGGATCAGAAGATGATTCCAGTCAATACTAAGAATATCCTGTTTATTTGCGGTGGTGCTTTTGACGGTATTGAACGAAAAATCGCTCAACGACTGAATACCAATGTAGTGGGATATAGTGCAGCGAAGGAAGCGGTGAAAATAGACCGGGGAAATTTGATGCAGTACATTGCTCCTCAGGACTTGAAATCATTCGGTTTGATACCGGAAATCATTGGTCGTTTGCCGGTACTCACCTATTTGAACCCATTGGATCGCACGGCATTGCGCAGTATTCTTACAGAACCCAAAAATTCAATTATCAAGCAGTATGTAAAATTGTTTGAGATGGATGGAGTGAAACTGGAGTTTGAACCGGAAGTGTTTGAATATATTGTCGACAAGGCGATAGAATACAAATTGGGTGCTCGTGGTTTGCGTTCTATTGTGGAAACCATAATGAATGATGTCATGTTTGAAATTCCGTCACAACAGACCGAACGTTTTGTGGTGACATTGGATTACGCCAAGCAACAAATGGGAAAGGCAAATGTTTCCCGTTTGCAAATGGCATAATGTAAAGGTTTTTTAGTGAGAAAATAAAAGCTTCCGATGAAATATTCCCTGAAATATTTGTGTAATATGAAAAGTTGTTTATAACTTTGTTACATGCGGAAACAAAATTTCTACAATCAATGAAAATCTAAATCCAAGAACAATGGCGGAAAATATCAATTTAGTAGCAGCTCTTAAAAAGTATTTTGGATTCGATACTTTTAAAGGAAACCAGGAGGCGATTATTCGAAACTTATTATCAGGAAAGGATACGTTTGTGTTAATGCCTACAGGAGGTGGAAAGTCATTATGCTATCAGCTTCCTTCTCTGTTGATGGATGGAACTGCTATTGTGATTTCACCGCTCATTGCCCTGATGAAGAATCAGGTGGATGCTATGCGTAATTTTAGTGAGGAAGATGGCATTGCTCATTTTATTAATTCCTCATTGACAAAATCGGCTACTGATCAGGTGAAAGCCGACATCATGGCCGGAAAGACAAAGTTACTTTATGTAGCTCCTGAATCTTTGACGAAAGAGGAGAATGTAGATTTTCTGAGACACGTGAAGATTTCATTTTATGCGGTGGATGAGGCACATTGTATTTCGGAATGGGGGCATGACTTCCGACCGGAGTATCGCCGGATTCGTCCGATAATCAATGAAATTGGGAAAGCTCCGGTAATTGCTTTGACGGCAACGGCTACTCCAAAGGTAAAGATGGACATCCAAAAGAATTTGGGAATGATGGATGCAATGGAATTCCGTTCGTCTTTTAATCGTCCGAATCTTTATTATGAAGTACGTGCCAAGACTGCTAATGTGGATAAGGATATTATCAAGTTCATCAAGCAGAACGAAGGCAAGTCAGGTATTATCTATTGCTTGAGCCGTAAGAAGGTGGAAGAGCTCACTGAAATATTGCTGGCAAATGGTATCAAGGCCCGCGCTTATCATGCAGGAATGGATTCTGCTACCCGTAATGGGAATCAGGATGCTTTCCTGAAGGAAGACATTGATGTGATTGTAGCTACAATTGCGTTTGGAATGGGTATTGATAAACCGGATGTACGCTTTGTGATTCATTATGATGTACCTAAGAGTTTGGAAGGGTATTATCAGGAAACCGGACGTGCAGGACGTGACGGTGGAGAAGGACAGTGCATTACATTCTATTCCAATAAGGACCTGCAGAAACTGGAGAAATTTATGCAAGGAAAGCCTATTTCAGAGCAGGAAATCGGACGTCAGTTATTGCAGGAAACAGCAGCTTACGCAGAATCTTCAGTGTGTAGAAGAAAAATTTTGTTGCATTATTTTGGAGAGGAATATACGGAAGATAATTGTGGTAATTGTGATAACTGTTTAAATCCAAAGAAACAAGTGGAGGCTCAGGATTCGTTGTGTGCAGTGATTGAAGCAATCATTGCCGTAAAAGAAAACTTTAAGCAAGATTATATTATCGATATATTGTTGGGTAAAGAAACATCTGAAGTGCTTGCGCATAAGCATGAAGACTTAGAGGTGTTTGGTTCAGGTATGGGAGAAGAAGAAAGATTGTGGAATGCAGTCATTCGTCAGGCTCTTATCGCTGGTTACCTGGCAAAGGATGTGGAAAACTATGGCTTATTAAAAGTTACGCCAGAAGGGCATAAGTTCTTGAAAAAACCGAAGTCGTTCAAGATCGTTGAGGATGCAGACTTTGAAGAAGAAGAGGTAGATGAAACTCCGATGAGAAGTGGGGCTTCGTGTGCAGTAGACCCCGTGCTGTATTCCATGTTGAAAGACTTGCGGAAGAAAATGGCAAAGAGACTGGATGTGCCACCTTATGTGATTTTCCAGGATCCTTCTCTTGAGGCAATGGCTACCATTTATCCGGTTACTTTGGAAGAATTGCAGAATATTCCGGGCGTAGGAGCCGGAAAGGCTAAACGCTATGGTCAGGAATTCTGCGAATTGATTAAGAAGCACTGCGAAGAAAATGAAATAGACCGTCCGGAAGATTTGAGAGTGCGTACTGTAGCTAACAAATCTAAGCTGAAGGTCTCTATTATTCAGAGTATCGATAGAAAGGTCGCTTTGGATGATATTGCAGTGGCAAAAGGTATTGAATTTGGTGAGTTGCTGGATGAAATCGAAGCCATTGTATATTCAGGAACCAAACTGAATATTGACTATTTCTTGGAAGAAATTATGGATGAAGACCACATGCAGGATATTTATGATTATTTCAAGGAATCAGTAACTGATAAGATTGATGATGCAATGGATGAACTGGGTGACGACTATACAGAAGATGAAATTCGTCTGGTGCGTATCAAGTTCATTTCTGAAATGGCTAATTAATCATTTATTTAATGATATTGTGCAGCTGCTTGTGAGGGGTGTTCCTTGCAAGCAGCTGTTTTTATTTGATAGGTATGTGGTATGAAAAAGATGTTAACTGCTTTTTTACTTTTTGAGAAAATTCTGTATATTTGCACGCAATAAAATCTAAAGCATAAAGCCCTATGTCATTTATTGCAGATAAAGTTGTTATGGACGGATTAACTTACGATGATGTATTGTTGATTCCGGCCTATTCTGAGGTTTTACCTAAAACAGTCGAACTCTCGACTAAGTTTTCACGTAACATTGAGTTGAAAATTCCGTTTGTAACTGCAGCTATGGATACAGTTACCGAAGCACAGATGGCCATTGCCATTGCTCGTGAAGGAGGTATCGGAGTAATTCACAAGAACATGTCTATCGAGGAACAAGCTCGTCAGGTGGCAATTGTGAAACGTGCGGAAAACGGAATGATTTATGATCCGGTGACCATTAAGAGAGGTTCTGTAGTGAAAGATGCACTCGATTTGATGGCTGAATACAAAATCGGAGGTATTCCTGTAGTAGATGATGAGAATTACTTGGTTGGTATTGTTACAAACCGTGACCTGCGCTTTGAAAAGGATATGAATAAGCGTATCGATGAGGTGATGACAAAGGAAAACATTGTGACAACAGAGCCGGGTACAGACATGGAAACTGCTTCCAAGATTCTGCAGGAAAACAAGATTGAAAAACTTCCGGTAGTAGACAAGGATGGAAAGCTGATTGGTCTGATTACTTATAAAGACATTACAAAAGCGAAAGATAAACCAATGGCTTGCAAAGATTCTAAAGGTCGTTTGCGTGTAGCTGCCGGTGTGGGAGTAACTGCTGATACATTCGACCGTATGGAAGCTTTGGTGAACGCTGGTGCAGATGCCATTGTAATTGATACAGCTCACGGACATTCTATGTACGTGATTGAAAAGCTGAAAGAAGCTAAGAAACGTTTCCCTGGAATTGATATTGTTGTAGGAAATGTAGCTACAGGTGAAGCTGCGAAGATGTTGGCTGAAGCTGGTGCCGATGCAGTAAAAGTAGGTATCGGCCCGGGTTCTATCTGTACAACTCGTGTGGTTGCCGGTGTAGGTGTTCCTCAGTTGACAGCCGTATATGATGTTGCAAAGGCTTTGGAAGGAACAGGTATTCCTTTGATTGCAGATGGTGGCTTGCGTTATTCAGGTGATGTGGTGAAAGCTTTGGCAGCCGGTGGTTACAGCGTAATGATTGGTTCGTTGGTTGCCGGTACAGAGGAATCTCCGGGCGATACCATCATCTTTAATGGTCGTAAGTTTAAGTCATATCGTGGAATGGGTTCATTGGAAGCTATGGAAAATGGTTCAAAAGACCGTTATTTCCAAAGTGGAACTACCGATGTGAAAAAGCTTGTTCCAGAAGGTATTGCTGCTCGTGTGCCTTATAAAGGTTCTTTGTATGAAGTAATTTATCAGCTGGTAGGTGGTTTGCGTGCCGGTATGGGTTATTGCGGAGCTCATAATATTGAAGAATTGCATAATGCGAAGTTTACTCGTATCACTAATGCCGGAGTTCTGGAAAGTCACCCGCACGATGTATCTATTACAAGTGAGGCACCTAACTATAGTCGTCCTCAGTAAGATAATCTTTGACTTATAATACGGATATAATCATTCTGACGTCAGGCAGACTTGCTTTCAGTAAGTCTGTTCTGGCGAACAGGGTGATTTTTTGTTTAATGAAATGATGAATAAATCTGTTATGTATAGAATTGCGTGGTTATTCCTATGTTTGTTGATGGGGCTGGAATTCTCTGTTTCTTATGCAGAAAATCGCAGGGTACTTTTCCGGATTGATGGAGAGGAAACTTCGGTCGAGGAGTTTGAGCATTATTATACCCAGGTATATGCAGCTAGTCGTGTATCTGTAGAACAGTTTTTGTCTCATTTCTTGTATTATAAGTTGAAGGTGGCAGATGCTAAAAGACAAAGCTGGGATACTATCACCGATTTCCGGTTGCAATGCAGTGCCTTGCAAAATGAAATCCTGAAATCGGAAGAGAGGGGAGTACCCCAAAAACAAGATACTCTTTTAAATTGGGTGAGATTTCGTCAGATTTCATTCCTTTTGCCCCAACATGCTTCTTCCGAACAGGAACGTGTAGCCAGACAGCGTATAGATTCTGTTTATACGGCTTTAAAAAATGGTATACCTTTTGAAAAACTGGCACAATCTTATGTGAAGGCTCCCTTGCCTTCTCCTTATTTGGATGGGGAGTGGATTCCGGAAAGATGCCTGATAAAAGAGTTTGCCGGGCAATTGAACACATTGAAAAAAGGTAATTATTCTGCTCCATTTTTTTCTCCTTTAGGTATTCACATCGTGTATTTATTGGATCGCAGGCAAGGTGTGTATTCATCAGGAGCGACTGCAAATATGGCTGTGCAGAAGGTGGCTAATTCTGTTTCAACCGAGCGGACAGATAGTCTGTTGAACAAGACTCGAATGGAGTTGTGTCAAGTTGCTGATGGCTTACTGGCTGCGTATTGGGATAAGCGCCATGGAGGCACAAAATCAGGTAATATTTCTGATAAGGAATTGCAGAGCTATTTTGAAAGTCATAAAAACGATTATGCGTGGGATTTGCCTCATTTTAAAGGAGGAGTGATACATTGTTTGAATAAGAAAGTAGCTTCAAAGCTGAAAAAGAGGCTGAAAAAATGCCCCTTAAATAAATGGAATGAGGAAATTTCCGCTTTTTCTCAGGAGAATCCGGAATGGAAGGTCGTTGTAGAAACAGGTTTGTTTCAGATTGGTACAAATCCTTATGTAGATAAGCTGGCTTTTAAATGCGGACATTTCACTCCTCGTACGGATTTACCTTATGCTTTTGTATTGGGAAAACGCCTGAAGAAAGGGCCGGAAGACTTTCAGGATGTGCGCAATGAAGTGCAGCGTGATTATCGTTTGTGGACGGAGAGAACACAAATGGAAGAGTTAAAGCGAGGCTTCAGGATTGAAATTAACCAAGACATTTTAAAAACCGTTAATTGTAGCGGAAAAAAGTAATTAATGCCGTATCTTCGTCCTTTGTAATGTAATGGACCAAAACAAATCAAATAGACAGAAAATGAATAAATTGATTATGACTGGTGTCTTGGCTGTTTTGCTTGCCTTGACAGGAACAGTACCCGCCGTGGCACAAGATAATGTGATTGATGAAGTGGTGTGGGTTGTCGGCGATGAAGCTATTCTGAAATCAGACGTAGAGAATGAGCGTTTGAATGCACAGTATGAAGGTCGCCGTTTTGATGGTGATCCCTATTGTGTGATACCAGAAGAATTGGCTGTGCAGAAACTTTTTCTTCACCAGGCTGAGATAGATAGTATTGAGGTGAGCGACCAGGAGGTTCTGCAGCAGGTAGAAACACGAATTTCATGGTTGACTGAACAGATTGGTTCAAAAGAAAAACTCGAAGAATATTACAATAAAACTTCTACCCAGATACGTGAAATGTTGCGTGAGAATATTCGTGACGGATTGACGGTGCAGGAAATGCAGAAGAAGATTGTAGGAGACATCAAGTTGACTCCTGCGGAAGTGCGCAACTATTTCAGTAAGCTTCCTCAGGACAGTATTCCTTTTGTGCCTACTCAGGTAGAGGTGCAGATTATTACCAGAGAGCCTAAGATTAAGGAAGAAGAAATCGAACGTGTAAAGAAAGAACTGCGTGATTTTACAGACCGTATCAATAAGGGAGAAACTACTTTCTCTACGTTGGCACGTATGTATTCTGAAGACCCGGGTTCTGCTCGTCGTGGAGGAGAATATGGCTTTACAGGTCGTGGAGAATTGACTCCGGAGTTTGCCAATGTGGTATTTAACCTGACTGACCCGAAGAAGATTTCAAAAGTGTTTGAAACAGAATATGGTTATCATATTGCTCAGCTGATTGAAAAGCGTGGCGACCGTGTAAGCTATCGCCATATTTTGATTAAGCCTCGTGTAGATGAAAAAGAAATTGAAGCCGAATTGAATAAACTGGATACATTGGCCAATGACATCCGAAAAGGAAAAGTTACTTTTGATGAAGCGGCTACATGGGTATCTCAGGATAAAGATACGCGTAACAATCACGGTTTGCTGGCTAACCCGCAGACTTCTACTTCTCGTTTTGAAATGCAGCAGCTGGCTGGCTTGATTTCTCAGGAAGTCGCAAAGACTGTAGAGGGAATGCAGATTGGCGAAGTCTCCAAACCTTTTACAATGATTAATGCAAAAGGAAAAGAAGTGTGTGCTATCGTAAAATTGAAAAATCGTATTGACGGACATAAAGCTACAATCTCAGAAGACTATCAGCGTCTGAAAGACATTGTTACAGCCAACCGTAGTGAAGAAAAACTGCAGAAGTGGATTGTGGAAAAACAAAAAAATACTTACGTGCGTATCAACCCGTCTTGGCGTAAGTGTGATTTTAAATATCCGGGATGGATTAAACAGTGATGAGAAAGTCTGCAATTTTTTTGCTCTTTGTAGCATTTTGCCTGACCATTCTTGGCTTGTCGGCACAAGGGGGGATAGCTGTCTCTCCACAGACTGCGCGCCCGAAAACGGAGGCTGAGGGGAAACAAAAACCAGAGGACTCCAAGCAGCGTCCGGTAGCTAAAAGCAAAGTCTATCTGTTGCATTCCGATTTGTTGCGCAAGGATGCAACCCATCCGGACGCACAGATTGTAACCGGAAATGTGAGGTTTCGTCATGATAGTGTGTACATGTATTGCGACAGTGCATGTTACTACGATAAGGTTAGCAGCTTTGAGGCTTTTGGTAATGTGAAAATGGTGCAGGGAGATACGCTGTTTCTTTATGGTGACCGGTTGTACTATGATGGATTGACACAGATTGCAGAGATGCGCTGTAATGTCCGGATGGAGAATCGTACAACTACCTTGCTGACTGATAGCTTGAATTATGACCGGGTCTACAACTTGGGATATTTCTTTGATGGGGGAACCTTGATGGATGAGCAGAATGTGCTGACCTCCGAGTGGGGAGAATATAGTCCTCAGACCAAGCAATCCGTATTTAATTACAATGTGAAGCTGGTTAATCCTCAGTTTACACTGACGTCGGATACCTTACGTTACAATACGGCTTCGAAGGTAGCTGATATTGTCGGCCCTTCGGATATCTGGAGCGATGCCAACCACATTTATTCTGAAAAGGGAACTTATAATACCGTAACGGGTAAAGCCGATTTGTATGACCGTTCTGTGCTTACCAATCAGGGAAAACAGCTGACTGGTGATACGCTTTTCTACGACCGTAATACCGGCGTGGGAGAGGTTTTCAGTCGGATGGTGATGACGGATACAATCAACCGGAACATGCTTACCGGAGAATATGGCTATTATAACGAGCAGACAGACTATGCCTTTGCTACGGATAGTGCCGTAGCTATAGACTATTCTCAGGGTGATAGTTTGTTCCTTCATGCAGATACTCTGCTGATGGAAACTTTCCATCAGAATACCGATTCCATGTTCCGTGAAATGAGAGCCTTCCATAAAGTACGTTTTTATCGTACTGATGTGCAGGGTACGGCCGATTCGTTAGTTTTTTCCACAGTGGACAGTTGTCTTACGATGTATCGTGACCCGATTATCTGGAACAAGAACCAGCAGCTTTTAGGCGAAGTAATAAAAGTCTATATGAACGACAGTACAATTGACTGGTCGCACATCATAGGGCAGGCACTTTCGGTAGAACGTGTGGATTCAACGATTTATAACCAGGTGACGGGAAAAGAGATGAAGTCCTATTTCGCGAACGGAGAAATGCGAAAGACAGAAGTGATAGGTTCCGTACGAGTAGTTTATTATCCGATGGACTCCGACAGTACGCTGATAGGAATGAATGTATCTGAAACCAGTAAACTGGAAATCTATCTGCAAGACCGTAAGATAGAACGCATGGTGATGAGCCCCAAATCCAATGGCGTGTTGTATCCGATGTCGCAGATTCCTGCCGGAAAAGACCGTCTGGAGAATTTTGTGTGGTTTGATTACATTCGTCCGCTCAACAAAGCCGACATCTTTAATTGGAGAGAAAAACGGGTGGAAGACCAGTTGAAGAAAAATGTACGTGGCCCGGTCGTTTTGCCGAATGCCCGATTGTTTGAAAATAAGAAGGAGGAATAATATATGGGAATGTTTACAATGAGAAAGCCTCGCGGATTCCGTCATGAATACATTTATGTGGATGAACGCAAGGAAAAACTGCAGAAAATAGAAGAGACAGCCAAACGTGAACTGGGAATGCTTCCTCCTAAAGAGTTTAATCCGGAAGACATTCGTGGTAAGTTTGTAGAAGGTACTACCTATCTGAAGCGTCGCAAAGAAAGCGGACGTAAACCTCTGAGTTACGGAGCCATGTTTGTGGCTATTGTGGTATTGCTATATATTTTACATTATCTGATTACAGGAGAATTTACACTATGACATCGGGAGATGTAATCCGTTTGTTGCCGGATTCTGTAGCCAATCAGATTGCGGCAGGAGAAGTCATACAGCGTCCGGCTTCTGTGATAAAGGAGCTGGTGGAGAATGCTGTAGATGCCGGAGCAAAAAATATAGAAGTGCTGGTGACGGATGCCGGAAAAACATGTATACGTGTCATTGATGACGGACGAGGCATGTCGGAAACGGATGCCCGTATGGCTTTTGAACGTCATGCCACTTCCAAGATTCGGGAGGCGGCCGATTTGTTTGCCCTTCATACCATGGGCTTTCGTGGAGAGGCTTTGGCTTCCATCGCTGCCGTAGCACAGGTGGAACTGAAAACTTGTTCCAGTGACGACGGATTAGGTACTTTCATTCAGATTTCCGGTTCCCAGGTAGAAAAGCAGGAGGCAGTAGCCTGCCAGCGAGGTAGTGACTTCTCTGTGAAAAATCTGTTCTTCAATGTACCTGCCCGTCGGAAGTTCCTGAAATCCAATCAAACGGAGTTAAGTAACATTGTAGCTGAATTCGAACGCATTGCACTGGTCAATCCCGATATATCTTTTGTGCTGAGTCATAATGGCACCGAGATGTTGAATCTGCCGGCTATTCCTTTGCGTCAGCGTATTATGGGGGTATTTGGCAAGAAACTGAACCAGGAGCTGCTTTCATTGGACATTGATACCACCATGGTGAAAATACATGGATATATCGGTCGTCCTGAATCGGCCCGTAAGAAAGGGGCACGCCAGTTCTTCTTTGTGAATGGTCGTTATATGCGCCATCCTTATTTTCATAAAGCTGTATCCAGTGCGTACGACAACCTGATTCCGGTGGGTGAACAAGTCTCTTATTTCATTTATTTCGAAGTGGAACCTTCGGATATAGATGTCAATATACATCCTACAAAGACAGAAATCAAGTTTGAGAATGAACAAGCCGTATGGCAGATTCTTTCGGCAGCAGTCAAAGAGACGTTAGGACGTTTCAATGCGGTACCTTCGATTGATTTTGATACAGAAGGTATGCCGGACATTCCTGCCTTTGAGAATTCTCCTTATACGGTGGCACCTCCTCAAACCAGTTTTGACCCTTCTTATAATCCGTTTAATACAGCGGCAGTGCCTCCTTCTGCTTACTCTTCTGCATCGGCAAGCAATAAAGAAACGGAGAGAGAAAGCTTCGGACAGGATGTGCGAGAATGGAGTGCGTCTACAGGTACCTCTGTACGTTCTTCCATGAATAAAGGCGGAATGCCGGATTTTGGCAGGAGCGGAAATTATACTCCTTCGTTTGGCAGCCACAAAAATCGGGTAGAGTGGGAACCTTTGTTTGAAGGACTGGAACGCACTTCGTCGGAATCGGATATTCAACCGGAAGAAGAAGTACGACCGTTTTTCCCGGAGTCAACCGACTGGGGACAGACTTCTCAAGAAGATGCCGTTGTTCCCTCGTTCTCTGGTGAGGAAAACGAGAAGCAGCCTCAGGAAAATTCCATGCGTCACTATCAGTATAAAGGGAGCTATATTCTGACTTCTGTAAAGTCCGGATTGATGATTATTAATCAGCAGCGAGCACATATTCGTATCCTTTTCGACCGCTATATGGCGCAGATAGAAAATCGGAAGAATGCTTCCCAGCGAATGCTCTTCCCGGATATGGTGCATTTCTCTCCTTCTGAGGTACCTGTACTGGAGGAGTTCATGGACGATTTGAATGCCTTGGGATTTGATCTTAGCAGTCTGGGAGGAGGAACCTATTCTATTAACGGCATTCCAGCCGGAATTGAAGGACTGAATCCGGAAAAGCTGGTTACAGATATGGTACAGACGGCGATTGAAAAAGGTTGTAAAGTGAAGGAAGAAGTACAAAGTATGCTTGCACTTTCATTGGCAAAAGCAGCAGCCATTGTACCGGGACAAGTACTGACCGATGAGGAAATGAATCGTCTGGTCGATGATTTGTTTGCCGTATCTACTCCAAACTATACGCCAGATGGAAAGACTGTACTGGCCGTATTGAAAGAAGATGATTTGGAGAAGATGTTTAAATGATAGAAATTCTACGAATAATATAATGTGTAATCCGGGTTCTCTAAAACGAGTAATCCGGATTTTTTTATTTGTATGCGCTTATTCTAGATTTCATTTTTTGCAACAACCCTGGTTTTTATCTATCAGAAAGTCTCAAAAAGGAAAATCTGAACAGCTCCTCCTCTTTTATGAATAATCGTGTAAGTGCTTGACATACTACCTTTGCTTCAGATTAAGAAACGAGAAAAATGAAGCAATTAGTAGTTATTTTTACACTGTGGTTGGCGTGGATGCCTGTCGGGGCACAGAAGACGCTGACATTAGAGGAATGCCTGAAATTAGGCATTGAAAATAATCTCTCGCTGGAAGGAAGCCGCAATGAGATGCGGAAAGCCAAACATCTGCTTAGCGAGAATCGTGCGAAACTGTGGCCGCAAATCAGTGCGGTGGCGGGTTTCAATGACAATTTTAATCCACCGGTATCTGTCACCGACGGGTCAGCCTATGGAAATCTGTACAATGTGACCAAAACTTTGCAGTACAATGCATCGGCAGGATTGCAGTTGCAGATGCCACTTTACAATCAGACGGTGTATACGGCAGTAGATATTGCCCGCACCCTGAATGAATTGAACCGTCTGTCGTATGAAAAGGCACGTGAGGACCTGATGATGCAAATCAGCAAAATGTATTATCTGGGACAGAATACTATGGAACAGCTGACACTCATTCAGGAGAACATGGTGCGGTTGCGGGAGTTGCGTGACATCACTTTGGCATTCTTTGACAATGGGATGGCCATGGAGGTGGATGTAAAGCGTGTCAACATTAACTTGGAAAACCAGCAGGTGCAGTATGACAATGCAAAGTCTATGCTGGTGCAGCAGTTGAATCTCTTGAAATATGTGATGGACTATCCTGCGGATGAAGAAATTACACTGACTCCTGTAGATACAGAAAGGATACAGTTGGCTTCGCTGACCGGGCTTCGCGGCGATTTGTATGAATTGCAACTCTTGCAATCACAGGAGAAACTGGCCGGGCAGCAAAAGGATTTGATTCGTCAGGGCTACCTTCCTTCGTTGACACTGACCGGAAGCTGGATGTATTCAGCATATACGGATAAGGCCCGTCACTGGTTCCATTCCGGACCTTCCAATCACTGGTATCCTTCTACCGGATTGGGGATTACACTTCGTGTACCGATATTCGACGGTTTTGACAAGCGGGCACGTATCCGGAAAGCTCAGATTGACCAGGAAAATGCAAAACTGAATTATGAGAATACGCTCAAGAATATGCAGACGCAGTATCTGAATGCTACAAACGAACTGATGAACAACCAGCGTAACTTTAAAAAGCAGAAAGACAATTATCTGCTGGCAGAAGATGTGTATCAGGTTACGACCGACCGGTATCGGGAGGGAATCGCTTCCATGACCGAGGTTTTGCAGGACGAGATGCGCATGAGCGAGGCGCAGAATAATTACCTCAGTGCACACTACAACTATCAGGTGGCTAATCTTGCCCTATTGAAGCTGACAGGACAGATGGACCGCTTGTTACAAGGAAATTAAACTCATTAAATCATTTAAAATTCAGAGAATATGGAAACTCAGTATACTAATCATACACTTCAGGAAAAGGCTTTGAAATTAAAGAAACAACGTCGTCGCCAGATTCTGGCCAGTCTTTTAGGCATCGCTATCCTTGCATGGGGAATTGTAGAAGTGGCTTGTCTGTTTTTGGATTACAAGCATGCCGAAACAAGCAACGATGCACAAATTGAGCAGTATAATTCTCCGGTCAATCTGAGAGCTTCGGGTTATATCAAAAAAATCTATTTTACGGAACACCAGGATGTGCGTAAGGGAGATACCTTGCTGGTGCTGGATGACCGTGAATACCGTATTCGTGTGATGGAAGCTGAGGCTGCCTTAAAGGATGCCTTGGCGGGTGCTACCGTGATAGATGCTACTTTGCAGACCACACAGAACTCCGCTTCGGTTTATGAAGCTTCGATTGCCGAGATTGAAATTCGTCTGGCTAAACTGGAGAAAGATCGTCAGCGTTACGAGAATCTGGTAAAACGGAATGCAGCTACTCCTATTCAGCTGGAACAGATTGAAACGGAATATGAGGCTACCCGTAAGAAACTGGAAGCAACCAAGCGTCAGCAGCGGGCTGCTATGTCGGGAGTGAAAGAGGTTTCCAATCGCAGAGAAAGCACGGAGGCTGCCATACAGCGTGCAACGGCTGCATTAGAGATGGCACGCCTGAATCTCTCTTATACCGTGGTAGTGGCTCCTTGTGATGGAAAATTAGGGCGGAGAACCTTGGAGGAGGGACAGTATATTACTGCCGGACAGACGGTGACCTATATCCTTCCGGATACACAGAAATGGGTGATTGCGAATTACAAGGAAACGCAGGTCGAGAATCTGAAGGTAGGGCAGGAAGTACGTATTTCTGTCGATGCTATCAGTGACCGCGAGTTTACCGGAAAGATTACGGCCATATCTGGAGCTACGGGTTCCAAATATTCTCTGGTGCCTACCGACAATTCAGCCGGAAACTTTGTCAAGATTCAACAGCGTATTCCGGTACGAATTGAATTCACCGACTTATCCAAGGAGGACAATGACCGTCTGGCTGCCGGTATGATGGTAGTGGTGAAAGCCAAATTGTAAACCGATTTTTTGCAAGTTTTTCCAAAAGAGTAGAATTATGCCTTCGCTTCCTAAAAATTATCCGTTTTATAACTGGGTACCCAAGCCGTTGGGTATACTGATTCTGATACTGCTGTTTGTGCCTATACTGACGGCCAGCGGGGTGTATACGGCCAATAGCGGAGAGATGCTGAGCGGACTGGGCATCCAGTCGGAGCATATTCAGTTCGTCAGCTTTCTTACTTCTGTGGGTATGGCAGCTTTTTCTCCGTTCTTTTACGGCCTGGTTTGTCTGCGCCGGGAGAAGATGATGTGTATCGTAGGGTTCTCTTTGCTTTATATCCTGAGTTACATTTGTGCCAAGACCGACAGTATTTACCTGTTGGCCGTGTGTAGTGTGGTGATGGGTTTTTTACGAATGGTGCTGATGATGGTCAATCTTTTTACGCTGATTAAGTATGCGTTTGGGATGGAGGCTACCCGTAACATTACACCCGGAAATGATCCGGTAGACGAAGAAGGCTGGGACAAGCTGGACCGTGAGAAGAGTACCAGTATGCCTACTATCTATTTGTTTTTCATGATTCTGGGGCAGTTGGGTACTTCACTTACCGCATGGCTGGCCTACGAATATGAATGGCAGTATGTGTATTATTTCATGATGGGAGCTTTACTGCTTTCTATTTTGGTGGTATTTGTTACCATGCCTTATCACAAGTATTCCACCCGTCGTTTTCCCATTACCTTCCGTAAATTCGGCAGTGTGGTGATATTTTGCCTGATGTGCGCTTCGGTAGTGTATGTACTGGTGTATGGAAAAGTACTCGACTGGTATGATGACCCTTCTATCTGCTGGGCTACGGTGAGTGCCGTATGTTTTACAGCCATGTTTATTTATATGGAGAAAAGACAATATTCTCCCTATTTCCTGATGGACATTTTCAAGTTGAGCTCCATTCGGATGGGAATTCTGCTCTTCCTACTGCTGATGATATTCAATTCCAGTGCCATGTTTGTCAACGTGTTTACGGGAGTAGGCATGAAGATAGACAACTGGCAGAATGCTTCCTTGGGCAATTGGACCATGCTGGGGTATTTTATCGGTTGCATCATTGCCGTCATGTTGGGTAGCAGGGGAGTACATTTGAAGTATCTGTTTTCACTTGGTTTTGTGTTGATAGGTCTTTCGGCTTTATTCATGTATTTTGAGGTACAGACTTCCGGCTTGTATGAGCGGATGAAGTATCCGGTCATTATCCGTGCCACGGGAATGATGCTTCTGTATTCACTGACGGCTGTACATGCTAACCAGCGGATGCCATATAAATACTTGTCTACCTGGATTTGCATTATGCTGACCGTCCGTATGGTCATGGGTCCCAGCATCGGTACGGCACTTTATACCAACGTGATGCAGCATCGTCAGCAACATTACGTCACTCGTTTTGCGCAAGACCGTGACTTGTTGAATCCCGAAGTCGCGGCTTCTTATTCGCAGACAGTAAAGGGGATGCAATATCAGGGAAAGAGTGAACAGGAAGCCGAACAGATGGCTGCCATGTCGGCAAAAGGGAGCGTGCAGGTACAGGCTACTTTGTCGGCCGTTAAGGAAATGTCGGGTTGGACTTTCTATGGCTGCATGGCATGTGCGGTCTTTTTCTTGCTGTTTCCTTGGAGGAAAAGAAAACTGGAGCCGTATGCTGCTACAGTATCTTAAAAAAGAAGTTGTGACGTCACGGCGGGACTTTTCGTTTCTTAATCTATATTTTCAGCGGGGAATAATCACGTGTAAGTACCTGCCGTGACGTTTTTTTGTATATCTTAGCGCAGTATGCAAAAGAAACAACTTTAATTTGCGGTCATGATTTCACAAACAGAGCGCTTGAAGCGTCTGAACCAGATGCTGGTAGAGCGAAGGGATATTTGCTGTTCGGAAGGAAGTGTGGACGCTTTCCCGGCTGTATTGCAAAAAAACTTCCAGATGGAATACCTTGGACTGATAGTCTGTAAACAGGGAGAATTTCAGTTTACTTTAAATCAGAAACCTTTTGTGGCAAAAGCTGGGGAAACGATTTTTCTGTATGAGGCTGCCATTTTCTGTGCCGGCTCGTGCACGGCCGATTTGCGTATAGATGTTTTATTTTACCGTATTAACCTTATCCGGGACTTATTGGGAAGTTCGGTGATGGCCATGCACCTTTATGCCACATTAACTCCGCAGCCTTGTTATGTATGGTCTACGGGTGAGGAAGAAGATATAGCCCGCTATATTTCTCTGATAAGCAGGTATCGGCATACTACAAACAATCCGTTTGACAGCCATGAGCGAAAGTTACTGCTGCTGGCTTTGACTTATAGGCTCTGTTCCATCTATAGTCGGAGATTGATGGAAGAAAATCAAGTGGCCGGGCATAAGATTGATACATTTATCCAGCTCATCCGGTTGGTAGAGCGATACTACAAGCAAGAGAGGGGAGTAGCCTTTTACGCCGACAAACTTTGTCTGTCTCCTAAATATCTGTCTGCGCTGTCAAAATCCGTATGCGGATATACGGTGCAGGAACTGGTATTCCGTGCCATCATTCGCCGGAGCATGTTGCTGTTGAAGAATTCCAACATGACTATTCAGGAAATCTCGAATGAATTTCATTTTCCCAATGCCTCCGCATTTGGTACATTCTTCAAGAAGGAAACCGGTCTTTCTCCTTTACATTATCGTTGTGCGGAAGAAAACTCACTCTCAGACATGTGAATGAAGCCGTTTTTATCGTTTTTTCAAGTGATTTTCAGACTACTTGAAAACGTCTTTGCGTTCAGACAAAAACGCCCTTGTGTTTAAGGTAAAACGTCCTTGCGTTTTACTTCAAATGCACTTGCGTTTTAGATCAAACGCACTTGCGTTTTTTTTCGAGAGAAAAAGTGAATAAAAAAGCCGCCCCTGAATAGGACGGCTTTTTATGTATATGAATTTGTATGAATCAGAATCCCAGTCCAGCTACATGATTAAGCAGTTCATACACTCCACTGCAGATTCCTAATACAATGACTCCGATAAGGCAGATAAACAGACCTGTACGGGCCAGAGCCGGTGTGCGGAAGGTGGCTACCGGAGCATCGTTTGGAGTGATGTACATGGCTTTCACAATCAGCAGGTAATAGTAGAGTGAAATAATCGTATTTACCAATGCCAGGAACACTACCAGCCAGTGGCCGCTGTGGAAAGCAGAGGCAAAGACGAAGAATTTAGAGAAGAATCCGGCAAACGGAGGGATACCGGCCAGTGAGAACAGCGCCAGTGTCATGACGAAGCTCAGGCGTGGGTTGGTCTTGTATAATCCGTTGTAGGTACTTCTGTCCACCTTTCCTCCGGTGTGCTGCTCTATGGTGCTGATGACACCGAACACAGCCAGGTTGGCTACGATATAGACTACGATGTAGTACACCAGTGAAGCCATCCCCTGTTCATTTCCTCCCAGTACAGCCAGCATGATATAACCGGCCTGTGAGATACTACTGTAAGCCATGAAGCGTTTCAAGTCTTCCTGAAGGATGGCAAAGATGTTGGCAATAGTGATGGTGACCACAATGACGATGCTCAGCAAGAGACTCCAGTCGGCTACCATCTGTCCGAATACTTTTATCAGGATGCTCATCAGAGCGAAAGCGGCTGCACCTTTGGAGATGACTGACAGGTAAGCCGATACATTGGTCGGAGCTCCCTGATAGGTATCGGGGGTCCACATGTGGAAGGGCACGAGACTCAGCTTGAAGCCCAGTCCGGCAAAGAAGAACACCATTGCCATTACCTGAAGCGGGGTTCCGGTCAGGGCTGTGGTGATATCGGCAAAGTAAGTGGTACCGGTTGTACCGTATACCATGGAGATACCATAAAGCATCAGGGCAGAAGAGAACATGGAGTTCAGGATAAACTTGGCTCCTGCTTCTGCACTGTGATGACGGTATTTGTCGAAAGCCACCAGACAGGCCATCGGGATGCTGGCCAGTTCCAGGCCCACGTAGAACAGAATGAAGCTGCCTGCGCTGACCATGAAATACATACCCAGCAGCGTGCTGAGTGTCAGCATATAGAATTCTCCGGATTTGTGACGGGTATCTTCTCGTGAGAGCCATTCACCCGACTGCAGGAATACGAGCAGCGTGCCGGCAGTCAGTATGGTTTTTACAACAGATGCCATTTGGCTGGCATGATACATTCCTCCAAAGGCTTCTCCGCTGGCGGGTACAATGTTTAAAGCCAGTTGTACGACCGTCAGTGTGCAGGCCAGTGTCTGAAGCGGCTTGTGATTAGGCGTTTTCAGTATCAAGTCTGCCAACAGCATGAAGAGGATAATGGCGACCAGGCTTATTTCAGCCTGCATGGTTAATAATTCGCTCATATAATTTCTTTTAGTTTATTCAGGTTATCGGATAAGTTGGCTGATAATAGGTTCTACGCTTCCGCTGATGACATTGCTAACCCAGTAAGGAGCGAGTCCCAGTCCGGCTACAGCTATAATCAGGCAGATTACGGCAAAACGTTCGTCCCAGGTAGCGTCGGTCAGTTTCAGGTGTTCCGGATTCTGACAGGTGCCATACAGGATTTTTCCTACTACACGCAGGATGTACACGGCCGTGATGACAATACTCATCGTGGCGATGATGGTACAAGTGCGGTGGAACAGGTCCGGATTCTGGAATGAACCTACGAATACGGTCATTTCAGCCACGAAACCGCTCAGACCAGGCAGACCTAAGTTGGCCAGCCCGGCAATGACATAACCTACGGCCAGGAAAGGCATGATTTTCATCAGTCCACTCAGCTGGCGGATGTCACGGGTGTGTGTACGACCGTAAATCATACCGATAAGGGCAAAGAACAAGGCGGTCATCAAGCCGTGGCTTAACATCTGCAGGATGGCACCGGTAGCACTTACACGCGTCATCATCAGCAAAGCGAACAATACCAGTCCGCAGTGGCTTACAGAAGAGTAGGCGTTGATGTATTTTAAGTCGGTCTGTACTACGGCACTGAACGCTCCGTACACCACGGAAATGGTGGTCAGTACCAGGAAGAAATCGCCCCAGATAGCGGCACCGGTCGGCATCAGGTACATGGCGATGCGGAAACATCCGTAACCTCCTAATTTCATCAATACACCGGCGTGCAACATAGATACGGCTGTTGGCGCACTGGCGTGACCATCAGGAGACCATGTATGGAATGGGAACATAGCTCCTAAAACTCCAAATCCGACAAAAGTAAGAGGGAAAAACAGATATTGAGCACTCATCGGAATAGCATGGTTCTTTGCTATTTCAAGAATATTCATTGTAAAATGTCCATCCGCTGAAGAATGGAAATAGATTCCTAAAATTCCGACCAATAGGAAAGCTGAACCACCCATCAACATTAATGTCAATTTCATCGCCGAATAATTTTTATTTCCACTCCCCCAAACTCCAATCAACAAATACATCGGGATAAGAGCGACCTCATAGAACATAAACATGGTAAAAAGGTCGATAGAAATAAAGAATCCAAATACTCCAATTGACAAAAGAATCAACCAAAGGAAAAATTCCTTAGGCAATGGAGATATTTTCCACGAAGCAAAAACCCCTGCAAAAACAATTATTGCCGACAACAAAAGCATTGCAACGGATACTCCGTCAACTCCCACAGCATAATGAATATTCAGTGGAGCATACCACATAGAACTTGCAGTAAATAACATCTCTGCAGTATTACCGGAAGCTCGTTCCTGCAAATA
>OGGG01000970.1_pt1 | contig 27111 bp, 28 predicted proteins | sample 1571201 | NCBI WGS metagenome assembly OGGG01 (sample SAMEA2581946, study PRJEB24529) | metagenome | biome: Human gut stool | place: China | collected 2011 | reverse complement strand
CAGGTATCAAAAAGTATTGAATTTATTGAAAAAAACACTTGATTATATGGAGAGGCATTTTCTTTTGAAAGCTTGAAATCTTTCTCAGATTTGACCCACTAAATTGACAATGCATCATCAATTCGTAGGTTTTTCTTATTAATACGCACAGAATCCAGCAGGTATTTAGTACTCAAATTCAACTATTCTGCAATTCTCACATATACAAGCTTCCACTTTCGTTCTGTGGCTCGCCTTAAGCGATGTGATTTCAACAAATCCTTTGGCTGTTCTCGCATTTGTAAATACTCCAGGCACTTCATCGGCAAAGCTGAATGCGCCGTCTTTACTGCTGAAAAGGTATCCTTTCCGCATTTCCTTATTACATTTTGGACAAATCATACATAACACCTCATTCCTTAATATCTTTACTAAGAACCGACATTGCCATGCTAAGTTTCTCTTCAAACTGCTCTGCTTTAACAAGTGCTATACCTTCATTGTCATCGCCAAGCACAACCAGCCTGCTACCATTCACCAGTCCAAAAGTCTCTCTAGCCTCTTTAGGAATAACTATCTGACCGCGGTCATTCACTGTGACAACGCCCCACATGTGTTTGCCTTTCGGTGCTGGTGCCATCTTCTGCCCTTCAAGCTGCACATCGTCCTTTATTAAGGAATCCATCGTCACGCCATAAAATTCTGCAAGTCTGCCGCATTTTTCAATATCAGGAATTGTTTCACCACGCTCCCATTTGGCATACGCCTGCCTCGATATTCCAATAACCTCTGCGATATCCTCCTGAGTCTTCCCAGCAAGCGACCTCAGCATAATAAGATTCTCCTGTAGCATAATGTCAGTCCTTTCTGTTGTTATGTATGTATTATAATCCTTGTAAAATGCGGATTCCACCAATTATAGTTGTCAGAAAAGTGGGAATTGTGTTGTGGTTGGTTGCATAAATGTTTTAAAAAATCATCTCAAAATTAAAAAGAGGGACAGATTCCTCTGCCCCTCTCAAGTATACATCCGCAAATGCATACCCCAATTAGTATCTATAATATACAATATCAACCTTAAAAAAGCAAGGATACTATTTATATTTAACTCACGGTTAATATGTTATTGTATTAGTATCAACAAATACAGATACTTGGGAACAGCGTAAGTTCGGTGAATTGTATGAAAAAGTAAATGAAAAAAATAATCTTAGTTTTGGAGTAGACAAAATTATTTCTGTGGCAAATATGTATTTTAAGGAAGATGTAAAAGAATCTAATGATGGTTATATGAGAACATATAATGTTATGAGATTAGGAGATATTGCATTTGAAGGAAATAAAAGTAAAAATTTCTCGCATGGTAGATTTGTTGAGAATACCATTGGAGATGGTATTGTCTCCCATGTTTTCGATGTTTTTCGTCCAGTTATGAACTATGATTTATTGTTCTGGAAATATTTAATCAATAATGAAAACGTGATGGGACGAATTATGACTCGATGTACAAAGGCATCAACTATGATGACAAATCTCGTTGCAAAAGATTTTCTTAATGAAGACATTTTGGTTCCGATAATTGAAGAACAAACTAAGATTGGAGAATGCATAGATAAAATAGACCACCTCATCACTCTTCATCAGCGTAAGTTATTTTTAAATTTTGTAAAAAAAAATGATTGGGAACAGCGTAAGCTGTCAGAGGTGGCAGAAATTGTCGGAGGAGGAACACCAAGTACTAATATTCCAGAGTATTGGGATGGAGATATTGATTGGTATGCTCCGGCAGAAATTAATGACCAAATTTATGTAGACGGTAGCGAAAGAAAGATTACAAAATTAGGCTTAGAAAAGAGTTCAGCGAAGATTTTACCTGCTGATATAACAGTGCTTTTTACAAGCAGAGCCGGGATAGGGAAAACAGCGATTTTACGTCGTTCAGGAGCAACAAATCAAGGGTTTCAATCTATGGTATTGAATGATGAAACTAACCCATATTTTGTTTTCTCTATAAGTAAATTTATAAAAGAAGAAGCTGAGCGAGTAGCATCTGGTTCAACCTTTGCTGAGGTATCTGGAAAGATGCTTGGAAATCTTGCTTTTATGTTTCCTACTAAGAAAGAACAGGACAAAATTGGAGAATATTTTTCTAATCTTGACAACCTTATCACCCTTCATCGGCGTGCGTATTACAATAAAAAAGGAGGACTTACAAATGTACACAACGACAACCAACAACACTATGCTATTCTGTGATTACTACAAACAATGGATTACAGTCTATAAGGAGGGGGCTATTCGACCTGTTACCATGAGCAAATATAATATGGCTCATCAATGGCTTGAAAAACTTATTCCTAACCTAACTATTGGCGAACTTGATCGTTTTTCTTATCAGAAGCTTCTTAATGATTATGCAATATCCCACGAACGACAAACTACAATGGATTTTCATCATCACCTCAAATGTGCAATCCTTGATGCCGTTGATGAAGGGCTTATTCTAAGAGATCCTACCAGAAAAGCAATTATTAAAGGAAAGACGCCTCGTAAGAAGAAACCTAAGTATCTTAACCAATATGAACTTCACAAACTATTGGATAATCTTGATTTAAAATCAGAGGTTAATTTAGATTGGCTTATCCTGTTAATTGCTAAAACAGGAATGCGTTTTTCTGAGGCACTGGCACTTACACCTAAAGATTTTGACTTGTCTCGTCAGATGCTTTCAGTTTCTAAGACATGGGATTATAAAAACCATACCGGTTTTCTTCCTACTAAAAATAAATCTTCTATCAGAAAGATACCGTTAGATTGGCAAACTGTTATGCAATTTGCCGAACTTGTAAAAAGATTACCTGAAGATGAACCTATTTTTGTAAATGGAAGAATTTATAATTCTACCATCAACAGTGTTCTAGCAAGACATTGCAAAGAAGTTGATATACCTATAATTTCAATTCATGGATTGAGACACACTCATGCATCGCTCTTGTTATTTGCTGGGGTATCAATAGCAAGCGTTGCCCGTAGATTAGGACACTCAAACATAACAACAACACAAAAAACATACTTACATATCATTCAAGAACTAGAAAGTAAAGACATAGATTTAATTATGAGGTCATTATCTAATTTAAATTAATAATAACAATACGCACGCTAATTTATAGATAAATGAAGAAAGCTTGTAGCAAAAAACTACAAGCTTTCTTCACTTTTATTCAATTAATGAACCAATTTCTGGCATAAGTATTTCTTTAAATTCTCTAATAATGGTTCCATTAAATTTGAATTTAGGAAGTGCTTCAGATGTTTCCATTTTATATGTCGCATAATCAGCAAGTTCCTTCAATTTATTTTCATTTGCAAGCTCTCCATCTTTATAATTATAAGCCTCATATTTAACAGCTTCAAACGGAACATACCACTTTTTCGAGAATTTTTCTATTTCCTTATCTATGGCAGAATAACGCATCTGATTAATAATAACAGACATATCTTGTCCCATAAACTTGGCTTTATCCTGTTCAATTTCATCTAGTACCTGTAATAATAAGTCACTTAATTTAGGATTATCCTCTGCGAAATCTTTTACAATCTCTTTTAATTCCAGTAATTTATGTTCAAATTCTGCCTCATTAAATTCTATGTCTTTTTGATCCAAGAAATCTACAAAACCTTGTAACAATTCTACAATGTACTCAAAATCAATTTTAAATTTACTATATGCCACTAAATCATAATCATCTCTAATTGGTTCATCTCCTGTATCATCTGGTGGATCCTTTTTTAATTCTTCAATAACATTATTATAAACTGCAGCATAATCTTCATATATCTGCTGGCTAAATCCATATTCATCCAAAATTTCAGGTTCAAAAGTTGAAAATGATTTTAAATGTGCATAATCATGATCTAAGTCTCTAAACAATTTAATAAATGTTTTCTTTTGTTTCTTAGATAATCCATTTACATCTGCTGGTGTAGGAGCAAATGTCTGTATTGTCTTTAATGATAATACAAAATTATTAAGTACAGTCTCCCAATCTTCAGCAATCGCTTGTCCTATACCACCTTTAGAATATAACACCAGTGCATCATTTATTTTTTCCTTATATTCTTTAGGACTTCTAAATGTAACAATCTGACCATATTCCTTGTTTTGATCATATAGACGGTTTGTTCTTGAAAATGCCTGTATCAACCCCTGCGGACTCATTGGAGGTCTGTCAATAAATAATGTTGATAAACATGGAGCATCAAAACCTGTAAGTAACCTATCTACCACTATTACAATATCAACCTGCTGCTCCCTATCTGCATATCTTTTTTCTTTTCTTGCCAGTCTATCATTTAAATTACCATTATATGCTCCAAGCCCATCAATAGCATATTTTGTACCAAAAAGTTTATTATAATATGTTAAATATCTCTTCATGGAATCCTGATTAACTTGTGATTGTTCTTCATTTTCTGATACAGAAAATGTAATAGCAACTTTAGGAAAATCTGGTAAGATTCTTTTTACATCATCACTTATTTTAAGTTCATCTTCCCCTGCTTTAATTTTCAAAATCATATCATAATATTTTTGAGCAATAGCTATAGATTCAACCGTAAGCATAGCTTCATAGGTTTTTCCCCTTCCATTCTGCATTCCAAATTTAGCTAATGATTGATTAATAATTATGTTCAAAACATTTCTCATGTGATTTACACTATGATAATATTTATCTTCATCATCCTTTGGAATATCTCTAGGTCCAAGATTTTCAACATTAAACCCTAGTACTGCTCCATCATGAATTGCTTCTTTTATCGTATAACTATGAAGGCATGGTCCATATAACTCTTCTGTTGTCTGCGGTAAATCTCCTTTTTGTTCGTATTTATTCTCCTCAAATATAGGTGTTCCAGTAAACCCAAACCAGATTGAATTATTGAAAAATTTTTCTATATCTCTCTTAGTTTGAGGGGTTACTGCTCTGTGACATTCATCTACTACAAACGCTACCTTAAGAGCCTTTATTTTATTATATTCTTTTGTTCCCTCTTTAAGTCGTCTGTTAATCATAACCTGCATCTTCTGACGAGTGGTTACAATCATCTGTCTGTTATCATCTGCTAATTTTTTTATCAAGCTACCCACATGTTCAGTATCGTCTACATCAATTGTATCGTTATCTGCATATGACTGAAAAGCACCTTTTGTCTGTAAATCTAAATCTTTTCTATCAATTAAAAAAACAGTTTTTTGAATTGATGGTATATCCATCAAAAGATTTCTTGTAGCCTTATATGATGTCATTGTTTTTCCAGAACCAGTTGTATGCCAGATGTATCCTGATTTACCAGCTTTAGATGCTTCTCTCATTGCTTCAATAGCATGAATCTGGTAAGGTCTTAAAATAAGCAATTTTTTCTTGTCATTATCTAAAACTGTATATTTTGTCACCATCTCATGAGCCTGTGGTATTCTGAGTACAGCTTCAGCAAAATCAATATAATCACATACTGGCATATTTTCTCTATCTATCCAGCCTGTTAAAAACTTTTTATTTAATTCAGTATCTCTTGCTGCTGAAAAATACTTTGTATCAACAGCATTACTAACCACAAACATCTGCACATTTGAAAAAATACCATGAAATTTTCCTTCAGCTATGTATTTCTTTATCTGACGGTATCCGTCCATATAAGAATGTTCTTTGTTCTTTAATTCAATGTGAATTAATGGTATACCATTAATTAAAAGTGTAACATCAAATCTCCTGTCTCTTGCATTAACATCATTGTCATCTTTAAATGCCTGATACTGATTAATTACTTCATAAACACTTGAACCGCCTGCCACATGTTCATTATTCATAACAACTAAATGAAGCGTCTCATTTCCTCTTTGAACATGAACATAAACTTTACCATTTTCTCCAACAAGCCACTTTCCTGCATCATAAAATGATGCATGTGACAAATCATTTTTAACTTTTGCAAACTCAGATTCACTAAGTGGAATATCATCTAATTTAGCTTTGTTATTCTGTTCCAAAATATATTTAAAATTATTCCACAAATCTTCTTCTGTCCTAATGTCTGGTCTATATGTCCATTGAGATTCGCCACTACAAAGCTGATGTATAAGCCTATTTTCAATCACTGATTCTAATTCTGCCATAATCACTTATCCTTTCTGCGGAAACATATTCTGTAACATATATTTTTTAAATTCTTTTAGTTCATCACACTTACGTTGATGAAGAGTGATGAGGTGGTCGAGATTATTTAGATATGTTGCTATTTTCCTTTGCTCCTTAAGATTCGTTGGAGTACTAACATTAATATCAGCAAAAAAAGCTTTTATATCTACATTTAACAATCCATGATTTCTTGCACCTTCAGCACATATCATAGATAAATCTCCATACCACTTTAATGTGTCAAAAAAACACTCTAAGTAGTCTGAATCTACTTCATCAGATGTTATCTCAAAACATATATATAAAGTTGATAAACAGCCTTGTTCGTAGGCATTAAGCCTTTTTATTGAGCCGTATTCAAATCCATTAGAATAACTTTTGTTATATGCAAATTCGCCTTTTCTTAAAAGATAATAATTACTCATATCTTTTGCTGCAACAACCTTGTTGAAGAAGTCTCTCTGGTCTATCAACCCATATTGAGATGCTATTGTAAGTGGCAAATCAGATTCATTATTCTTGTTTTTTCTTATTACTCTCTGACAGATTTCCCCCAACTTACGCTGTTCCCAATCGTCAGTAAATCCAGCAAATCTGATTTCTGGTTTTTTTGCATCTTTTTTCGGAAACATTTTTTGAAGCATAAATTTTTTTAACTTTTTTGTTTCATCACACTTACGCTGATGAAGAGTGATAAGGTGGTCGAGATTATTTAGATATGTTGCTATTTTCCTTTGCTCCTTAAGATTCGTTGGAGTACTAACATTAATATCAGCAAAAAAAGCTTTTATATCTACATTTAACAATCCATGATTTCTTGCACCTTCAGCACATATCATAGATAAATCTCCATACCACTTTAATGTGTCAAAAAAACACTCTAAGTAGTCTGAATCTACTTCATCAGATGTTATCTCAAAACATATATATAAAGTTGATAAACAGCCTTGTTCGTAGGCATTAAGCCTTTTTATTGAGCCGTATTCAAATCCATTAGAATAACTTTTGTTATATGCAAATTCGCCTTTTCTTAAAAGATAATAATTACTCATATCTTTTGCTGCAACAACCTTGTTGAAGAAGTCTCTCTGGTCTATCAACCCATATTGAGATGCTATTGTAAGTGGCAAATCAGATTCATTATTCTTGTTTTTTCTTATTACTCTCTGACAGATTTCCCCCAACTTACGCTGTTCCCAATCATCAGTAAATCCTTTGAATCTAATATTAGGTGTATTTCCCATTCTTACACCTCCTTAAGAATCTCTATAAATTCATTAATTGCTGTTTCTGTCTCAGATGAGCTAAATGTAAGATTATTAAGCATATCCACTAAGACTGTATTACTTTCCTTAATAGCCTTATTGGTCTCTTTTATGCTATCTGTAAGTGCTTTTATATCTATTTCATCCTCTTCTTCACTTGTATCTACATATCTAGGGATATTAAGATTATAATCATTTGCTTTTATATCTTCATATGAGGCTAGATATGCAAGTTTATCTACAGATTTTCTATTATTATAGAGTTCTAATACTTTATCAATATGTTCTTCGTTCATTACATTTTGCTTTTTTTCTTTTTCATAGAGATTAGATGCATCTATAAAAAGAACATCTCTACCCTCTCTATGTTTTTTAAGAACTACTATACATGTTGGAATTGATGTATTATAAAACATGTTAGCTGGCAAACCAATTACTGCATATATAGAACCATTTTTCAGTAAGGTTTCTCTGATTGCTCCTTCAGCAGCCCCTCTAAATAACACTCCATGAGGAAGTACGATTGCCATTGTTCCTGTCTGCTTCAAATGATAAAAACCATGGAGCAAAAATGCATAATCTGCTTTTGACTTAGGTGCTAGCTTTCCACCATAGTCCATAAATCTCTCATCCTGTTTAAAGCCTTCTGCTGCTGACCATTTAGCTGAATAAGGTGGGTTCATTGTTACAACATCAAATTCTGTTTCTTCATCAGTAGGCCAATCTGCATCAAGTGTATCTCCATTTCTTAAATGTTGATTTTCTGGATGTACTCTATGAAGAAACATATTCATTCTTGCTAAATTATAAGTTGATGGCATAAGCTCCTGACCATAATACTTAATATAATCTGGTTCTGTTGAATAATTTCTACAACTGAGCATTAAAGAACCTGAACCCATACATGGATCATAAACCTGAAGCCCCTTTTTATTTTCCTGCCCTGTCATTGCGATTCTACAAAGAATCTGTGCAGGTCCATGTGGAGTATAAAATTCGCCTGCTTTCTTACCAGTTTCCGATGCAAACTGTCCTATTAAATACTCATATGCATTTCCAAGAACATCTCCTTTTGCATGAATTAAGTCTGCTCCATCAAGTACTTTTATTACTTCTGCTACTGTAGCACTCTGTTTCTGATCTCCTGTTCCTAATCTGTTAGAATATAAATCCACATCAGCAAACAATCCATTAAATAATTCATCTGATTCCTGAATACGATTAAATGCAGCCTGCAATTTTTCTCTATTAAATGCATTTTCCTTAGCATCATTTAATATACTTACATATGTCATATCTGGATCAAGTGTATAATGCATTGACTCTCTTAATTCCTGTAATAAATCCTTTGCATCCACTGTTTTCATTACTTCTTCATATTGCTTTTGTGCTTCTTGTAAATCATCTGGTGTCTCATCATTCAACAAATCATACACTTTTGCTAAATATGAATCAGACAAATATTTATAAAATACTAATCCTAATAAATATGTTTTGTACTCATTCGCATCCATCTTTCCTCGGAGCACATCTGCTCCACTCCATAATACCTGCAATAAATCTTTACTTTCTGCCATTTTTAATCCTCCTCGAGTTTCCTTATAATTGTAAGAGTTAATTTTTTAATATTCTCTGCCTGCTTTATCATTAGGCGATTTTGCACTAAAGACTGTCTATATATTTCCCCAATCTTATGTTGTGTTTCTATATCAGGCAATCTTATTTTCAGTTCTCCTACTATTTTCATATTAAGCTTCTTTACGCTTAATGTTGTTCCCTGATGAACCATTGCTATTTGCTGTTCAAAATCTTTTCCTTCATTAAATTGATAACAAAAATACCACTTATCAAGTATTTGCTCATTAAATTCACATTTTAGAAAATTTGATGTAATACATTTATCTTTATTATCAACTGAAACTGGAGCTACTTTTGATTTTATAAGATTAATGATACATTCTGATTTATTACTTTGCTCTGTTATTCCATACAAATCATTTTCGAAATCTTCTAACGAATACAAAATTAATTCCTGCTCTTTAATTCTCGTAGGATTTTTACCTATTGTAAAGCTAACTAAGTCACTTAATTGTTCTAATTTCATCGTAGCTCCTTTCTGTAATTTAGTTAAATTACATTTTTATAATAACACGTTAGATTATTTTGTCAATATGTAATTTAATTAAATTACATATTAAAGTTAACCCCAAAAACCCTTTCCATTATTATTTTCCCCAGCCTATATTATATTTTTATTAACTACACCAATGAAGGTGTTTTATTAAATGAAGAAAAATAGTTTTTTCGCAGCCTGCCGTTTAAATTGCTGGTGGGCATTATTGACGGCTCTGACAATTAATATGTTTCTTTGACATATGTAAAGTGCTATAATCAGCACATGAATACACGCGCCTGCGGCGCAGAAATGAGGTAACACATGCCATTTATTAATTCTAAGATAAGTACTTCTCTTACAGAAGCACAGGAAACTGAAATCAAAACACGTTTAGGTCAGGCTATCCAGACAATTCCTGGCAAGTCAGAAAATTGGCTCATGGTCGGTTTTGAGCCTGACTACAAGCTCTACTTTAGAGGAAGCAATGCCGAGCCTATGGCTATGGTCGAGGTCAGCGTTTACGGCAGTGAGAATCCATCTGCCTTTTCTAAACTCACTTGCCAGATATGTGACATTTTTAAAGATGTTCTTGGAATTGCACCAGATCATGTATATGTAAAATATCAGGCTGTTTCTAACTGGGGATGGAATGGAGATAATTTCTAATATGCATTAATAAGCGGGACACTCTTTTATGAATGTCCCGCTTATATATTTTCTAAAATTCTTTTCTTTCCATAATCCGCACACTAATTGCATAAGAGAGCAAAAAAGCACTTAATACATTTGTCTTTACCAGCTTCGCAAATGCAATCAACGATGCCGTAACCGGTAGAAACACCAATACAACAGGAATCTGGGAAGCCATGTCTCCAAACCTTTCCATTGTTATTTTTGCCGGCCTATATTATAATTTTTATTAACTACACCAATGAAGGAGATTTATTAAATGAAGAAAAATAGTATTTTTCGCAGCCTGCCGTTTAAATTGCTGGTGGGTGTTATTGCCGGCGTCATGGTGGGACTACTGTTAAGTTCAACTGATGGCAATTCATTTTCACGCGCCATTTTGAATATCGTTGTAACTCTGAAATATATTCTCAATCAGATAATTAATTTCTGCATACCGCTGATAATCATTGCATTTATTGCACCTTCGATTACTCAGATGGGTAAAAATGCATCAAAGCTTCTTCTGATTGCAGTTACAATCGCATATACATCATCAGTTGGTGCTGCATTTTTCTCTACAGCATCCGGATATCTTTTGATACCACATTTGTCAATATCCTCTACTGCTGATGGATTGAAAGAGCTTCCGGCTGCGGTTTTCGAATTATCAATCCCACAGATAATGCCTGTTATGAGCGCACTTGTGTTCTCAATTATGATTGGACTTGCTGCCGCATGGACAAAAGCAGAATTGATTTCAAATATTCTTGAAGAATTCCAGAAAATCGTGCTTGCAATTGTATCAAGAATCATGATACCGATTCTTCCATTTTTCATCGGACTTACTTTCTGCGGACTCTCATACGAAGGTTCAATAACAAAGCAGGTTCCTGTGTTCCTGAAAATCATAATTATTGTATTAATCGGACATTACATTTGGATGACTCTGCTTTACACAATCGCAGGATTGTATTCTAAGAAGAACCCGATTGAAGTAATCAGACATTACGGTCCTGCATACCTGACATCAATTGGAACAATGTCATCTGCTGCCACACTCGCAGTTGCACTCCAGTGTGCCGGCAAATCAAAGGTTTTGAGAAAGGATATGGTTTCATTTGGTATTCCGCTTTTTGCCAACATTCATCTGTGCGGTTCAGTTCTTACAGAAGTGTTCTTCTGCATGACTGTATCTAAGATATTGTACGGAACAATTCCAGCAGCAGGAACTATGATTCTGTTCTGTGTGCTTCTTGGAATATTTGCGATTGGTGCTCCGGGAGTACCTGGCGGAACAGTTATGGCTTCGCTCGGACTTATTACCAGCGTGCTTGGATTTAACGACACTGGAACTGCCCTTATGCTTACAATATTTGCACTTCAGGACAGCTTCGGAACAGCCTGCAATGTAACAGGCGACGGTGCGCTCACACTTATCCTGACTGGATATGCAGAGCGCCATGGCATCAAGGAAGGTACTGACAATTAATATATTTCTTTGACATATGTAAAGTGCTATAATCATCAAATGAATACACGCGCCTGCGGCGCAGAAATGAGGTAACATATGCCATTTATTAATTCTAAGATAAGCACTTCTCTTACAGAAGCACAGGAAACTGAAATCAAAACTCGTTTAGGCCAGGCTATCCAGACAATTCCCGGCAAGTCAGAAAGCTGGCTCATGGTCGGCTTTGAACCTGACTACAAGCTCTACTTCAGAGGAAGCAATGCCGAGCCTATAGCTATGGTCGAGGTCAGCGTTTACGGCAATGAGAATCCATCTGCCTTTTCTAAACTCACCGGCCAGATATGTGACATTTTTAAAGATGTTCTTGGAATTGCACCAGATCATGTGTATGTAAAATATCAGGCTGTTTCTAACTGGGGATGGAATGGAGATAATTTCTAATATGCATTAATAAGCGGGACACTCTTTTATGAATGTCCCGCTTATATATTTTCTAAAATTCTTTTCTTTCCATAATCCGCACACTAATTGCATAAGAGAGCAAAATGAGAAGTACTGTCACCACCACTGCAATTCCTGCAAGTATCCAGCCATTCATCTGGTTCAAAAACGAAAATGCACTTAATACATTTGTCTTTACCAGCTCCGCAAATGCAATGACAGACGCTCCCATTACACCGCATACCCCCGAAATGACTACTCTGCTCTTTTCTACTCCGGATACTAGCTGCAGCGGAATCAATAATGCAATCAACAATGCCGTAACCGGCAGGAACACCAATACCATAGGAATCTGGGAAGTCATGTCTATCGGCATCTGTTGTCTCATTTCCAAGATTATGTAAAGTCCCGCTGCCACAAGCCATGAAACCGTTCCTCCTGTAAGACAGAAAATATACTTTTCCCTCACATACATTTCTGCATCAATCGGCAAAGTCATCAAAAATCCATATCCTTTATCAAGCTCGTCATAGGTAACTGTATTTATCAGAAGAATACTAATTGCAAACGGCAGCCACCCCAGGATAACTGCTTCGTTCTGTAACCCTATCACCACTCCAATGATAAGAAGGAGAATTACTGCCTGTTTATTACACCTCATTAACCGGATATCTTTTTCTATTAAACCTGCCATTATCTGTACCCTCCCGTCATCATAAGAATTAATTCATCAATTCCACCATGCTCCACCACAATCTGCGGATAATTTTCCTGATAAAATCTTCTGTCATTAGTAAAGCAGGCGTAACCATAGGTTTCTTTCTGCGCTCTTATGACTGCTGTCTTGTCTAATGTCCTATATTGCTCCTCATCCACCTTTAAAATGCCATACTGCTCTAAAATAACATCTGTATCCTCATGCAAAATAATTTTTCCGTCATGAATGAGATAAATGTCGTCACAAAGTGACTCCAAATCTGTGGAAATGTGCGATGTAATCAATATTGTGCGCTTCTCATCCTGCGCTATATATTCACGCAGCAAATCAAGTATTTCATTTCGTGCTTCCACATCAAGTCCTGCTGTCGGCTCATCTAAAATCAACAAATCGGCTTTATGACTGATTGCCGTCAACACCCTCAGTTTTGCTTTCATACCGGTGGAAAATTCTTTTAATTTCTTCTTCCGAGGAAGCTTTAACACATCACATTTTTGGTCAAAAAAATCCTTCTGGAAATCAGGATACATTTTAGCAAGGATATGCCAGACATCTTCCACCGTAAACTGTGAACTAAAGCCCGACTCCGTCAAAGATACTCCGATTTTCTGCTTTACCGCAGCCGGAAGCTCTCCACCTTCGTTACCAAACACACAAATCTTTCCAGCATCCGGCTTTACCAGTCCAAGTATCAGTTTAATTGCCGTACTTTTTCCTGCGCCGTTTTTTCCTACAAACCCTGTAATTCTCCCCTCTGGTATTTCCAAAGATAGTTCCAGTTCAAAGTCCTTATATTTCTTTCGGACATTCTGCATTGTTATCATAATTCGCCTTTCTATTTCTCATCAAGTATAAGCTTTACAACCTCTAAGATTTCTTCTTTATTCATGCCAATTGCCACTGCCCGGTCAATGGCTTTGTCAAAGTCTTCCTCCACTGCGAGTCTCCTCGCCTCCGATGCAAGCTGTTTATCCGAAGCGGTCACATACGTTCCCTTTCCGTGAACAGTCGTAACAAAACCTTCCTCTTCTAACTTGTCATAGGCTTTCTTTACGGTCAGTGCGCTGATGCGAAGCTCCCCTGCAAGCGTCCTCACAGACGGAAGCACCTCTCCCTCTTTTAATACAGACTGGATAATCTCTGACTTTATCTGTTCCATAAGCTGTTCGTAAATCGGAACCATGGAAGAATGATTTAATATAATATGCATATTTTCTTTTCTCCTTTGCAATAAACAGTATATAACAGTTGATGTGTGTTGTCAACTGTTATATACTGTTTATTAAAAATATACAAAATAAGAGCCACTCTAAGGTGACTCTCATTTATTTTTATATTTAACTTAACTAAAATATTTTACCTATTTTTCTGTTAATCTACAAGAAGTTCCCTACAATAATATTTTAATCCTTTTTGAGCATTCTCTTTCTTATAAATATAAAAATCGTACCAAACTTTCAAAGTTTAGTACGATATCTCCACTATAATAGGATTATTTCCTCTCGACTATCCAACCAGCTTATCTAACATTCCTACAATCTTTTCTCTTTCACCACAGCCATTAGTCTTAAATCTTAATAATGGAATTTCATACAAATCCATTATGCGATCCTTTAATAAATCTCTTGAAGCCTGTACGGTATCCTTTTTATGAAATTCATATCCATCAACTTCAATCGCTAAAACCGGCTTTTTACTGATTCTGTTGTAAATCAGAAAATCCAGATGTGTTGCAGGATTCATTGCATACTGGCACTCTCTGTCATTTAATAGTTGAGGATTTTTAATCAGCATATTCAATGGAAAATGACAAATAACATCTAAACTTGAATACTTATTATCCGCAATTATTTCCTGTATCAATGAATACATAAGATTCTCAGAGTCATATTCTGATATCTTTTTATATTTCTGCAAATATGCTATTCTTTCCTCAGTATACTGCTTGTAAAGATAATCAAAGATTGAATAAATCTTACTCTCAACAACTTCAAAATTATTATACTGAATGTAATCTATTAAATCTGTTATATTGTGTTCTTTTGACTGCTCATTTCCAGTCACAACCAACATCAGCTTCTTTTTTGCCCTTGAAACTGCAACATTAATCAAATACGGATCATCCGCAAAATCTGATATTTCATCATCTACAGTGGATATAATAATATTGTCTTTCTCCTTGCCCTGAAACTTATGTACGGTAGCTGCATCAATATCTGTTATCTCCCTGTTCAATGCTTCAACCTGATTCCTGTACGGAGCAATAATCCCCGTTTCTTCCGGGTTGAAATTATATTTAGGCATAATTTCATTTTTTATAACATCTATCTGACGCTGACTGTAATGATTTCGTTCATGATTCCCGGCAACTGTTTTCACCACTGACAAAACATCATCTTCGCCATTATCCTTTGTCATAATAATCAGTTCACCACGATAAAATTTCTGATTGCAGAAATTAATTATTTTAGGATGACACCTATAATGCTCTCGCAATAATGTCTGTGTTACATCAGGCATAATATCCAGAATTGACTGCAAAAAGCTCTTTGTAAACTGATATCCTTCTTTCAGATTATATGTATCAAATATAGCTTTTGCTCTGACCCTCATATCTTCTGTAACAACATTTGGAAGCTGCTTAGTATCTCCCACAATAACCACATTTCTCGCACAAGAAAGTGCTAAAGCCCCTGTTGCAATATCTACCTGTGATGCCTCGTCCATAATAAGATAATCATATACCACATCTGAATTCAGACTATTTCTCGATGAAAATGTGGTACTTAATATAACCGGATACTCCTTCAATACATCATTGGATTCCTTCCACAGATTATCCTCACTAAATACTCTCCGGCTGTCGTTCCCTTCATATCTTCTTGCCAGCTTGTCTTTTAGTAAAATCATTGAATTGTCACATAAATCGTCAAGCAAATGCTTATCAACTCCGTTTAAATATCCCTCAATATCTGAAATCTGCTTAGATAATTCTTTTTCTTTTGCCTTATAATACATAGCCTGAAATGTTGTAATTATCTTTGAAAATTCCTGCTTATAAAAACTCCAGTGTGTTATGCCATACTTGAAAAATGTCTTTATTTTAAACCAGAATCCTATTGTCTTTTTCTCCTCTGATATTGCCTGACACTCCTGCCATAACATCATCCATTGTTTTGATGATAACATTTTCTTGCACTTTATATTATCTGTATTAACATCGGATTCTTCAACATACTGGTTAAAATATTGCTGTTCTGTAACTAATTGAGATAATTCCTGCCTTAAATAAGCAAGTTTTTCCTGTTTATCAAAAAATTCTTTTAACCTAACGGATTGCTCTGATATTTTCTTACGCATTTCACCAAATTCTTCAGACATTTTCCAAGTTGAAAAATCAGGATAAGATGAATCCTGATGTTCAACAAATGTTTTCTTATTTTTAGAACTTCCCAATGTTGCAGCAACAAATCCCAGATTATACTGTGGCGAAGACAGTTTGTCATATACATTTTCAGTTGCAGAATTATTATTAGATACAATCTGTACCGTTTTGTCCTGCATCAATATATTAGCGATAATATTTAATATCGTCTGTGTTTTACCTGTTCCCGGCGGTCCTTGTATTACACTTATCTGATTCTCCATCGCATTTTTTACAGCATTATACTGACTGTTATTACAGCCAAATGGAAATATCGGAACATATTCTCCCCCTTTTTTACCAGTATTCAATAAAGAAGGATTCAAATATTTCGCTAATGCAACCTCATTACCAACATAAGTAATTTTATCAAATCTTTTAGGTAATAATTTTTCCCCCGTCTCTTCATTTCTAATATTACTCAATTCAGCAATCTGCTTTATATATTGGAATACATCGGCAGACCTTTTATCATTCAGGCACGACTCCGCAATATGCAAATCGCTCTCATGGTAATCCCGTTCACTGCCGTCTTTAAAACAAATATGCCAATAAGACTCCTGTCTGCCTCTGAACACAGATATTGCATCTATATCAAAAAACTCCCGTCCCTCTCTGCTAATACGATACGACTTAGGATTTAAAACATCCGGCTTAGTTAATTTCTCAACATTCATATATGCATAGGGATAACTTTTCCCATTATTAAATTTCACATTCCATTTATGTGTCTCCGTGTTGTACACACATGACATTACTTCGGTTGTCTTTATCTCGCCCTTGATAATAATCATATAATATCTTGTATCCATTTAGGTCTCACTGTTTCTGGTTGTTATTGTATTAATCTACATTAAAAATTGCACAACAAAAGTTACTGTACTAATTATACAGCTTATCAATGCTATTATAATAGAGCTGAATGCATATATCTTATTAGAATCTTTCTCATTCGAAAATTGTTTTGCTGATATTATTATTACACTTGCAAAAAACAAACAATATATAACAATTACACCTATCCATAGAAGAGCTGTTACTTGTAATTTTCCAATACCACTTATGATACCAATCACACCAACCAAACTGATTAGTTGTAAAACTCCACCTATGCCATACATTATCAAACTTATTATAAGAGTTAACATATTATCATAAATATTATCCTTTAACTTAAACCTTTTGCGTATTCTCCATGGAAAAAATAGAACATTTAGAAAGTATTGCACCCTTTCATATTTCTTATAATTTTTAGCTTTATGCTCTGGCTCATTCTCGCTTTTGGATTCATTTTCTATCCTTTTTAGCGCCTTATAGTATGCCTCGGCATATATATCAATTAATTCTTCCTTGGTAATGTCATCTTTCTGTATTCCTAATTCCTCTAATGTATAACCATTATTTTTTATTGATTTTCTATTTCTTTTCTTTTTTGCCAATATACATTCCCCTTTGTACTATTTTACTTTACATTCAGCTTTATAAACCTGCTCAATATAATAATCAAGCAATTCATATATCCAATCTTTTAAATTAGAAAAATGATATCCTATCTTTTCAGCCTTATCTGTACTTATACTGTATTCTGGCTCTCCATTATAAGGTGCTGCTTCTCCATGTTTATTTAAAACTGCACATTTTCCTGTCTTTTCTTCAACATATCCAATCACCTCACGAAGCGAAATTGTTCCTGAAGCACTTCCGTTAATTGCACCATTAACATCCTTATCTACTAAATATGCAATAAAATCTCCTGCTTCATCTGAACGGATATAGCTCATTTGATAATCTATATTATCTATATACATCGGCTCTGATTTAATGACATGTTCTACATAGAATAAAAGTCTTTTCGTATAATCATCTTTACCTATTGCAAATGGATATCTGACAGCAATCCAGTTTTTTCCCGGATATTTCTGCCATAATGCGTACTCAGCCTGTCTTTTTATCTGCTCATATGGAAATTCTTTTCTGTCACACCACACAAAATCCTTTGAATAACCATCAAAATCTGATTCCACTGTATCCATATGCTTAGGATTGTAAACCGATGTGCTCGACATATAAATGTATTTATCACAATCAACATAATCCATAACATACCTGATATCATTAGAACAATATGCAATCTTATCAATAACAACATCAAAATGCTTTCCTTGTAATGCCTCACGCATGCTTTCTTCATTTGTTCTTTGGATGGTAATGCGTTCTACTTTGTTTCCATATGAATCTGGTGTCTTGCCTCTTGTTGCTATTGTTACCTTATGTCCTTGTTCTAAAAGCTTATTAACCATATGTATACCAAAATATCTTGTTCCGCCTATTACTAATATTCTCATTTGCATTTCTCCCTTTTCTCTAATAATAACTTCAATCAACCCAATATAGCCATCACCTGCTCATATTTTTCCTTGTAAATCTCTTTACTTTCATCTGACAGCTCATTATAGCTTCGCTCAAGCTTTTCCCTCACAAAACTTGACCCATGCTCTATATCCATCCCTTTCTCTACATAAGCTAAATAAAGTAAACTTGGCACACTATCAAAATGTGAAACTGCATCGGCGTCTGCTACACACAATTCTTCAATACTGTTTCTTTCAAGCTTTACACTCCCTCTATGATTTAAAATGCATTTTTGCAGTAATGCAGTTTTCATTTATAATAATTCACTTCATTCAAAATTCCATTGGCATTATTTATTCCCTACTTCCCCCTACATTCATTTATTCTTTGTATTATCAATTATATCTTTGAAAGAAGATATCATATCTATCATCTTACTCATCTTTTTTGCTTTTTTTCTTGCTATTCTTCTAGAGTCTCCAGATACTATTGAAAAATGATATGTAAATTCTTCACAAACTTTCTTGATTGCCAACCCAATAAAAGCCACTATCAAAGGGCCTATAATATACGGACCAACTATAATAAATGACTGATACATACCATTCATAAATGATTCATACATCTGTTCTCTAATATTCACCATATTCTAATTACCTCCCTTATTATCAAAATTTATTACCTGTAAATACTTCTCTATCAATTTCGGCTGTATCAACGGATATGTCCAGTTCTTAGGCAACTCGTCCATAAAAACAACTTTCTCCATTTCGCTATGTAATTCTTTCGCAAACTCTGTTATCTCTGCAAAACAAAGCAGTCCAAATGTTTCCTCACCTGTATCATTTACTATTGTCTTACCTGTTACTGAATAAACACATATTGGTTTTATCTCAAATTTGATAGCTCCTGTTTCTTCCTGCAACTCTCTTTTAGCTGTTTCAAAAATATCCTCTCCAGCTTCTCTATGCCCTCCCGGCACTTCATATGTATCTCTTTCTTTATGTTTGCAGAAAACCCACTTGCCATTACTTTGTGAGATAATTACTGCAAATTTTAATAATTCATCATTAACTGTATCATAAAATCTTACTTCCAGATTATCCATTACTATACCTCCAACTCATTACTCTCCCCACAAATAGCCCAAACTAGAGCTATTTGATAAAACAAATGCCGGAAACCCACATAAATACAGGCTTTCGGCATTTTAATCCGTTATTCAAACTCTTTATGTCCCGGAATCAAATTAACTTATTTTATTTAAGTTACATTCGGATATGGGGCATATTATTATATAAATTACAATGATTATTTCGACCTACTAAATAGTTGTTACCAAACTGTTGCCATGTGGACATTATAGTATGAGTAGGATTTTATAGCAAGTAATAATGTTACTTTTCATTATTCAACCACTCCTTCAATTCTTCATGTTCCGATATTACTCTCATTCCTCTTATCTGTAATTTTCTAAATCAAATCTATAATTTTCAATCTCTTTGACCGATATTCGATAAGAGTTAGTTGTTGTTGGAGTCCCATGTTCTTTAACATATTCATAAAAATCTTTGCTTTCTAATATTTTTTTTGCTACAGATAATGAGTATTTCCCATTTTTTACTTTTTTTACAAAATAACCTGCATAAGGTACAGACATATTTTTTGCTCTGTAAACTTTTACACATGAAGTAATTACCATTGGCATTACCAATTTCGCACCTTTAATTTCATTCAAAGCTTGTGTTCGACCGTATTCAAACCATTTTACTTTTGGATCCGCCTTTCTATTTTTCAATTTCTTTCTATATTTTTTTAAATGCTTATATGTTTCCGGAAAACAAATTTTAAATTCATCTTCTTCATATCTTTGAAATCCATTTCTATTAATTTTATATGGAAAAATAATTTTTTCTTCCTTACCGTTATCTTTTTTCCTTTTTAATGATTTTGTGCTTACAGCAGACTTTAAGATTGTATTTTCTATCTTTTCCGTCCCTATATAAGTAAACATATCATCCTGTTCATAATCTGATATTAAAAAAGCTTTATTTAGTAAAGTAGCCACACTATTACACACAAAAAAATAATCCCCAAATCTATACTTATTTTTTTTACAATTTACAAAAAACCATTTTTCTCCTAATGCATCTTTTTTTATTAATCTATTACTATCTCCTTTATAATATTTAATTTCAGTATTCTTTTTTGATTTATCACAAATAATTATGGTTGAAGACGTAATAACTCCTGGAAATATTTGTACTCCAGTAAAGTCATATATTTCGTCCATCGTACTTTTAATAATATTCCTTAAATCTGTAGCATATTTATTTCTGAAAATACTAAATGGCACTAAATAGGCCAATTTCCCGTTATAAGATAACTCTCTAATGCTTTTTTCAACAAACGCATAGTAATAATCACATCGACCATTTTTACAGGATTCAAAATTTTTTTGAAGCCATTTTCTATCATTTATCTTTAAATCATGATACGTAATATATGGTGGATTTCCAATTATAAAATCGTACTGCTGAGCATCACTCTTTAAAAAATCTTTGTTATGTATTTTCCAATTAATTATGGGCAAATCAAATTTTTTTCGAATACTTTCCAACTTGTCAATACATATATTTAAGCTTTCTTTATCGGTTTCGTATCCAATAATATCATTTTCAATACCTTTTACGATTTTTTTGTCCTCATATCCATTTTTTCTTAAATCTTTAATATACCTTTCAACTATTCTTGTTAAAATGTTACCCGTTCCACATGAGTTCTCAAGTACCCTTTTACCATATAAATTGCATGTATATCCTACATAATCTAACAATTTTATTGCATATTCATCTGGAGTTTGTACCTGACAATTATTCGACATTGTATTCCTTTCCTGCAGTAATTAATCTATTTTATCAAGTTTTATCTGCATTTCCTTTTTTCGTTCTATTCCTTCTAATTTAAATGCCAAATTTTTCTCTTGCTTTTCTTCATATTCAAGTCGATTACTTTCATTCTTTATAAGATAGTATTCATGATCAGTATAATCCACTAAAACTTCTGCATAATAATCTAGCATTATCAAAATAAAATCTTTTAACTTTTGTACATCCTCATAAGACAACAATTCTTCCACTTTTTCTTCATCTTTTGCCATTTTACCTGCATGTCCTATTGAGTTTCTGTGTTTCAATAAAATTGCATCTACATAAGCTGCTCTAGCTTTCATTGAATCATTGTATTTTATTCCTACAATATTACAGATATTTTTTAATACCTTCGAATTCAGATTGTGCTTTGTATTAATTATATCCTCATCTAAATCATTCTCCACATCAATTTTTATCTTAAACTGTTTATCAACCATTTTTTCTTGAGCATTAATAAATTGTATTTCTTTTGAGAGATTCAAACCATCGTTATCAATGCATTCATGTGCATATTTTTTTAAAACAATAGCTTTAAAGTTCAAAGTCAAATCATGTATTTTTATTTTTTTTTCTGAAACATATTTCAAATAATATTTAAAACTCTTCTTTAAAAATCCCTCCCAATGTGCATATAGTAACAACACAATGGATTTTGTTACAACTTCCTTTGATTCTGCCTTACTCAAAATTCTAAACAGTTGAGATATTTCCATTTTTCTCCAAGCCAAATCTTCCTGGATAAAATCTTCAAACTGTTCAATTTTCATAAGCAAAATACTCCCTTGAAAAATCATTTAATTCTTTAAATCGATTAACTACCTTAATTCCTCTATCAGCAAATTTAATAAATTTTTCTTGAGAATACATACGAATAACTTTTTCCTTATATGTTGACCAATTAATAGTATCCATATTCTCTGCTGTTCCAACTAAAATTGCTTCAAAACTAGCATTAGAAAAAGCGCCCTCAAACTTTCCCTTCTCGACATTATATTTTTTAAATAGCTTTTCACCCATTGTTACTGCTAGTTTATCAAAAACTTTCTTGAATATTTCTATCTCTTTATTCAAATCAAATTCCTGATCTGCTATAAGCTTTACAATCTCTTTGTCTAAAAAATCTGGCAGTTTTTCAGTTGCTATATTATAATCTGAATACACAACTTTGTTTCTTTTTGCTATGAGATATCTTACTATTAATTCCATATGGTACTCTACTTTATATTTATCCTCTGTCAACGTCAAACATTTTTTAAAATTCTCATAAGATTTTAACTCATTGATTCTCTCATAGACGGACTCATCCAACATAATAATCAAGCAATTTCGTATTTCTTGACTTTCAAGTTTTACTCCTCCAGTATTTAATCTTTGAAACAATTCATACTGAGATTGTATGCTATTCTCTGTAAGAATTATATTCACACCAATACGTGCCCTTTTCAATAATCTTTTGGCATCTGGCGGCATTGTTTCCCATGTCATTCCCTCTAGTGAAGGAAGATAGGATGTACCTTGCAATACTAAAGGTTTATATCCCGGCAAATCTCCAACCAATTGCAATAAAGTCGATATTCTTTGCACCCCATCTACAATATCCCATTTTCCATCTTCTTTTTGAGCAACAAAAATTTCTGGTATCGGAATACCAATTAATATGGATTCAATAAAGTTTGTTTTATGATCCTCATCCCATCTATACAATCTTTGAAACGCAGGATTCAACTTTAAATCATTGTCCTTATACAAACTAATTATTTCGCCTATAGACATATCATAACTATCTGTTTTAATATTTTTTCTTTCCTTAGAAAGTTCCATCATTAAATCTGTTTCAGCCATAATTAATCTCCATTCATTTTTAATAATATTATTCCAAATTAAATACCACATTTATTCTCTTATTAATATTATAAACATAATCACTAATAATTGATAATCTTCGGTCCATAAATATTTCATATCACAACTCTTCTTGTCACATTTCTCCAATTATTTTCTGTACTTCTTCCGATTGTATCAACATCCTCATCTTTTCATTCCCATCCTCAATCTCCGGCTTACCACACCTCAGATTATCCGGATGCTCTGACACACAACAATCTTTATACCAGCATTCACCCATAAGAGTTCCTTTAACAGACCACTTCTCATTTTGCGTAAATTCAGCCACCAATGACTTCATCACTCGTTCTGTAGAATATCTCTTAAAACCTGCCAAGTACTGCAATGTCTTCTCATCATCAATCTTTGACAAGTTGATTCTATGATCCTCAACTGCTGATAAAACTTCTTCACGAATCTTGATTTTATCTGTCTTTCCGATGCCTGTCCATGCCACCAGCTTATCAAAAGCAAGAATCAGGTATTCAAAACAAATCATATCCAGAATTACAATCTTTCCTTCCGACTTATCTGCTATTGATTTCAACATGCGATACTTGTTACGAATGTCTTGGTTATCAACCACATAATCAAATGCAATATAATATCTCTCGTCAGCCTTAATATTCAAGTCTATTACTTCATCCAATAATCCCTGATTGCTCCCTTTACTCTCAACAACAAGCTCATTGTCAAAGAAAAGTTGATTAACTAATTTCCAGAAGTGAAGCCCAGCACCGGTATCCTCTGTCCATAAATATCTCATATCACAACTCCTCTTCTAGTGTTATCATATTATTATCAAACTTCAGTACCTTAAAGCTCTTATCAGATACATTGAGTCCATCACAATTTCGCAGGAAAAGCATATACTGATTTGATAACTCAAAATTAATAAATCTCCTGACATCATCATTAATCAGACAATCTGCATTATCTATCACAATAAAACTATTTCTACACTGTTTTATTGCTTCTAAAAAATTATCTGATTTGTAGTTAAATAGCTTAATTGCTTTGTATTCTTCTGTCAATCTTATATCTTCAAGCATTTCATAAAGTACTGTTTTGCCTGTACCACTGTCTCCACCCACAAGGGTAATCCTGTCATCAAATGTCAAATCATATGAAAATGGAGCTGCTTTAAATGTAATATTCTTATAAATCATCTGCTTCTCTCCTTTCATATTCCTTACTCCACCATGCATTATAACCTCTCCCTCCGGTCACTATATCAGAATCATTGAATCTGATTTGCACATCATCCGGAATATCAAAAAGCGTTGGCCTCGACATATAAATCTTAATATTATCCATAGTAAAAATTACTCTAAGAACATTCGGTCCACATTCCTCAACATTTACCACCTTATCGGGATGTTTCACAATATTAAGTAATGTCTTACAACCTGACGATAAATTACGGATTGTACCTAAACCATATTTTGTTTCTATATTTTTATCAGGTGTCAACTTAGCATCATCTATCTGCTGGATTAAATCAATTTCACTTTGTGTCATTTCTTCATTGCCGGTATTCAGATTGAAGTACAGATCATTCTGAAATATCCAATTTTTTGAATTGCTCTTATTTGTATATATATCTATCATTTATTATTACTCCTTTTCGCTGCCACTTCATCCATTTCTAGTGTTTATAGATAAATAATCTATAAAATATCACCCTCTATACGATATTTTACTATACCTAAATGCAACGTCATTATATTTATACTTTCCACACAATAATTGAAAATCTTTCAATAATATATGGTTATTTGGACCACTAATAACTTCTTTTATTGGTTTTTCAGATATATCTGATAATTCTAAAGGAAAATATGGTACTATGTCATCATTCAAAATATTAAAATCAATCTTATTTTTCATCACTTCTACCATTTCATCAAATAGCACGCTTTTATTACTCTCTTCTCCATATATTAATTCCGTTTTTTTCATAATTGGATATTTAAAAAACATTCTCCATTCATTTTCCTCTTGAAATGATACATTTTTGTACTGTAATGAATCCATAAAAACCATATTTAGCATTTGAATAAAGAAAAATATCATATATTCTTCCTGCTTACTATCATCGCAATGCAAATTATCTATAATCCATTTACGCAAATTCTTCAACTCATCCAACAAATTATCTGCTTTAGATATAATAATATCATTTATTTCTTCCACCGTTTTATACTTTACTTTTCCCATTGTTATGATATCTTTATATTTTTCACTATACTGTGCTAATTCTCTTTCTGAGAATCCAATAGAAACACCTCTTCCATTATCCGCATATCCTCTCCACTGACTTAACTTGTCACCTTCCTCACAAAAACATATAACAAAATTAGTAACCCCACCCTTGTCAAATTCTATTTTAAAATAATCATATGCTAATCTAAAAAGAATCTCCATTCCTCTTTCATCTGTTTCACCCGCAAACTCAAAAGGAAATGAATTTTTATAATATACATCCCTCATAGCATATATTATACTTGGGAAAAACATATATACTTCATCATAATCATTGCTCTTAGTTATATCGCTCATTCTAAGTTGTCTTCTAGACATAATTCCATACATTTTTTGTGTACTACAATAATGATACAATATTTTGTCCATTTACTTTTTCCTCATTTTCCACCAATTTCAAACCAATACTAAATTATCTTGTTTAAAATCCTAATATTTCGTAACTTTCCAATTTCTACAAGCAAATAAATCATTTTATTTTTATTATATCATCGAAGCTAATATATTCCAAACCAAATTTAAATATTTATGCAGTATTTGCTGTGTAATAGAACTTCTCCATAGCGCATTCACCTCCTCTCCCCGGCATTTACCGACATGTATGTCAAATTTGCTTTTGCAAATATGATATCTCTGTTTCTGTCTCATAAAAACCGAGTATACTTACGAATTGCACATAATTATTCGTAAGATTTTACGCTTGCTTCATATAATTGGGATAAGTTTTGAAAATAAAAAGAAATGTGATAATAGAAAATACCTATGACACTTCTGTTTAGTACTCATTAATATCTGTGGTACTATCAAAACAGGTATCATATAGGTATCACAATAAAAGAAAAAGCCCCATAAATGGCTTGTTTACGCCATTTATGAAGCTCTGTTTACTATTCAAACTCGCAGAGTCTGGTTTGATTTTGGTTATTTTAATATAGTTATCTATACTACCTTGTATTGATATTTCATATCTTTTCCACACATCATTTTTCGTTTCACATATTTTTAGTACCAATCCAGTACCATTGCATTTTTTCATTATTGTGTGTAGTTCCGGTGGCTTGCAGGTTTGTTTACTATTCAAAAAATAATCATCTGATAGTTTGCAAGTCCACCTATGGAAATTATAATCTCCGGACGATGTTTCTTCGACTAGAAATTTTGAGGTACTAATGGATAGCATCATTCTTTTCCATATCATTCATCAATTTATCAAAGTCACTTTCATATAGTGAATCCTGTATAACTCTGTATTTCTCAAACTCACTTTCTGCAAATTCCTTTGCAATAGCTGCTGTTACTTTTCCTTTATCCTGAAGTACATCCGCATCATTAAATCTAAGAAATGCGTCAAGCTTTGTTTTCCAATCTTCCATAGTCATAGGAATATGTCT